>Ga0070705_100001123_pt1 | contig 14816 bp, 12 predicted proteins | sample KBSK5253metaG_FD_65455 | JGI IMG/M metagenome (GOLD analysis project Ga0070705, IMG submission 65455) | Corn, switchgrass and miscanthus rhizosphere microbial communities from Kellogg Biological Station, Michigan, USA - KBS K5-25-3 metaG | ecosystem: Host-associated > Plants > Roots >... | reverse complement strand
CCTTGTGCCTCGACGTTTGAACTTTTTCTTACTGTCTGTCGCTTCTCTCAGTGTTGCTTTACAGCTTCGATGCTGTCAGAGCTGCTGCTCGCCTCTCCGACGGTTGCTTTGAACGGAAGGCAGGGCCCCCATCCTCCCTTCCATTCTCAGCATTAGTTCTGCATCCCGCAGTTATTGCTCTGAGCAGAAGAGGTTTCCTAAATCCAACTGTCGAACTGCTAGAACCATCGGCTGATTTTGCAATGGTTGTGCCAGCCAGTCTCAGTTGGCTCAACTCTGAACGAAGGTCCCTTTACGTTTTTCGATTAGCTCGTCAGGCTTGAGGAAACACTTTTAGTTTTTACCGTTGAGAGCCATCGGAAAGTGACAAATTTCGGCCAGCGATCCTTACAGTTTGTGTCACATGGCAACTTGACCGATGCCCCAAAGCCGGGTCTGCATGGTACATCACTTCGAAACCGAGCACGCGCACTCGGGACGTCTCGCACGGATTGGCATCACAGCGGTGACAATACCGCGTCAGTGACTGAGCTTGTCACGCACATCCTTTGTCACGTGACGCAGATTGGTTGTTCTCGCAGTTGCAGGCTTGGTTGCTTACCCGGATAATTGCGACTCGGCTTTTTAGACTTCCGGAGGAGACAAGATAATGACCAGTGCTGACGCTGAACGGTTCGTCAAGAATTGGAACCGAATACACGGCGACACTTCGCGGGTGTTGCGCGCCGCGCCGGATCGCTTGCTCGAATGGCGCCCCAAGGATGGGATGTTTACGATGCGCGAGCTGGTCGGGCACATCCCGCAAGCTGAATTAGTGTTGGCTCGATCCGCGCTCGCGGGCTCGACTCAAAAGATTCGCTTCGATTTTTCGGACAAGAGCGCAAACGAAATCGCCGACTTGTTCGATCGCCAGCACGACGAGCTTTCAGCCGAAGTGCTCAACCTGACCACTGAACAATGCAACGAAGAGGTTGAATTTCACGGCAGGCATCTGCGGCGGATCGCGCTTCTGCGGTTTATCACCGAACATGAGATTCATCACAGAGGTCAGTTGTTCACTTATTATCGGCTCGCTGATGTCGAAGCGCCGAATCTTCATGAGTAAGCCCGTATGAAGAAACAGCGACGCGGCGACAGGACGACGGGGAGAGGGGGCGATTCGATTCGCCCTGTCGCCCCCTCTCCGGGTCGCCGCGTCTCCGCTGCTCTCGGTCGCCCCGTCTCCGCGTCTGCCCGCACGCCCGGTTTCGATAAGGTATTCGAGAAGATATATCGGCTTGTCATGCGAATCCCGAGCGGCCGCGTTATGACTTACGGGCAGATCGCACGAATCCTTGAGGAACGCTACAGTCCGAGGCTTGTGGGCTGGGCGATGCACGCGACACCGAAAGACGAGCGCAATATCCCCTGGCATCGAGTCATCAATTCACAGGGCGGAATATCAACCGGCCGCGTGATCCTCACCCAGCCCGACGTCCAACAACTGCTGCTCGAAGCCGAGGGCGTTCTGTTCGATGCTCGCGGGCACTGTGATCTGAGCGTCTATCAATGGTCGCCCCGACAGAGGGCAACTCGCGCTAAACTCAAAGCGGTCCGCGCGAAAGTAAAGATGACAGCGGAAACAAGAAAGACTAAACCGAAAGAAAGATAGCGAATGGAAATCACTCCAGAGACACTGCAACGCATCCGTGAAAAGTTCGAGACTAATCACTTTCCAAAATCGCTTGGCATCGAGCTCGATTCGGTCGAGCCGGGCCGCGCGCGATTGAGTCTCAATGTCGAGCAACGTCATCTTCAGCTTGCCGGCATAATGCACGGCGGCGCTATCGCAACGCTGATCGACACCGCGGTTGCATTCGCAATCGTCGGCGCCTCGGAACCGGGCGCTCGATTCACAACGATCGAGATGAAAGTGAATTATCTCAGCGCGATTCGCGAAGGCCGGATAGTCGCGGACGCGAAGCTGATTCGCGATGGCCGGCGAATCGTGGTCGCCGATTGCGACGTGATTGATTCGCGGGGCCGGCTCGCTGCAAAGGGATTGCTTACCTACATGCGCCTCGATGATAAGTAGCGGGTGTTCAGAGCACCGCGTGATCAGAGTACCGGGCGTTCAGAGCACCGCGTGATCAGAGTACCGGGCGTTCAGAGTACCGGCTTTAGCCGGGTAGTAATACCGGATGATCAGAATATTGACTTTAGCCGGGCTTTTTCCGCTTGCTTGATTCCAGGAACACTACCCGGCTAAAGCCGGTACTCTGAACGCCCGGGCTCGACGCTTTCAGGCTCGCGAGAAGGTCGCTACAATAAACATCTGGCGGGCGCCGCTCGGGCCCGCCAATCATTTATACGAACCGTTATGACGCCGTTTCGCAAACTCTTAAGCTACTTCGAGCCGTACAAGCGCATTCTGATCTTCGGCGTCGCATGCGTTTTTATGACGAACCTCGTCAGGATGACTGCGCCGCTGGTGCTCCGTCACGCGGTGGATGATCTTGCGGCCTCGGTTAGTCATTCGAAGCTTTTCGAGTACGCGGGACTCCTGATAGCAATCGCGTTCGGGCAGGGCATTTTTCTTTTCACACAGCGACGCCTGCTCATAAACATGTCGCGCGATATCGAATACGATCTGCGCAACGATTTCTACGAACACCTGCAGAAGCTGCCGTTCGAGTTCTATCAAACGCATCGCACCGGAGATTTGATGGCGCGGGCGACGAACGATCTTTCGGCGGTTCGGATGATCGTAGGCCCGGCGTTGATGTACTCGATGAACACCGTGTTCGCGATGGCGTTGATAGTCCCGTTGATGGCCGCGATAAGCTGGAAGCTCACACTGCTGGCGTTTCTGTCGATGCCGCTTGTTGCGACCGCGACCAACTATTTCTCAAAACGAATTCACGACCGCTTTGAAAAAGTCCAGGAGTACTTCGGGACAGTTTCGAACCGCGCGCAGGAATCGCTGTCGGGCGTTCGCGTGATACGCGCCTACACACAGGAGCGTGCTGAGATCGAGAGCTTCAAAAACGTGAACCGCGAGTTTGTGAATCGCAACCTGAAGCTCATTCGCTTGTCTGGCATCTTTCATCCGATCCTTCAGTTCTTCATTGGACTCGGATTCATTGCGGTGCTGTGGTACGGCGGGAGCTTGGTTATCGGCGGCTCGATCAGCATCGGCCAGTTCGTGCAGTTCACTCTTTATTTGGGATATCTGGTGTGGCCGATGATTGCGCTAGGCTGGGTGATAAACATCTTTCAGCGCGGGATGGCTTCGATGGGCAGAATGAACGCCATCATGTCGATCAATCCATCGATCCGAGACACTGATGACACGAGGGACATCGCGAGCATCGACGGCGAGATCGAGTTTCGCGATCTGACTTTCACATACGACGGCGCAAGCGAGCCGGCGCTCAAGGATATCAACCTGCGCATCGAGCCCGGTCAGACCGTCGCGTTTGTGGGAGCGGTTGGATCGGGCAAATCGACGCTGATGAATTTGATTTCGCGGCTGCTCGATGCTTCGCCGGGACAAGTGTTGATCGATGGACGGCCGATTCGCGAGATCCCTCTCGGCGTCATTCGCAGCTCGATCGGCTACGTTCCTCAGGAGACATTCCTGTTCAGTGAAACCGTAGCCGGGAACATCGCGTTCGGAGTGGATCACGCAACGCCCGATGAAATCGAACAGGCAGCCACCGAAGCTGGAATCGCGGAAGATATTCTCGAGTTCCCCAGTGGCTTCGAGACGCTCGTTGGCGAGCGCGGGATCACGTTGTCGGGAGGGCAGAAGCAGCGAACGGCAATCGCGCGCGCGTTGATCCGGCGCCCGCGAATTCTGATTCTCGACGATGCGTTGTCGTCGGTGGACACATACACCGAAGAAAGAATCCTCGGCCACCTTCGTCGAATCATGATTGGGCGCACGAGCCTGATCGTCTCGCATCGAGTTTCAACGGTGAAAGATGCTGACTTGATAGTAGTCCTCGAGGACGGACGCATCGCAGAACGCGGCACTCACGAATCGTTGATCGCTCGCGGCGGAATCTATTCGGAGTTATACGAGAAGCAATTGCTGGAGGAAGAACTCGCCGCGAGTTAGCCTTCAGGGGAGGGTCCCATGGGAACCTTTTACATAAAGTGCAAGGTTGAGAACATCACCGATCGAGCGCGCGGAGCAGTCGTTCCGAAGCTACTGGTCGATACCGGAAGCGATTATACGTGGATTCCCGCGGCAACTCTTGAAAGATTAAGTGTCGACCGGGAGAAGAAAGACTTGCCTTTTGTTATGGCGAACGGTCAACAGATAACACGCAGCGTCGGATTCGCAATCATTCGCTTTGGCAAGTTCTTTACCGTTGACGAAGTCGTGTTTGCTGAAAAGGGCGATCTGGCGATTCTCGGCGCTCGAACGCTTGAAGGTCTTAACCTCGCGGTAGATTCGAAACGCAAGCGGCTTGTCGCTGCGGGCCCACATCTTGCGGCTTCGATCACTGAATAGCTGTTTGATTCTATGGCAGATCATCACGAAGAAGAGGTACTCGGCAAGGCCTACGACGCGCGGCTGATGCGGCGGCTGCTCACGTACCTGTGGCCGTACAAGTGGCACGCGCTGACGGCGCTCGTGTTGACGATGGGAAGCGCTCCGCTCGTGCTCGCGGGTGCGCCGTTGACTAAGGCCGCGATCGATCTATTCCTGGCGCCCGATCCATCAAAGCCCGTCACCGGTTTTGCGTTGTTCATCAAACATCTCGCTGAACGATTCGGCTTCGGCGCGAGCGCGTATCAGGGGATCGTCTTTATCTCGATTGTTTTCCTCATCGCGAATATCGCCGCGTTCGCCGTCCAGTACACCCAGGCCATCGTGATGCAGGCGATGGGTCAGTACATAATGTACGATCTGCGCAAACAGATCTTCGCGCACCTGCAAAAGCTCTCGGTTCAGTTCTACGATCACAATCCCGTCGGCCGGTTGATGACGCGGCTGACGACCGACGTCGATGCGCTGAATGAAATGTTCACCGCCGGAGTGATCGCGATCTTCGGCGACCTCGCGATGATCTTCTACATCGTGATCTGGATGTTTCAGGTCAACTGGCAACTCGCTCTTGTTTCGTTTGCTATCTTGCCGCTGCTGGTCGCGCTCACGACGTGGTTCCGTCTCGGCGCGCGTTCGTCATTCAGATCGGTTCGAGTTCGCATCGCGCGCATCAACGCGTTCCTTCAAGAGCACATCACCGGCATGCCCGTCGTTCAGTTGTTCAATCGCGAAGAAAAAGAGATGCGCAAGTTCGATGAGATCAACGAAGCGCATCGCAAGGCCAACATCGACACGATTTTTTACTACGCGGTGTTTTATCCGGCGGTCGAGATCATCGGTTCGATCGGCATCGGTCTGATCATCTGGTACGGCGGCGGCCAGGTGGTTCGCGGCATCGCGACGATCGGCACGCTTGTGGCATTCATTCAACTCGCGCGTTCGTTCTACGAGCCGATCTCCGACATCAGCGAGAAGTACAACATCCTTCAATCCGCGATGGCTTCATCAGAGCGAATCTTCAAACTGCTCGATGAACCGATCACGATCGCGTCTCCTGAGAAACCAGTTCCAATCGGCCGGGCAACAGGTCGAATTGAGTTTCGAAACGTTTGGTTCGCCTACAAAGATGACGATTGGATTCTGAAGGACGTTTCGTTCACCGTCTCGCCCGGCGAGCGAGTCGCGTTTGTAGGTCACACCGGCGCGGGCAAGACTACGATCACGAATCTGCTGCTGAGGTTTTATGACATTCAGCGCGGGCAAATCCTGATCGACGGCGTAGACATTCGCAAGCTTGACCTTGAAGAATTGCGCGCCAACTTCAGCATCGTGCTTCAGGATGTGTTTCTTTTTTCGGGTGACATCGCCGCCAACATAAGGCTTGGCAACCTGGCGATCACCGATGAGCAGTTGCGGGAAGCGTCTCGGCAGGTTCACGCGGATCAGTTTGTTAAGCGCTTGCCCGAAGGCTTCGCGGCGGAGCTCCGCGAGCGAGGGGCGGGACTCTCGGTAGGCCAGAAGCAACTGATCAGTTTCGCGCGGGCGCTCGCATTCGACCCGCGAGTTCTGATACTCGACGAAGCTACGAGTTCAATCGACACCGAAACCGAGATACTGATTCGCGACGCGGTCGAGCGCTTGATGGAAGGGCGAACTTCAATTGTGATCGCGCACCGATTATCGACGATTCAATCGGTAGACAAGATCATTGTGATGCACAAAGGCGAGATCCGCGAGACGGGAACTCACCAGGATCTGCTCGCCGAGCGTGGCCTCTATTGGCGGCTCTATCAATTGCAGTTCTACCAGGATTACAAACAGAAGTTTGCCGAGAGCGTCGCTGATGATTAGCTGATCTCAGCCTACTCACCAGTGAGCCGGTTCACTTTCCAACCACAAGAACCACAAATGAGTCGGGCTTGATTCTGCGTTGTGGCCGCGTCGACGGAGGCACCGGCGGAGTCTCGGTGTACTCGGCGGCCGAAAGAAATATCTTTTTGGTCTTCGGATCAAACGCCATCGTCTTCGCGCTCGGTTGAGTCTTGACCGCTCCAGCGTCTTCGTATTGATCCGCCGATTTCTCGTGAAAGATGTTCAAGGTTCCCTCGCTGCACGAGAAGAAAACCAGCTTTGACTGCGGATCAAAACCGGCGTAGTCCACTCCTCTGCCGATCGGGAAACTGGTGATGACCTTTCCCGACGTTGCATCCATCACCACCATCTTGGGTTCGTCACGGCACCCGATGAACAGGCGTTTTGTTTTCGCGTCGTATGCGAGACCGGTCGGCACTTTTGCTACGCCTATTGGGAATCGTTTTTTGACCTCAAGACTTTTGGGGTCGAATACGACCACTTCGTTCGTGTCTTCACTATTGACGTAGATCAAACCATCAGCGATCACTTCCTGTTCGCCGTCGCCTTCAAGTTTGACTGTGCCGATAACATCGCCGGTCTTGGCGTCGATAGCGGTGATGTCGTGAGACCCGTGATTGTTGGTGAATACGCGTTTAGTCGCCGGGTCGTAATAGATCCCATCCGGTCCCTTGCCGACTTCGATCTTCTTGATAAGCGTGAGCGTTTCGGGATCGAACATCGAGACTTTCTTTTCACTGCCGTTGCTGGTGAATCCGTGTTTGAATTCCGCCGCGATCGCAATGCCGTGAACTCCGGGTGTGTCGGTGATGGTTCCGATCAGCTTCCCATCGTCGGGATTCACGACATTTACCACCGTGCCATGTGATACGTAGAGCCGGCGTGCCGCGCTGTCGAGAATTATGTAGTCAAAGCCGCCGTTTCCCGGAACCGGATATCGAGTCTGGACCTTGTAACCAGCGCCTCCCTGAAACGAGAGGACGGCAAACGACAACGCGATCAATATACTCTGTACGCTTATCATTGTGTTCTTCCTTTCAGAGAATCCTCGGCAGTTCAGCGATGATCTTGTTTGTAGTGCATCGCCAGCAAGTCTGCGCCGAAGTCCGAAGTGAAATCCCGCCAGACCGTGTGAATGTGATTAGCGTTGTTCTGCACGTTATCGTATTCAACAAGGAACGACGGGCCCTGGATGCGATAGTAGTGCGGCTGACCTTTTTCCAGACCGCCCGCCCACGCGAAATAAACGTTGCCAAAGCCTGCGGCTCGCACCCTGCCTAACCTCGGCGCGGCGATGTCCGGCGCGTGCCGCGAGGCGTATTCAGTTAGTAGCGTCATCAGAATCTCTTGCTGCTTCTGACCGAGCCTCGCGGCCGCGAGTCCCGCGGGCTTGAGCGGTTCGGCCTTTCTCAAATTGGTCGAGAGTATGTCCGTCGGAGCTTTTTCGCTGACTACTGCCTGAGTACGCTGCTTGTCATCGAGTGACTTGATCAACTGCCGCGCGAGGTCTTCTTCGGGCGCGAGCGCTCGCAGCCCTTTACGTGGACCTTGCAGGACTTCAGCGGGATTCGCGCCGAAAAACGCGGGGGTTGTTGCGATGGTCTTGCCTTCGGCGAGCGTGAAGTTAAGCGCGATGTGATGCCCTTCAACTCGCCATCCCCAGGGCTTCGTTGACCGCGCGTCACCGAAGATGCTGAGAAAGTAAAGCTCGGGGTCGCGCACCGGACCCTTGCCCTGTTCGATTTCGCGGAGAACTGCATCAAGAGACATGATGGTGGCCGCTTGAATGACGCCGCGCTGCCCGAGCCCCGCGCCCAGCAGAGCATTGCCCAACAGACGCTGAGCTGAATCGAGGTCTTTGAATGGAATTCCTTTGCGCGCACGAGGAATGAAATGCCAGTCGAATCGTTGCTCATCTTCAAACGCGAATGTGGCGCGGGCGCGCTGATCGGCGGACAACGAATCGATGAACGCGCCGACTGTGGTGCTCATCATCGCTGCCGAGTGCGCGCCATCGGTCGAATGTGGTTGTGATTGGTGCATCGGAAACACCGGTGATTCTAACGCCGATGCTGACCGCGAGTCTAAGAAGGAGACACCGGCGACGCCGAGCGCGGATTGCAAGAACGCGCGGCGGTCTTCAGTTCGTCGATCGTTTGATTTCTTTTTCATTACGAGATCCCAGACTCAGTGGAGTCGCACTCGTTTTATTCCTGAGATGAGGCTTTGTCAATCGCGGCGGGTTGGGCGTTCGTATTCCATTAGCCCAGGCGTTCACGCGCGGGCTGTGCAGCGGATGATTCAGGTTTAGTCCCGTTCACGGGGCTTCTACAACGGGGCCTGACCCAGGCGTGAACGCCGGGGCTAAGCAAAAGTTGGTAGACCGATCGCGCGTTGCATCCGGGTCACGGATGAATCGCCTTTGCAATAAAGACACGCAGACGTAGGAAGCCGGGTAATAATCTCTTCACGTTTGGATGGATCTACGGCTTGATTAGCTGCTGCTTTCCAGCCTTGTTAGTGAGCTTCAATAGAACATCAGGGCCTTGCGCCTCCAGCAGCGCATGTGTAATGTCGGTCTCGCCAATGAGTCCAACTCCGCCGCCTTCGACCGACGCTCCGATTTTCACTTCAGGCCGCCCATTCGGATCGATCAGCCGGAACATCACTGTTTCGGGATACCCGATCTTGCCATCCGGCATCTTGAACTTTGGATCGCCCTCGTGAATCTTGATGCTTGCGCGAACTCGTCCCTGATCGTCAACGATCTCGAGCGAACTGCCGCGAAGCACCGGCGCGGGGCTGGTAGCTTCAGGCGCGATTGCCTGAACGCGTCGCATCCCTGTGAGTTGAAATATCAACATCCCGAGATTGATAACCGTGAGCGCGATAAGAATTCGCTGAGTCTTCATATTCTTCTCCTTGAGCGTAAGTGTTTAGCTTTGACGCGCGAGCCACGGGAAATCTTCCGTGACGGGTGTTCAGAGTACCGACTTTAGTCGGCTCCGTTCGCATTCACATCTTTCGAATAGCACTACCCGGCTAAAGTCGGTACTCTGAACGCCGCTTCAACGCTTGCCGGGTTTATCAAGCGTGCAAACAAAATTAGCCGCGTCGTCCGTGCTGCCGCTTCCCTTGTAACGAGCCACCTGTGGATACGGGCACGGTACCGACTTTAGTCGGCTCCGTTCGCATTCACATCTTTCGAATAGCACTACCCGGCTAAAGTCGGTACTCTGAACGCCCGCCTCAACACTTGCCGGGTTTATCAAGCGCGCAAACAAAATTAGCCGCGTCGTCCGTGCTGCCGCTTCCCTTGTAACGAGCCACCTGCGGAGACGGGCACAGTACCGACTTTAGCCGGCTCCGTTCGCATTCACATTTTTCGAATAGCACTACCCGGCTAAAGTCGGTACTCTGAACGCCCGCTTCAGTGATTGCCGGGCTTATCAAGCGTGCAAACAAAATTAGCCGCGTCGTCCGTGCTGCCGCTTCCCTTGTAACGAGCCACCTGCGGATACAGGCAAAGCGGGCGAGTCCGAATGATTTTACTTTTGGGACCTGAACCTTCCAGCTTCGTAGCGATGATTTGATTCGGCGCCTTGCCTTCTTCGACCCATCGTTCGAGCGCAAGCGAAATATCATGCCCGGAATCGCGCTGAGCGCCGGGGACGAACGCACCGAACGTATCCGGACCGCGGCCGCCACCGCAGTGCTGCATGCCCGGCAACATAAAGAGCCTGACGAACGAGGCAGAATCGCGCCGGCCAAGCTTCCTCACAACCGATTCAAAGTAGTTGATCGTATTGAGCGGTGAAAGCGCCGCGTCACTCCACCCGTGATAGAGAATCAGCTTGCCGCCGCGCGCTCGAAACGCGTCCAGGTTCGGATCGGTCGCATTTAGAATTGCCGCCATCTTCTCATCCGCAAGGCGCGTGTCTTTTTCGAGATTGAAAGTTTTCAGATCCCATCCAGCATCGTTGTGGATCATATTTGCAAAAGCCTGAGTGGCGAATGAGGACTCACCCGACTTGCCCGGCGCCGCGCCGAAAATCAAGCGATCCCACCCGCCCGCTTCTGATTCCCCGCCCGGCACAAATCCCGGAATGATCGGCTGCCCCCTGGAGTCGCGCGGGCCCTCATAGATTTTCTTGAGCGTCGCGATTTGTTTCTCAGTCAGGCAATCATCGGATTCAGCTCCTTTGCAAAGCAGTATCGATGGATCGAAGTTACATCGACGAGGATCATCAATCACGCCGTCGGTCACACCATCACGCGCATCGCATGCGCGAAGTGCGGCGGCCTCGATCGCTTTCAGTTTGCTCGCCGGAATGTAGCTCGCCGAATCACTCATGAGAGCTTGTTGATTCCACGCAAAGCCCGCAAAGAAATGTGTGAAGTAATTTGCCGGCGCTCCGGCGATCAGTCCGTCGTAGTCGTCAGGATAGCGCTGGGCTTCCATCAACGCCTGGCGGCCTCCGTTTGAACAACTCGAAAAGTAAGATCGCTTTGGCGCGTTGCCGTAAAATGCATTGATGATCGCTTTGGATTTGTTGGTCATTTCGTGAACGGCCCGGTATCCGTAATCGACGATCTTCTCAGGGTGACCCAGCGCCCAGGTCGCGTCCTGGCGCGTGTGACCCGTGTCGGTCGACGCTGACGCATAGCCGCGCGCGAGCGCTGCCGCTAATTCCGGGTAAGCTATGTAACCCGCGAATCCGCCGTTGCCGATCCCCTGGAACTTCTTGTTCCAGCCCGCGATCGGCATCCACACTTCGAACTTGATATCCGAGTCAGCAGTAGGCTTTATGACGCCCGTGATTCGACAGAAGGCGGGCAGTTCTTTGAAGGGAGCGGGCGACCCAGTCGCTGGAGTGAACGAACCTGAAGCGACAGCCTGCGCTGATGTGATTGTCGTGTTTGCGAGCTTGAGACCGGAGAGCTTCTCGCAGGTCTGGGCGGCAGCGTCTCCGGACGCGAAAGCAATGGCAGCGAGGAACAGAAGAGAACAGATTTTCATGTTTGTCCTAAGAGAGATTTGCGTCTTCGCGGATCTCTGCGGCTTCGCGCGAAACGCGACTCCCGAAACCTGTTTCGCGCAAAGAGCGCAAAGTCTCGCAAAGACGCCTGGAACGGATCACAACGCCGGTCTTCGTCCGGCCCAGGGCTTCGCCTTCTCGAGTTGTGCCGCCAGACGAAGCAACGTCGCTTCGTCGCCAAACCTCCCCGAGAACATCACGCCGACCGGCAAGCCGTCGCCCGTCCAGTGCAGCGGAACCGACATTGAAGGCTGCCCAGTCACGTTGTACAACGCGGTGTAAGGCCCGAACTCGGTTATCTCTTTCGTAAACGCTTGCATGCTGTCGGGCGTTAGGCTCAGGACACCCAGTGGAACCGGCGGCTTCGCAAGCACAGGACTCAGGATGACATCGTACCTTTCCTGAAATTTAGCCATGGCAAGTCCGACTTGATGAGTGGCGGCAATGGCTCGCGAATACGCAACAACATCGGTCCTCTTGCCGGCCTGGCTCATCGACCAGGTCACCGGCTCGACGTCGTTTTCAGTCACCGCTCGCCCAAGCGTCTTTGCCGCATCGGCCAGTGTTCTTGCGATCGACACGTTGATCACGGTAAGAAATGCCTCACGCATCGGGCCGTTTTCGATGGGCAGCTTTAGAGGTTCTATTGAGTGACCAAGGCTCTCGCACAACTTCGCGGCTTCGCCGGCTGCGGTTCGGCATTCGGGATCGAGCGGCGTTCCGCCCGGTGTGTCAACGCAGAGCGCAATGCGAAGCTTACCCGGCGCGACGCGAGTCTCGCTCAGAAAAGTTCGTGGCGGCGGCGGCGATAAAAACGGCGAGCCGAGTTCGGCGCCGGCTACCGCGTCCAGCAGCGCCGCCGAGTCGCGAACAGAAATCGTGACCGCGTGATGAGCCGAGAATCCGTTCCAGCCTTCGAACTGCGACGGCCCCATCGGCACACGGCCACGAGTCGGCTTGAGCCCGAATAATCCGCAGCACGACGCGGGGATTCTGATCGAACCTCCGCCGTCGCTTGCGTGCGCGGCCGGTAAGATTCGGCTCGCGACCGCGGCCGCCGATCCGCCCGATGATCCTCCGCTTGTGCGTTCTAGGTTCCACGGATTGTGAGTCTTGCCGTAGAGCACCGACTCTGTTGTCGTCGTCAGTCCAAGCTCAGGCGAGTTGGTCTTTCCGAAAATCACGAGTCCCGCTTGCTTCAATCGCGTGACATAGGTGCTGTCATAATCGGCAATCGCATTTTTCCATACGCGGCTGCCCGCCGAAGTAATCGTGCCGTTGAGATATTGTCCGAGATCTTTAAGCGCGAAAGGCACGCCTCGAAACGGAGCCGCCGGCAGGCCCAGCTTCATCTGCGTTTCGGCTTTGTGGAAGAAGAGATGACAAAACGCATTGAGTTTCGGATTGAGCGCTTCGACACGCTGACGGACCGCGCTCAGCAATTCGCTGGGGGTGATTTGCTTCTTTGCGACGAGTGCGGCGAGGCCCAGCGCGTCGTAGTTGGCGTATTCAGCGGCAAAGCCTGACAGCTTCCCGAGCACGAGACCCGCACCGGCGGCGGCGGTCGTCTTCATCATTTCCCGGCGATCGATTTTCATCTGCACACACTCCTTAGCTTCTTTGCGTCTCGTTTCAATCAAGCAGGCGTTTCGCGCAAAGCCGCAGAGAGACGCCAAGCCGCAAAGGCGACTTGATGCTGAAGCATCACATCATCGGGTCGCCGGGTTTCATCTCGCGGAGTTTTTTGGCGCTCTCGCCTTTGCGGAAGTCCTCGATGATCGTGGCGCGATGTTTTGATTGAGCCGGTGACTTCGAATTCGCATTCATCAGCGCTTCCATTTCTTTCAGGCCTCGCTCGGTATCACCGGCGTGCGCGTACGTCATTGCCAATCCGATCGACAACCCTACATATGTTTCGTCTGAGTATTCGTCGGCGGTGATTTGAGACTTCGCTTCCTCGATCATTGCGCGCAGCTTCTTGATTTCGTCCGCGTAGAACGTTGCAAAATCGCGCGACGCATAAACGTACTTCCCGTCGCGCCAGGCATAGACCATAACGGCTCCCGGAGAAGCCGCGTGCGAAAGGTCGTCATATGACTCCCATCGCGCGTCGGTCACAATCAGCTCCTGAATGGAATCCGCGTTGAGATCGGCGAGCTTTTGAATTGGTCCTGCGGCGATCAACTCGGCCTTATGATTTCGCACACGATAAATTTCAGTCGGGTTGCAGCTCCAGCAATTCCCGCCGCTCGAGCTTTGAACAATTATCTCTTTTAGCCCATCGCCGTTGAGATCGGTCGCGTTGAGCTTATTGGGCTCGCCTGCGAGATCAAACGAGAAGAAGAAATCGTCGCGCTTGAAGATTGTCTTCGAAGCGTGCCCGTCACCTTCGATGATCCGCAGCTCGAACGCCTCGTTTGGGGCTTTCGGTTTCTCCCGTTGAAAGATCGCGGCGAGGTGATGGGCGGCACCGTCCAAACTGGCTTCCACAGCCTCTTTCAGCTTGAGGCCGGTTGCGGCGAGCTGCGATATTTCCGGTTGGAATTCAGGGCTCACCCTTGGCGGGGTCCTCGGCTGTTGCGCCTGCAAAGCGAGCGATGGCGTTCGCGAACCATAGACAGATGGCGCAAGCGCGATGATGAAAAATAAGATGAGCGGTTTCATTCCTCTCACATCGCCGAGTTACCAAAACACATCAACCTACGGGGTGATACTTCTAACAACGCGGCCGCTGTTGTCGACGTCAACCTCGAGCGTGCGCGATCTCATCCCCGCGGTTGCCAGCCTGTAACTCATCTCGCCGGCGATTGCGGAAAAGTTGTCCGTCGCAAATGCGATCATCGTCGAACCCGCCCCACTCATCGCCACGCCGAGCAAGCCCGGGTGGGCGCGAGTCTCGTCGTTCATTTTCAAAACCTCACCAAGCCCCGGCCCGTGAGGAATCCGATGCGGTTGATGAAGCCGGTCGCGAAGGGCCTCACTAAATAATTCAAATCGGCGTTCGGCGATCAACGCCTGCAGCAACGCCGAGCGCTGAATATTGAACACCGCGTCGGTCAGCGTGACTTCTCTCGGCAATACGCTTCGCATCCGGCCCGTGTCCATTTCGAACTCGGGAATGCACAACACGATCTTCACTTCTTCGGGCCACCCGCGTTTGATTGCGGCAAGCCTGCGTTCGCCCTCCCGATACACCACGCAAACAATTGCCATCCCGCCAAGCAAGCCCGGCGCGAGATTATCGCCGTGCTCCTCGAAACGCAATGCGCAGCCGAACACTTCTTCCTCGGTCAGCCGATCATCGGTCAGCGTCTCGTAGACCGAGATGCCCGCGATGATCGCCGCGCTGCTGCTGCCCAAGCCGC
>Ga0070705_100001121_pt1 | contig 14828 bp, 10 predicted proteins | sample KBSK5253metaG_FD_65455 | JGI IMG/M metagenome (GOLD analysis project Ga0070705, IMG submission 65455) | Corn, switchgrass and miscanthus rhizosphere microbial communities from Kellogg Biological Station, Michigan, USA - KBS K5-25-3 metaG | ecosystem: Host-associated > Plants > Roots >... | reverse complement strand
GTCGTTGACGCGATCAGCGGCGATCTGCTCGCGCGCCGTTCGTTGACCGACTTCGCCTCCAATGCGCCCGTGTACGAGTACCACCCGGGCGCGGGGCCTGCGATCACCGTCGACCTTGCGAGAGACGGGTGGCTGACAGCGCCCATCATCCTGAGCGGGCCGAACGCACACGCCTACGCCGACGTCGACAACGACGACATCGCTGACCCCGGCGAGGAGGTCGGCCCCGACAGCGGGACCGACTGGAACTACCCGGCGAGATTCTTCACCACCGTCTGCACGTTCTGCACCTGGGATGACAGCGATCTCTCGACCGAGGCGACGAACCGCAGTCACGCGACGACGCAGCTCTTCTACCTCGTCAACACGTTCCACGACTGGCTGGAGGAGCCGGACGTCGGCTTCGACGCGGGCGACGGCAACTTTGAGGGTCTTGATCCCGTGCGCGCGGAAGCCGACGACTCGGTGCTCGCGTCTGACCCGGACGGCCCCTTCTTCAACAACGCGAGCATGACGACGTTCGCCGACGGCACCTCGCCGCGCATGCAGATGTACCTGTGGGGCGGCGGGTACCCGGCCGTCAACGGCAGCGACGACGCGAGCATCGTCTTCCACGAGTACGCGCACGGGCTCTCGAACCGGCTGATCGGCGACGCGGACGGCCTGAACGCGAAGCAGTCGGGCGCGATGGGCGAGGGCTGGAGCGACTGGTACGCGATGGACTACCTCGTCGCGCGGGGACTTGTGCTGGACACCGCGGCCGACGCGGAGGTCGTGGTGGGGGAGTACGCGACCGGCGACAGAACGGTCGGGATCCGCCGCCAGCCGCTCGACTGCCCCGTCAGCTCGTCCGCGCCGGCCTGCGGTGGCAGCTTCCTCGCGGGGCACGCCGGCGGCTTCACCTTTGCGGATCTCGGTCGCGTCGGCGGCGACGCGATCGACCTCCCGTCGTTCGAGGTCCATGACGACGGCGAGATCTGGTCGGAGATGCTGTGGGACGTGCGCACCGCGTTCGGCGCGGCGGTCGCGCGCAGGCTGATCACGAACGCGATGCGGCTCTCGCCGATGAACCCGTCATTCCTGGACGAGCGCGACGCGATCCTGCTCGCCGATCAGACCGGCTTCGCGGGTGCCCACCACGACCAGCTGTGGCAGCTGTTCGCGACGCGCGGCATGGGCTGGGGTGCGCGCACCCCAAGCGCGAACGCGACATCGGCGACCGCCTCCTTCTCGACGACGCCGCTGCTCGCGACGGCGACCGCGGTCGACGACGCCGCTCCGCTCGGCGACGGCGATGGGACTGCCGAGCCGGGCGAGACCGTGCGCCTGCGGATCACGCTGAACGACCCTTCGCCGAGCGCGCTCACGAACGTCGCCGCGACGCTCACGACGAGCGCACCCGGCGTGACGATCGGCGCCGCGCAGGCGGCGTGGGGGACGATCGCCGGCGGCGGCTCGGCGCAGAGCGCGACGCCGTTTGAGCTCAGCGTGACGCCGGACGCCGCGTGCGGCGCGCAGCTGCCGCTGACGTTGCATGTCACGAGCGACCAGGGCGCGATCGACCTCCCGCTCCAGCTCGCGGTCGGGAGCGACAGCGGCGATGCGGGATTTGCGACCGCGCAGAACCTCGAGCTGGCGATTCCGGAGGATGCGAGCACACCGGTCAGCTCGACGCTTGCGGTCCCGAGCGACGGGCGCGTGCGCCATCTGCGGGTGACGTTGAGCGTGACGCACACGTGGGTCGGCGACCTGCGCGCGCGACTCATCTCGCCGTCTGGCACGGCCGTCGACCTGTTCCAGCGTCCCGGCAGCGGCAACTACGGTTCGGGCTTCGACTGGCAGGGCGCTCCCGTCACGTTCGACGACGCAGCGGCCAACTCGATCCAGGACTTGCCCGACGGCGGCACGCTGACCGGCACGTGGGCGCCGGACGAGCCGCTCGCGCGCTTCGCCGGTGAGCAGCGTGCGGGCACGTGGACGCTGCGCGTGAGCGACGGCTTCGACGACGGCGTCCCGGCAAGTGAGCGCACGCTGCATGGCTGGAGCATCGCGACCGGTGTGCCGGCCTGCGCGGCGCCGCCGGTCGGGGGGAGTACCGGCGGTGATGGCAGCAGCGAGGCGTCGGGAACGCAGACGATCGCGCCGCCCACGCAGACGATCGCGCCCCCCACGCAGCTGACGCGGCGCGCGCGGCTTGACCGGCGCGGGCGCTTCGTCTATGCGTTCCGCGCGACCCCCGGCCTCAGAGGCAGCGTCCGCTTCACGCTGCCGAAGCACGGCCGCGTGAAGGCGATCGTCTTCGGCAGACGCTCGTTCACGGTGCCGGGCAGCGGGCGCGTGAGACTCACGATCAAGCTCTCGCGCAGAGCGCTGGCGCAGCTGCGCAAGCGTCACCGCGCGACGGTGCGGGTGACGATCAAGCTCGGCGGCGCGACGTTCGTGCGCAGGCTCACGCTGGCGGCCCCGCGTCCGCGGCGCTGAGCCGCCACGCGAACAGCACCGCGGCGACTGCGGTCGCGAGGTTGAGGCTCGACACGCCCGCGCGCATCGGCAGGCGCAGGCGCGCGTCGGCGCGGGCCAGCAACTCGTTGGAGAGTCCGTGGCGCTCGGTCCCGAACGCGAGCACCGCGTTCGACGGCAGCTGCGCCGGGTCGAGCAGCTCGCCGTCGGGGTCGAGCGCGAGCAGCGGGCGGCCGCTCGCCGCCACGGCTGCGGCGAAGCCATCGTCGCGTCCGACGGGCAGTGCGAAGTGCAGGCCCGCCGAGCCGCGCAGCGCCGCCGGGTCCCACGGGTCGTGCACGCCGGTCGTGACGACGCCGGCGGCGCCCGCTCCGGCCGCGACGCGCACGACCGCGCCGACGTTGCCGAGGTCGCGCGGATCCTCCACCAGCACAAGCGGGCCGTTCGCAGGTCCGCTCAGCAGCGCGTCGCGCGAGAACGGCGGCCGCCGCGCGAGCGCCAGCACCCTCGTGTAGGGCACGTGCGGCCCAAGCGTCGCCAGCACCTCCGCGGCGACCGGCTCGCCGGCAAGCGCGCGGAAGCGGCGCACGAGGTCCGGCGCCAGCGCGGCCGCGAGCTGCTCCAGCGCCTCCGGATCGGCGGCCGCGACGAGCTCGATCTCGGCGCCGAAGCGCAGCCCGTGCTTCAACGCGTGGAAGCCCTCCAGGATCGCCAGCCGCTCGTCCCCGCGCGCCTGCTGGAAGCGCCGCGTCAGCGCGCTCACGCGACGGGCGGACGGTCGGCACGCGGCAGCGCGGCGAGCGTCGCGTCGCGGCTGACGGCGTGGATCTCGTCGGGCACGGCCTCGAGCCGCACGCGGCTGATGAAGCGCAGGCGCTCGCCGAGCGGCTTGAAGAAGTCGTCGTAGTGCGTCGGCACGACGACGCGCGGGTCGAGCCGCGGCAGCACGCGCGCCCAGTAGCGCGGCGTCACCGAGCGGCCGGCGATCCCGGCGAGGAAGACGTCGACCGGCTCGTCGCGCAGCGCCGCGTCGACGAGGTTCGCGCTGCCCTGGTGGTAGAAGCTCGTGCCGGCGACCTCGATGCGGATCCCCCACACCTGCCCGCAGCGGTAGGCGCCGGGCGAGAGGCCGTGCAGGTGGTCGCAGCTCAGCTCGCCGTCGAACGGCACGCGGCGGCCGAGGATCAGCTTCGAGTGCGCGCTCGGCGTGAACGAGACGACGAACGGCCCGAGCTCGTAGCGGCGGTACGGCTCGACCTCGACGGCGAGGCCGCCGAGCCCGTGCAGCTGCATCAGCCGCACGAGCGAGGCGGAGCCGTACGCCGGCGCGCGGAAGCGGCGGGCGAGCGCCGGTGCGTCAATCGCGTGATCGAAGTGCGTGTGGCCGACGAGCACGCCCGCGACGTCGTTGCCGCTTGCGCCTGCCCAGCGGTCGAGCTGCGCCGGATCGGGCAGTGCGGTGCGTCGCAACAGCAGACTTCCGAGCGGCACGCGCGAGACGTACGGATCGACGAACAGCGCGACCCCTTCATAGGCGATGCGATAGCCGGAGACGCCAAGCCACTCCAGCTCAACCCCGGACGGCAGCTCAAGCGGGATGGCCTCAAGGCCGCGCAGCGCATCGGCGTCGTCGCGGGAGGTCGACATCGTCGGCCGACCGTACCGAAGCCTCGCGCGACAGCGCGCAGTGCTGCAAGACTTCGGTGCCATGCGCAAGGCGTTGAAACGGACCGCCGGCCTCGGTGGCCTCGGGCTGCTCGGCGCGGCGCTGTGGTGGCGGCGCAATCCGTCGGCGTGTCCGTACAACCAGCGCTTCTGGGTTGAGGCGCCGCATCCGTTGATCACGCGGCCGCGGCTGCGCGAGGTGCTTGCGCCGGCGCCCGGTCAGCGGATCCTGGAGGTCGGGCCGGGGACCGGCTACTACGCGCTCGAGGTCGCGGGGTGGATCGCGCCGGGGCACCTCGACGTCTTCGACCTCCAGCAGGAGATGCTCGACCACACGCTGCTGCGCGGCGAGCAGCGCGACATCCGCAACATCTATGCGATGCAGGGTGATGCGCGCTCACTGCCCTACGAGGACGACACGTTCGACGCCGCCTACCTCGTGACCGTGCTCGGTGAGATTCCCGACCAGGGGGCTGCTCTGCGCGAGCTGGCGCGCGTCGTGAGAGCGGGCGGGCGCGTGGTCGTGGGCGAGCTGTTCGGCGACCCGCACTGGGTCAGCCCGGCGAAGCTGCGCGAGCGCGCCGAGCGCGCCGGGCTGCGCTTCGAGCACCGCCTCGGCAGTCCGCTCGGCTACTTCGCGCGCTTCGCGCCGGCCTGACGCGAGCCGCCACGCAGCGTGGCTTCGATCTCCGCGGTGAGCAGGTAGAGGTCGGTGCCGGCGGGGTCGCCGGAGTCGAACGGGTGGAAGCCGAGGCGCTCCCACCACGCGCGTGCGTGCGGGTTGAGAGCGGGGACGACGACAGCGCGACAGGCGGCGCTGGCGTTGAGCTCGACGGCGGTCGCGAGCACGTGGGCGACGAGCGCGGTGCCGATGCCGCGGCCGGCGTAGCGACGATCGACGGCAAGGCGGCCGAGCAGCAGCGCCGGCACCGGGTCGGGGGCGTGCCTGGCGATCGGCGCGGGGGCGGCACCGCGGTCGATCGCGGTCATTGCAAGGCTTGCGTACGCGGCGACCGCATCCTCCGGCGTCGCGATGACCCACGTGGCGGCGGTGTCGCGGCGGCGGTTCTGGCCGGCATAGTGGCGCAGCCACGCATCGAGCGCGGGCTCTCCGGAGTCGAAGGCGGTGCGGTCGTGGCGGGCCGGGTCGAGCCGCTCCGGGCGGCGCAGGTCAGTCAACCCAGCGGAAGCGGCGGGGGCGATCCAGCGCAGCGGCGAGCCGCTGGTTCACGGCCGCCGGCTGGGCGAGCGCCTCACTGAATGCCTGCATCGCCTGGGAGGAGAGCTGAATCACGCTGCGTTCGGCGAGCACCTCCTCCGCGTGCTGTGCGGCTGCCTGCAGCACAAAGGTGGAGAGGTTCAGATGTGTCGCGTCGGCGGCGCGCTCGAGCAACTGCTTGCGCTCCGCGTCCACGCGGATCTGAAGGCGCGCTTCCTTGACCGGAGCCATGTACTCACTATGGCAGTACATGGGGCAGCAGTCAAATCACGCTACTGCTTTCTCGCGATGGCTTCCGCCAGCTGGTGCTTCGTCATGCGCGAGCGGCCGCTGACGCCGAGCTTGCCGGCGCGCTCGTAGAGCTCCTCCTTCGTGTGGCCGCTCGAAGTTGTGCTTGAGCGCCGCGTAGGCGACGCGGTGCGCGCGCTCGCCCTCGCCGTAATCCTTCACGGCCGCGTCGTGCGCCTTCGCGAACGTGCGCTGCGCCTTCGCCGGCGAGCGCTTCAGGGTGTCCGGCAGCTCGCTCTGCTTGGCGGTGCCGCGTGTGGTCGTCTTCGGCATGGGGATGACCTCCCGTGTGTCCGTCTCAGCTGTGCGTTCCCGCTCCGACGGCCGCCAGCGAGGCGTCCACGGCGACGTCGAACAGCGCCATCAGCGTCTCGGCCGCGGCGCGCTCGTCGCCGAGGATGCGTGTGGCGGCCTCGATCGCCTCACCGTCGCCGGCGGCCTGCGCGACATGCCGCAGCTGCTCATAGCCGCCGATCTCCAGGTGCTCGAACGCGTACGCGAACGCGGCCAGCCTGCCGGGCGTATCCGCCTGCGCGCGGAAGAACGCCCCGAGGCTGCGGGCGCCGACGCTGAGCGCGGCGTCCTTGAGGCGCGACGGTCCACCGTCGCGGCGGGCGATCAGCTCCTCAATCGCGGCCACGTGGTCGCGCGTCTCGTCGAGGTGGCTGCGGTACGCATCCTCCAGCTGCGGGTCGCCGCCGAGCTCGATCGCGCGTTCGAGCAGCGTCACAGACTGCTGCTCGAGCGCGTGCGCGTCGGCCAGGTACGTCGCCAGGCGGGCGTCCACATCGTCGTGTGCGCCGGCGTCGAGCGAGGCGGCGGCTGTGCGCGCAAACGCCGCCTCCAGGCGCGTGGCCATCGCCGCCTCCTCGCCGCGGATCCTGTGCGCGACGACGGCCGTCTCATGGTCGCCCGCCAGTTCGGCAAGGCGGGCGAGCAGCTCGTAGGCCGCCAGCTCGAGGTGCTCGCAGGAGTAGGCATGCGCGGCCAGCTTGCCGGGCGTGTCGGTCTGCGCCCGCGCGAACAGGATGAAGCCGGCGCCGCCGGCCTCGCCCGCGAGGTCTCTCAGGCCGGACGGCTTTGCGCCATGGGCCTCCAGCCGCTTGCGCACGAGGCGCTCATGTACGCGCGTCTCGACGAAGTGGTCGCGCAGCGCCAGCTTCAGGGCGTCCTCGCCGGCGATCGACGGGGCGCGCTCGAGCTGCGCAAGCGCCATCTGCTCGAGCGCGTGCGCGTCGCGCAACGACACGATCAGCTGCTCCTCAACCGTGCGGGTCCGCATGTCCGTCACAGGTACCCCCGCCTGCGCGCACACGAACGTCGCAGCGGTAGCGTGCGGACCGCGATGGCCGCGGCCTTCACACCCGCGTACCGCGGCGGCTCGGGCGAGCCGCTGCTCCTGCTGCACGGCTTCACCGACACGTGGCGCACGTGGGAGCTCGTGCTCATGCGCTCGCGCACGGCTGGCGCGTTGATCCGGAGACGGTCGCGCCTGCCCGCCGAGCTGATCCTTGGCTTTACTGCTCGGTCGGAGTTCCCGGTCCGTGCCGGGTGACGACGAGGCGGGGATCAGCGCCGAGCGACGGCGCTTCGTAGGACTGCAGCCGCCGGTGGAACGCCTGCGCGACGCGCAGCGCGTGCGCCTTCGCCAGCTCGGCGCGCTCGCCGGCGAACAGCTCGTCGACGGTCTCGATCCACAGCGCGAGCCAGCGGCCGAAGTGCCCTGCGCGCAGGTTCGCTCTCGCGTGCAGGCGCGCGTGCGGCTCGAACGGCGTGCCGGAGTAGGTCTTCGTCCCCAGCAGCACCGTCTCCCAGAACGACGTGATCTGCGGGACGTGCGCCTCAAGGTCGAGTCTCGCGATGTCCGTGAACAGCCAGCCGATGATCGGGTCGGACATCGCCTTGCCGTAGAACGCGCGCACGAGCCGCTCGCAGTCGGCGCGGGTGGCGATGTCGGGACGGTCGACGGTGGTGCTCATGCCGGCAATGATGGCGATTGCGGGCGCGGGAGCGCGGGGCGGGCGGCGGCGCTATGCGACGACGTCTGCGAGGACGCTCCCGACGACGCGCTCGCCGTCGAAGTGCTCCTCCGCGAGCGCACGGGCGGCGCGGGCGTGGCGACCGGGGTCGGCAAGGACCGCCTCCGTCGCGGCGAGCGCCTCGTTCGGTGTGGCGAACGTCAGCAGCCCCTCGCCGCACCGCAGCTCGGGCGGCAGGCCCGTTGCCTGCACGATCGCGGGGCGGCCGGAGGCGAGGTAGCGCGTCGTGCGGTCGCCGAGCCAGCCGCAGTGCGTCTCGACGTAGGCGCCTTGCGCCGGGGAGAACTCGGCGAGCGAGGACTGCACGTAGCGGCGAAACGCGTCCGGGTCGCCGGCGACCGTGCGCGGGTCGACGAGCTGCCAGCCGCCGTCGGCGAGCCGCTCGGCGTCGGCGTGATCGGCTGGGTGGATGTTGAGCGCCACCTCGAACGTCGCGCCGCTCTCGCGCGGAAGCGCGGCGAAGCGGCGGAACTCGTGCGCCTTCTGGCCGAGCAGCCGGCCCTCGTGCTCCACGCGGCCGTAGCCGCCGCGCCAGCTGGCAACCGTCGTGAAGCGGGGGGAGGGGGAGGCGGGGGAGTCCGGGCTCGCGCCGTGCGGGTCGCGGGCGTTCGCGCCGTCCGCGCCGCGGGCGTTCGCGCCGTCCCTCGTGACCGCCGGCCACTCGTCGAGCGGCACGGGCGGCGGGACCGGACGCCAGCGGCGGCCGTCGAGCGGCAGGCGGCAGCCGTTGCGGCCGATCGCGAGCCCGACCGTGAGCAGCTCCTCGTGGCGGTCGAGCGCCGCCCCGAGTGCGCCCGCTGCGTGCCACAGCTGCGTGTAGCCGGGGTCGAGGTCGACGTACGCGCGGCGGCGCGGAAGCCGCAGCAGCGCGTCGAGCGCGAGGTTGCCGGACAGGTTGAACAGCACGTCGGCGCCCGCGAGCACGTCGCGCAGCGCATCGAGCGTGGGGCCGTGGACGACCGAGCCGTCGGAGCACAGCAGCGCGGAGCGCTCGTCGAAGCCGAAGCGTCGCGTGATCTGCTCGAACCACGCCAGGTTGCGTCCCTCGCCGTCGCGCAGCGTGCGCGGGTCGATCTGCTCGACGAACCACGTCTCGACGCCGAGGCGCCGCAGCGCCAGCAGCCACGAGAGCCGCACCCACGCCTCGCCGCCGTTGCCCGGCTTGTTCGCGAGCGCGCCCGCGACGACCGCGACCGTCATGCCGGGACCCCGATCGCCTGCTCCAGCCGCAGCCGGAAACGCTCGGGGTCCTCGTCGCGCAGCTCGATCCGCGGCAGCCGCAGCGGGTCGCTGTCGGCGTGCACCGGGTCGGGCTCGACCGTGCATGCGGCCGTGAAGCCGAGCTCGCCGGCGACCTCCGCCGTCTCGACGTCGCAGCCGCCGTAGGGATAGGCGCACAGCTCGACCGGCGCGTCCAGCAGCTGTTCGAGCGCTGCCTTCGAGCCGCCCAGCTCACGCGCCTTCGTGACCCAGTCGTGCGCGGGCAGCAGCAGGTGGTGGACGCCGTGCGCGCCGATCGCGTGGCCCGGGCGCGCGGCGAGCTCGACGAGCTCGGGCGCGGTCATCAGCCGGTGGCTGCGGCGCGGCGCCAGCTCGAGTTCGCTCCACTCCAACAGCGCCGCGATCAGCTGCTCGATCCGCTCGGGGCCGGCCTCCAGCAGCCGACCGTGGAGCGCGTGCAGCGCCGCGCGGCGCTGCTCGTCACTACGCGTCGGCAGGCGCAGCATGTCGTCGGGCAGTTCCAGCTCCAGCCGCTCGGGGATCGGCGCCTCGCCAAGCAGGATCCGCTCGGCCGTGTCCCACCAGCCCTCCTGCTCCTCCTCCGCCGGCGTGCCGCTGATGAAGAACGTCACCGGCACGCCCAGCTCGCTCGCGATCGGCGAGGCGGTCTCAAAGTTGTCGAGGTAGCCGTCGTCGAATGTGACCGCGACCGTACGCGGCGCCAGCTCGCCGGCGGCCGCCTCGGCGGCGAGCTGCGCGAGCGGCACCGGCCGGAAGCGCTCGGCGAGCAGCTCCATTTGCGCCGCAAAGTGCTCTGGCGGCATGCACAGGTGGTGGACGTCGGGGTGCAGCGCCGCGACGCGGTGGTAGCAGAGGATTGCGGCGCGCGGCGGCCGCGCGGCCGGTGTCCCGAGCGGTGGCAGCGACGTGTCGTCGACAGCGCGTGCGGTGCGGCGGCGCAGGCCGCGCCCCCGCGGCGGCGCGGGCACGCGCGCGACTCCCGCGACGACGGTCGCATGCGCGGGATCGACCGCCTCGAGCTCCGCCGGCGCGAGCACCTCCAGCGGCGCGTCGGCGATCGCGCACAGTGTCGTCATCAGGTTGCCATCGGCTGCGACCCGTACGGAGCCCGGCGGGAAGCGCTCGCACAGCAGCCGCCGCAGGGACGCCTCGGTGAAGGCGCGGCGCTGTCCGGTCCCGCGCGCCAGCGTGCCCGCGGCCACGACGAGCGCGCCACCGGGGCGCAGCGCCGCGCGGCAGCGCTCGAGCGCCGCCGCCGGATCGCGCTCGGACTCCAGCGCGCCGGCGAGCACGACCAGCTCGTAGGCCGGCGCGCCGGGCGCTGGCCACGGATCCCCCGGGCCGATCCGCAGCGTGCGCTCCGGCGCCACGTCGGGCGGGCACAACTCATGCAGCAGCCGATCCGTCAGGTGGCGCTCGACCGCGCCCGCGCCCGTCGCCTCCGGTCGGTTCCACTCGAGCGGCGGGATCTTGCGCGCCGCGAGCGCATCGCGCGTCTGCTCGATTTCGCGCTCGACCTCGCCGAGCTGCTGCTCGATCTCGGCGCGTTGCCCAGCCAGCGAGGCGACGTGCCCGGCCTGCTCGCGCTCGAAGTCGATCAACGTCACGAGCACGTCCTCGCCGCGCATGTGCGCGGCGTCGAGGTGCTTGTCGATCAGCAGCTCCTTCGCCCGCAGGTAATCGCCGCGCACGACGGCGGAGTGGTAGCGCGAGCCCTCGCGCACGCGGTAGCGCAGCAGCGCGTCGTCGAGGATCACGCCGTGCAGCCCGCGCCGCAGCGCGTCGAGCCAGAAGTCGACGTCCTCGTAGGCGGGCAGCGAGGCATCGAAGCCGGGCCCGTCCTCCCACACCGCCCGGCGGAAGACGGTCGAGATGTGCCCGCAGGCGCCGCGCCCGAGTGCCTCCGCCAGGGTGTACGGGGGCGGCTTCCAGCGGTAGGAGGCGCGCCCGAACGCCTGCAGCGCGCAGCAGACGAAGCTGAGCTCCTCGCGGTCGCGCAGCAGTCTGCTCGCCTGCTCCAGGTAGGTCGGCTCGAACAGATCGTCGCCGTCGAGCAGCACGGCGAACGGGGCGCTCGTGGCGGCGATCCCGGCGTTGCGCGCGCTCGCGGGCCCGCCATGCTCGGCGCGCAGGACCCGCACGTGCGGCTCGTGGTGCTCGAGCCAGTCGAGCACCTGGAGCGTGAGCGCGTCGCTCGAGCCGTCGTCGACGATGACGACCTCCGCCGGCGGCGCCGTCTGTGCGAGCACGCTCTCGACGGTCTCCGGCAGCGTGCGTCCCTGCTCGTAGCAGGTGATCACGACCGCGGTCTCGGAGGCGTGCGTCACGCGCCCGCCTCCTGCGGCTTGACGGCGCGCGCGGCGATCACGAGCGGCGGCTCGTGCCCGTCGCGCTCCAGGCGCGCCTCGTCGACCTCCTCGGCCGCGAGGCCGGCGAGGAACGCGATCGCCGCGTCGCCGCCGCCGTGGCCCTCGACCTCGATGTCGGGCGAGCGGAACGCGTGTGCGAGCAGCTCGCCGAAGCCGGCGCCGGAGAAGCGCCAGTGGTCGGTGCGCGGGCCGCCGGCCTCGACGCGGCCCGCCGTCGGGACGGTCGCGAGCAGCACGCCGCCCGGCTTGAGCACGCGCACGCACTCGGCGAGCGCGGCCTCCGGCTCCTCCAGCAGCTGCAGCACGTGGGGGAGCAGGATGCAGTCATAGCGGCCGCTCGTCAGCCGCGGCGCGCGCTGGAGGTCGGCCACGATCGTCGCGGCGGGGTTCGTCGCGTCGGCGTCGAGCACGTCGCAGCTGCGCAGGCGGTGGCGCCCGTAGCGGGTCGCGTAGACCGGGTCGTGGTAGGCGAGCACGCGACCCTGGACGTCGTCGGCGTGCGCCGCGAGGAAGCGCTCGATGAACAGCCGGTCCACCACCAGCCCGCGCTCATCGCCCCAGAACGGACTCAGCGGCTCGAGCCGGCGCAGGTCGCCCCACGGGTCGGCTGCGGTCGGAGCCGAGCGGCTCGCGCGCAGCTTGCGGCCAAGCCGGTCGCGCTCGCGGCGGCGCGCGCGCAGCTGCGGTTGCAGCTGCTCCTCGAGCGCGCGCTCGGTCAGGTGGCTCTCGCGCAGCAGCTCGCCGACGACCCGCTCGCGCTCGAGCAGCACGGCCTGCAGGTGCGGCTCGTAGAGGTGGGCGTGCTTGCGGTACAGCGCGCGCACGCCGTCCTCGCCGGCGCGCACGGCGATCGTCGCGCCGCCGATTGCCAGCGCCGGCACCGCGACGTACTCGTAGCCAGCCTCGACGAGCCGGATCGCGAGGTCCCACTGCGCCTGCGCCACGCTCTCGGCGCCTTCGTCGAAGCCGCCGACAGTGCGCAGTGCGGCCGCCCGCACGAGCAGCGCGCCGCCGAGCCCGGTGCCGGCGAGCGCGCCGACGAGCGGGTCTGGAGGTGCGGTGCTCGCCGGCGGTGCGGCCACGGCGAACGCGGCCGCTGGCTGTGCGCGCAGCGCTGCTACGGCGGCCGTCAGGAAACCAGGCAGGACGTCTTCGCCCCCGTCAGCCAACCACACGAGAGCGCCGGGGGGCCCGCCTTCGCCGGCCACGTGGCCGGCTCCGGCACCCCAACCCTCCGGCACGTCGAGCGCCGCGCTGCGCGCGCCCACCCGACGCAAGCCGGGATGCCCGGGCAGGTCGGCGCCGCCGCGTACGAGCAGCCGGGTCGCCGGGGCGTCCTGCCCCAGCACGGCGCGGCAGTTGTCGACGGGGCCGTCGGGGTCGTCGAGCACGACCGTCACCGGCAGCGCGGGCGGCGCCTCGCCCGCGATCCGCCCGATCTGCGCGCGGCGGCCGTCGGGCAGGACGGCGAGCACGTCGAGCTGAACCGTGCCGCCCGTCCCGACGAGGCTCACGCGCGTCGCGAAGCCCGCGCGCGCTGCCCACGCGCAGTCGGGGAAGGCGGCGGCGAGGTCGGGCCGTGGCGCGTCGAGCGCCACGCGGCGGAACGGTGTGCCGTCGTGCACGAGCTCGATCGCCGTGATGGGACCGTGCTCGCCGATCGCCCAGCCGGCGATCTCCAGCCACGGGAACGGCAGCGCGTTGTCGGCGGCCGGCCGGTCGAGCGCGGAGCGGCGCAGTCCCAGCGGCGGTGCGCCGTGCGGCGCTTCGCACACGCAGCGCACCGCGCACGGGCCGTCGGGCAGCGGTGCGCTGTCGGCACCGGCCGGCGTCACGCGCACGCGCGGCGGCGGATCGCCATGCAGCGGCGCGTCCGGCGCGAAGCGGAACGCGAGGTTGCCGTTCGCCTTGCCGGCCTGCGCGAGGTCCTCGCGCAAGCCGTCGCTCCAGCCCGCGCCGAGCCGGCGCTCGCCGTCCCACGCCTCGACCTTCAGGCGTCGCCACGGCGCGGCGCGGTCGAATGCCCAGCCGGACAGCGCGCTGCACGTCGCCTGCTCGAGCCGGCCCTCGATCGTCTGCGGCCGTGCGGCCGCGCCGTGCTGGGCGGGCGGGACCGACTTCACCGCGCGCACCGCGAGCAGCAGCGGGAAGTACGGGTCGTGGTGATCCAGCTCCGCCGCGTCCAGGTCCTGGCTCGCGAGGCCGTGCAGGAAGGCCGTGCACGCGAGCACGTTCCCGAGCGGCTCGACGGACACGCCCGCGGCGCCGAAGCGCCGTGCGAACAGTTGCTGCGCAGACGCCGTCGTAAAGCGCCAGCAGTCACCGCTGACGCCAGACTCGTAGTCGATCCGGCTCACGCACGGCGCCGTCACGAGCAGCACGCCGCCCGGCGCGAGCGCGCGGTGGAGGTTCGCGACCGCCGTCTCGAGCTCGAACAGCAGGTGCAGCGTCTGCGTGAGCACGATGCAGTCGAATGCGCCCTCCGGCAGCGAGGCCGGCTGCGTGAGGTCGGCGATCAGCGTCGCCTGCTTGTTGTGCGCGGCGATGTCGACGACGGCGTAGGAGCGCGCGCCGGTCTCGAAGCGCTTCACGTAGCCGGGATCCTTGACCTCCAGCACGTCGCCCTTGATGTCCGCGGCGTGCCGCTCGAGGAAGCCCTCGATGTAGTAGCGGTCGACGGGCTGGCCGCGGTCAAGCCCCCACACGCGGCTGATCGGCTCCAGCCGCCGCAGCGACCCCCACGCGATCGGCGCCGGCCGATCCGGTTCCGCGCCGTCGCCAGCGGTCGCGGGCTGCCCGTCGCTTGGCTGCGTGTCCTGCGCCGCGCGGTTGCGCTCCTCAAGCGCCTGCTCGAGGCCGCAGCGGTGGCGCTCCAGCCGTGGGATCGCGGTCTGCCACGGCTCGCCGTCGAGCTGCGGGCGGGGCGGCGCGTCACCCGGCATCTGCGCCTCCAGCGCGGCGATCCGCTCGCCGATCGCCGCCAGCACGCCCGGCGCGTGCGCGGCGTAGGTGTCGGCGTGCTTCTCCAGCATCGTCTCGAACACGCGCATGTGATTGCGCGGTCTGCTCCGCTCGCTCGACTTCGAGCCCGGGCGGATGCGGTAGCGGAACAGCGGCTCGGGCACGATCTCGCCGCGGTGCCCGCGCTCGACGAGGTCGACGGCAAGCGCCCAGTCCTCGTAGCCGTCGAGCTCCGGGCGTTCGTCGAAGCCGCCGATCGCCAGCAGCGCCTCGCGGCGCACCGGCGCCGCCGTGCAGACGGTGTCCTCCGCCAACAGCCACGGGAAGTCGCAGCGCTGCGGCTCCCAGCTGAACTGGTTGGCGCCGAAGGCGGTCAGCCAGCAGCTCGCGAACGCGAGCGAGTCGTCCGCTTCCAGCTTCCCGATCGTCGCCTCGAGAAAGCGCGGCGCGAACAGGTCGTCGGCATCGAGGAACGAGACGTAACGGCCGCGCGCCTCCTCCAGCCCGACGTTGCGCGCAGCCGACACGCCCCGGTTGGCGATGCGGATGATGCGCGTGCGCGGGCGCCGGTAGGAGGCGAGCAGG
>Ga0070705_100001118_pt1 | contig 14867 bp, 16 predicted proteins | sample KBSK5253metaG_FD_65455 | JGI IMG/M metagenome (GOLD analysis project Ga0070705, IMG submission 65455) | Corn, switchgrass and miscanthus rhizosphere microbial communities from Kellogg Biological Station, Michigan, USA - KBS K5-25-3 metaG | ecosystem: Host-associated > Plants > Roots >... | reverse complement strand
AGATAAGCCTTCGGCAACGATCGGGAGATGAGAAAACTTTGCGAACAACCGCGATCAATACCTCAGGCGTGATCGGCTTACGGAGTTCGTTGCGGGGTTCGTGATTCGCAGTAGATGAAGGGCCATCGGCCGTCGACGCAAAGCCCTCGGTGTCCGCGAGAACGCCGTGAACGACCGAGATCTCAGCCATAGCGGGCCACTGCAGATCTTCAACTCATTCAACGCGTCGTCTGTGCGTCGAGCGCGTAGAACCGGCTGCGCCTTCATCATCGGGCTGCCTTTTATGAACGGTAGGCAGCGATCGGCAGGAAATGGGTGTGATCGGCCGTGAACCAGCTATCCACCGCCAATCGACGTGCGAGTTGGCGACCAGTCTCCCACCCATCTTCGTAGCGGACGTTGCTCAGGTGAGCGAGGGAGGGCACCACGGAGATTTCATAGAGATCCGCACGCGCGGTCGGCCGGGAGACCAGCACATCGCCGGCCTTCATGCGGTAGCTGCGCGGAGACACGAACGCGGTGTCGCGATTGATCGGATGTGTGGGTGCGGTAGGCATCGACTACTGAAGGTTCGCCTTGGACGCCCGGAACGCCCGAAACTGGACGCGCCGACGGAGCCAGCGATTCCGCGAGGGTAACGCGACCGCTGCGCTGTCGCTGTTCATTACCGCACATAGCGACCGTGGGCATTCGCGGTTGTGCGAAACAGAACAGGCGGCACGCCAGATTTGCGTCACGATGGACGATGACCACTCGAGTGCAGCAGATCGCGCGTGCCGTCGCCGTGATGGTCTCGTGCGCGTCCGTGGGCTATGCGCAGGCGCCGACGACACGCGACCGGCCGGAGGACCCGGTGTTCAGGGTGCAGGCGTGGGGTGTCATCGCGGCTGACTTCAGCGACCGCGTGGCGCATTACGTCGAACTGCGGAGCCGCCTCGAGAAGGGATTGCCTGATCTGACCGTGACCGACGATCGAGGAGAGATCTGGCGAGCGCAGCGCGCGTTGGCGAACAGGGTTCGTGTTGCGCGCGGGGACGCCAGACAAGGCGACATTTTTACCGCGACCATCAGTGCGGAGTTCCGGAACGTCCTGCTCGTTGAAACGAACCCCGGCACGATGGCGGCCATCATGGACGACAATCCGGGAGACGTGTCGCGTCGCATCAACCGCGTGTACCCGACAGGGAAACCGCTCGCCACCATGCCCGGTGGCATGCTCGCCGTACTACCGAGACTTCCTGATGACTTCCAGTATCGATTCCTGGGGCGCGCGCTGATCCTGATCGATACGAGGACGAATCTGATTGTCGACCGGATGCCTTGCGCGGTTGGATGCGCCGCGCGGCCACCTGCGCTCGCCGGAACGCTGGGCGCACGAGGCCACGGGGAGCCATAGCAGGGACTGCGCCCCGGCGCCTGTCTGACGTCGAACGGTGGCGACGTTTGAACCGAGGGCCGCTTCGCACTCGTGCCGCCGTCACAGCCTCCGAAATGGAGCCGGCGGAGGGCTCGAGTCGTCCTACAACGTCGTAGCGACGGAAGGCGCGGTACCTTGAACACGCGCGGCGCCTCTTAGGCCGGGAGCTCGAACCAGAACCGGCTGCCCACGCCGACCTCGCTGTCGACGCCAATCGTTCCACCGTGGGCCTCGACGGCGAGTTTGCAAAACGCGAGACCCAGCCCCGTCGAATATCGCTTGCGCGCGCGGCCTTCACCGGCCTGACTGAACTTGTCGAATACCCGGCCGAGGAAATCGGCGGGAATGCCGGGGCCCGTGTCCGCCACCTCGACGCGCGGCCGGCCGTCGCGACGGGCCGCGGTGATCGTGATGGCCCCGGACTCTGGCGTGAACTTGAGCGCGTTGCCCAGCAGGTTGCCAACTACGCGGCGAATGAGCGCCGGGTCGCAACTGGACACGACTGGTCCCTCTGGCGCGCTCTCGGTCACGTGTCGGCCGATCGTCAGGCCGCCGAGCGATCGCAGCGCATCCGCGACAACCTCGCACAGGTCAACGGATTGGCGATCGACGGGCATCTCGCCGGCCTCGAGGCGGTTGATGTCCAGCAGCGAGCTGATCATCTCCGCCATCTGCGCCGAACCGGAATGGGCTTTGTCGATGAACGACACCCGCTTTTCAGCCGAGACGTCGGTGGCCGTGCGCAGGAGCTCGAGATAACCCATCACGCTCGTGAGCGGCGAGCGCAAGTCGTGGACGATCATGTGGACCAGGCCGTCGCGCAATCCCTGCAGACGTTGCAGCTCTTCGTAACGACGCTCGAGCGCGGCCTGCAGTCCCTTCATCTCGCTGATGTCGATGTGCACCCCGTTCACGCGCAGCGGCCGGCCGTCCTCATCCCGCGGCACGGAGTTGCCCACGCTCAGCATCCATCGATAGGAGCCATCCGGACCGCGAACGCGCTGTTCCGCCGCGTAGGTGTCGGACTCGCCCGCCAGATAGCGCTGGATCAAACCGGAGACACGTGCGCGGTCGTCTGGATGAAGGAGCTCGATCCAGCCGTCGAGGCCACCGCGAAGTCTCGTCCACTTGTCGCTGGTTGCGCGCAGCGCGAGCGGCGGGTATCCCAGCTGCGATTCGAAGATGTCGTTGACGAGCACTTCGCGGCTGCGTGGATCGACGTCCCATAAGCCGAGATTGGCGCCGCGGGCGGCGGCGGCGAGACGCTCTTCGCTGTCCTTCAGGCTCCTTTCCGCTGCCCGGCGTTCGCTGATGTCCCGCACCGCCGCGACGACGACGAGTCCTTCCGGCGCGTGCATCGGGCTGAGGCTGATCTCGACGGGCACGAGCGACCCGTCCTTGCGACGCCCCCACAGGTCGAGGCCGCTTCCCATGGCGCGGACCGCCGGCTCCGCCACGTAGCTGTCGCGATGGCCGACGTGACGCGCCGCCGACGCTTCGGGCACGAGCGCTTCGATGGGCATGCCGACGAGTTCCTGGCGCGTGTAGCCAAAGAGCCGCTCGGTCGCGGCGTTGATCATGACGATCGTGCCGCTCGCGTCGGCGACAACCATCGCATCCGGCGCCGCTTCGAGCAGCCTCGCCTGCGCGTGCTCGTCCATGTCCACCAGCCTCGCGCCGATGATAAGCTGAAGCCTCCCCGTCAGACATCGAGGTCCACGTGAGCGAAATCCTCATCGTCGACGACGAGCGCGATATTCGGGAGTTGCTGTCCGAGTGGCTCGCGGCGGAGGGCTTCTCGCTCAGTGAAGCCGCGGACGCCGAAAGCGCGCTGTCGGTGATCGGCCTGCGGCCGATTGCCGCGGTCCTGGTCGATAAAGACATGCCCGGCCACGATGGAACGTGGCTGATCGAACAGATTCGACGGCGCCATCCGGCAGTCGCCATGCTGCTGGCGACCGGCGACGCCACGATCCCGCCGCAGGTGAGCCTGTCAAGCGGCGTGATCAGCTATCTGGTGAAACCCTTCAAGCGCGCAACGGTGGTTGCCGCCGTCAAGGACGCACTGCGCTGGCATCAAACGGCATCGACGAAAGGCCAGCAACCGCGCGCCGATTCGATCGATACCTGGCTACAGGCCGACGCCGACTATCCGCCAACGAACGATTCGTAAGCTCGCAATCGCGCGGCACGCAAGCGCTGCACCCGCGTCAACCTGTTAACCGGAGGGTTGCTGATTCGAATCCAGCCTGAGGAGCCACCGCCTAAGACAAGCCGCCGAACTATCTGCCTGCTGGGCAGATACCTACCAGTCACCTCGACCTCCTTGGGTCTATGCAGCATCATGGCGCGCCCACGCGCCTATTGGACTTCACGCGGTCGCCGTACGTCGCTGCCTACTTTGCGGTCGAGGACGTGTCACCGAACGAGACCTGCGCCATTTGGGCAGTCAATGAGGGCGCGTGCAGATCGATGGCAGAAGGGCGGATCGCGAAGCCGGTATTGGAGTGGATCTACAACTCGCTGGAATGGGAGAGTCACTGCGTAGTCGCGCCCGCCGGACTCGTCCACCCGAGTCAACGGCAGATCGCACAGCAATCGCTCTTCTTGTTCCAGGGCAGCGTTCAGCACTCACTCGCTGAGAACGCCCGGCGGACCTTCGGACCGCAAATCGATGAGTTCGTGAAGTGCCACCAGATGGAGGGAAAATGCCGCGGCGAGATCCGTCGCGACTTGCGCCTGATGAATATCACTCGAGCGAGTCTCTTTCCCGGACTCGACGGGTTCGCGCAGTCCCTTAGTACGCGTTGATCGAGGAGGAGGCATTTTCCGTGAGTGCTCGGTCGTGTCAAGGGTTCGCTCGCTTCGCCGTCGTAGTCGCGTGACCATCCGAGACGGACGACAAGTGTCCATCGAGCAGGCGGGCGGCAAACCGGAGTCGCTCGTCCATGACGTGACACGCCTTCCAAGGCATGCCCCCGCCTGGGGGGCGACGCTGCTTCTCTCCCTGGGCGCGAAGCTGTTCACTGAGGACGAGTTGGCACGCTCGCGCGGCCGCGAGCTCAGACGTGGTATCGTGCGTCCTCGTGGAGGGCTGACGCCATGCGCACGATCCTGACGGCGGCAGGTCTCGGCGGTCTCCTGGTGCTCGTCGGAGCCGCGCAGGCGGTCGCGCACCATTCCTTCTCCGCCGAATTCGACATCAACCGGCCAATCCAGCTGACGGGAACCGTCACGAAGGTCGAGTGGATCAACCCGCACGCCTGGATCCATGTCGACGTCAAGAAACGGGATGGCACAACCGAGGAATGGGCCGTCGAGACGGGGACGCCGAACACGCTTCTCCGCCGCGGCCTTCGAAGGCAGGATCTGCCGGCTGGCACCGAGATCAAGGTGACCGGGTATCAGGCGAGGGACGGCACGGCGAAAGCAAACGGCACGAACGTGACGCTGCCGGACGGGCGCGCGCTCTTCATCGGCTCGACCGGGCCCGACGCGCCAAAAAATTAGTCACCCGGATGCGAATGTCTCTGTTGGCGTTGGTGGCGGCTGCAGGGTTGGTCGCCTCTGCCCAGCCGCGGGTGCTGACCCAGGACGGTCGGATTCCGCGAACCTCATGGGATAAGAAACCCGACTTGAACGGCATCTGGCAAACGCTGTCGACCGCGAACTGGGATCTCGAAGACCACGAGGGCGGGCCATCGCCGGTCGTCGTCACAGGCGTATGGGGCGCCCGTCTCCCGGGCATGAGCGTCGTCGAGGGCGGCAAGATCCCGTACAAGCCGGAGGCGCTGGCGAAGCGGGAACAGAATCGGAAGAATGCCCTCCCCGGCAAACCGGGGCGAGACCTGAACGCCGACCCGGAACTGAATTGTTTTCTGCCCGGCGTGCCGCGAGCGACCTACCTTCCCCATCCATTTCAGATCTTTCAGAGTCCGAATCGGATGTGGATCGTGTACCAGTACTCGTACGCGCGGCGCGAGATCTTCATGAACGGGAAGAAGGAAGCGCCGATCGAATCGTGGATGGGGTGGTCGAACGCTCGGTGGGACGACGACACGCTTGTCATCGACGTCACCGGCTTCAACGGGCAGACATGGTTCGACCGGGCGGGGAATTTCGCCACCGAGGCGTTGCACGTGGTCGAACGCTACACCATGATCGACAACGACCACCTCGCGTACGAAGCCACGATCGAAGATCCGAACGTCTTCACGCGTCCATGGAAGATCAGCATGCCGCTGTATCGCCGCATCGAAAAAAACGTCCAGCTGCTTCAGTTCAGGTGCGCCGAGTACGTCGAGCAATTCTTCTATGGAGAGCTGGTGTCGCCGCCGCGTAACTGAATCGGAGGGACAGATGCGCCATCGGTTTCTGATTGGGGCCGGTTCGCTGGTGGTCGTCGGCGTGACGATGTGGCTGGCTGGGGCTGTGGTGGCGGGTCAGGCACCGAGCGGGACGACCACGTTCGCAGTCCCTGCATCGACCTACGCACCTCCAAAAACGCCGTGGGGTGACCCGGATCTGCAAGGGGTGTGGGACAACCATACCAACGTGCCGATGCAACGGCCCGCGAATCTGGCAGGAAAAAAAACGTTCACCGATGCCGAACTGACCGCGCGCGCGAGGACCAGTGGGGATAACGACCCGCTATGTAATCGGAACGATCAGCGGTGCGCCGGCGCCACGGTTGCCGACCTGGATCGTCTCGACGCATACAACGGATTCTGGACGCCCCAGAGCTTCGTTTCCGACAACCGGACCGCCCTCATCGAGGATCCGCCGGACGGGAGAATACCGCCCCTGACACCGGAAGGGTTGGCGAGACAGCAGGCGTACCTCCGAGCGCATCCTGCAACGGAGCCGTCGGCTGCGGTCATCGAGATCCGCCATTGGGAGGACTACGACCTGGCCGAGCGGTGCATTGCCGCACAAGTGCCGACCACCACCATGGGCTACAACAGCGCGCAATATCTCATGCAGTCGCCCGGATGGGTGATGCTGGCGCACGAACGGCTCAACACGCGAATCATCCCGCTGGACGGGCGGCCGCACCTCGGCGGCACGATGGGCGGCTGGATGGGCGATTCACGCGGGCACTGGGAAGGGAACACGCTGGTCGTCGAAACGACCGGTTACACGAACAAGCAGAGCGGTGGATCCGTTGGCGCCTTCGCCGACGCCGGGATCCCGTTCGGCAACTTTCGTGTCGTCGAGCGCTTCGTGCCCGTCGGTCCAAACCGGATCCATTACTACGTCACCGTCAACGACCCGACGACCTGGACGAGACCGTGGACGTTCATGCAGCCGTGGGAGAAGGATCGCGTGCTGTCGTACAACGACAACGTGGGCGCCACGAAGGCCGAGCCGTACCAGATGTACGAGTACGCGTGTCACGAGGGGAACAACGCGATGGGGAATTCGCTGAGAGGCACCTTGCAAGCGCGCCAGCGAGCGGCCACGCGACCCGCGGACGCAGAGTCGACCAAATCTCTCATCGGGAAAACGGAAGCGGACATACGCGCGATGTACGGCAACCCGGTGACGATCGCCGGGCCCCGTTGGCAGTACTCGACCGCCGACGGCATCCTGCAGTTTTTCGCCTTCTTCGAGAACGGCAAGGTTGTCCTTGTCCGTCCCGATGACATTCGGCTCACCGAGGTGGTCCCAAATCGCTGAGTCGAGCTCTTCTCGAGCGCAGCCTTCTCTTCCCGCAGTAAATCCCTGCGTAATCGCGCGGCCCTGAACCTCCGCTACCAGCCTGCCCTGAGCTTCGCGCGGTCGACTTCGTGGCCCCGCAGGAACACCCTGGCGATGCGTCGCGTGTTGGTGATGTCGTCGAGCGGGTTCCCGTCCAGGACCACGAAGTCGGCACTCTTGCTGACGGCGACCATCCCCAGGTCGTCGAGCCCGAGAATCTCCGCCGAGTGGCGCGTCGCAGCGACGAGCACCTGCGCGGGTGTGAGGCCCGCAGCGACCAGGTTTTCCAACTCGGCGTGCATCGTCCAGCCGACGAATTGATCGCCTGTCTGGCCGCCGCCGTCCGTGCCGACACCGATTTTCACTCCTGCAGCTGATAACAGTCGGAGGCCGCGTGCCAGACGCTCCCACGCCCGGCGTCCCTCTTCAATCGCCTGAGGACTCTGCGACGACAGCCGACCCTGCAGTCTTTTGATTTGCTCCGGCCGCACGGTCTCGGCGATGAGTGGGTGCACCGGCGAGAGCCAGGGCGCCGCAACGACGCGGCGAGGTGCGCTCAGTGCCGTCAGCAGCACTGTGTTCGGGTGTTGCTTGAACAGCGCGATCAGCTCGTCATCGACGTCGCTGATCATGTGGGCGAAGACGTCGATGCCTGTCCGCAGCAGGTTCTTGGCGTCGGACAGTTCGGTCGCATGCACGGCCACGCGCATCCCGTGCGTGTGGGCTTCGTCCAGAATGGCGCCGTACAGGTCGGGCGTCAGCGTCTTGATCGTCCCGCCGCGACTATCGACCCACATCTTGATCAACGGAATCTTCCGCTGCGCCAGTTCCTGCACGTCAGCGCGCGCGCCTTCGACCGTGGTCACGACGTACGCGGCGTGACGCATGTTCGTCGGGCTGATCTCTTCAATCGGAGCGAGTCCCCGGCCTGCGGTCAGGAATCTCGCGGCATCGGGATCCTTCCCGGTGCGCTGCTCCTCCCTGATCTGAAACGGCAGCTCCCCGAAATCGCTCCCCATCGCTTGCGACGCAGCCACGCCGAAGTAGGCAAACCGATGCAGGTGGTCGAGGATGTTCTCTCTCGTGTAGTTCTGGGGGCCGCTGGTGAGGTTCTTCATGTAGCCGATGTGCGAGTGCGCATCGACCAACGCTGGAATCACCGTCTTGCCGGTCAGATCCACGCGCATCGCACCGGCGGGCGCCTGTACCTCTCCCTGGCGCCCCACCCGCGTGAAGTGGCCGCTCTGGACAAGGAATGCGGAACGCTCGATTGGCGGACCGTCGCCGCCCGTAATGAGCCGCGCACCCTCGTACAGCACCGCGTCCACGGGACGTGGTGCCTGCGCGGCGTCGGCATCAATCAACAGGACAGCAGCAACCAGCGCGAGGAATAACGGTCTCGTCACGGGGGCATTGTAAGTTGAGCAGGTGGGAATGGGCGCTTCGCCTCTGACACGGAGGATGTAGAATCCCCGATCGTCATGCTGTCAAAGATGTCCGTCGTGGCGTTCCCGATAGTCCTGATCGTGATGGCGGCGGTGTGGGCGCCACCCGCGGCCAGTCAGGATGCCGGCGGGGCGGTCACGTTCTACAAGGACGTGCTTCCGGTCTTGCAGAAGAATTGCCAGAGCTGCCACCGCCCGGGTCAGATCGGGCCGTTCTCGATGCTCACCTTCAAGGACACCAGACCGTGGGCAAAGGCCATGAAGGCGGCGGTGCTCTCGAGGGCGATGCCGCCCTGGTTTGCGGACCCACGCTTTGGGCACTTCAATAACGACCGGTCCCTCACGCAGACCGAGATTGACACCATCGCGGCGTGGGTCAACAACGGCGCGCCCGAAGGCAATCCAACCGATGCGCCGCCCGCGATTGAGTGGCCGGCAGGCGGCTGGCAAATCAAGCCGGACGTGACCTTCGATCTGCCGCCGTATCCCGTTCCAGCCCGCGGCATCGTGGAATGGGAGCGCATCGCGTTTCCCGCTCCGTTCAAAGAAGACACCTGGGTGACGTCGGTCGAGATCATGCCGGGCGTACCGGCCGTCGTCCATCACATGTGCTTTGGTTTCCAGAAGCACAAGCCGACGACGCCGTACGGCGAGTACCAGTGGATGGAGGTGCCGCGCGGCGAGGACGGCACCATGACGAAGCCCGACGGAACGACGACCGGCCCGCCCGATGGCGTCGTGCTGACGCGCATCGCGGGCACGACCGAGGTCACGCGTCGCGTTGGCCGTCCCACCGTGTATCACGAGGGCACCAACGAGTTCTGCTACCTGCCGGGGCTGCCGTTCGAAGACTATCGGGCCGTGAACGCCGGGATGCTGGTACCGGCGGGTTCCGACATGATCGTGAGCCTGCACTACACGGCCACCGGCCTGGCAACCATCGACAAGAGCCGCATCGGCTTCACCGTGACCCGGACGCCGCCCGCCAAGAAATTCCTGCCACAGGATGGACCGGAGGGCGACAATGCGCCGGTCGCGCGCCAGCAGGCGAACGCGACGCTGGCGATTCCTCCCTATGCGACCAACCATCCGGGTCCGCCCGCGGAGATCAGCTTTCTGAAAGATGTCGAGCTCGTCTGGTTCCGGCCGCACGCCCACGTACGCGGAAAGACGGTCCGCTACACGCTCGTGTATCCGGACGGGAAAGAAGAGACGCTGCTCTACGTGCCGCATTACAACTTCAACTGGCAGCTCACGTACCGTACCTCCGTGAAAATCCCGAAGGGCGCCAGGATGCGCGTGCAGTTCACCTACGACAATTCGACCGGCAACAAGTACAACCCCGACCCGGGCAAGTGGGTCTACTACGGCGGTCAGAGCTGGGAGGAGATGGGCACGCCGAACATGGGCTTCCTGGTCGATCGGGAGGCGGACGAGAACAGCTTCCTGACCGAGCGATGACACGCATCTCGGTCGTCTCCGGCGTCCTTCTGCTCGTCGCGGCTGCCGCGCACGCGGAACAGCGGCAGGTCAGCGTCACGGCGGGCGACGGGTTCGCGCTCCAGGGCAGCTACTATTCGGCGGAGAAGGGCGGGCCGGGCATCCTGCTCCTCCATCAGTGCGACGCCGATCGCCGCATCTACGATCAGCTGGCCACGATGCTGAACGTCGCCGGCTACAACGTGCTCACGATCGACTGGCGCGGCTTCGGCGGGAGTCGTGGAGGGGCGTTCACCGACTTCCGGGCGCAGCGTCAGAAGATTCTGGAATTGATGCCGGGCGACGTCGACGCTGCGTTGAAGTTTCTCAGCGCGCAGTCAACGGTCATCAACAGGGCGCTCGGCGTGGTGGGCGGGAGCTGCGGCGTGAACCAGGCCGTGCAGGCCAGCCGCCGTCATCCCGAAATCCGGACCCTCGTGCTGCTATCGGGAGGCACTGACGCACAGGGCGAGGCTCACATCAAGAGCTCGGCGACCCTTCCGATTTTCGGCGCCGCGAGCGAAGAGGATACCGATGCGGCCGCGTCGATCAGGAAGCTCGTTGGCCTCTCGGCGCACGCTGACAGCCGCGTGGAAATGTTCAAGGACGCGGGTCACGCCGCGACGATGTTTGCGAAGCAGCAGGATCTGGAGGCGGACATCGTGATCTGGTTCCGCGCCAACCTGCCGGTTGCCGGGTATGGTCTGCCGCCAGCAATCAGGTGATCGCACCAACAATCCGCGCACAGCCAATCGAGGTTCAATATGACACGTGTGACCCGCGTCTCTCTTGTTGCCGCTGGTCTGACGATGGCGGTGCCGGCGGGCATCCACGCCCACTTCAAGCTCCTGGAGCCCGCGTCGTGGCTGATCGAAGACAACCGCGGTGATCCACAGAAGGCAGGACCCTGCGGCGGCACGAACAGCGACTACGGCAAACCGAGCTACATCATCGGGAAGGCCGTCGGCGGACAGAAGCTGCATCTCAAGGTTCAGGAGACCGTCTATCATCCCGGTCACTACCGCGTCGCATTGGCGGTCAACTCGCCGACCGAGCTGCCGCTCGATCCTGAAACGACGACCAGAGAGTCCGACAGAGGACCATGGTCGGTGTCCGCCGCCATCCAGAACCCGACGCAGATCCCTGTGCTGGCCGATGGTCTCTTCGTGCATTCGACTCGACCGACCGGCCCGATGGATCCCTGGGAGGGCGACGTGCAACTGCCGAACATCAACTGCAGAAAGTGCACGCTCCAAGTCGTGCAGTTCATGGCCGATCATGGCTTCAACAATCCGGGCGGGTACTCGTACCACCACTGCGCGAACCTGCAAATCACCGCGGACCCTGCACAACCGTTGAGTCCCGGATGGCCGGCCGAAAAATGATCGACAAGAACAACGGCGGGTCGGGAGTGGAATTCTCGGCCACGGTGGCGAAGGCGGCACAGGTGCCCAACGTGCACACGATCATCAACGGCCACAACCCGACGACCACCACGCCCGCGGCCGGCGCGCCGAGTCGCTATTCTTCCAGAGGGGACGCCGCTGTTTCTCGTGCCACCAGGAGCGCGACGCCGGTCACGCACAGCGTCGCGACCACATAGAGCGATATCGTGGTGCTCGTGCGATAGACGGCAAACAGGCTCGCGAATATCAATGGCGCGAAGCCGCCGCCGGCAATGCCGGCGGCTGTGTAGGCGAGCGAGCAGCCTGCGTAACGGACCCGTGTCGGAAACTGCTCTGTCACGAACGCGGCCTGCGGCCCGAACATGGCGGAGTGGATCACCAGACCGACGACCACCGCGATCACGATGAGCGCGGGTCTTCTGCTCTCCAACAGGACGAAAAAGACGAACGCCCACAGCATTCCGAGCAGCGCGCCGGCCGCATACACCGGACGACGTCCGACACGATCCGAAAGGGCTCCGAAGAAGAGGATCGACACCGCATTGCACACCGACCCGACCATAATGGCCGTCAACGCCAGCGTTCGGGACAGATTCAGCACAGTCGTCACGTAGGTCAGCATGAATACGACGAGGAGCGCGTACAGAACATCCGACCCGACTCGCACGCCTGCGGCGATCAGCAGGCGCCGCCAGTAACGCCGCAACACATCCCCGATCGGGGTCTGTGATTTGGTGCCGCTCTGTTCCAGTTCGGTGAACATCGGCGTCTCCGCTACACCGCGACGAATCCACAGCCCGAACCCGACCAGGACAACGCTGGCCAGAAACGGTATCCGCCATCCCCACGAGAGAAATTCGTCCGGGGACACGAGATACGTGATCAAGGCAATGCCGCCGGTCGCGAGCAGGGTGCCGACTGATGGTCCGACCTGCGTCCACGAGGCATTGCGTCCCCGGTGACGCTGCGCGCCGTGTTCGACCGATATGAGCACGGCGCCGGCCCATTCGCCTCCGAGCGCAACGCCCTGCACGAAACGCAACGTAACGAGCAGGATTGGACTCGCGAGGCCGGCCGTCCCGTACGTCGGGAGCAGGCCCATCAGTCCCGTCGTAGCGCCCATGAGCACCAGGGTGATGACCAGCACGACGCGGCGTCCGTGCTTGTCACCCAGGTGTCCGAAGAGCACGCCGCCGATTGGCCTCGAGACATAGCCCACGGCGTAGGTTGAGAACGCCAGAATAGTTCCGGACAACGGATCGAAGGACGGGAAGAACAACCGGTTGAAGATCAGCGCTGCGAGCGTGTTGTAGACCGTGAAGTCATACCACTCGAGTGTCGTTCCAACGGAGCTGGCAGTGGCAAGTCTCCGCGTGCTCGTGTGTCCGATTGAGGGTGACGCGTGCAGAGCAGCAAGGGTAGTCATGGGCCACCGATGGTTTCTCTGGAAAGATCAGTCAGGCGCAGCTGCCACATCAGTTGGAACACGGAGAGGTCATCCGAAGCGGCGCCGACGTGACGGGCAGCATGACGACCTGCATTGGCGACCGCCGCTTCCGCTGCCGCCTCGATGAGGAGAAGAGGGTCCAGGCGTCGTTCGCGGGGATCTTCCGCGGGCAGCGGCGTGGACAGCGCCGCATCGGGCACGAGCAGTCGCGCCACAACGACGCCATCGAGAGTCAGCAGCTCAGAGCCCAGTTGGGCCATCCCGGTCACGTCGGTGCTCGTCGCGCTCGCCGCCAGCGTGAGCAGCGCCAGCCACGCTCCCGTGCCGGCTCCGGTCTCCATCTCGATCGAACCGACGCGACGCATCGGGTTCTGCATGCGCGCCAGGTTTGTCACCGACCACGCCGTGGGGCGCTGAAGCGCCTCTTGATACGCGGCTGTCCCAAAGACGGCGAGCGACGTGGTGCGATACAGACCGAGATACCGGCGCGATCCACGGACGGTCCGATAGCGCGCGCCCGACACGAAGCCCGGAATGGCGACGCGTTCGTTCACATGCTCCCGGTCGTACCAGCGATTGAATTCGTCTTCATGCGCTGGATCGACATTCGTGCACACCAGGAGCATTCCCTCACGCACCGTGGCGGAGCGTCCAGGCACTACAGGATGACGAACGATTGACGTCCGGCCACGAAAAGCGTCGCTTCGCTCCCGCCATGTTGGCTGTTCAATTCGACGGCGCCGGCGGCATCTGCGCCGCGCGCGGCCGCGGGAATTCGATCGCCATGAACAGTCCTCGCCGATTCGGCTCCGCGAGGTATTCGTGCGCGAAAACCAACGGCGCGATTCCTTGACAGGTCGTCATTGTGACGCGGATTGGTGGAATCGCGAAGACGTGTCCGCACGACGGCGGTACTGGCCGCATGATCGGCGCGTCCTTCCGGCGGTATCCTGGCCGGCGGTTTTTCGGCTTCGTCGGATTCCATCAGCGTCCCCGTTCGTCCCAATGCACGATCCTTCGCTTGATCGCGCGAATGCTCAGGTGGAGCAGAATGCCGAGTGCGCCCAGGATAATCAATGCGGCGAAGACCCCCGCGACGTCGGTCACTGCCTGCGCCTGCATGATGGTGACGCCGATGCCGCGTTGGGCGCCGAGAAATTCGGCGACGATGGTGCCGAGCAGCGCATAAACCGCGGCCATATCGAGCCCGGCCAAGATGAAAGGCGCGGCCGAAGGCAGCTTGACGCGCGCATAGATTTCCAGCCGCGATGCGGAGAGCGAGCGCATCAAATCGATGCGTTCCGGTTCCGTGTTACGGATGCCGGTGAAACTGTTGACCATCAACGGAAAGAAGGCGAGCAGCGCCGCCATGGCGATCTTCGAACCGTTGCCGAAGCCGAACCAGATGACGATGAGCGGCGCGATGGCGACTTTTGGGAGCGTTTGCAGCGCAAAGGCGTAGGGCATCAGCACCGTTTCGACGCCGCGAAACTCTGCCATCAGCGACCCGATGAGAAGCCCCGAGATCGATCCGATGACGAAACCCATTGCGGCATTCGCCAGGGTGCTGGCGATGGGGATATAGAAACCGGTCGGGCTGTCCAGCGGCACGAACAATCCCGATTTCAGAGCGGCCCATACCTGCATCGGCGTTGGAAGGATGTAGGTGGGTACGTCGAGAAATGTCACGCCGGCCTGCCACATCGCGAGCAGAGCGGCGATGCCAGCGAGCTTCAATAACAATCCACTTGCGCCACTTGTGCGCGCGCGCCGCTTCGCGTCTTCGACGGTCAACTCCTGTGAATCCAGCGCGCTCATCACGCGCGGTCCAGCACGGAGCGGATGTCTTTGGTCAGCCGCAGATAATCCGGATGTTCCGGCGTTGACGCGAAATCGCGCGGGCGCGGCAGCGTCACCGCGAAATCGGCCAGGATGCGCCCCGGCCGAGGTGACATCACCAGCACGCGATCACT
>Ga0070705_100001114_pt1 | contig 14893 bp, 23 predicted proteins | sample KBSK5253metaG_FD_65455 | JGI IMG/M metagenome (GOLD analysis project Ga0070705, IMG submission 65455) | Corn, switchgrass and miscanthus rhizosphere microbial communities from Kellogg Biological Station, Michigan, USA - KBS K5-25-3 metaG | ecosystem: Host-associated > Plants > Roots >... | reverse complement strand
GTCGTTCTCTTTTTCTTTGAAAGAGCTTTGCAGTCTGCTATCTGCACTCTCCATTACGCGCGGGTTAAGCGGTGGGCTACCAGTGGCTTCGATCTGGCTTAGGGGTTGGGTTAGCCGGCCGCCCTTCTTGCCGTTCTCCGACTGGCGCTGCCGGAAGGCAATCTGTTTGCGCCGCTCGTCCTCCAACCGCGCGTTGACGAGCCGGCCGTCGCGCTCGATGAAACAGGCTGAGAGGACGCCACCCCAGAGCTTCCGAAAGCGCGGCTCTGAGAGGCCGAGGATGCGGGCCAGGCCGCCAGGACTGTTCGGGAGACTCCCGTCCAACCATTCGACCGACAGCAGCGTGATGTAGGCCCCGCGCTCGGTGAGACTCATCGCCATCACTTTCGATGAAGATAGGAATTCCTTCGGGTAGAACTGAAAGGCCGGACTCGCTTTCTCCGCTTCCGCCATCAGTTGCCGCCTTCGCTACGCCACGTACACCGAGTCCGCGCGCGGGCCTTTCGGCCCCTGCCCGGCTTCGAACTGCACCGTCTGTTGCTCTCGGAGGTCATCGAACCGCGCGCCTTTCACGACCGATCGATGGAAGAAGAATTCTTCCCCCGTGTCGGGATTGCGCAGGAAACCGAAGCCTTTGTCGGTGTAGAGCCGTTGAATCAAGCCGGTCGTCATCGCGTCGCCTCCGTCGTCACGTAGCGGTACCAAAGCAGGACGTAGGTGTCGGGTTCAATCAGTTGGATGGACTCGACGTGCGCGTGGGGCATCCGCGCGATCTCATTGAGCCGCGCCGCACACGCGTCGTCCGTCGTCACGCGCTCGATGGCCCAGTGCTCATGCTGGACGCGCGGGTCGTCGTGCATCCGGCGATAGGCGGCATCGAGCGCGGCGGCGTCAGGATCGGTCTCGGCGAGATGCTCCGTGTCGATCAGGGCCTGTTGTTTCATCGGTGCGGCTTCAGTAACTCGTCAAGTTCGCGCAACGCGCGCGCCTGCTGCACGCGTGGCACCCAGCGCATCACCCAGCGACGGAGCGCGAGCGTCACTTCGTCTTTCCGTTCGTTCGTTCCCGCGCATACGCGACATGGATCATCAAATTCCAGAGCACCCGTTTCGCTTCTTTCAATTCGCATTTCGCTTCGTGCCGGGGAATGTCGTCGCGATCGTCGAGCCGCTTGCCGCAGTACGCACATTGGTAGCGGAGCGGATCGATTGGCACCTCACGCCTGCGACTCCCGAGCTTTCAACATGGCGTCAGCTTGCTCATACGACCACGCCGCAGCCTTCGCCGGGTTGTCGCGGCAATCGCTCACCAGCAGGAATCCGACGAGCGCTTGCCCGGCGAAGTAGTCACGCAGCGACATGCCCAGCATGCCGAAGTCGCCGCTGTGTGTCGCGATGCCCTGAATTTGCGCGACGGGCACAGGGAACGCCGGGCCGCCGTCAGTCATGCTCCACCACCCGCACCGTCAGTTCCCGTCGAACCACGTACCAGACGCCGTCGGCCTCCTTCCGCCAGAACGTCAAGGCTTCATCGGCGTTGCCTTCAATCCGGAGCCGGTGCCGATGCTCTTCTTCGTTGTGACAGACCGCACAGAGGGTCACCACGTTCCACGTCTCATCGGGGCCGCAGGCCGACTTGTACTGGATGTGATGCCGATGCCCGCGCTGCAGGCCGACGTCGTCGGGATCGGTGCGCTTGCCACAGCAGCGGCATTGCCGGCCGTCCCGCTGATCGACCAGGCGGCAGACACGGCGCCAGTGAGCCGCCACCTCGGCGTCGCGCGCGATCCGCACTTCCACGCGGGAGGGCTCGTCCCACTTGAAGAAGGTCTTCACTCGTCGACGTCTCCCGAGACGCTGAGCCGTTCGCGCAGATTCGCCTTGGAGTATTTGTTCCACGACGTGTCGTCGTAGGGGCCGGGATCGTTTTGGGGATCGAACGCTTTGCAGTTCGGACAGACCCCGTCCGCAACCAGTTCTGAGGGATACGCCTGCCCGCATTCGATGCAGTGGCCCCGGAGTGGAAGTCCGCGCAGTCTCATGCGACCGCCTCCACCGCCGGTTGGAGTCGGCGCACGTCCGCGTCCACCTCGTCGAGAAACAGCCGCACGGCGAGTTCGTAGCCGGCGAGATCCACCCAGGCCCGCTCGAGCCGCGTGACGAAGAGTCGCAACGGCTCCGGGAAGCGCGGGTCGTAGCTGACGAAGTCCGCCCACGAGGCCCCGGTCAACCAGAGCGCGTGCACGAGCTGCGCGTAGTACTCGTCCGGGATGCCGTTGCCGAACCCTTGCAGGTAGGTGAGGTGCGTCGTGGAGGTGGGACACTTCGCCTCGATGATGCCGTCCCAGTCGCCGACGTAGCCGTCCGGCGAGCAGCCCGCCTTCAGCGTCAGATGCGAGACGAATCCCACGCGCTGGACGATCTGGCCCGTGTGCGCTTCGTAGGCCGCCACGGCGTCCGGTTCGGCGTCGAGGCCGTGCTGCATGGCGTCGGTCCGGCTCGCCGTGCGGTCCAGCGGTAGGCCCGTCAACCGCTCGCAGACGAGCCGGTGGCGCAGGTCACGCCGGATGGCGAGTTCCCCGGTCCCCTTCTTGCGGACGGCCAGAATCGGGGCGGCGCAGGAGCCGGTGACGAGCCCCGCGCGTAAGGCGTACCACGCGTCGGAGCGCTGGTCGACGTCGTGGACGACAAACGGCTTCATGCGTTCGCCTCCATCGTCTGCCGACGCAACAGCGCGCCGCGTTCAATCCACGCCCGCACATGCGCGCGTGACCCGTAGGCCCCCATCGGTGCGTAGTTGTCCAGCACGAACACAAAGTCGAAGAGATGCGCACGATTGTCCGGGTCGGCCCGACGACAGGCTTCAAGCAGATCGTTCGACAGCAGCGCCTGCAGGAACGACCCTGGCGGAATGCCCCACCGGATATACGCCAGCAGTCCTTCGCGCGTGCGCGGTGGCAGGCCGAGGGTTGCCAGCGTCAACTTGGAATCACATTCGATGCTGACGAGGCGCGGGAGATCATCGAGCGGCGTCATACCGGCTTCACCTTGGCGGCGGTCGCCTTCAACGCCTCCCAGGCCCGACGGTCGTACTTCGTCAGGTAGTTGCGAAACTCCGCGTTCGCCTTGTTGAAGGTGACCGTGAGCGACTTCAGTCCTTCATCAGCGATCCCTTCGAGCGCGGCCGCCCAGGCGTCGTAGCCCTCTGGCGGTGACGGACGCTGCGACTTCTCGCCGTCGTCGTCGCGGTCCTGCGGTGCGCGGCTGACGATGTTCAGCAGCGAGATCGTCGTGTACCGCTGCCCGTAGGAGCGCGTCGAACCGATGCGCTGGATGTCGTTCATGCTGCCGCCGCTGTCCGGCTTGGATTCGAATTCGTCCGTCTCTTTGTGCCCGCCGCGATGCGCGAGAATGCCGGTGACCGTCAATTTCTCCGCGGTGCGGTTGCGGAAGCTGAGCGCGAAGCCGTGCTTCTGCAGGATCGGTCGGATGCATTCCTGGATGTTCTCGTTCGTGGAATAGCGGCTGCGCACCTGCCCGTTGACCACGATGGAGCCATCCTCGGCAATCGTCGGCAGGTCGCCCTGCATCTCCGCGAACGCCTGCCAGAAGAGCGACTCGGCGTTGTGGCGGAGAATCTCTTTCTGCATGTCGATTAGCTGTTTGAGCTTCTCGACATCCACGGACGGGTCTTTCGCCAGGCGCTCGAACATGAGCGCGGTGGAATCGGGCGGCGTGAGGTGGGCGCGCACGAGGGCGTCGCCAATGGCCGCGCCGGTCGCGACCGGGTCATCCTCCGGCTTGGCGGCCAGCGGAAGCTGTGTCAGAATCTCAGGCATCGCAGGGTTCCTTGTCTGGCCGGACGTTCCCGCGTCCGGCTTTTTCTTGGTCATCGATACAACGTGAACGCTTCCGGGTGCGCGGTGTGCGCGTACACATCGCACTGTTCTTTGTAGGTCCGCAGTTCGTCCGCGCTCAGCTCCGCGATCGACGTCTTGCCCTCCGGTAGGAACATCGCCTTCAACATCAGGTGCCACTCGGTTGGGAAGTTCCCATTCCACTCGGAGAGCGGTCGAATGATGTATCCCCAGTAGTGCTTGATCGCGCCGTAGGTGTAGGCGTCCTCTTTCCGCATGATGCGGATCTCGACTTCTTCCCCCTCGCCTAGCGTCATCTTCCGCAGGTCGCGCTGATACGCACCCGGATCCACGACGTGGAGTCTCCCGCCCTGGAAGACGGCCGCCGCGGCGACATGGCCCAGCGGTCGCGAATCTCGTCGAGCAACTGATCGCCGAGCAGGCGGCGCCGATCGGTCCGCTCGTTCCACCGCGTCGCGAGATTCACCCACAGCCACGTCCACCGATTCACCGGAGCGCCTCGCGCATCCGCCGCGCGCGCCGCTCTGCCCAGGCAATCTGCTCCTGATGGATGCGTCGCCGCAGACGGCGCTTGATGAACGCGGCACGGATGTCGGCGACGATCGGCGAGACGAGCCACAGGGACAGCAGGATCGCGACGGCCAGCATCAGGTACGGCAGGTTATTGGACACGGGGATACTCCTCATCAGAATCGCCGGGGGTGGTCCACATCGGCCGGCGCGCGGCGTAGTCACGACGCAGGCGGTCGCGTTCGGCTTCGCTCAGCCGGTGCTGGCGCAACTTCACGACCGCCCAGGCGAAGACCAGCAGCACGAGCAGGCCAATGAGCGCGGAGACGTGCTCGAGCACGTGCAGGACGGTCGTCATTCGATCCCCACCGCCAGCAGGCTCAGCGCCTGCATCGCTTCCCGCAACGCGCGCTGACCGAACTGCTCTTTGTGATGCAGGGCGACGTGGAACTTGTAGACCACGACGGGGCCGCAGCGCAGGAGCTGCACGAGGGAGACGCACTCGCGGTAGTTCGGCGAGCGCATCCGATTGACGTAGTTCTCAGAGACCTTCATCAGATGCGCGGCTTCTGCGCTCGTCACACGGGCGTCGTGGAGCGCCTGATGGAACAAAAGGGACGCTTTGACCACGATGGCATCAACGTCCGAATCATTTGTGCCTGCTGGCTCGCCGCTGGCGTCTCGCTCACGATTTGTTCGCTCAGTCACCGCCGGTGATTGATTCGAACGATTCACCACTTCCGTGACCGGCAGGTTCAGTTGAGACTGCGGGCGTGGCATTACCGACCCACCTTGCGGACGAGTGTCGGCTTGGCCGGCCGCTCCTGCTCGAGCGCCGCGTCGAGGTCGGCCTGCGTGAACAGCAGCACCGACCCGCGCCGATGGGCGCGCAGGTGGCGGCGATACCGGAACATGTAGAACGCCCGCATGTTCGGACAGCGGAGGTAGTCGCAGGCTTCCTGCGCGGTGAGGTACGGGGAGGCGGGCTTCATGCGCTCACCCGCTGCCGCTTGGCGGGCTTTGTCGCCAGACGCGCCAAGCCTTTCCGGATCCGAATGAGGGTCAACTCGTCGGAGGTATAGCCCTCACGCGTCAGGATGCGATGCGCGGTGGACGTATCGATCCCCAGACGTTCGCCAATCTGCGCAAACGTGAGTTCGTCCTCTTCCCGGAGGTTGCGAATCGTGTCGAGTTCAGCGTGCGTTAATTGCGCGTGCGCCATGTTCGGTTGCCTTAGGGTTAGCCGTCAGTCACTAACGGTGAGGTGAGTCTATTCGCACGTCGCCGTTATGTCAACAGTGGCGTAGCTTGCAGCAATGGCAGGCCTATCCCTACGGTGTGCCGTGACTTTTCAGGAGTGGGTGGACGAACTGGTCGCGACCTTTGGCAGCAAGACCAAGCTGGCGCAGGCCATCGGCATTTCGCTCACGCAGATCGGGCGCGGCCGGAGCGCTGGGAAATACAGCGTGGAGAATTTATTGAAACTCGCGCGCGCCGCGAACGCCGATCCGTCGTCGGTCTTGCGCCTCGCCGGCAAAGGCGATGTCGCCGACCTGATCGAAACGCTTTACGGCAAAGCGGAATTGACCGCCGAGCAGCGCGCCCTGCTCACAGCGTTCGCAACGGTGCCCGCACCGCTACGTCCGGCGACGCTACACCTCGTGAAGACGACTGGAGCATCCTTCGGTGCCGCGCTGCCGTCCGGACGAACTGTCGAATCTGGAGTTGCAGCGCCGGGTCCAGCGCGTGCAAGTCGGAAAGCAGAGCGGCATCGGTGAGGCCGTTGTCCGACACGACGCGTAGTGACGGTAGACGGGGGGGAGTGTGCGGCACCATCGCTCGCTCCTGTCTCGTACCCGAAGCAGAAATGGAAACGCGCGAGGGTAAACCGCACAGCACGCAAATGCAACCATCAGATCCGTTAGTGCTGTAGGACAGGCAGCGACACGATCTGCCGCCCCGTTTTCGATCAGCGAAGACCTTACGCACCGCGACCGACAGAAACGCACACGATGGGGATCTACATCCGCAAGGACTCACCGTTCTATTGGTTCCGTCTGGAGCGCCCCGGACAGAGACCCCTGTTCGAGAGCACGAAGATCCCCGTCCACGCGCACAGCGCCGAGATCCGCAAGCAACGCCGCCAGGATGCGCAGGAGGTCTACGCGGCCCGCATGGCCGATCTCGCGCGCACGCGGCACGACCTGCCCGCCCACGATCCGACGACGATCGCCTTCGCGGCGTACGCGGACTGGTGGACGACGCACAAGCTGCCGAAGCGCCGCGGCCATGAGCGCGACGCCGACACCGTCGCGCAACTGCGCACGTTCTTCGGGCGCGATGACCTGACGGCCATCAACGACCAGCGCGTCAGCGAATTCGAGACGAGGCGGCTCGCCGAGAAGATCGGCCGACCACCCGCGACGGGCGCCGACACGCGGCGCACCGTCAGCCCGAACACCGTCAACCGCGACGTCGACGTGCTCAAGTCGATGCTCCGCGACGCCTGTCCGCGCTGGCTGAAGGTGTCCCCGCTCCGCGGGCGGAAGAAGCTGCGCGTCGTGCCGAAGAAGAAACGCGTGCTCAGCACCGCCGAAGAGCGGCGCCTCATCGAAGCCCTGCCGCCGATGGACCAGGCGTTCTACATCGTGTCGCGCGACGGGCTGATGCGCTGGAGCAACGTCTACGATCTCAAGTGGGCCGATGACTGCGGCACGCACTTCGCGCTGGAGGATTCCAAGACCGGCCCCTATGAGGCGGCGATCTCCCGACGGGCGCGGCTCGCGCTCGATAGCCTCCCGCGGAAGAAGGCCGGGGAGCCGCACGCCGAGTTCATCTTCTGGCACCGCCACGGGGCCGGCAGTCGCCACAATGCCCGGACCGCCTGGCGGCACATGCTCGAGCGCGCCTGCCGGCGAGCCGACGTCCCCTACGGCCGCGAGCACGGCGGGGTGACGCACCACACCGCGACGCGCGCCACTGGGGCCACCCGCCTCCATCAGGAGAAGGTCGACCTGAAGACGATCATGGACCTGGGCAACTGGAAAGACGTCCGCACCGCGATGACCTACCGGGTCACGAATCAGAGCGAACGGCTACGGGCGGTGAACAAGATCAGCTCGGTCGGCGTGACGCCACAGCAACGCACGCGCGCGAAGCAGCGAAAACGCCAACAGAAATCGGCATGAAGTCGCGGCCGCCGCGCCATTCGCAATGCGGAGGTCAGGAGTTCGATCCTCCTGCGGTCCACCAAGCATTTTTCCGAAATCACCGTTTGTTTCGCCTCGCGGCAGCGTTACCCGCCATCACGGGAATACACGGGTTTTCACGCGCGTCCGGGATCGGCCGTTACGTGAGCGCTACGCGGTGTCAGACGACCGCCTCTTGCGTTCGGCGCCCGAGCCGATATCGTTAAGAGAAGAGTACCCATGCCCCCCACACGCTGCGCCCTCCTCGTCGCCACGGTCCTCCTCGCCGGCTGTCACGCGATGGAGCCGTCGCCGGTGGCCCCGTCGGCGACCGTGCCGGACGCGCCCTCGACGGGTCCACGCCTCCCGACCTATACCGCGTTCGACGTGACGCTGCGCAACGGCACCACCTTCGCGATTGCCGATAGCGCCTGGCTGGGCTTCCTCTCCGTCCTGCCGCACGAAGGCGCGCTCATCACGACGCCGAGCCGCGTGCTGGTGGACTGCGGCAACGGCACCGTGATCAATCTGGGCGCCGGGATCGGCTCCGATATCCGCTTCAGTTGTCGCTGGGCCACCGCTGGGGACGTCGTCGTGCGGGCGGTCGTCGAAGCGCAGAACGGCGTGACGACCAGTGCGCAATTGCCCCTGCACGTCGAGCCGCCGATCGTCGTCATTGATGTGGTCTCGGTGGATATTGCGGTGGCGTCAGCCGTGCCGGAAGGCGGCGTGCAGCGGTGGACGTTCACGCCCACGACCGTCGGCCCCGTCTCCTCGATCACGTGGGACTTCGGCGATGGCAGCGCCGGGCTCATCAACGGTCCCGCCGCGGCGGTGACGCATCACTACCGGCAGAATGGCGTCTACGTCGTGACGGCGACGGCGCGGTTGCAGGATGGCAGCACGCGCGCCGCCGGCCGCGTCGAGATTCTCGTCTCCTCGCTGTGATCCGTCACCACGTTGCCAGGATCTGCGCGCCGCCGGTCACCGACCCGCCCCAGGTCTTCCCCACCCAGGCCTGGACGGTCCACGTCTCGTTCAGTTTGGCAACGACGGCGGCGTTGACGCCGGCATCGGTCGCCACGCCCACGATCGCCCCGGACTTGCCCTGCGGTAAGGCGGCCACGGCTCGCTGAATCGACGCCGAGATGTCGGGGATGAGATGGTCGGGCGGCTGGTTGAAGGCGACGCCGGTCATGTGGCATCCGCGGCGGTGCCGGCCTGCACGCGGCTCCAGGCTTCGGCGTAGTGGTGATTCCAGGCGGTCCGCAGTTGCTGCCGCTGCTCTTCGGTCCCTCGGGTATAGGCCCCTGGTTTCCAAATGGCGAGGTATTGCCGCCACGCCAAGTCGGGATTGTCCGGACCCGCCAGCGCCGGGGGGAACGTCCACAGGTTCAGCCGCGCCAGACAGTACGCCAACGTGTCGTTGTGCGTCATCGCCTCCCAGAGTTCCAGCGTCTGTCTCGCGATCGTCGCCTTCGGCACCCGGTAGCAGAGCGCATCGACCACGCTGTCCGCAGCCGATTTCGTGCGCGCGTGCTCGAGGACTTCGCGCACGGCCACCGGCTCGAGCTGCCAGAAACTATGTGCCGGTCCGCCGTGGTACTGCTTCCGGGCGGTGAAGCCGTCGCCTTCGTGCAGACCGATGGTGAGGAGCATCGCTGTCGCGCGATCCGACGCCATCGCCGGCGGGAGGAGCGCGTAGGCCGCCGGCACCGTGAAGCGGTGGATGTGATCGATCATGCCGGGAGCACCAACAGATACACCTGCCCGTCGACCATGTAGGTCGCGACGCGCCCGCTCGGATCGAGATTCGCTTTGACGCGGGCGTCGTAGTCGTTGCTCCGCACGCCGTGATCAAGGAGCGGCGTCTCGCCGGACCCGTCGAGCGCCACGAGACTCAAGTGCGTCTCGCCGCTATGGAGACACCGCCCGCCGCGGATCGATACGTAGCCCATGTTCCACGTCGGGAACAAATCCCGCCGCCGCCCTGGCGTGAGCGGCTGAGTGAGATCCCAGAGGACGCACGCGCCGTGGATGTTGTCTTCGCCGACCAGCAGATGCGGCCCGCAGTCGGAATGCCCCACCGCGCCGTCGGCGTCGCGCAAGATCTGCGTGTGCCGCGTGTCCAGGTTGATGACCCGGTTGTCGTCGTCTTCCTTGATGACGAGCCAGCCGCCGTCCGGTGTCACCTGGGATTCATCAAGTTCGCCTTGCGCTGGGAAGTATTCCTGCCGTCCCTTGCGAAAGACGACCGTGCCGAGCGCGGGATAGGCCCCGTCGCTGACGACTTGTTTCACCGTCGCCGAGTGCGTCTGTCCGTCGTCCGAACTGTGCGCTTGCCAGAGGATGCAGCCGGGATGCGTGTCGGCGAGATCGAACACGACCCACGCTTCGTTGGTGAAGGGACTCACGCGCTTCAGCCGAGTGCCGGCGAGGAGATAGATCCAGCCGTTGGCGTCCCAGTACCACCCCTCTGTCGTGCCCACAAAGCCGAGCATCGGGCCGAGCCGTTCCACGGCGCCGGTCGTCAGGTCGACCTTGAAGAACCGCGGCAACCCGTCGACGTGCCCCGCGAAGACGTAGGCGGCATTGCCGTGGATCCAGGCGTTGCTCCAGTAGCTGTACATGCGAGGGACGAAGTCCCCATCGCTGGCATCGGTGACGCGAATGACTCGCGTCGTCGCGGACGTGGCGGGCCCGGGGGCCGGCGGCTCAGGCACCGGGACCGGTGGCCGTGGCTCCACCGGCGGCAGCACCACGGGCGGCCGGCTCGCCCCGAGCCCAGCTTCATAGGAAAACTTGTCCCAGACCGGCGTCATCTGCCCCGGCACGATCCAGTTGTCGTACACGACGTCATTCCCGTCACCTTCCCCTTCGGTGGTGATGGCGTGCGTGTAGTGCCCGTCCGGGGTCGTGAAGAGCGGCATCGGTCAGGAATCCTTCGGCCGCTCGCCGTCGGCATTCTTGTCATGGATCGACTGGATGGTGTCAATGACTTGATTGAGGTCTTCCGTCCGCACCGCCGGGACCGTAATCGTTTCCTTCCGGTCCGCACTCGCCTCGAGCACGCGTGTGGCCGTGAGGATGTTGACGAGCGTGGTCACGGTCTTTTCGAGCCCCTCGTTCCGGGCCATCAATTGGTTCACTTCGTCGGTCAGTTTCGTCAGATGGCCATTGGTCTGCGCGGCGATCTTGTCGCTCTGCGTCGAGATGTCCTGCGTCGCCATGCGGACGGCTTCCACCTTGGCGGCGGTGTCGCTCGCGTGCGTGGCGGCCGTCTCCGCCTTCATCGCGGCAGCGTCCGCGCTGCTCGCGGCCTGATCCACTTTTCGGCCATTGCTCTGCCCCTGCCGCAAGGCCCCCCACGCCACGATCGTTGGCGGCAAGGCCGTCAAGGCAGCCACCACAATGGCCTGAATCGTGGCGTCCGTCACGACTCAGCCCGCCACCACGGTCGCGCACCGTTCGTCCTCGCCCGCATCACGTCAGACCCACGGACGCGCCTTGTACGCGTCGATGATTTTCTGTCGCGCCGTGCCGTACTTCGCCTTACTCGCCGGGGCACTGTAGGTGTCGATGATCGCCCAGACGACCGCCGAGATGAGCCGCTCGGTATCTAGCGCCTGTTTCACTTCGCTATCGAGATCGGTGTCGACGTTGGTCGGGTCGTTCGGATCGAACGCGTCGATGATTGGTTGCGCCTGCGGCTGCAGGGAGGCGGGCGAGACCTTCCACGTCGTCTTGTCGCTGGGGATCCCGATCGCCACGCCGGTAATCGCGACACCGGAGGCTTTCAGTTTGCGGTCGAGCCATTCTGCGAGTGCCATACGCCGTCCCTTCAGCAGTGCCACATCCCGACCAGCCCCGAGCCGAGCTCGCCGCCGTTGTCGCCATACCACGTTGTCGTCCCGACCGCGCCGCTGTTCTCCAGCGCCGCGTAGTAGTGCCGCCCGACGGCGGGTGTCTTGTGCAACCGCGAGATCGCCTGCAGGAGCTGTGTCGCCGGACTCGCGGCGGACTTGGCGACTTGATTCCCGACCTGCGTCGAGCCGGTGCCGGTCGGCGCCGAAACCGTGTCTTCCCCGATCCCGCAATAGAGATTCACATTCCCCGAGGAATTCGAGACATAGGTAAACAGCATCACATCGACGCTGCCGACGATGTAGCCGTTCATGATCTCGACCTGGTTCGCGGTGGAGTTGTTCGCCTGCCGCCACGTCGCCGTCGTGTACGTCCACGAGTCGGTCGTGTCGATCCGTCGCAGATGCCGGGGCGCCTGGTGGTAGTAGTTGAAAAGATACCGCTTCGCCGCCGAGTCCTCGGTCGTGTTCGTGCCGCTCGCATAGAGCGAGCCTACATAGCGCCGGGTCGTCGCGCCGGACTTCACGAGCACGCCGTCTTGCAGCACCAACGCCGTCGCCCGTGTCGTGTCGTTGGTCCAGACCAGCACTTCGAGGGTCGGTGTGCCGCTGCTGTCGTAGACGAAGACGTCGTAGGGCTTGCCGCTCGTGAGCGTCAGGGCCAGCGACTGTTGCGCGGCTTGCCGCACGTTCCACGCGGCGCCGTCGTAGAGCGCGATGGCGTTGCCCTTGAACGGCGTGAGGTAGAGCGTGCCGGCGCCCGTGACATCCGAGTCGGTCACCGGGACGTTGGTGGTCAGCGTCAGGCGGAACCCGTTGGTCGCCGGGTCCACGGTCCCGCCCCCCGCCGCGGCCGCGCTGCTGCGCGCGAGTTCGTACCACGTCGTCCCGTCCCGGTAGAGCATCAGCCGGTGGTCGGCGTCGCTCATCGCGAAGTCGCCGCCCTTGAGATGGATGTTCCCGGTGCCGTGCTTCACCGTCACGACGCGCGCGACGTTTTCCGCTTTCAGGATCAGGAACCGCGCTTCGCGTCCGCCGCTGTCCAGCGTGATCGTGGCGAGATTGTCGGAGGCGGCGTTGGCTTCCGCATCGATGCTGTAGACGTTCTTCCCGGCGGTGAGCGTGACGGCATCGGAGGCGATCGTGAGTTCGGTGGACGCCGCGAAACTCAGGGCGCCGTTGTCGTCAATCGCATCGAGGACGTTGTCGACGTCGTCATAGATCGCGTCGATCATCGCCTTGTCGACGGGCGTGCCGTCGCCCACGCCGGTGTCGTCGACGAGCGTGTTGTAGTAGGTGCGACTGAGCGCCATTAGGCCCTTCCCTGTCTCAGCAAGGCTTCAAACGTAAACCGCCGCGAGCTGGCGTTCACCTGTCGCCGGGGCCAGGTGCGCTGCAGACCGTCGAAGTCACTAATCGTCACGCTCTGGATCTTGAAGGTGCCAGTCAGGCCGAGCACAGTCGAGGTGAATGTGACGTCCCGCCCGGCCCTGGTGAACCGGTCGCGCGTTTCATAGCGCACGGACACGAGCGGATCTTTCACCAGGTCGAGTTGCGCCTGCGCGCGCGCGGTCGCTTCGGTTGAGGACAGTCGGCGGTCCTGGATGTATTCCTCGACGACTCCATCGGCCGGCGTCTCGCCGGACGCCGTAAGGAGTTCGGTCAGGGCCGATTGCGCGGCCAGGTCGTCTCGCGTGACCAGCAGATTCACCTCGTCGCCGCTGGCGATGTCGTAGAGGATGGCCCCGGCGCCGCTGGCCGGAATGCCGACGAGCATCGGGGCCGCGACAATCTCGACCCCGTACTTGACGGTCGTCCCGAGCGAGCCATCTTGGCCCAGTGCCGGAATCCCGGTGAGGGCCGTGCCGGAATAGCCGGTGTACCGGATCGGCATTGAGCCAATGAACGCCCAGCCGCCCGCCGAGCGAAAGGCGGCCGTCGAGGTCACCGGGATCGACGTCGATCCGGCCGCCACTTCGCCGGCGGTGCTCGTCAGTCCCGATGTGTCGGACGACGGGGGCGCCGCGCCGAGCGAGCCATCCGCCGTCGTGTCGGTGGCCGTCGTCGACGTGTTATTGGCGATCGTAGATTGCAGGCCGTACGTCGAGCCGTTCGCCGCCGTCCGGTAGATTTTGCGCTGCGTGGTGCCCGACGGGCCAATAGGGATGCTGCTCAGATCCGCGGCTGTGTAGAAGGAGGTCGCGGTCCCGAGCTCCGTCGATCCCAGCGAGGCATCCGCGAGCGTATCGGTGTAGGTCGTCGTCGTGTTGTCGTTGAGGTCCGCGACTTTCTTGAACGTCGATCCGTTGGCGGCCGTGCGGTAGATGCGCCGCTTCGTAATGTTGGCGTCGAGCGACACCGGAATGCTCGTCAGCGACGCGGAGCGATACGTGGCGGTGCTGGACGAGGGCGCCGCGGGATTCGTCTTCACGGACGCGACGGAGTTGTCGTCGTAGTAGTACGTGGCGTCCTGCGACGTCGGCGCCATGCGCCGGTACACGACGTTGCTGCTGTCGGGTTCGTAGCTCTTGACGTAGATGTTGATCGACCAGCCCGCCGGCGGCGACGACAAACTGCTCTTCGCGAGCCGGACCGCGGTATTCCCGCTGCCAGGGAACACGTCATTGGAGAGACTGCTCGGCGCCGTCTCGACCGACCCGTTCGTAAACGTGTACTTGTAGTTGTAGAGCCCGTTCTTGTCGCTCGTGCCGCCGCCCGCCAGGCTCGCCACTGCGGCGCTCGAGGGATCGGCGACGCTGTCCATCGTGAGCGAGGCCGAGGCGCCGCTGGCGAGCGTCTCGTTGCCATCGCCATCGAGAAACGCCACCTTCCACTGGTAGGCGCCCGCACTCAGGTTGCCCCCGATCAGTTTCGCCACCGTCGGGGCGCTTGCGGGAGGGTTCACCGCGCCGCCAAACGTGGCGACGATGGACGCGGGACTCGGCAGCGTTTCCCCGCTCGCCGTGACAAAGGTGACCTTCCACGTATAGTCGCCCGTACCGAGACTGCCGGCCTGCGCGCGGCGTGTCACACTCGGCCCGTTGGTCGGCGTGATCGTTGTGCCAATCAGAGCCCCAGCCCCGCCCGCCACCACGCCGGTGTACGTGATGCGCTGCGGCCCGGACGTCACGGTCCCGCCCGTCTCGTCGTACCAGAGCAGGTCGTCGACGGCGAGCGCCGTATCGCCCGGGACGGCTGGTGCCGCCGCCGTCACGCCGGCCCCTTCCACGACCACACGCGTCCGCACCGGAGAGAGATCCCGATCCCACCGCACCTGACTCGCGTCACGGTGGGTGTCGTCGATCGCGGTCGCCGAGAGCGTTTCGCTGATGAACAGATGCAGGTCTTTCGACTCGTCCACGTACCACGCCCCGCCGATCCGGTCGGTCAAGCGGTCGAGCGCATCGGTGAGGTCTTCATTGGTCAGCGTGAATTCCTCGAGCGACGGCAAGCCG
>Ga0070705_100001111_pt1 | contig 14911 bp, 26 predicted proteins | sample KBSK5253metaG_FD_65455 | JGI IMG/M metagenome (GOLD analysis project Ga0070705, IMG submission 65455) | Corn, switchgrass and miscanthus rhizosphere microbial communities from Kellogg Biological Station, Michigan, USA - KBS K5-25-3 metaG | ecosystem: Host-associated > Plants > Roots >... | reverse complement strand
GTCGCAGCTACGAAGGGCCACGTCCGCGGCCTAGTGATCTGTTTTTCGCTGTGAAGTAGTCCATTGCTTTTCCCTCGAGCGAGAGGTGCTTTTCCCTCGAGCGCGCCCTCCGCCTTCAGGAAGAGGCGCAGCGCGATCGTCGCGAGCTCCGCATGCGTGACGCCGAGCCGATCAGCGCCGCGCGCGACGCGCGTCGCGAGCGCGGGCGGGAGCAACACGATCAACGTCGTCACGGCCGACCTCCCCCGACAGGATCACCATGAACGCGAGCAGCGCCACGGCCACGGACGCGGACACGCCGAAGATCACGCCGAGCAAGAACGACATTCACGGCTCCCGGGCCTGCTCGCGGCGGCGCTTCGCCTCGAGGCGCCGCGTACGCCGCACGGTGTCAAAGCGGACGATCGCCAGGTCGATCACCTTCAGCACCATCTCCAGGGCTGTCTGGTAGCCGAGCACGTACACCGGCCATTCCGCGCGCGAGAACGATTTGCCGGCCGGCTCATGGGGCTGGCACGTCATCAGGTCGTACACCGACCTGGCGATCCAGTCCTGTAGTTTCGGCGGGCGGGTAGAGGTAGACGTCGACGCCGTGGGCTTGGAGGACACGGATCGTGTCCTCGTCGCTGTAGAGCCCTGCGACCACCAACCGCGGTTCGGGTGCATTGGGAAACTCCTCGAGCAAAAGCTGTCGATACGACAGGATTTGACCGAGGGCGCTGGGCCGCACTCGTTCCTTCACTTCCACGATGGTCGGCTGGGTACCCGACCAGGCGAGCAGATCGATCCGCTGTTTCGACGAAAAGACGGTGTTCGCTTGCACACCGGGCAGATGCGTCGGATCGGGCGGGAGCCCCTGGCCGACGCGGCGTGAAAAGGTGAGGCGATCGAACTCCTGAATATGGCTCGCGAGATACGCGAGTAGAATTACGCTTTCCTTGTCGGTCCGCTCCGGGAAGAACTTCATCAGAAGGACGCGCGGAAACTCGTCCTTGCTGAACGCGTAGCCGTTCGGGATTTCGGCCATCAGTCCTTGCCGGGCGTCATGCCGACAGCGCCGGCGAACAAGCGCATCGGCGCGACATCTGGCCGACGCTGCTCGAGCTCCTGCACGATGGCGCGCTGATGCTTGCGCTCGATCCGGAGATCCTTCTCGATCGCCTTGAGTTGTCGACGCAGCTTGCGGCGCTGCGCCTGCAGTCGCGCGACCGCCCTCACGATCCGAATTAGTTCAGCCTCTGTTGTCGTGGCCATGTACCCTCACTTCTGCGGCGCCGGCGGCGTCGGGCGCGGGATCAGTTCCTTCGGCGAGCGCGGCACGATCCGCCCGTTCGCGAGCCGCACAAACGTGACGTCAACCGACTCGCTTTGCGGGAGCTGAAACGACAATGTTTTCAGTGGTTCGTCCGACAACTTCGCCCTCCTCTCCGGTGACCGTATCGAACACGCGATCGCCCGCGCGGAACGGATGCGTCGCGCGCGCCGCGAACGGCGACGAGGCGATCGCCGTGCCGTGGATCGCATCCCACGCGGCCGCGCGCCGCGTGGTCATCCGATCGAGCAACTGCACGAGCTCGGGACGCATCACTCGGCCATCCGCTGATCCCAGTACGCTTCGTTGTCGCGCGGATCGGGATCATCGCCGGGCGCCGGAATGATGTACTCGACCCACGCCTCGATCTGTGCGGCCGTCGGATTCGGCGCCCGGTAATGAGCGCGGACCCACGCGCGCAAGCTCGCGCGATCCGGTCCCCACCAACCCGCTTCAGACGGCGCGGCCGGCGGCCCTGGCGGCGCCAGCCCCGGGAGCGTCCCTTCGACTACCACCACTTCAAAGGTCACCTCGTCGCTGATGGCGTCACGCTCGCCGTTCGCGCCGACAAACTTGCCGCTCTTCATGCTCCGCAACGCGATTTTCATCGGTGGTCCTTTCGGCCGTCGTCGCACACGCGACGCAGCAGCTCGCCGACCGCGGCGCCGACGCCAATATCTGAGCCGTAGTGCGCGCCGGCGGCCGCCCGACCGTAGCCGACGCCGGCGGCGATCGGCACGCCGATCGAGAGGCGCCAGCCCGACGCGACGGCCGCGAGCGCCGTATGTTCAGAAAAGAAGCTCCGATCGTCGCTGCCGTTCGGGCGCACGCGAGAGACGGTGTGCTTCGCGGTTTCGGCGGCCGCGACCGTCAGCCCGACGCGGAGCAACAGACAGCGGATCGCTTTGCCACGATCCGGCGCGCGCCAGCTCGTGATCGCCTCAGCGGCTAACTGCCCCGCAACGAGTCCGGTCGAGATCGCGTCCGCGGCGCCGCGGTGCGCGTCCCAGGCGAGCGGTTGCACTTCCGCGCGCGCCGGCGCGGCCAGTAGGGCGCACAGCAGGACCGGGAGCGCCGCCTTTTCCGTGGCCAACGTCAGGAGCGGTTTCTCCCGGTCGACTTTACGCGTCGGCGCCGGCCGTTTCGGCGGGCACACCGCGTGCGTCATCTCAACGAGCGTCGAGCTCCGCGTCACCCATTCGCCCACGTTGAGGACGCGGCGACAGGCCAGACACCGCTGTCCAGCCATAACGTGCTTCAACTGCTTCGAGCCGTCGAGGACGGAGCAAAAACCGTCGTCGCCATCCGCGAACGCCGGACACGAGGCGACGCCGCACATCGTCGCCATCGCTCAGCCCTCCTCGCCGTTTCGACCTTCTGCCGAAGCGACGCCGGCGGCGATCTGCGTGCTGCGCTTGCTCAACGTCTCGCCGAGTTGCTCGAGCCGTTCATCGTTCAGAGCGACGGCCGTCGTCAGCTGGCGCGTCAACCGCTGAATCTGACGCTCCTGCGCGACGGCGCGCGTCAACGACTTCTTCAGCTCGATCGCTTGCTGCTCGCGCGGGCTGACGATCCGAGCGGTCGGTTTCGGCTTCGGGCGACGTGTGGGCATACGTGCTCCTCTGTAGTGGCGGCGGTCATTCGCCGCGATACGCGGCTAGCAGCTTGTCGAGGATCGCGTGCTTGCAGCTGCTGTGGACGTTGATCGGGAGCATCGTGTGCGGGTCGTTCTCCTCGAGACAGACCGCGCAGCGGAAAAAATGCGTCTCCGGGATCGGGCCGGTCGGCGCCGCGGCGGACGCCGGCGCCGGCGCGCCGCTCGCCTGGCGCTGCTCCTGCTGCCAGGCCATCACCCAGCCGCGCACGACGGCTTGTGTGGCGCCGCCGACGATCGCCTGATGCAGGAGGTAGCGACGGAACGTCTCGTCGGGCAGCTTGTTCAACTCGTGCGCGATCCCGATCGAGATGGCGCGCTCGGCGAGCCGCTGCAGGACGAGCGGGTCGCCCTGAAACAGCAGCACGCGGCCTTCCACGTACGACCGTTTCTCGCCGAGCAGCTCACACAGCCGGTCGACGTCGCCGTCACAATCGCGCTCGAGGAGCTCGCTGAAATACGACGCCTCTTCGGCCGCGCTCATCTCTTCGCGGAAGCGGTTCTCGGCGTACTTCGCGGCCTCGAGCGCGCTCGTTTTGTCCGCGTAGACATCGGCGGGCACGACGACCAGGCCGGCGCGGCTCGCGGCCATGAACCGACGATGGCCCGCGATCACTTCAAACCGCTCGCCGTCACGCGCGAGAATCAGCCGTTGGAGGACGCCGTGGGCGCGAATGCTGGCGGTCAACTCGTCCAGCTTGGTTTCGTCCATGCCCAGGCGCGCGGGCAGCGCCGGCGGATTGATCAGGCCGATCGGCACGTCGAGCGGCTCGCGGGCGAGCTCGGCGAGCCGCATCACCGCGCGGGCTCCTGCGTGAGCTCGAGCATCGACGGAATGAGCGCGTTTTTCGCCTCATCCTTCGAGACGTGGCGAATGCGGATCGACTTGTCCTCCTGCACCTCGAGGACGACGTAATCGCCGGGCAACCAGCGGAGATGAAACAGGACGGCGCGCGGGATCGTGACCGCCGTCGCGTTGCCGTTGCGGACGAGCTTTTGAAAGGCGCGCATCCGGCCACTCCCCCACCTGCCGCCGGCCAGTCCATACGGTGATCACGATCCGAACACGTGACTACTCGGCAGACTGAACGTTCAGTCTCTTCTATCTGAAATATCAGTAAGTCCGTACTGATCTATCAGATAAGAAGAGGGCGTGTGGAAATTGCGGATTCGCCTGGCTGACGCCGATCGGTTAACGGAGTGTCATCCATTATCGGACCCGCGCCAAAACTCTAACATTCTGATCGTTACGGCGTCCACCACTTTCTGCGCCTGCCCGTATCCGAACGTCGGGAAGAATCCCCTTTCGATTGTGGAAAACCTGTTGATGGCCGCGCGGGCCGATTTTAGACTGTGTGCCGAAATGGGTCGATCGCGCCGCGATCCACAGTTCGCCCACAGCTTTTCAACAGGCGCCTGTGGAGAACTCTGTAAATGACTCTGTTCACACGGCTTGCTGTTCTTCTGTTGGTCCTCTTGATCGTGGCGGCCCCGGTCGGCGCCGTCTCCCGCCTCAGCTTTACAGAATCACACGCCGGCGACACGACCGCCGGCTCCATCGTCCGCGTCCTCGGCGTCCTCGGCGGCGCCGGCTCGCTCGTCGTGTTCGGCGCGATCCGCCTGCGCGATCTCGGCTCGCTGTCGAAAAAGTTCGTGCAGCGCGCGAGCGCCGCGGCGCCCGAATACGCGACCGGCATCGACGCCGGCGGCCAGGACTGGGAAGCGAACACGAAGGCCGCGGAGGACAACTACAAAACGGCCGTCACGCAGGCCGCCGCCGATGGGCGCTTCGGCCGCGGCGTAAGCGCCGCCGGCCAGGCGAAGTACATGCAGCGCGCCAAGACGCTCGGCGCGCAACGCTTCCCCACCGGCGTCGCGGCCGCGGAAGGTGACTGGGCGCGCGGCTTCGGGCCGTCGCATCAGCTGCTCGCCGGGCTGCAGCTCCCGCCGCGCCGGCCGACCGGCGATCCGGGCAACCAGGCGCGCGCGAACGCGGTCGCCACGGCGCTCGCGGCGCTCAAGCGCGGCAAGTAACGCGGATTCGTTCACCAACAACTTTTGAAGGAGTGAATGGATCATGCGTAGCCTGCTGTCGCTCGTTCCGCCCGTCTTCACGGACTCGCCCGAGGGCAAGCACTACGGCCCCGCGCTCGAGCTCCTCACCGGCATCGTGACGGCGCCGTCGACCACGCAAACGGCGCTGACGATGAACGTGGGCAACTCGCTCACGATCCGCAACGCGCCGATCGACTCGCCGATCCGGCTCGTCACCGCGTGGGTCGACGCGCAGGTCCGCGGCATCCTGCGCATCCGCTCGCCGAAGCTGCACGACAACGTGCAGGGCATCCGGCTCGCCACGAACGCGAACATCGTGCATCCGCTCGTCCCGCCGCGCCTGGCGCAGCGGCTCTACGCGCAGGATACGTTGACGGTGGATCTCTCGGGCTCCGCGACGGGCGGCGATATCGAAACGGCGTCACTGCTCGTCTACTACCCCGATCTGCCGGGCAGCAATGCCCGCTTTCTCTCGCCGGCCGATGTGAAGCAGCGCATGGTGAACATCGTGTCTGTCGAGAACTCGCTTGCGACGGGCACCGCGGGCGGCTACTCGGGAGAAGAGGCCATCAACGCGGACTTCGACCTGCTGAAAAACAATGTCGATTACGCGCTCCTCGGGTACACCGTCTCGCCGGTCGCGGGACAGACCGACGGCGGCGTCGGCTGCGTGCGCTGGCGCGGCGCCGACTTCGCCAACCTCGGCCTCGGCGGCCCTGGCAGCGACACGCTGAAATGGCTCACGCACAACTGGTTCGTGTGGCTGAGCGAAGAGACCGGCCTGCCGCTCATTCCGGTGTTCAACGCGAGCAACAAAGCGGGCTTGCTGCTCGACGCGAGCCAGGACGAAAACGGGCTCGACGTGATCGTTAATTCCATCTTCGCCGAGTTGAAGTAGGGGGACGCGAGATGACGCGCAAAGCTGACAAGAACGGGGCCGCCGAGACCGCGGCCCCGCGTGAGGTGAAGGACCCGGTCACCGGCGAGCCGATGGTGATCGCCGAACTGACCGACGAGGCCGCGATCTACGAGGCGCAGCTCGATAGCGGCAAAGCGTCCGCGCCGGCGCGCAACTTCACGGAGAAGGTGCTGCGGAAGCAGGCCGAACACGGCGTGCTGTATCGCACGCCGTCGACCGGCTACCTGATGCGGGTCAAGGACGAGGCCGGTGCGTAGCCGGCTCGTCGTGAACCTCGTCGCCGCGGCGCTGTTGACGGCGAGCTGCGCGCTGCCGCCGGCCCAGGCGCAGGGCTTCACGCAGGTCGCGTTCGCGACGTTCACGACCAACGTCACGCTGACGACGACGTCGGAAACCGTGATCGTCTCGAGCGCGCCGGCGACGCTCCCGCGTGAGGGGGCGAGCGTCTGTGTGCTCGCCTGGGCGCAGCTGACGACGGGCGGCATGACGACGACCGTCACGCCACGCATTCGCCGCGGCACATCGACGTCGGGCACGCTCGTCGGCGAAGCGAACGCGGAGACGCTCACCGGCGCGACGGGCGATACGCACGGCTACACGATCATGGAGTGCGAGACGCTGACGAGCGTCACGGCGCAGGACTACAGCCTCACGCTGCAGCAGGCGTCCGCGAACGCGAACGGCACCGCGCTCCACGGCGGGATTCTCGTCTTTGCCAAGTGACGTCGCCGGCGCCGCGCGCGAGCTCGTCTATCTCGGCGCGCCGTCGACGGGCGCGCGCGGCGGGACGCAGACGCTCGCGGCGCCCTGGTGGTTCACCGGCGAGGACGAGCTCCGGCTCGTCGTCGTCAACAGTCTGACGGGCGTCGGCGTCACCTTGCAGGGGCGGTTTCTCCCGCGCGGGGGCGCCCGGCCGGAACCGTTCGTCCACGTGGTCACGCCCTCGGCCGATCGCATGCCGTCGACCTTCGACCGGCCGCTCGGCGAGGGGTTTTTGTTGAACTGCTCGCTGATCGTGACCAGCGGCGCGCCGCTGGTCGGACAGACCTACGTCATGCTTCAAGTGATTCGCGGATCGACCGGCGCCACGATCGTGCTCGGCTGTCTCCTGGCCGGCTACGTGACGGCGATGCAGCACATCGCGTATCCCGGCTCGCCGATCGAGTCGTCGATCGCCGGCGGCGGCGTGACGCGCGTCGTGACTGGCACGACGCCGGCGGCCGGCGCCGAAATCAGCGAAACCGTGCCGGCCGGCGCCCGCTGGGAGCTCGTCAGCGTGACGACCGCGCTCACGACGACCGGCGCCGGCGGCGCGCGGCAAGCATTGCTCTACATCACCCCCCCGGCGTTTGTGCGCCTCTATGCCCCGCAATTTACGACGGTGCCGATCAGCGTGACGTTCGCGTTGCAATGGGCCCAAAATCAGAACTTTGAAACCGTCGCGCCGGGCACGATCCTGACCGCCGGGCTCCCGGCCGGCTACACGCTCCTCGCCGGCGACGTCGTGCACACGTCGACCGTCAACCTCCAGGCGGGCGATCAGTACCGCTCGCCGGTGCTCGTCGTGCGCGAGTGGCTCGAGGCCGCGTGATGGGACCCGCTGAGACCGCGCCGGCCGCTACGTCCGCGCTCCTGACGCCGCACGCCTGGTATTTCGATGTCGCCGACGCGCTGCGGATCACGTCGTTCAACGCGGCCGCCGGCGTCGTGCTGACGCTCGAGGGGCGGTTCATGAACGAGGACGGCCAGCTCGTCCCGTTTGCGATCACGCACACGCCGAACACCGATCGCACGAGCGCCTCGTTTACGGTCCCGATGGGCCGTGGCTGGCTCCTGAACGCGCAGGTCCGCGCCTCGAGCGGGACGCCGCGCCGCGGGCAGTGCCTCGCGATCGTCGAAGTCGTGCGCGGCCTGACGAGCGTGCAAACGTCGCTGGGCACGCTGATTCACGGCTTCGTCACCGACACGCAGCGCCGCGGCTGGCCCGGCTCGCCGATCGAGATGTCGACCGAAGGCCCCGGCGTGCTTCGCTCGATCACCGGGACCGACCCGGCCGCGAACGTCGAGATCAGTGAAACCGTCCCGACCAACGCGCGCTGGCGCGTGCACGCGATCCAGTTCACGCTGGTGACCGACGCCAACGCCGCGAACCGCGAAGTCGCGCTCACCTTCGACGACGGCACGACGGTCTTTGCGCGCGTCCCGTCCGGGTTCACCCACGTGGCCTCCACGACGGTGGTGTACGCGAGCGCGCATCATTTGCCGCGGTTCACGCTGGCCCAGGACACCACGAAGAATTTCCCGCTGCCGCGGATCGACTTGCAGGGCGGGTTTCGGATCAACACGGTCACGACGGCCCGGCAGGCGACCGACAATTACGGCGCCCCGCAGCTGCTCGTTGAAGAGTGGATCGAGGACTGATGGCTCGCGTCCAGTGCAACACGTGCGGCGGCGTGTACGACGAGATCCTGCCCGACGGGCTCCGCTACTTTCACGCGTGCCCGCCGCTCTCCGCGGTGGAGCTCGAGCAGGCCGTCAACGACGGCAAAGTCGTGCTTCCCGCGGGCGAGACCGCCGAGGACGCCGTGATGCGCCGCGTGTATCAGCGCAAAAGCGCCCGCGATGAGAACGTCAAGCCCGGCCACGCGGGCAACGGGAAAGCGCCGATTGTCAGCCCCGGCAAGGGCACCACGCCGGCCCCGCCGCCGGCGCCGGCCGACGATCCCGGCCCCGTGATCGTCGATGTATGAGCGCGGGCCGTCCGATCGCACCGAGATGCCGCTCGGCCCGCGCGTCGTGCAGCCGGGGACCTTCCAGGCGATCGGCGCGCCGCTGATTGCCGCGCTCCGGGACGTCGACGGCGCGCATGCGTCGACGGCCGCCACGCTGGCGCCGCTCGCCGGCGTCAGCCTCGAGAACGACTTCGCGGCCGATGTCGTGCCCGCGTACGTCGCGCTCGGCGCGCTCGACCGGCTCGAGGACGCCGCCGATCATGCCGCGATGGTGAACGCCGCCGCGGCCGCCGGCCTGCAGCTCGACGACGAACGATCGCAGCTGCCCGGCCGCGACGAGGACGTCCCATCCGGGATCATTCCGAGTAACCCGTCCGAGTTTCCGCACCCGCCGGGCGAGGGCCGGCCCGGCATCCCGCCGCCCGAGACGCAAAATCCCCCGCCGCCGGAAGGCACCGGACCCGGGCCAAACGTCCCGCCGCCGGAACCGCCGCCAGGGCAGCCGCCGGGGCCGCAGCCGCCGCCGGGGCCGCAGCCGCCGCCGGGGCCGCAGCAGCCGCCGCCGCCGGGGCCTGAAGCGCCGATCCCGCTTGAGGACGCGCTCGCGCAACTCAACGCCGACGCCATCGCGGCGCGCGGCTACGCGCTCACGACGCGCGAGCTCTTTGAACTGCAAAGTATCGTCGGGTACGTCGAAGGCACGCCGGTGACGCGCGCGCGGCTGAACGAGGCGCGCGCCACGCTCGGCCGGCGCTTGCGGGAGGTGTGATCGTGCTCGAGGTGAAAATTCTCAAGGTCGACGAGCAAATCGAGTTCGGCCAGGCCGGCCGCATCGTCTCCAACATGCGAATTCAGTTCATGGTCGGCGACCACGGGCCGTTTCTCGAGCTCGTGCCGAAAGAGGGATTCACGATGGCCGCGGGCCGCGCCGCGGTCGACGCGCGTGCGCGCGAGATTCAGGGCCTGGTGCAGGGATGACGCGCGCCGATCGCTGGCGCCGCCGGCTCTACACCACGCTCGCCACGTACGCCGTCCTGGGCGCGATCGCCGCGCTCGACCACTGGTACGGCCTCCCCGCCACGCCCCACACCGACGCCTTTATCGGCATCATCATCGCGATCGTCAGCGCGATCGCCGCCGGCGTCGAGGCCGCGGGCGCTTACATCGCGATCGCCCTGCAGTGGGTCGTCAATGCGCTGTGGATCATGGTGATCGCGCTGTCGCACGGCCTGGCCGAAGGGCTCTGGCTCGCGGCGCGCTGGGCCGGCCGCGCGTACGACGCGCTGAAGGTCGCGTGGGACCGGGCGATCAAGCCGTTCCTGTCGTGGTCGTACCGCAAGCTGAACACCCTCGAGCTGTGGGTCAAACAGAAGCTCGCGCCGGTGCTCGAGTTCATCGGCAAAGTGAAGGCGCGCATCGACGAGCTCTATAAGACGTTCGTCCGGCCCATCATCGACACGATCGAATTCATTCGTGCCGTCAACCGCGTGCTCGAGACGTTCGGGATCACGCTGCTGCAAAAGCTCGACGAGGTGCTGGCGCAGATCGAGCGGAAAATCGAGGACCCGCTCCTGTGGGTGCGCGAGAAGATCACGTGGGTCGAAAACTGGATCGACCGCATCGTCACGTTCGATGGGCTGTTCCAGCGGCTGACGCTGCTCCGCTCCCTCGAGCGTGACGTAGCGTACCGCTGGCGGTCGCTGATGTTCGCGCGGCACAAGTCGATTACCGGCCCCGACGTGGAGCGCGCAAAAACCGCGCTGCGCGCGCCGTCGCTCGCCGACATCAAGACCGCGACGCGCGGATCGCTGCTTGGACAGGGTGGCCGCTATGCGCCGTTCGTCGATGAGTGGGCGCGCGAATGGACCGCGCGGATACGTGATTAGCGTTTGTGCCGGCGCAGCTCGCTGGTGTTTCGTCTGAGCTCTGTCGCGAGATCTTCCGCGGCGCGTGCTTCAGGAGTCATCGCCGCCCTGCGCCGGAAACGCGCGACAGCGCCCCACACGAGCAACGCGACGACGACCACGGCGAGCAGCCCGCGGAGGGCATCTTGACTCATGAGGCAGAGGATACCCTAAATGCCCGAAATTCCACCCTCTGAACAGCCAGAACAATGGGACAAGGTCGGACAGCAGTTCGCCGTCGCGTTTGCGGAGACGCTCGGACGCATGGATTGGGCAAAAGGCGTCGCGTCGATTCTTGCGGACACCGTCGGTCAATTGCTCGGGGTCGCTTTTACGCTCACCGTTCCGATCGGGACCGGGCTTGCAAAGGGTATCGCTCAAGCAGAGGACCTCGTCGCGCCGTCGCTGGCGCCCATCGCCGCGGCCGCGGCAAGCGACATGTTCGGCGTCGACGTCCCGGAGTCAGTATTTGCGAGCAAGCGAAATCGCGGCGGGCGCACGTCGGCCGCCGACGCGCTAGGCCGGGGCATCCTCGAGAAAATCAAAGGCGGGGCGACGACGATCGAGCCGGGGTCTGCCGGCGCAGAGCGGTATCTCGGAATGGTCCTGAACATGGCGCTCGAGGGCTGGTATCAGGGCTGGTTCTTCGAGTTCATGACCTCGTTGGTTCCAGGTTTCGACATCGGGCAAATCGAGTCGTTTGCGGAACTCGATGACACGCTCGCGCAGGCGCTCGGCCTGGGACGACTGTCACGCCGCGTGCTCGGTCCGATCGTTAACGCGACGGTCGTGACGCCGCTCGAGTGGCAGGTCAACAAAACGTACCGCCCGAATCTGCTCTCGGAGTCGATGGCCGTTCGACAGTTTCTCCGCGGCAAGTGGAACCGCCCACAGCTCGACGAGGAGCTCGCGCGGCAAGGCTGGAGCGCCGAGCGCATCCAGGCATACGTCGATCAGGCGTCGCACGCGTTTTCACCGGCGGACGTGCGTCAATTCGTCGAGCGTGAATATTGGGACCGCACGAAGGGCCTCGAGCACCTGAAAGTGCAGGGCTACACCGATCAGGAGGCCGAGGACGCGTTGCGGCTCGGCGGGCTCGCGCGCATCGAGCAGCTCGAGGGCCAGATCGCGGCCGCGGCGATCGGCGCGTACGCGGCCGGCAACATCGACCGCTCGACGTTCGATGGCATTCTCGCGCGGGGCGTGAACAACGTGGCCGAGCGCGCGCTCTACACCGAGCTCGCCGAAGTGCGCGCGGCCGTCAGCCAGACAGACCTGTCGCATAGCGAAGTGCGGACAGCCGTCAAAAAAGGGATTTTGACGACGGCCGACTATCGCGCCTGGCTCGAGCGGAACCGTTACATGCCGGCCGCGGCCGCGGCGCTCGAGCTGCTCCTCCGGACGGAAATCAGCGAAGACGCCAAGCTCGAGGAGCTCCGCGCGCAGCAGGCCGCCGAGCGCGCCGCCGAAAAAGAGGCCCGCGAGGCCGAGCGCGCGGCGCGCAAAAAGGCGATCGAGGACGAGCGCGCGCTGCATCGTCGCGGCGCCGAGACTGACCTCGAGCGCGCCGTCGTGCGCGGCCTCGTCCGCGCCGATCGCCTGGCCGAAGTCCTGCGCGAGAAGTACGACCCGGACACCGTCAGCCTGTTGCTCGATCTCGTCGAGCAGGATCGGCTCGCGTACCTCGAGCAGCAGCGCCGGGCCGAAGCGGCGCGCCAGCGCGGCGCGCGCCGCAACATCGACGTCGGGGCGCTCGAGCGCGCGGTCTACACGCACATCCTGACGACGCAGGAATTCCGCGCGCGGCTCGAGCAGCTCGGATTCGAGCCGGCGGACGCGGCGCTGCTCGAGGCGACCGTCGCCGCCACGCTGGCCGACCGCGACGCGGTGCGCGACAAGCGCACCGAGGCCGAGCGGCGCGCCGCGCAGAAGCACATCGACCTCGGGCGCGCCGAGCTGCTCGTCCGCCGCGGCGTGTACACGCTCAACGATTACGACGGCTTGCTCCGGTCGCTCGAGTTCGCCGACGCGGATCGCGCCGCGATGCTGGATTACCTGCAGCTGCTCATGCAGGACGACGCGATCCGGGAAGAGGAGCGGCGGAATGCTGAAATCAAGTTGCGCGTGAAAGGCATCTCGCTCGAGCAGTTCCGGCGCGCCGTCGTCCTGGGCGCGATGACGCGCAGCGCGTACGAGCAATTCCTCGTGGCGCAGGGCTTCACGGCGGACGCGCAGATCGCGCTCATGGCCGATCTGGATGACGCCGTGGCCGAAGCTGAGCGCGCGCGGCGCCGCCGAACGGAGGCAGAAGGCCGGAGTGGGCGTCCGGTTCTCCCACTGTCGACGGTCGCGCGCGCCGCGCGTCTCGGCCTCATTCCGCCGGCGACGTACGAGGCGCGGCTCGCCGCGGACGGGTACGATCGGGAGGACATCGCGATCGAGCGGGATCTGCTCGTGTTCGAGATGGCCGAGCTCGCGGCCGCGAAGCGCCGGCGCGACGAGCTCGAGGCCGAACGCGCGACGCCCGATCTATCGCTGGCGTCGGTCGCGTCTGCGGTCAAGTTGGGCGTGGCGACGATCGAGCAGTACCGCGCGCGGGCGATCTCGCTCGGCTACGTGCCCGCCGACGTGACGATGCTCGTGTCCGTCCTCCAGGAGGAGCTGCAGACTCTAGCGGACGCGCGCGAGCGGCGCCGGGCGATCGAGGAGGAGCTCCGGCCGCGCAACCTCTCGATCGCGCAGCTCGAGCAGGCGGTGAAGGGCGGGTTGATGACGGTGGCGCAGTTCATCGCCAACGTGCAGGCCCTCGGGTACCTCGAGGACGATGCCGAGCTGCTCGCCACGCTCCTCGTCGACGAGCTCGTCGCGGCCGCGGACAGAGGCAGCGATGGACGCTAAAATGGCGGTCGCCTTCGCGAGTCTCGCCATCACGATGATCGTGGGCTTTGTGAAGATCATCGCGAGCCAGGCGCGGCTCGAGTTCAAGGTCGATTTGATGTGGGATAAGTTCATCAAGAACAATGGCCCGGCCCTCCCCGGCGGCCGGCGCGCCCACGATCCGCCGGCGCCGGCGCGCGACGAGAGCCGCGGGCACGCCACGAACGACTAGCATGCTGCGCTTCAAGCCGGAAGTCCGCATCAGCGATTGCGACGAGCGGATCGTCGTCGTGTTACGGGAGGCGTGCCTCTGGAGTCTGCGGACGCGCGTCGACGTCGAGATCAACTCGGTCGAGGACGGCGGCGGCGTGCACATGGCCGGCTCGCTGCACGGCGTCGGCCTGGCCGTGGACGTCGATACGGTCGGCGACCGGGCGCCCGACACGGAGGCGCTCGGCGAGTGGTTCCGCCGGCGGCTGCCGGCGTCGTACGATGTCGTGTTCGAGGGCGATCACGTGCACGTGGAGTACGACGTGCACAGGGCGCCGCTCCTCAAGCGCCCGACGTAGCTCACCGGATCGGGAGCACCGTCAGCAGCCGCTCGACGATGACCAGCACGACGGCCGCCCACAGGGTCGGCTTCCCCGCCGCGGCGGCGATCGCCAGGATGAACGCGGCCAGCAGCAGCAGCACCGAAATCGTCAACATGATCGGGTCCTTTCGTTAGCGCCGGCGCGCCCGGCGTCGCTGCTGCGCGCGCATCCACGAGCGCCACGCGGTTCGGCAGGTTCCCGCGTGCACTTTTCGCTCACCGCGGCGGAGCAGCTCGCCGCACTGCGCGCATTTCTTGAATTGTAACGGGGGCAGGTCCGTGTACCCGTCGGCGGGCCGGCCGTCGCCGTTCGTGACGTCTTTGCGCTCATCGTCAGCCATCACCAACCCTCCACGATCGAATATGGGCGTGAACGGCGACAGGGGGGGCTAGTAGGTATCCCCCCCGACTTGATCGGCCGGCGCGGCGCCGGGCGGCAGCCCTGCGCGCACCCTCGAGGACCAGACCCGCTTAAGGTCCAGATACCCCCCGAGCTCCCCGACCGCCCGCTCGAGCACCTGGATGGCCTCGGTCTGCGCGATCGCCGAGTCCTGGCTGACGCCGCTCAGGAAAATCTCGGCCGTCACGCGTACGCGGCGGAACACTCGGCCCACGGGCAACGGGAGGTCTCCCTCGAGACGATGCGCGTCGCAGATGAAGCTGGGATCGGCGCCGCCGCCGAGCGGCCGCAGCCAGGCGGCGATCGCACCGCAGAAGGAGAGCGGGTCGTTGCGAAGGGGACTGCAGCACCTGGCCGCTGGCACGACGCAGACGGCGACGTCGTCGATGTCGGCGCGGACCATGCGTTTTCGCGATGAATTTTCGCTCACGGTTCAAGCCTCATGCCATTTGAACGTAGCTCGGGA
>Ga0070705_100001102_pt1 | contig 14940 bp, 9 predicted proteins | sample KBSK5253metaG_FD_65455 | JGI IMG/M metagenome (GOLD analysis project Ga0070705, IMG submission 65455) | Corn, switchgrass and miscanthus rhizosphere microbial communities from Kellogg Biological Station, Michigan, USA - KBS K5-25-3 metaG | ecosystem: Host-associated > Plants > Roots >... | reverse complement strand
CGCCACCACCACGAGTGTCGCGCATCGCATCACTTGCCGAGCCTCAGATCGGGACGTTAGTTAACCGCATGGCACTCGAGAACCTGGCCGGCAGGTCCATCGCCGGCTACCGCCTCCTCGAACGTATCGGTGAAGGAGGGACGGCGGAGGTCTATCGCGCCGAACATCCCGAGCGCGGCGCGTGTGCGTTCAAGGTATTGCGCGAGCGTCTCAGGGGCGACCCCGTGGTGGTCAAACGATTCCTGCGGGAAGCCGGATATGGGTCCCGCGTGGTGCATCCGGGTGTGGTCCGCACCTACGATTTCGGTGAAGCGGACGGTCTCTACTATCTCGCGCTCGAGTGGGCCACCGGTGAGTCGCTCGCGGATTTCCTACACCGCGAGAGCCCGCTCGCTCCCGCGGACGCCGTCCCGCTGGTGCGGCAGCTCGCCGATTCTCTCGCCGCGGCGCATGCGGCCGGCATCATTCATCGCGACCTGAAACCCGAGAACATCATGTACGATCCGCGCACGCGCAGCGTGAAGCTGCTCGACTTCGGCATCGCGCGGGACGCGGAGCAACCGCCTGAAGAGCGCCTGACCAAGACCGGCTTTTTCGTCGGGACACTGCAGTACGTCGCGCCCGAAGCATTGTCGGGTGAGCTGGTGGACGGCCGCGCCGACATCTACAGCCTCGCGAAGATCGCGTACTACATGCTCACCGGGCGGCATCCGCACGACGGGCGCAGCCCGCGCGAGCTGTTTCAGCAACTCTTGAGCGGCAAACCGACGCCGCTCTCCGAAGTGAGTGATCGGAAGTTCCCGCCCGCACTCGAGGCGGCCGTGATGAAGGGGCTGGCGCGGCACCCTAGCGACCGCCAGCCAACGGTCAGCGCGTTTGCCAGCGACCTGGAAGCGGCACTCGCGAAAACGAAGGACGGCGCCAAGGCGGGCGGGCTGTTCGGCGCCCTGAAAAACATTGTCGGCAAGCGACGCAGTGAATAGTAGTAGCGACTACTACTACCTTAGAGACACGCTCAAGGATCTCCTCCTGGCGCGCTCGGTCAAGCGCGGCGATTTCGTACTCGCATCCGGCCGGAAATCCTCGTTCTACATCGACGCGCGACGCACGACCATGTCCGGCGACGGCCTCGCCGTGATCGGCGGGCTCGGACTCGATCGCCTGGCCGTGCGCGGCTGGACGCCCCGGGCCGTCGGCGGGCTCACGCTTGGCGCCGATCCCATCGCCTACGCTCTCGCCCTGACCGCAAAACGGCGCGGCCAGCTGCTGGACGCCTTTACCGTGCGCAAGCAACCGAAGGACCACGGGACCGGCCAACGGATCGAAGGCTGCTTTGCAGCCGGCTTCCCAGTGGTCGTCGTCGAGGACGTGCTCACCACCGGACGATCGGCACGCGAGGCGATCAGCGCCGTCGAGAGCGAAGGCGGGCACGTGCTCGGCGTGCTGGCGGTGCTGGATCGCGACGAAGGCGGCCGCGAGGCGATCGAGCGCGACGGATATCTGGTCGAAGCGTTCCTGACCGCGGCGGATCTTGGCCTGGGACTCCCCGCGTGACAGATCCGACGCGCCGGCTCTCGTTCGCGGCTCGCGCGCGCGGGTGGCACGACGACGCCACCGCGCTCGAGCAACGGTTCAAGGACCTGGAGACGTTCGAGCGCAGTCACCGCCGCCGGTGGTGGATTGCGGCGGCGCTCTTCGTACTCGGCGTGCTGGGGCGGCTGGGCGGCGTCAGCAGTACGCGGCTCGGCACGATCGTGCTGGTGGCAGGCGGCGCCGCCGTCATCAACGCCATCGTCGGGCTCATCAATGAGCGCGGCTGGTACCGCTGGTGGTTCATCTATCTGCTGCCGTTGCTCGACGTCTTGCTCGTCAACGTCCTCGTCGTCTGGTTCGGTCACGGCGGCATGGTCGCCGCGCTGTTCATCGCCGTGCTGCCGTACGCGTTCGACCAGGGTCAGGCCGTCGGCGACTTCCTCGTGCTGGTCGCGTCGATCGCGTATTTGCTCGCGAGCTGGTGGCACGGCGTGCTCTACCCCGCCAGCTCCGGTCTCGACACCACGGCGTACCTCGAGACCGGCATGTTCATCATTGTCGCGATGGCGCTCAAGCGGATTCCCGCGACGCTCATCCAGCGCATCCGGCGCGCACGCAGCGTGATGGGCGAAGCGGAGCAGGGGTATCTCGCCGTGCGCGCGGCCGCCGCGGAGGCCGACGAGCTCGGCTTCCTCGAGAAGAGCTTCAACCGCATGCTCGAGGAGATCGGCACGACGATTTCATCGGTGCAACGCGAAGCGGACGAAGTCGCGGCCTTCGCCGAGGAGCTGGCCGCCGCGGCGGAGGAACTGCACGCCACCACGGAATCTCTGACGCAGACATCGCAGCGGCTCGCGGCAGACCTCGGCAGTCAGCGTGGGCTCGCCGACGGAGCGCGCGGTGAGAGCGCGAAAGCCGCCGATCAGGCGGAATCGCTGCGCGTGCGGGCGGAGCTAATGCAGGTCGATGCCTCGCGGCTCGTCAGCACGGCGGAGCGGGGACGTGAGCGCGTCGCGCGCGCGAGCGCGACACTGCGGGCGGTGGGCGAAGAAGTCCGTGCGACGGCGTCGACGGTCGCGGGGCTCTCCGGGATGTCGGAACGGATCGGCGTCTTCGCGCAGACGATCGCCCGGATCGCCCGACAGACGCACCTGCTCGCACTCAATGCGGCGATCGAAGCAGCGCGCGCCGAGGAGCGCGGCGAAGGGTTCGCCGTCGTCGCCGACGAGGTCCGGGCGCTCGCCGCCGAGGCAGGGAAGTCGGCGCGCGAAGTCGCGGAGCTGGTCAGCGACCTGCGCACGGGCATCGAGGCAGCCGCGCGCGCGATGCAGTCGGGCGAGGCCAAGGTGCGCGACATCGGTGCCGTCGCGGCGGAAGCCGACGGCGCGTTGCAGGAGCTGCATCAGGGTGTGCAGTTGATGGGGGACCTCGTCAACGCGACCGCGGAGGTGTCCCGCAGCCAAGCGCAGCGCCTTGCCGACCTGGCACAATCGCTACAGCAAGTCGCCAGTATCTCGACAGCATCATCCGACAGCGCCAACCGTACGGCGGCTGCCACCGAAGCCCAGATCACGTCCATGGGCGAATTGACGGCAACCTCGCAGCAGCTCGCGCAGCTCGCCGAGCGGCTGCGCGGCGGCATCGCCCGCTTCTCGGTACTGCGGCGCGATCAAGCCACGACCGAGCACCAGATCCGGCCCGCGGCGGACTAGCCTCACCCCCTGTCCCCCTCTCCGTTCCGGAGAGGGGGAACTCACCCCGCCCGGGAGACCGCTACGACGCTCGGGCCTTGGTCCCACGACCCCGCGTTGAAGGGGTGAAGCGCGCGCAGGGCCTCCCGGTACGGGGTGATGAGCAAGTCGATGTAGCGCGCCAGCGCCACGTCGAACGGAAACCGGCGGCGAAATTCTCCAGCCGTAACGCCGAGCACCACGCGCAGATGCCGGCCAAAACTCTGCGGCGACGAGTAATCCATCCGGTACGCCACGTCCGAGACCGCCAGGCCGGGGTTCTGGAAGAGGAAAGCGGCGTGCAACAACCGCATGCCCGCGAGATAGCTCTTCGGCGAGGGAAGCGCGGCACGATGGAAGCGCGACATCAACGTGCTGGGCGTCACGCGCAGATGGCGCGCCAACCCGCGTGCCGTACTCAGCGCCGGTGCGAGTCGCGCCACCGCCTCGAAAAACAGCCGCGTTTCTTCCGACGCATCCCCAAGCGCAGGAACCAGTCGCGCGAGGATCTGGGCCGCAATGGGCGAGGCGGGGTGCCCCACCAGATCGCGCAGGCGGCGCCAGCCGTCGGGCTCGGTGCAATCGACGGCGCTGCGCACCCCGGTCGCCCCCAGGCGCAACAGCGTCTCTGTCGCCTCGCGATCGTGCCGCGAGACGAGTGCGACCGCGGGAATGGCCGGGAACTCGCGCACAAAGCGCGCGACGCCGGGCAGCCCATCGCCGTGGCAGCGATGCACGGAGATGATCACGGCATCCACGCGCCGGCGGCGCGCGACGTACAGCGCCTCACGCAGGGAGTCGGCATGGAGGGTGTCGAAGCAGCCGTCACCCACCGCGTCGATGCGTGGGCGCTCAGGCGGAGGGAGAACCGTGCATACCGTGACCATGCGCATCATGGTACCGCACGTGGTTCAACGGTCGATCATCGGGACGGCATTGCGTGGCGCGAGACGGCGGTGATTTTCCGGACGGAGCCTGGCCAAAAAAATGCCCTTGTGAACGGGTGGGCAGAATGCGAAGCTACCCGCGCCCACCGGAGGGGCGCATTGACCTCAAGACGCCTGCTCATCGGACTCTCATCGCTGGTCGTCATGCTCACCATCGCGGGTGCAGCCAGCTTCGCGCGCTACGTGCAACGGCACAAGCCTGACCCGCAGCTCGCGGCGGTCGCACCGTTCGACATTTTCGTGACCGGCCTCGAACCGTGGCGCGTGCGACTGGCCCAGGGTCTGACGACGCAGCTCGACAGCATGCCCCCCCTGGCGGCCGTCTCCCAGGACGTCGTGCGGGAGCGGTGGCAGGGGCAGTCCAGCCCCGCGCTCGCGGCGATGGATCTCGCGCGCCGCACCAGCGCCGGCCTCGCCATCTATGGCCGCCTCGACTCCGTTGCCACGAGCCGCGATTCGGTGCGGGTGCAGCTGATCCTCGTCGCTTCGGGCGACGGGCGCGTGCTCCTCACGACCGACCGGCCATGGGCCGTCGCCGACCTGGAGCGGCTGCCGCGGGCGCTCGCACAGCAGGTGCGCCACAACTATCGTTATCCCCGTGACTGATCCGTTTGCAGAGTTGAACGCCGCGCTGCCCGATCACTACGTGATCGATCGGGAGCTGGGTCGCGGGGGGATGGCGTTGGTGTACCTCGCGCGCGACACTCGCCACGAGCGCTTCGTCGCACTCAAGACGTTGCGGCCCGAGATCGCCGTCGCCCTCGGTCGTGAACGGTTCCTGCGCGAGATCAAGCTCTCCGCCCGCCTGCAGCATCCGAACATCCTGCCCGTGTTCGATTCGGGTGACGCGGGGGGAACGCTGTATTACGTCATGCCTTTCGTCGAAGGTGAATCCCTCCGCGACCGGCTCGACCGCGAGCCGCAGCTGCCGGTCGACGACGCGCTGCAGATCGCGCGCGAAGTCGCCGAGGCGCTCGCCTACGCGCATGACCACGACGTGGTGCATCGCGACATCAAGCCCGAGAACATCATGTTGTCGGGCGGTCACGCGATCGTCGCCGACTTCGGCATCGCGCGCGCCGTCAGCGCCGCGGGCGGCGACAAGCTGACGCAGACCGGACTCGCGATCGGGACACCGGCGTACATGCCGCCCGAGCAAGCCTCTGGGTCGGGACAAGTGGATCGCCGCAGCGACATCTACAGTCTCGCGTGTGTGCTGTACGAGACGCTCGCGGGACAGCCGCCGTTCACCGGCCCGACGGCGCACGCAATCATGGCGCGCCACTCGCTCGACGCGGTGCCGCGGCTCAAGATCGTGCGCGACGCCATTCCCGACGACCTCGAGGTCGTGATCGAGCGCGCGCTCGAGAAGGTGCCGGCCGATCGCTATCAGACGTCTGGAGAGTTCGCGAAGGCGCTCGCGACCGCGAGCACGGGATCGGTCTCGCGCGTCACCGCGGCGCGGCGGTCAACGCGCGCGTGGAAACGGTGGCGCCGTCCGATTCCCATCGCCATCGCCGTCACGCTCCTCGTCGGGGTCGCGGCCGCGATCGCGCTCCGACCGCGTGGAAACCGAGACACCGCGACATCGGGAATCGATTTGCGTCGTGTCGCGGTGCTCTACTTCCAGGATCAGAGCTCCGACAGCACGCTCGGCTACCTCGCCGACGGGCTCACCGAAGGACTGATCAACCAACTGTCCCAAGTCCGCACGCTCGACATCATCTCACGCAACGGTGTGTTGCCATTCCGTAATTCGGATCTGCCGCCTGACAGCATCGCGCGAGCGGTTGGCGCCGGCACGCTGGTCGAAGGCAGCCTCGAGCCGGTGCGCGATCGCGTCCGAGTCACGGTGCGACTCGTGGACGGTGCGACCGGGTCCGATCTGTTGACACGAGCCAGCTTCGAAGCACCTGCGGGCAATCTCCTCTCGATCCGCGATACGCTCGCGACTGAAGTCGCGCGCGTGCTGCGCGAGCGGCTCGGGCAAGAGGTACGACTGCGCGAAGAGCGGGCCGGTACGAGAAGCACAGCGGCGTGGACGCTGGTGCAGCAGGCCGAGCGGATCCGGAAGGACGGGGAAGCGCTGGTGCCAGCGGGGAAGATGGACGCCGCCGTTGTGCTGTTCAGCCGCACCGATTCCCTGCTGGCGGCTGCCGAACGCGCCGACCCGAAGTGGGTCGACCCGATCGTGCTGCGCGGCCAGCTCGTCGAACGGCGCGTTCGCCTCACGCGCAACGCGGCTCTCATCGACGAAGGACTTGCGCACGCGGGCCGCGCGCTCGCACTCGCCGAGCAAGACCCGGGCGCGCTGGAATTGCGCGGCACGCTGCGCTATCGCCGCTGGCAATTGGCCCGCCCGTCCGATCCGCAACAGGCGAGCGCGCTCCTCAACGATGCGCGCGGCGATCTCGAGCGCGCGACCAACATTGATCCGACGCTGGCGAGCGCGTACGCCACGTTGAGCAGCCTGTATTACCAGACCAAGGATCTGCAAGGCGCCGCGTTGGCGGCGCGCCGGGCCTACGAGGAGGACGCGTTCCTCAGTAGTACGCCGGATATTCTCTATCGGCTGTTCTTCACTTCGTACGATCTCGACCAGCAGCGCCAGGCGCAGCGGTGGTGCCAAGAGGGGGCGCGTCGCTTCCCGCGGGATTTCCGCTTCCTGGAATGCCAGCTCTATATGATGACTCGCCTGGAGCAGCCGGACGTTCCCCGCGCCTGGGGATTGCTCGCGGGAATCGATTCCCTGGTGCCGGCCCCACGGCGGCAGGTCGTTCATCTGCGCGAGCAGATGATGGTCGCGGCCACCATCGCCCGCGCCGGTCTGAAAGACAGCGCGCATGCCGTGATCGAGCGCTCCCGGGGGACGCCGGAGCTCGATCCCGAGCATGATCTGGTGGCCCTGGAGGCGTTCGTCCGTACGCTCCTGGGCGAGCAAGACGAGGCTATCCGCTTGCTACAGCGCTACGTAGCCGCTAACCCCGAGCACTCGTTCCGCGTCGGAGGCGACGTCTTCTGGTGGTGGTGGGACCTCCAAAAGCAGCCCGGCTTCCAGGCGCTCGCTCGACCCCATTCGTGATCTAGCTCACAAAACCCGTGACCTAGCTCACTTCTTGACGGGTCGCCCTTTCAGGCTGCAGTTTCTACTCCCGCAACCCGAAAACCGTTTGTTCGTTTCGAGCAGGCCGTCGCAACCGTCCCAGATTCGCGCCCAGCTGGGGGTTGTACCAGGCCCCAACTGGGAGTCGCCCTATGAAGCGCATCGCCTTCGCTGTCACTGTTGTTGCCGTCATTGCCGCGTGTCAAAGCGATCGACCGTTCCCACCCGGACCGAACGCGATGATTCAGGACGCCACGACGCTGAACGGAGGTAACGCGTTCTTCTTTTGGCTCCCACCGACGGTAAACCAGCACGCTCCATCAAGCCAAGTCTTCTCGAGCAAACTCCGCCCGTTCATCACGATCACCGACCAAGGACCTGCCGACAGACCCTCGGACAAGTGTCATGCGGGCAACACACTGCACACGTTCTCCGGATCCGACATCACCGTGAGCAACGCGGCCTACCACGTGAACTGGCACACCGACCAGGATGACCTCTCCGCGGACTGCACGTATCGGATCACCGTCAACGTCGGGCCGGGACTCAATTCGCTGGAGCTTGGGTTTGCGGACGTAGATGTGGCGAGCAGCGGCAACCAACTCAAGAACGTCGATACCGACGAATTCATCCCCCTGCTCGATGGTCGGACGTTGCCGATCACGTTTTTCATCGGCGTGGGAGCGACCTGCGATCCATCTGGGGGCTCGGACTGCGGTGAGGGAGTGGCAAAGCCGGGCCAGAACACGCTCATCGTCACAAACAGCGGCAACGCTGGTGTGTTCATTCCCGCGGGTGCGGTCGATAATGAGACCACCATCACCGTCCAGTCAGTCGATCGGCGATTTGGTGAGGGCAGCGACGAATGCATTCCGGGATTGGGCGACCAATTCCCCGGCTCGCCAAAGACGACTGACAACGGCTGTTACGACTTCCGCGCCGACCCGCCACTCGCTGACGTCAACGACAATGACGGTACGTTTAATGAAGGGTTCAACGCGACTGTCGGGATCTGCCCGCCGATCGCGGCAATGAACCTGGATCATGAGACGCTCGATCTGATTCAAATCTTCCGGTTCGACGATCTCGGCGATGGTTCGAACACCGTCGCGCTCCCCAACGTCCGGGCCCCGTTCCTGCGTTGCGACCCTCACTTCTCCCCATCCTTTGGGTCGCGCGGCTCTTTCTTCGGAGACTTGGGGCGAGCGCTCGCAGGGATCATCAGTCCACGTCCGCTCTACGCGGGCACCCGTCGCATGATGTTTGACTTGGGCGCCGGCGGCAGCACAGATGGCTTCAGCCGTTTCGCGTGGGCGCTGCCGAACGTGATCCGCTAGGCGCGCAGCGTCCGGAGCAAAGTCGAGGGGCGGCTCGAAAGAGCCGCCCTTCCTTTTTTTTGCTACGCCGTTGCGTCGCTGCCTCAATCCTTGGGTGTAGTTCCAACGTCCGGTCGTAATTCGATCCCTTGTCTGATGGTTTTTCCCAGTAAGGTGTTTAACTCATCTCTTCTGAGCCCTTTCACGACCCGGACATGAGATATCAAAGACTAGCAATCGTCGTTGTGCTTGCAGCAGTGGCGTGTCACGGCGACCGCAGCTACTCGGCAGGCCCGTCGTACCTGATCCAGGATGCCAGCCACGGCGGTGGCAGTGCGTTTTTCTCCTGGCTCCCACCCGTCATGAACCAGCAACAGCCAGCCGGGCAGACCTTCTCCCGGCAGCTCACTCCGACCATCACGATCAGCAATCTCTGCAGCGGCGAAGTCATCCGTACGTTCGCCGGCTCGGACGTGCAGGTCGAAGACGGTCAATATCACGCCAACTGGTTTACCCCCGACGACAACCTCGACTCCACGTGCACCTACCGCATCGCCATTCAGGCCGGGGCACGACAGCTCGGTGTGGCCGATGTGGACGTCGTCGACAATGGCTCGGAGTTGAAGAACGTCGACACGCACGAATTCATCCCCCTGCTCGCCGACCGCACACTCCCGATCAAGTTCTTCATCGGGGTCGGCTCACAATGTGAGCGCACCGACTCGGACTGCGGCGAAGGCACCGCGCTGCCGGGGACGACCACAACGATCGTCACGGAAAACGGCCAGGCCGGCGTCGTCATTCCGGCAGGCGCGTTGGACCAACCGGCGACGATCATCATCGAGTCCTCCGACGATCGCCCCTGCATCGCAGGGTTGCTCGAGCCGGTGTACTCCGGAAGCCTCGGGCCGGTCGGCAATTCGTGCTACGATTTCCATACCGAGCCGCCGCTGGCCGATATCAATTCGAGTGGGAAGTTCAACACCAACGTCACGGTCGGGATCTGCGCGGACGTCGGCAGTCTCGATCATGCCACGCGGGACTTGCTCCAGATTTTCCAGCTCCACGCCGGAACACAGCTGTTCGCGCTGAACAACGTGCCCGCTTCGTTCCTGCACTGCGATCCGGCGTATCAACTCCTCGGCTCGCGACCCTCCGGGTTGGGGAACCTGTTGTCACGACTCGGCTCCCTCTTCATGCCGAAACCGCTATTCGCCAAGACAGCCGCAGCGTTTGATCTCGGCGCCGGCGGGAGTACGGACGTCTTCAGCCGCTTTACCTGGGCCCTGCCGAGCCAGCTCGACCTGAATTTCGATCAAGCGCCCGATCTGAGCGCGATCTTGCCCGGCGCCGCCGTCAACTCGATCTACGCCCGGCTGGGCATCACGTTCAGCCGCAGCAATCCGCTCGGTCTATGCCCCGGTACCGCGGTCTATGCCAACGACTACAGCTTGCTCGCACTCCACTCCGGGCAAAACAACATCAGCGTCTGCCCCCTGGGGGTCGCCTCGGACTTCAGTCAGTACGGCTCCGGGACCATCAAGGCGACATTCGCCAAACCGGCCGTCCAGGCGTGCATTTCGGCGACACCCACAGGATTTCACAACATCTTCCCGGGCGGCGTGGCGTTCCTCGAGGCCCTCGACGCCAACGGCAATGTCATAGGCAGGACCGAATCGACCACCCAGCGCGTCCCCCAGCAGCTGTGCGTCCAGGGCACGGGCATCGCCGCGGTGCGGTTCGCGGGCAAGGGGAGCGCATTCGCCATCTTCGACGACCTCCAGTGGACGCGGGCGCTGCCGGGCAATCCGTAAGCGACGCGAAACAACGATAAAAAGGGCGGCTTCGAGCGAGCCGCCCTTCCTTTTTACGGCTCCGGGCCTCCTATTCTGCCGCGATGGCTCGCGACCTGATTGGACGGGTGCGCCAGGCGCTGGGCGACCGCTACAACGTCATCACGGCGGTGGGCCGCGGCGGCAACGCCACGTTGTATGGTGCGTTCGACAAGGACGGCCGCAAGGTCGCGATCAAGGTGCTGCATCCCGAGCTGACGGTCTCGGTCGCCGCCGATCGCTTCCTGCGCGAGATCCGATGGGCCGCCAAGCTGAACCACCCGCACATCGCGCCGCTGCTCGACTCGGGAGAGACCGATTACCTGCTCTGGTTCGTAATGCCGTTCGTCGCGGGGGAAACGCTGCGCCAGGTGATGCGGCGCGAGCGCACGCTCCCGATCGACCGCGCGGTGCGGGTCGCCACGGAGGTGCTCGACGCGCTCGGCCACGCGCATGACCACGGCCTCGCCCATCGCGACATCAAACCCGACAACATCGTCCTCTCAGCGGATGGCGGCGGCGCCATTCTCGTGGACTTCGGAATTGCGCGCGCGATCGCCAGCTCCGGCGAAGACCGCGTGACGCGCAGTGGATTCGTCGTCGGGACCGAGGAGTACATGAGCCCCGAGCAGGCGGGCGGCTCGCCCGATATCGACGGCCGGACGGATATCTATTCCCTCGGCGTCGTCGTCTTCGAGGCGCTCGCGGGCCGGCCGCCCTTCGCCGCGGCGAGCGCCGCCGCCGTGCTCGACATGCAACAGCATGCGCCGCCGCCCGATCTCCGGAAGCTGCGGCGTGACACGCCGCGGGCGCTCAGCGACGCCGTCATGAAGTCACTTTCCAAAGCGCGAGACGCGCGCTGGCAAACGGCCGCGGAAATGCGGCAAGCATTGCTGCCGTACGCGCTGGTTTCGGAGTGATGGATCCGCTCCTCGAGCGCGTAGCGCGCGCGCTGGAAGGCCGGTACACGTTGGAGCGGGAGCTGGGGCGAGGGGGCATGGCTACTGTGTATCTCGCTACCGACCTGAGGCTCAGGCGCGAGGTTGCGATCAAGGTGCTCCCTCCCCGGATCCACGACTCCCTCGGCCCCGACCGTTTTCAGCGCGAGGTGCAGCTCGCCGCGCAGCTCTCCCATCCACACATCGTGCCGCTCTTCGAGGCGGGAGAAGCGGATGGCATCCTGTTCTACGCGATGGGATATGTCTCCGGGGAGTCGCTCGCGACGCGATTGGCGCGTGAAGGCCCGCTGTCGCTCGAGGACGCGCTTCGCATTACCGCCGAGGTCGGTGATGCTCTGAGCTACGCGCACGAACGCGAGATCGTGCATCGCGACATCAAGCCGGCGAACATCCTCCTGACGCGGGGCCATGCGCTTGTGGCCGATTTCGGAATTGCCAAGCAGCTGGCCACCACAGCTGATAGCTCCTTGACGGCCACGGGAATCGCGATCGGTACCGCGGAGTACATGAGTCCCGAGCAAGCAGCCGGCGATACGCGCGTCGACGCTCGGACGGACGTCTACGGGCTCGCCGCGGTGCTGTACGAGATGTTGACCGGTGAGCCGCCGTTCACAGGGCGCAGCGTGCAGGCGATCATCGCGCGCCTGTTGGCGGAAGTCCCGCGTCCGGTGCGCACGATCCGACGCGGCGTTCCTGCGCACATCGAAAAGGCGCTACTGACCGCGCTCGCCAAGTCTCCCGCGGACCGCCCGGCAACCGTTCGCGCCTTCGTCGATGCACTCTCGCTCCGCAACCGGCGCTCGATGTCCCCGCTGCGTGTAGGCGCCGTCGCGGCGACCATGCTCGGCGTTGCGGCGCTCGGCTGGCTCGTGTGGCACACGCGTGGCAACGACACGAGAGGTGATTTGAGCGTCGGCGTCTTGTATTTCGATAATCTCTCGCCCGATTCGAGCGATGCATTTCTCGCCGATGGTCTGACAGAGGAGATTGCGTCCAGACTCGGGGACTTACGTCGTTTGCTGGTGAAACAGGTAAGCCGGGAGGGTGTGCGTCGGCTCCGTGAGACCGCGCCGGACTACCGCGTCACGATTGGCCGGGAAATGGCGGTCCGCCACATTGTAGAAGGAAGTGTGCGGCGCGCGGCGGGGCGAGTGCGGGTCGCCGCGCGACTTGTGGATACGAAGACGGGTTTTCGCTCGTGGGGACAGACATACGAACGACCCGCGGAAGATCTTCTTTCGCTCGAGGACGACGTGGCGAAGGAGGTAGCGACGGCGATCGCGGGCGAGCTGGCGCCCGGAGAACGGAACGCTCTGAGTGATCGTCCCACCGCCAGCGCTGACGCATATGAGCACTTCTTGCGTGGGAACTACTACCTCGCGAAACGGTCTGCGAGCGGGCTTTCCCGGTCGATCGAAGAATATGAGGCCGCCCGCGCGCGCGATCCCAGGTTCTCGCGCGCCTTGGCGCGGGTGGCGTATGCCTACGGCCTGAGCGTCCGTTACGGCTGGCTGCTCCCCGGTTTGTCCCGAGACTCGACGCTGCAACGCGCCGCCGCAATCTCCCAACGGGCGATCCAGCAGGACTCCGGTCTGTCCGATGCCTGGATGGCATGGGGCTATGCGCTCTCGCTACTCGAACCGGGAAACTTCGAGCGGTCGTTTGCGGCATTCGAGCGCGCACTGGCGCTCGACCCCAGGAACTCGGAGGCGCTCGGCGCGTACGGCGGCAATCTTCGAGTGGTGGGACGGGACTCCGCGGCGCGCGCCATTATTCGTCGTAGCCTGACGATCGACCCTGCACGTGCGGTGACGCTGCATTCACTGGCGTTGCTCGAGTTCTACGAACGGCGCTACAACGATGCCCGGCGCTGGGTTGACAGCTCACTGCGGGTGAACCCGGAGTTCTTCCTGGCATACCTGACCCGCACCCGAATGCGCCTCATGACGGGAGATACACCGGGCGCGCGCGCGGATGCTGAAACGGCGCTCCGGCTGGGAAGTGCAGACTCCTCGCTTGGAGTGTCACTGCTGGTAATGATCGAAACGCAAAGCGGCGATACCACCGCTGCCCGCAGGCACCTGCGCCACCTTAAGGCGGGACTGCCTGGCGTGATAGCCGGATTACATGAACGGGCTGGGGAAGAGGGCGTACTTCCAGCCGTGGCTCTCCTCTCAGTGGGGGATCGGGCAGGTGCCCTCTCGTTCCTGGAAGGCATAGAACCGAAAGGACTGAGGTTTTGGTACGGTTTGCGCGCGCCGGAATTCGATCCCTTGCGCTCAGAGCCTCGGTTTGAGCGACTCGTACAATCATCGCGTCCGACGGAAATATCCAAATGACCTGTCAAGTCTTGTTGGCAATGGCCAGTCTCCTGGTGGCGCAATCCCCGTCACGTCCCCGCGCCCGCGACCTCGGCGTCCCGTTCGACGGCACGCCCGGTCCGCTCAACGCGATCACCGACGTGGCGGGCGTGACGGTCGGGCATAGCACGATCATCAAGGGCCAGGGGGCGCTCGTCGTAGGGCAGGGCCCCGTGCGCACCGGCGTCACCGCCATCTTTCCCCGCGGCGCGACGAACGGCGATCCGGTCTTCGGCGGCTGGTTCACGCTGAACGGCAATGGTGAGATGACCGGCACCACCTGGCTCGAGGAGTCGGGGTTTCTCGCCGGCCCCGTGATGATCACGAACACGCACAGTGTGGGAGTCGTGCGCGACGCCGTCATCGAATGGCTCGTGCGCAAGAAATTCGAGTTCGACTGGTCGCTGCCGATCGTGGCCGAAACGTGGGATGGCGCGCTCAACGACATCAATGGCTTCCACGTGACGAAAGAGCACGCGTTCGCGGCGCTGGACAGCGCCCGGGGCGGGCCCGTCGCCGAAGGCAACGTCGGCGGCGGGACCGGCATGATCTGCAACCAGTTCAAAGGCGGGATCGGCACGGCCTCGCGACGGCTCCCTACCGACCGTGGCGGGTATACCGTCGGCGTACTGGTCCAGTGCAACTACGGCTCCCGCGGACGGTTCTCCGTCGCCGGCGTTCCGGTCGGTCAGGAGATCCCCGATCTGCTGCCGTGCTTTGATTCGATTCCCGGCGTCGCACGCCCAGAAGGCAGACGGCGCTGCGCCGACGGCGAGAGAGGCTCGATCATCATCGTTGTGGCAACCGATGCGCCGTTACTGCCGCACCAGCTCAAGCGGATCGCGAAACGCGCGGCGCTCGGTGTCGGCCGGCTCGGCGGGACAGGCGGCAATCCCTCCGGCGACATCTTCGTCGCGTTTTCGACCGCCAATCCGGGCGCCGCGAAGCCCGACGCGAACGTCACCGTCGCGATGCTGCCCAACGAACGCATCTCGCCGCTGTTCGAGGCCACGATCCAGGCGACCGAAGAAGCGATCGTCAACGCCATGGTGGCCGCCGAGACGATGACGGGGATCAACGGCATGCGCGTCTACGCACTCCCGCACGACCGGCTCCGGACCGCCCTGCGCAAATACAACCGACTGGTCGAGCCGCGGCGG
>Ga0070705_100001097_pt1 | contig 15021 bp, 5 predicted proteins | sample KBSK5253metaG_FD_65455 | JGI IMG/M metagenome (GOLD analysis project Ga0070705, IMG submission 65455) | Corn, switchgrass and miscanthus rhizosphere microbial communities from Kellogg Biological Station, Michigan, USA - KBS K5-25-3 metaG | ecosystem: Host-associated > Plants > Roots >... | reverse complement strand
GCCAAGAACCGCACCTTCTTCTGGTTCGCGGCCGAGAACTACACCGACGTGCAGACGCGCAACGCCAGCGAGATCATGCCGACCGATCTGGAGCGCGCCGGCAACTTCTCCCAGACCAGGAACGCCGCCGGTCAGCTCGTGGTGATCTACGATCCGCAGACGCGGCAGCCGTTCGCCGGCAACATCATCCCGTCCAACCGGATCAACCCGGTGGCGAACGCGATGCTGAAGTACCTGCCGGCCGCCGACACGCAGGTCAGCAACGGCGGCGCGAACTACAACCGCACCTCGCTGATCAAGTCGAAGTGGACCCAGGAGTACACCGGCAAGGTCGAGCACAAGTTCAACGACCAGGTGTCGCTGACCGGCTTCTATCTCTACAACCGGTCGAATGAGCCGTGCGCGAACTACTTCGGCACCGCCGACCAGACCGAACCGAACCGGTTCGCCGATCCGCTGGACTACATCCTCAAGCGGCGGCCGAAGATCCTCGCCCTGAACAACACCTGGGTGACCAGCGACAGCTCGGTGCTGGCGCTGCGCTTCGGCGTCACGCGCTTCCCGGACAACGACACCCTCAGCATCGACTTCGACCCGGCGACGCTGGGCTTCTCGTCGACCTTCCTCAATCAGATCTCGGTGCAGAAGTTCCCGCAGGTCCGCATCCGCAACTACGACAACGAAGGGCGGACCCTGGGCGCCATCGAGCCGACCGATCGCAACTGGAAGTCGATCAGCGCCAACGGCGCGTTCTCGAAGTTCGTCGGCACGCACACGTTCAAGTTCGGCGCCGACTTCCGACAGATCGGCCTCGACTTCTTCAGCCCCGGTAACGGCGCCGGCCTGTTCGAGTTCGACCGCGACATCACCTCGTCGAACGGCGCCGGCGGCGCCCTCGACGGCAACTCGTTCGCCTCGTTCCTGCTCGGCTTCCCGTCGGCGCTCTCGACCCGACAGAGCCAGATCACGCGCTCGACGCCGGTCAACCTCTACACCTATTACTCCGGCGGCTACGCGCAGGACGACTGGCGCGTCAGCTCGAAGCTCACCGTCAACTACGGCCTGCGCGTCGAGAACGAGACCGGGATGGCCGAGAAGGACAACAACTTCACGGTCGGCTTCGATCCCGAGGCGACCAGCGCGCTCTCGAGCGTCACGCTCCCGGCCGACACGGTTGCCGGAGTGGGCCCGCGAACCGTCAAGGGCGGCCTGATGTATGCCGGCGTCAACGGCAACAAGACGACGCAGGGCAACCCGCCGAAGTTGAAGTGGTCGCCGCGCGTCGGCACCGTCTACTCGATGAATACCAAGACGGTTCTGCGCGCGGGCTACGGCCTCTACTGGGCGCCGTACAACTACCCGGCGCCGAGCGCCGCGACCAACAACTACGGGCAGGTCGGCTTCACCAACAACACCATCCTGGCGCAGTCGCCGGCCGGCACGGCGCCGACCGTGTCGCTGACCAACCCGTTCCCGAACGGCATCCTGCAGCCGCAGGGCAACAACCTCGGCGCGCTCGCCGGCGTCGGCACCACCTTCAGCTACGTCGACCAGAACAGCACCGCGCCGCGCGTGCAGCAGTACTCGGTCGACCTGCAGCGTGAGCTGCCGGGCAGCCAGGCGATCACCGTGAGCTACGTCGGCTCGCGCGGCGACAAGCTGGGCCTCGGCGGCTCGGCCGACACGCCGGTCAACATCAACCAGCTCGATCCGAAGTACATGGCGCTCGGCGCCCGGCTCAACGACGTGCTGCCGAACCCGTTCTTCGGCAACGTCAACGCCGGCCCGCTGGCGTCGCAGGCGACGCTGACGCGCGCGCAGCTGCTGCGGCCGTATCCGCAGTTCCTGAACGTCAACGCCCGCCACGTCCTCGAGGGCAAGAGCCGCTACAACGCCGCGGTGGTCGAGTGGACCAAGCGGACGACGGGCGGCTGGGGCGGCCGCGTCAGCTACACCTACAGCGTGCTCAAGGACAACCTGGTGGGCGAGGACAACTTCTACTCGCCGATCAGCCCCGGCCTGCCGCTGAACAACTACAACTTCATTCCGGGATCGGCGTACTACAACCCGGACGCGGAGTACGGCTACAGCCTCCTCGACGTGCCGCACCGCGTGATCATCGCGCCGGTCGTCGAACTGCCGTTCGGCAAGGGCAAGCGGTGGGGCGCCAACAGCTCGGCGACCGAGTGGATCCTCGGCGGCTGGACGCTGTCGGCGGCGATCAACCTGCAGAGCGGCTTCCCGCTGACCATCCAGCAGACCGACAACACCGGGATCTTCTCCGGCATCCAGCGGCCGAACCTGGTCGGCGGTAACCTGGCAACCTCGGGCAGCTTCGAAGATCGCCTCGCGACGGCCGAACACCCGACCGCGACCTGGCTGAACCCGGCGGCGTTCTCGGCCGCGCCGGCCTTCACCTTCGGCAATGCGCCGCGGACGATCACCGATCTGCGGACGCCCGGGCAGTACAACGTCGACGGCGTGTTCATGAAGAACTTCAACTTCGGCAGCAAGTCGGCGCAGTTGAAGATCGAGATGCTCAACCTGCTCAACCGCCCGAACGTCCGGGCGCTGAGCGGCCGCAACAACTTCAGCAACTCGAACTTCGGCCAGACCGGCGTCCAGGCCGGCTTCATGCGCATCACGCAGATGATGTTCCGCTTTATGTTCTAGGCGTCTCCCCGACGCACGGGACCGTATCAATTCGGCCACGGAAGCCTCCGGGTTTCCGTGGCCTTCTTTTTTGCCCTGCAAATTGTTGGATCGGCCGCGGACGCCCTGTGCGCCCCCGAAATCTTTTCCAACTGGCTGTTGCAGAACCGCACAAGTCTTCCTAGAATCCCCCCAACCAGTCCTCTTACAGTTTCTTTCCTCACGGCCTTCGTCGTCGGTCGTCGGTGTCCCGGGCGTGTGTCGTCGCGCGGCGCTTGGTTCGGCGGTTAACGGGGCTTTCGCACCACGGTGCGTTGTTGAAGGGAGCATGTATGAGAGTCCGGGCTGCGCTCGTTCTCGTAGCGGTACTGGTCCTGGCCGCGCCGCACCTTGCGGCGGGACAGGGGTTCCAGGGCGGATTGCGCGGGTCGCTGAAGGATGCCGGCGGCGTCGTCCCCGGCGTCGAAGTGACTCTCACGAACGAGCAGACCAACATCAAGCGCTCCACCGTCACCAACGAGCGCGGTGAGTACGTCTTCTCCAACGTCGACCCGGGAAACTACAAGGTCACGGCGGCTCTCCAGGGCTACAAGACGATCGATCGCGGCGGCATCCGCATCGGCACGCAGCAGTTCCTGACCCTCGACCTGGCGCTCGAAGTCGGCGCGATGGAGGAGAGCATCACCGTCACCGGCGCGGCGCCGCTGATCGAGACCGCCAACGCCTCGCAGGGCACGGTGCTCGACTCCGAGGCGCTGCAGACGCTGCCGGCGCCCGGGCGCGCGGCGTTCCTCATCGGCGTGTCGATTCCGACGGTGATTCCGTCGGGCGACGGCCAGTACAACCGCCAGCAGGATCAGTCGAACGCGTCGCTGCTCTCGCTCGGCGGCGGCACGCGCCGCGGCAACAACTACGTGCTCGACGGCGTGCCGATCACCGACCTGACCAACCGCGCCGTGGCGAACCCGAGCATCGAAGCGCTCGACGACGTCAAGGTACAGGTGCACACCTACGATGCCGAGATGGGGCGCACCGGCGGCGGCGTGTTCAACACGACGCTGAAGTCCGGCACCAACAGCTGGCATGGCACCGGCTTCTTCCAGACGCGGCCGCGCTGGGGTGCGGCGAACAACTACTTCGGCGGCAAGGCCGGGCAGCCCAAGCCGCAGACGAAGTACTACCTGCCTGGCGGCGGCTTCGGCGGTCCGATCGTCAAGAACCGCACGTTCTTCTGGTTCGCCGGCGAAGGCTACAAGGACGTGTCGACGCGCGGTGTCTCGAGGATCATGGCGACCGAGGCGATGCGGCGAGGCGATTTCTCGGCGCTGACCACGCCCACGGGCCAGCGGGTGACCATCTACGATCCGCTGACGCACCAGCCGTTCGCCGGCAACATCATCCCGTCGAACCGGATCAACCCGGTGGCGGCGTCGATTCTCAAGTACATCCCGCTGCCCGACGTCAACGTCTCGAACGGCACCAACAACTACACGCGCACCGCGGAAATCAACAACAAGGCGCACGAGTACTCGGGCAAGGTCGAGCACAAGTTCGGCGACAAGGTGTCGTTGACGGGTTTCTATCTCTGGAACCATACCGATGAACCGTGCTCGAACTACTTCGACATCGGATCCAACGGTGCCACGCGATTTGCCGATCCCAACGACTACCTGTTGAAACGAACGCCGCAGATCGTCGCGCTCAACAACACCTGGCTGATCAGCGACAACTCTGTCCTCGCGCTGCGCTTCGGCTGGACGCAGTTCGTCGACAACAGCACGATGACGATCGACTTCGACCCGATGACGCTCGGCTTCTCGCCGACCTTCGGGAGCCTGGTGTCGCAGACCGGCGTGCCGAAGTTCCCGCTGGGCACGTTCACCAACGGCTACACCGCGTTCGGCGCGATCAACCCGTCGTACCGGACCTACAAGTCGACCGGCGGCAACGCCAGCTATTCCAAGTTCGTCGGCACGCACACCTTCAAGATGGGCGCGGACTACCGCCAGATCGGCGTCTACCTGCTGAACCCTGGCAACGCCAGCGGCGCCTTCGAGTTCGACAAGGAGTTCACCTCCTCGACCGGGCTGAACCAGAACAGCACGACTGAGGGCGATGCGTTCGCCAGCTTCCTGCTCGGTTATCCGACCGCCGACGCCGCACGGCAGAGCACGATGACGCGGACGACGCCGCTCGACATCTACACCAACTACTACAGCGGCTACCTCCAGGACGACTGGCGCATCAACTCGAACCTGACGCTGAACTACGGCCTGCGCATCGAGCACGAGGACGGGGTGCGCGAGCGAAGCAACAACTTCACCGTCGGCTTCGATCCCAAGGCGACCAGCGCGCTGAGTGCGGTCGTCATCCCGGCAAGCGTTGATCCGAGCGGCGGGACCGCCGCCCGTCCCGTTGCCGGCGGGCTCATGTACGCCGGCGTCGATGGCAACAAGACCTATCAGGGCAATCCGCCCGGAGTGAAGTGGTCGCCGCGCGTCGGTGCGGTCTACTCGCTCAACACCAAGACCGTCCTCCGCGGCGGTTATGGGATTTACTGGGCGCCATGGAACTACCCGGTGCCGAGCAGCACGACCAGCAACTACGGCCAGATCGGCTTCACGCAGAACACGGTCAGCCCGCAGACTACCGGCACGCCGACCGTCAGCCTGACCAATCCGTTCCCGAACGGCCTGGTCGCGCCGCGCGGCAACTCGCTCGGCGCACTGTCCGGAGTTGGCACGACGATCAGCTTCGTCGATCAAAACCGGGTCGCGCCGCGGGTGCAGCAGTACTCGGCCGACGTGCAGCGCGAGTTGCCCGGCGCGATGGCGGTCACCATCAGCTATGTCGGCGCCCGTGGCGATCACCTGCCGCTCGGCGGCACCGACGACACCGTGGTCAACATCAACCAGCTCGATCCGAAGTACCTCGCGCTGGGCTCAGCCGTGCTCAACCAGCAGGTGCCGAACCCGTTCTTCGGCAACGTCGCCGCCGGACCGCTGGCCAGCCAGGCGACGCTGTCGCGCGGACAGCTGCTGCGGCCCTATCCGCAGTTCCTGAACGTTCAGGCGCGGCAGATCTCTGAGGGCGTGAACCGCTACAACGCCGCCGTCCTCGAATGGACCAAGCGGCCGACGAAGGGCGGCATCGGCGGCCGCGTCAGCTACACCTACAGCGTGCTGAAGGACAACCAGATCGGCGAGAACAACTTCTACTCGCAGCGCGGCAACGGCGTGCCGGTGAACAACTACAACTACGTCGCGTCGATGCCCGCCTGCACCACGACCAGCTATGCGGCGTGCTTCAATCCGATGGTCGACTATGGCTACGGCATCCTCGACGTGCCGCACCGCGTGATCGTCGCGCCGATCTGGCAGCTGCCGTTCGGCAGGGATCGCCGGTGGGCCACGGGCGGAGTCGCGAACGCGATCGCCGGCGGCTGGACCGTTGCCGCCGTCGTCAACATGCAGAGCGGGTTCCCGATCGGCCTGACGCAGACCGACAACACGCTGCTCGGCGGCGCGAACCGGCCGAACCTCACCGGCACCGGCTTCGAGACGCCAGGGAGCGTGGCGGACCGCCTGGCCTCCGCCGATCATCCAACCGCGACCTGGCTGAACCCGGCGGCGATCTCGGCCGCACCGGCAGGGACCTACGGCAACGCGCCGCGAACCATCACTGACGTGAGAACGCCGCCAATCAGCAATACCGACCTGTCGTTCAGCAAGACAATCGGTCTCAGCGGCGGCAAGTCGGCGCAGATCAAGTTCGAAATCGTCAACTTGTTCAACCAGGTCCAGCTGACGTGGCTGGCGTCGCAGGTGACGACCGGCAGCTCGACGTTCGGGCAGCTCTCGACGCAGTCGGGGTTCATGCGCCTGACGCAGGTGATGTTCCGCTTCACCTTCTAAGACGCACGGAGGCTCAGAGGCCTCAGAGACTCAGAGAGGGCACTGAGGTACGGAGAAAATCTCCGTGCCTCGGTGCCTTCCGGTCTTGCGAATCGCCGTTCCTCCCTCTAAAATCCCCCTCACAGTTTCCTTAGCCCCAATTTAGTTCCTGTTTCGTCCAACCGCGGTTCGTTCGGTTCGGCGCTCGTTCCCCGTTCGGCGGCGCGAGGGTCCCTTCCACCAACAGGCGTCCACTCTCACTGCGGAGGCGGACATGACACAGCGGACCGGCTTCCTCACGGCGGTAATGCTGCTCGTGCTGGCGCTTGCAGGCAGCCTCTCAGCGCAGCAGTTCACCGGCGGCCTTCGCGGCGCGGTCCGCGATGCCAACGGCATCATCCCCGGCGTCAGCGTGACGCTCACCAACGAGGGCACCGCGATCACGCGCGAGGCGTCGACCAACGAGCAGGGGCAGTACAACTTCTCCGCGGTGACGCCGGGCACCTACACGGTGAAGGCGGCGCTGCAGGGCTTCAAGAGCTACGAGAACCGCGGCATCCGGATCGGCACGCAGATGTTCATCACCCTCGACATCCAGCTCGAGGTTGGTCAGATCGAAGAGTCGGTGACGGTGACCGGGCAATCGCCGCTGATCGAGACCTCGAACGCGTCGGTCGGCGAGTCGCTCGGCCGCGAAGTGCTCGACAGCCTCCCCGCCCCGGGCCGGGCGGCATTCCTCATCGCCGTCACGGTGCCGACTGTGAACCCGGTCGGCGACCCGCAATTCAACCGGCAGCAGGATCAGACCAACGCCTCGCTGATCTCGCTCGGCGGCGGCGGGGTGCGCGCCAACAACTACACCGTCGACGGCGTGCCGATCACCGACCTCACCGGCCGCGCCGTCCTCAACCCGTCGATCGAGGCGATCGACGAGGTCAAGGTGCAGGTCCACACCTACGACGCCGACATGGGCCGCACCGGCGGCGGCGTGTTCAATACCACCGCGAAGACAGGCACCAACCAGTTTCACGGCACCGGCTTCTACCAGACCCGTCCGGTCTGGGGGCAGTCCGAAAACTATTTCAACGCGGTCGCCGGCCTGACCAAGGAGCAATCGGGTCTCGCCAACGCCCGCTTCCACACCTACGGCGGCGGCGTCGGCGGGCCGATCTGGAAGAACCGGACGTTCTTCTGGACCTCGACCGAGGGCTACCGCTCGACGACCACGCGGAACCTGCAGGAGGTCTGGCCGAGCGCGCGGCAGCGCAACGGCGACTTCTCGACCTCGACCATCGGCGGCCAGGCGGTGCGCATCTTCAACCCATGGTGCCGCAGCGGCGTGCCGAGCGCGAAATGTCCGGCGACCGGCACCGGATCGATTGCGACCGGCGGCGAGTTCACCGGCGGGATCATCCCGCGCGGCCATCCGGCGGCGAGCCAGGTCGGCTTCAACCTGGCCAACGCCTATCCGACGATCGACACGCGCGGCAATGCGATGGGTTCCAACGAGGACAACAACGTCAACGTCAGCACCACCGGCAGCATCCGCGACCGCGCCGACATGTGGAGCATCAAGGGCGAGCACAAGTTCACCGATCGCTGGTCGCTGAGCGGCTTCTACGTCTACAACTCGACCAGCGAGCCGGCGACCGAATCGATGCCGGCGTCGCACGATTACATGGACGGCGCCTACGACATCCTCGAGCGCCGCCCGCACCTGCTGGTGTTCAACAACACCAACATCCTCAACGACACGACGATCCTGACGCTGCGCTACGGCTGGACGACGTGGCAGGACCAGAACGACCGCGTGCCGTTCAAGGCCGGCCTGGCCTCGCTCGGGTTCAGCCCGAACTACGTCAACGCGTTGCACCCCGACGGTCAGGATCTCTTCCCCGACCTCAACTTCGACGAGGTCCGCGACGTCGGCCTGTCCGGCGGCTCACGCCGGCGATGGAAGGGGCCCTACTCGATCAACGGCGCGCTGTCGAAGCTCGCGGGGAGCCATCAGATGAAGATCGGCGCCGATGTGCGCCGGCTCGGCATCGCGACCACGACCTTCAACGAGAACGCCGGCGACTTCACGTTCACGCGCGCGTTCACCAGCCGCCAGGGCGTGGCGAACAGCGGCCACGAGCTCGCCAGCCTCCTGCTCGGCCTGCCGCGCCTGGGCCGGGTCGATTTCGATCGCGGCGAGTTCGAGTGGTATGCGCGCTACTGGGGCGGCTACCTCCAGGACGACTGGCGCATGGGCTCGAACTTCACCCTGAACTACGGCGTCCGGTTCGAGCACGAGGACGGCCTGCGCGAGATCGAGAATCGTCAGACCGTCGCCTTCGATCGATCCGTCGTCAACCCGATCGATACGGTGGTGCCGAAAGCGGGCACGCCGCTGCAGGGGCGCACGATTACCGGCGGTTTGATCTACGCCGGCGTCAACGGCGCGCCTGAAGAGCAGGGCAATCTTCCGGCGGTCACGGTGTCGCCCCGCGTCGGCATTGCGTGGACGCCGACCGCACGCACGGTCGTTCGCAGCGGTTATGGCCTGTTCTCGGCGCCGTGGCAGTACTCGGCGACCGAACATGGCCAGATCGGGTTCGCCCGCACGACGAACATGAACCAGTCGTCCGACACGACCGAGGTGCCGCTGACGACGCTCGACAACCCGTTCCCGAACGGGCTGCAGCAGCCGCTGGGCAGCTCACTCGGTCTCCTGACCGGCATCGGCAGCAACATCACCTACATCGATCAGAACCGCAGCTGGTCGAAGGTGCACCAGTACTCGGTCGACGTGCAGCGCGAGATGGGCGGCAACGTCGCGCTCACCGTCGGCTACACCGGTGCCACCGGCCGCGACCTCGGGTACGGCGGCAGCAGCAACACGTTGATCAACATCAACCAGATCGACCCGGCGGTTGCGCGCGCGGCGTTCCCCGGTCCCAACGGCACCTGGGACGCGGCGGCGCTTCGTCAGTCGATCCCCAACCCGTTCTTCGGGATCGCCAGCGCGGGTGAGTTCGCGACCCGCTCGACGATTCCGCGCGGCCAGCTGCTGCGGCCGTTCCCGCAGTTCGGCGACGTCTTCGTCTCGGAGATGACCGAGGGAGGAAAGCGGCAGTTCCATGCCGCGACCGTGAAGCTGGACAAACGGACCGGCAACAGCTGGTGGGGCGGCCGCTTCAACTACACCTGGAGCAGCACGAAGGACAACCAGTTCGGCCAGCCCAGCTTCTATTCGCGAAGGCTGGACGTGCCGCAGAACAACTACGATCTCGATGCCGAGTACGGGCCCAGCAACTTCGACTCGCCGCACCGGATCATCCTGTCGCCGATCGTGCGGCTGCCCGGCCCGGGCGCCGGCCTGGCGCGGACCCTGCTCGGGGACTGGATGGCGACGGCGATCGTCGAGCTGGTGAGCGGCGCGCCGCTCAACGCCACGCTCAGCGGCGGCGTGTCGGACGCGAACCTGGGCCTGCTCGGCGGCCGGCAGCGACCGAACGTGATCGGCGATCCGAACATCGACGCCGGCGACGCCGATCGCGTCGCGTCGGCGGATCATCCCGGCGCGGCGTGGTTCGATCGCGCTGCGTTCGGCAACCCCGGCGTCGGCCAGTACGGCAACGCCGCGCGCACCCTTGGCGATGCGCGCTGGCAGTTCCGCAAGACCGTTGATCTGTCGGTGTCGAAGAGCGTGCGGTTCTCGAGCATGCAGGCCGGCGAACTGCGATTCGAGGTGCTCAACCTGACGAACACGGGCAAGTTCGCCGGCGGCAGCACGAACACCGAGGCGATCGATCTCACGAGCTTCAGCCGCATCACGGCGCAGGCGAGCTTCATGCGGATCTGGCAGCTCACGTTCCGATACCGGTTCTGACGCTGAAGGGCTGGTAGGGCGGGGAGGGCAGCGGCGAAGTACAATTTTTGCTCCGTGTTCGCCGCTCCCACGGTTCGTCGTCTGCAGTCTCTGCGTTCCCTGATTGTCGTCTGTGCCGCAGGCACGGCGCTCGGGGCGCAGGCTGCCAGATCGCCGGCGTCGCTCGGGCGTATTTCTTTTCCGACCTCCGGCTCCGCGGCCGCACAGACCCCGTTCGTTCGCGGCGTGCTCCTCCTGCACAGCTTCGAGTACGACGATGCAATCGCCGCGTTCCGGCAGGCGCAGCGGATCGATCCCGGGTTCGCGATGGCCTACTGGGGCGAGGCGCTCTCCTACAACCAGCCGCTCTGGTACAACGAAAGCGTCGACAAGGCGCGCGCGGTGCTCTCGCGCCTCGCGCCGACCCGGGCGGCGCGCCTGACGAAGGCGCCGACCGACCGGGAGAAGGCGTATCTCGACGCCGTCGAGAAGCTGTTCGGCGACGGCGCCAAGGCGGCGCGCGACCGTGCCTACGCCGACGCGATGGGCGAGTTGACGCGTCGCTTTCCCGACGACCAGGATGCGGCCGCGTTCTACGCTCTGGCGCTGCTTGCCACCATCCCCGAGGGACGCCGCGAGCCGGCGGTCTCGCTGAAAGCCGGCGGCATTGCCGCGGCCGTGCTCGAGAAGAACCCCGAGCACCCGGGCGCGGCGCACTACGCGCTGCACGCGTTCGACGACGGCGAGCACGCGGCGATGGGGCTGAAGGCGGCGCGCATCTACGCCCGCATCGCGCCGGCGTCGAGCCACGCCCGTCACATGCCGTCGCACATCTTCCTGCCGCTGGGGATGTGGGACGATGCGGTCGCTTCGGACGAAGCGTCGTTCGCCGCCTCGGTCGATCGCGTGAAGCGGCTCGGGCTGTCGATGGCGCAGGCCGACTTCCACAGCCTCAGCTGGCTGCACTACGAGTACCTGCAGCAGGGAAGGTTCGCCAAAGCGCGCGAGCTGATGCGCACGGTCGAGAGTGCTCTGGCCGCTCCTGCCAGCCCCGGCAACCCCACCAGCCCAACCCCACCAGCCCTACCTGCCCACACGAATCACGTTGAGAGCGAAATAGGTCGCGGCTTCGGGCCGATGTCGCTGAAGAGCGAGCTGGCGTCGATGAAGGCGCGGCTGGTGCTCGAGAACGGCGACTGGAAAGAGATGCAGGGCCAGGGGAACTTCGACAACATCGACGAGCTGCTGGCGCTGGGCATCGCCAGCGTCGCGCTCGGCGATCCGGCGCGCGCCGCGGCCGCGCTCGATCACCTCCGCCAGGCGGCGGCGACGTTGAGCGATCGCGACGCGAAGGAGATCGCCGAGATCATGGCGTCGCAGCTCGACGGGATGACCAGGCTTGGTCGCGGCGATCGCACCGGCGCGCTGGCGTCCCTGGCGCGCGCGGCGCAGCTCGAGGCGCGGCGGCCGAAGCCGATCGCGCGTCCCTATCCGGTGAAGCCGGCGGGCGAGCTCTACGCCGAGATCCTCCTCGGTACCGGCAACGCGGTGGCGGCGGTTGATCAGTTCAAGCTGGCGTTGGCGCGGACGCCGCGGCGCGCGGCGTCGCTGCTCGGGCTGGCGCGCGCCGCGAGCGCGGCGGGGCAGACGAAGCTCGCCGCCGACACCGCGCGCGAGTTCCTGGGGGTGTGGAAGAACGCCGACAAGGATCGCCCCGAGCTCGCGGAAGCCCGCCAGATCGCCCGATAGCCAAGCACGAAAGACACGAAAACACGAAAGACACGAAAAAGAAAGTCTCTCGAAAATGTCATCTTTTTCAGTCGGAAGAGGCTAGCCGCGAATCACACCTCGTCGATCTCGACCTCCCTCACATAGAAAAAAATATCGAGGCGTCGCGTGCGGATCGACGGGTCGTTCACGCGCAGCACAATCTGGTAGCGGCCTCGCGCCTCGGGACGCCAGGTGTGTGTCCACACGCTCCAGGTCAGCGTCGACGCTGGCAACGGGCAGTCGTCGACCGGCACCCACGGCATGCCGGAGCGGAAGCGGATCTGCAACGCGTTGGTCGGCGTCGAGCCTCCCCAGACGATGCCGGCGATGCGGTAGACGATGCGGCCGTCGATCGCCCATTTCTCGGCACGCACCGGCATCGCCGCGGTATCGATCGTCGCCGGCGTGAAGTCGCGCGCCATCAGGGGCTGGCCCGCAGTGAACGAGCGCTCGATCGCCAGCGCGTCGAACGGCTGGTGGGTCCTCGCCGCGAATTCCCGCATCTGCGTCGTCGCCGGCGTGTCGTCCGCCACCAGGTCGAGGCGATCCACCCACTTGATGCAGGCGCAGCCGTACCAGCCCGGAACGATCAGGCGAACCGGAGCGCCGTGATCGCGCGGCAGCGGCGCGCCGTTCATCCGCATGGCGAGCGTCGCGCGCCCGAGATCGTCGCGGGTGAAAATCCAGCTCGCGCCGGGCACCGACGTCACCGGCCGCGACCCTTCATCGTCCACGCCGGAAACGAGCACCCGCCACGACGCGGCTGAAGGACGGATGCGATCGAGCACCGCCGCGAGCGGCGCGCCCTCCCAGTCGGCGGTGCTGATCAACCCGTAGTTCGACTGATCGGAGTTGCCGGAGCACTCGAGGAGATGTGGGCCGATGGCGCGTGCGAGCGGCTCGAGCGCGGCGAGATTCAGGTCCAGCGGCGAGTGGACGAGCCCGCCGACCCGCAGCGCCCATCGCTCGAGCGGCGGAAGCGTCGCCGGCGCCGCGGTGCGGATGAAGAAACGATCGGTCGGCGTCACCGGCGCCGGCTGTGGAGCGCGCCGAATCGCCGCCTCGCCCAGCGGCGAGAGATCGGTGAACTGCCGCGCGTCGAGCCCGGCGCCGAGCAGGCGGCCGAACGGCGGCGGCGCAGCGCCGCCCGGCTCACCGAGTGGAAGCGCCGCGATAAAACGAGCGCTCGGCGTCTGCGCGAACAGCGTGGGCAGGAGAACCGCGCTCGAGAGGAAATCGCGGCGCGAGAGGGCAGGTGGGGCAGGCCTGCCCTGCAGCGTCAGTTCGTCGTCCGCCGCGGCCAGACCGTGCCCTGCTCCTTCTTCGTCACCGGTCCAAGGCCCTTGTAGGTGAACTTCTGGACCCGCCGCCCCTGATACGTTTCGGTCGTGTAGAGGTTGCCCTTCGAATCGACCGCGATGCTGTGCATCGAGTAGAACTGCCCCGGGTAGTGTCCGCCCTCGCCGAAGTTGGTCAGCTCGGTGAGCGACTTGCGATCGTAGATCCGCAGCTTCTGGTTGCGGCCGTCGGCGAGGTAGAGGTACTTCTGCTCCGCATCCTTCGAGAAGGCGACGTCCCAGGTCGATCCGTCGCCGAGCGAGTCGGGGGCGACGAAGATCTCCTTCTGGAACTTGCCTTCGCGGGTGAACACCTGCAGCCGGTCGCTCGTCCGGTCGCAGACGTAGACCAGGTTGTCGACCGAGATGTCGGCGCAGTGCACCGGCCCGCGGAACTGCTGCAGCGGCATCGAGCCGGCGGTGTAGCGGTAGGGCGCGGCTTCGTCGGATGGCTTGTTGCCGTAAGCGCCCCAGTAGCGCTTGAACTTGCCGCTGTCGCCGTCGATGACGACGACGCGCTTGTTGCCGTAGCCGTCGGCGACGTAGACCTCGTTGGTCCTGGCGTCGATCGACACCTTCGCCACCAGGTAGAAGCGCTCCTGCGAGTTGCTGTCGGGCCCCAGCCCTTTCTGCTTGATGCCGACCTGCATCAGGAACTTGCCGTCGGGCGTGAACTTCAGGACGTGGCCGTCGTTGGCGGCGCCGTTGCCGCCGATCCAGATGTTGCCCTTGTGATCGAAGGTGAGGCCGTGGTTCGACTCCGGCCACTGGTAGCCGGGGCCATCCTGCCCGCCCCAGTGCCGCAGCAGGTTGCCGGCCTGATCGAACTCGAGCACCGGCGGCGTCTTCTTGCAGCAGGTGCCGGTGCCTTCGTCGGCCGCCGCTTCGACCGCGTCCATCGACGCGGCGCGGTGGATGATCCAGACGTGATCCTGGGCGTCGACCGAGACGCCGATGGTCTGGCCCAGGTACCAGCCGTTGGGCAGCGGTTTCGGCCACAACGGATCGACCTCGAACCGCGGCGCCTGGGTTGCGCCCTGGGCCTGCGCCGCGGCGGTCTGCTGCAGCATGTACTGCGCCGCGCCGAGGGCGACGAGCAGCGCGAGAAAGCCCGCACCTACCAGCAGGTTGCGTGTGCGCTTCATATCGGTTCTCCCTCTCTACTCGAAGACTAACGGCGCGCGCCGGGGACGAACTTCTGCACCCGCTTGCCGTGATGCTGTTCGCCCGTGTACAGGTTGCCGCGCGAATCGGTGGCGATGCTGCCAACAGCCAGGAACCGTCCCGGCTGACGGCCGCCGTCGCCCAGGCTGCCGACCTCGGTCAGCGTGTCGCGCTGGACGATCAACACCTTCTTGTCGTGCCCGTCGGCCACGAAGATGTGCTGCTGCTGCGGGTCGCTCGAGAAGGCGATGTCCCACACCGCGCCGTACGACGAGACGACGCCGAACTGGCCGGTCACCGTCGTGCCGCGGGTGTTCTTCGAGATGATCCCTTCCTTGACGAACTTGCCGTC
>Ga0070705_100001088_pt1 | contig 15092 bp, 14 predicted proteins | sample KBSK5253metaG_FD_65455 | JGI IMG/M metagenome (GOLD analysis project Ga0070705, IMG submission 65455) | Corn, switchgrass and miscanthus rhizosphere microbial communities from Kellogg Biological Station, Michigan, USA - KBS K5-25-3 metaG | ecosystem: Host-associated > Plants > Roots >... | reverse complement strand
ATTGAACGGCGATGCCCGAGATGCAGCGCGATAGCAGTTCCTCCGCCGAGATAGAATCCGCGTCGAGTGGCAACTGGAGCAAGATACCTTAAGACGGTTTTCTGAGAGCGAGCCAGCGCGTTTAAACGGGGTTTCATCGCACCGTTCTCTTTTCCCACACATTTTGCGGTCTGGCTGCAAGCCATTCGGTCACTCGCTTGTGAGGTATCTCTAGAATGATTTCCCAGAAGCGAAGCTGTCGCGGACTCAGTTTTTGATGATGGGTCGCGATCCAATCCTTGAGGTCTTCTTCATCGCCCAACTTCGAACGCAACCATTTAATGCTGGCCCAGTCGCCGGTTGTCAGCACTCGGTCCATTATGAATTCGCGATCGCGTTCCCAGCTTAAATCTCCGAACTTGTAGTCCCAGAAGAGACGACGAAGCCGTGATGGGAGCTTGGTTGTTCCGGCCTTTTTGTTGGAAGGAGACGCCAACGTTTCTCAACCTTTGGGAAGTGTTTTACCTGAGCAGCAATATAGCCCACTCGATGATTTTTGTGAATCGGGTGGGCGCCTTACTGCGTGGATGTCAGTGAAAATCATGCGAAGCCGCGGCCGCGATCGCATACGACAACGACTCGATGCGGCGCGCCCGGACGTGAATCACGTTGTCTTGATTTTGCAGCGGACCTTCGATCAAAAGCAGCGGCTGATTAACAAGCACTGCTCGATTGCGGTCAAAGATGTCCGGCGTCACTATGATATTTGCGATGCCGGTTTCGTCTTCCATGCTTAAAAACATGAATCCTTTCGCGGTTCCAGGGCGCTGGCGAACGATCACCCATCCGGCGACTCTTACCCAAAAGCCGTTGCGTATCTGATGCAGATCGATCGCGCGTTTTACCCCGAGCTTGTTCAACTCTTCTCGACGATAAGCAAGTGGGTGCTTTCCTATAGTAACTCCTGTTCCGCGAAAATCCGCGTTCACTCGTTCTTCGATGGTCATTGGCCGGAGAGGGGACTGGGCAGGGGACAGGTTACAGGTTACAGGGGACAGGTAAGAGGTGACAGGTGACGGGGAAGGTGACAGGTGACAGGTGACAGGTGACAGCGGCGAACCCTCTGTTACCTGTCCCCTGTCCCCTGTAACCTCTTCCCTTTGGTTCTTGAGCAAAGGTCCTACCGGCCTAGCGGCGCGTTCGACTTGCCACAGCGCGCTGCGGCGGTGAAGAGATTGCCGATTGCGGACTTCTGACTGTTGCGATTCTTCTCTGCGTTCCTCTGTGCCCTCTGCGGTGAAAAATTTAACCGCGGAAGACGCTGAGGAACGCAGAGGGTGACCCTTGATGAAGTTCAGCGCGCCGACTTCAGCGAGCTTTCTCAACTCATCTTTGCGAAGCTCGGGTACGCGATTGTGTAAATCGTCGATGTCCGAAAAGGGCCGTTTCATGCGTTCACGAACGATCGCGCGTGCCGCTTCTTCGTGGAGGCCCTTCACATAACACAAGCCAAGCCTCATGGAAGGTGACAGGTGACAGGTGACAGGTGACAGGGAAGGTGACAGGTGACAGGTGACAGGTGACAGGGAAGGTGACAGGTGACAGGTGACAGGTGACAGGGGTTGGGTTTCGTAAGACGGAGTGTCGGAATAGTTACTCCAGGCTTCATGAACTGAAACTTCGTTTGAACTCGATTCTTTCATACTGTCACCTGTCACCTGTTCCCTGTCACCTGTCCCCTGTCCCCTGGCACCTTCCTCTATCGTGCAATTCCAATCCGAACGAGTGATGTCAATGGGCTCGACCTTCAATCCATGCCGCTGTGCATCTTTAATGACCGTAGCCGGTTGATAAAAACCCATCGGCTGATTGTTGAGAATCGCCGCTGTGAATGCCGCCAGGTAATGACATTTCAAATAAGCGCTCGCGTATGCGATCAGTGCGAAGCTCGCCGCGTGCGATTCGGGGAATCCATACAGCGCGAATGAGGTGATCGCCTGCACGATCTTATCCTGAGTCTCGCCGTTGATTCCGTTTTGTTCCATACCGCGGCGCAGCTTGATTTCGATCTCGCGCATGCGAGCTTCCGAGCGCTTGAATCCCATCGCCCGGCGCAACTCTTCGGCTTCGCCTCCGGTGAAGTTCGCGCAGATCATCGCGATTCGCAGCAACTGTTCCTGAAAAAGCGGCACTCCGAGGGTGCGCTTCAACACCGGTTCAAGCGACGGATGCAGGCACGTCGCTTCTTCGCGGCCGAGCCGGCGATTCAAATAAGGATGAACCATGTTTCCGACAATAGGGCCGGGCCGGATGATCGCCACCTGCACTACGATGTCGTAAAACTTTTGAGGCCGCAGCCGTGGTAAACATGACATCTGCGCGCGGCTCTCGACCTGAAACAACCCGATCGTGTCGGCTTTCGCGAGCGCGGCATACACCGCCGGATCATCCTGAGGCAGATGAGCCAGATCGACTTCTTCGTGATAATGATCGCGAATCAACGGCAGGCATTCTTCAATCGCGGCCAGCATGCCGAGTCCAAGCAAATCGACTTTGATGATTCCCAAATCGGCGCAATCTTCTTTGTCCCACTGAACGACGACGCGGCCGGGCATCGCCGCGGGCTCGAGCGGAACAACCGAATCGAGTTGCCCCTGACAAATCACCATACCGCCCGAGTGCTGGCCGAGATGACGCGGCAGGTCTTGGACAGCCACGTACAGTTCGCAGAATTGTTTTATGTGCAAGTCGTACAAATCGAGCCCGGCATCGCGGAACTGGCGTTCGGGCGTGTCATTCGGATCCTGCCATTCGAAAGCGCGGACCAAACTTGAAAGCCGGGTGATCGTTTCTTCATCAAAGCCCATCACCTTGCCGACTTCGCGGGCCGCCGAACGCCCGCGATAGGTGATGACGTTTGCGGTCATCGCCGCGCCCAGTTTTCCGTAACGCCCGTATACGTATTGAATCACACGTTCGCGTTGATCCCCGCTCGGCAGATCCAAATCGATGTCCGGCCATTCGCCGCGCTCTTCTGATAGAAATCGCTCGAACAATAATTCCATGCCGACCGGATCGACGGCGGTTATTCCAAGCGAGTAACAAACGGCGCTGTTGGCCGCCGAGCCGCGCCCTTGAACGAGAATGTTCCCGTCTCGGCAAAAGTTGATGATGTCCCAGACGATCAGAAAATAACCCGCGAGGTGAAGCTTCTCGATCAACGCCAGCTCGCGGTCGATCTGCTTGATCGCGCGCTCGTAAGGGGGCATTCCGTGAGCCCCGTTGTAACGCCATCGCGCGCCTTCATAGGTGCGCTTGCGAAGAAACGAGTCCATCGTCTCGCCGTCAGGGACCGGGTACTTAGGGAATTCATAGCCGAGATCCTTGAGCGTGAAATCAAGCCTCGATGAAAGCTCACGGGTGTGCGCGATCGCTTCGGGCAAATCGGCGAACAGCTTTGACATCGTTGAAGCCGATTTCAAATATCGCTCGGAGTTTCGAGCGAGCAGGCGGCCGGCAGTATCAAGCCTCACATGATTCCGAATGCAAGTGAGCACATCCGCGAGTTGGCGCCGCGGGGCTCCGGCATAACAAACACCGTTAGTGGCGAGCAGCGGCAGCTTCAGCCGCCGCGCTACTTCGACCACCGCTTTGTTGCGCGATTCTTCTTCGCGACTGAAGTGCCGCTGAAGCTCGGCGTAGACGTTGCCTCGCCCGAAGACGCTTACAAGCTTTTCGGCCGTCGCGATTGCTTGATCGAGTCCCCCGCTTCGAAGCGCGTACGCGAGCGGTCCATCATCTCCTCCGGTTAAACAAACCAATCCCTCGGCGTGCTCGGCCAATTCATTCAGGGTTGCTGAGACTTCGCCGGGTTTTGCGTGCTTGGGCGCTCGCAGCTTCATAAGAGTGATCAAGCGGCAGAGGTTCTGATAGCCGGTGCGAGTTTCGATTAATAAAGGAATAGTGCTGAGTGCTGAGTGCTGAGTGCTGAGAGTGATTTCAGCGCCGATGTGAGCTTTGATACCGGCCTTTTTCGCTGCCATGTGAAACCGTGGTGAGCCGTAGACACCGTCGCGGTCGAGCAGCGCCATCGCCGAGCCTCCGAGTTGGGCGCATACGGATATCAGTTCTTCAGGAAGCGACGCGCCTTCCAGAAAACTGAAAGCGGAACGCGCGTGGAGTTCGATGTAGTCTTCGGTCATAACCAACTTTGCGTTTTTGCGAGTCTTGGTTGTCTTTGCGCGAAACGTTTATAGCCGAGCGGGTTTCGCGCAAAGACGCCAAGATCCGCAAAGACGCAAAACATTCAGTCATAGATTCCCTCGACAAACCATCCATCACTTCGCAGGTCGCGAAAGATTCGATATACCGTTTGCTGTTCGTGCGAAGCTTCAGAACTCGCAACCGTCACATCCCACTCATCGCGAGCCCAACCATCCTCAGCCCACCAGTCGCCCGATGTCCGCCACGGACCCGCAAGCCGCAAAACTTTGCCGCGTATGCTTCGACCCGCGCCTGCTTGCGCCCTGATTCGAGTTGGCCAGCCGTTTGGAGTCTCCACTTTTGCCGGCAACGGTGGACGGAACACTCTGAAACCGAGGAGAGAAGGGGAGACGGGGAGACGGGGGGACGGGGAGAGAGGGCGAGAGGCAGAGGGGCAGAGGGGAAGAGGAGAAGAGGAGCAGAGGGGCAGAGGAGAAGAGGAGAAGAGGGGAAGAGGGGAAGAGGAGCCCTCGCCCCCTCGCCCCCTCGCCCCTTCTCCCCCTCTCCTCTTCCCCTCTTCCCCTCTGCTCCTCTGTCCCTCTCCCACACGCTCCCTCGCCTTTTCTCCCGCTCCGCGTCCTCGGCGTCCTCTGCGGTTGACTTCTCTTTTCACGATGAAGCGCTTGATGCGAAAAGCTCCCGGTCGATGAGTGTCAACCAATTCCGGCGAGCCTACATTGCTTTCACCGACCAGTCTCGTGAGCCGCGCCAGGGTCAGCTCCAACTTTTCCGGCTCAGGCGCAAGCGGTTGAAACAATCCGTTCTGTATCGAGCGAGGCCTTGCCGGTTCACAAGTGATCGACAGTGCGATAATCGCTTGCTGCGGCGGATGTGATTCGATGTCGAGCAACAACAGCTTCAAAAAAATTCTGCTGTCGCGCATCGGAAACGGCAGCCGAATCGAACGCTCGTGTGCGGTTTTATCTTCCAATTTCAATCGAAGCTGGAAACTATCCACCGCCAGCCCGTGCGCTTGAAGGTTCGCGCAGAGCTGATTCAACAGCCGCGCTAGAATGAATGAAAGCGGTTCGAGCAGCTCGATGGGATCATCAAGCTCGATGGACTTCTCGAACGCGGGTGCGGGTTTTGCGAGCAGCAACGGGCGATCGTTTTTGCCGCGCGCGAGTTTCTGCAGCCGCACGCCCTCAGGCCCAAGCCGCTCGGAGACTCCGGCTTCAGGCAGCGCCGCAAATTCGCGAAAGCATCGAATGCCCCAAAGCTCGAGCGTCTCTAAAATCTTCGCCGCGCGATCGGCTTCGACGCGGGCCAGAGTCCCGTCCAGCGCCGCGAGCGGCAAATCACCAAGGTGTTTGGATTCTTTGCCGGGGGCGATGACCGTGACGCCGGCGAAACATCTTGCCGCGTGAATGGCTGCATCGGGATTGTGAGCCACCGCGACGTGGGCTTTTATACCGAGCTTCGCAGCGTGGCGCGCGATCTCTTTTGCGACATCGCGAGGCGAGCCAAACAGTAACTCGCAGCCTTCGATGTCCAGAACGACTGTGTTGTCGGCAGTCTCTTCCACCAGCGGCGAAAACGCGTACGCGCAATCCACCAGCGGCTGAGCACTCTCAAGATTGGGGCTATAAATGCACGCGAACATGATCGATCCCGCTCGAGCCCTGCCGCCCGAAACTCCGCGGATACTTCCTTCTCATACCAGCAAATTCGAAAATCTATCGAAGATATACAAATATTATAGAAAATCGTCAAGGGAAAATATATTCTGGTTGATTGGTATGCATTGATATGCATAATTGATCGTGTGGTTTTTGAGTGGGATGAGGAAAAGGCAGCGGCCAATCTCGAAACGCATGGCGTCGGCTTTGAAGAGGCGGTTTTGGTATTTGCCGATGAGAATGCGATCGAGGAGTTCGACACCAAACATTCAATAGATGAAGAGCGGTTCATACGTATTGGCTTGTCTGACCGCGGAGTGTTGTTTGTGGTTTATGCGGTGCGAGCCGGCGATGTGGTTCGCATTCTTCACGCACGCAAAGCCAACAAACGAATAAAGAGGCTTTATGAGCAAACCAAGAAAGATAAATCGTAAAAATATGGTTCTCGATGTAACTAAGGAGGACTACAACCGTGAAGCCGCTGCGGGGGTTGAAGAAGAGTTTCGGCTCAAGCCCGGCCGCCACCAGTTCCGCCACGCGCGAACAGTGGCAACCACTGAAGAGCTGAGCCCTCGCAACACCAAAGTGCGTATCACGATCAACATTGACCTGAACATTCTCAATTATTTCAAGAAACGCGCCGAGCCAGCCGCTGCCGCTCCTTACCAGACTCAGATTAACAACGCACTGCGCGAGTATATAGAGCGAGCCGAAGAGCCAGCGGATTACTCGCGGCTGATCGAAGATGAAGGCTTTTTGAATGCACTTGAGGAGCGTCTCGGCGAACGACTGAGTTCACGGTTTAGCGCTTGACACACTAGTGCATTGCCATGCCGAAAGCGCGAGAGTCTTTTCAAAACAGCATCGAAGAGTTGCAGGATTTCTACGGCAGGCCCGAACCTCCCGGAATCACCGATCCGTTGGGCATGATCCTCTTCGAAAACGTCGCTTACCTTGTGAGTGACGAACGCCGGGCGCAAGCCTTTAACGCGCTTCGAGAACGAGTCGGCCTGACGCCGCCCGAAATCCTTATGGCTCACGACGAAACTTTGCTCGAAGTCGCCCGGCTTGGGGGGATGCGTCCGGCCGCGCGAGTGGAAAAGCTCCGGCGCATCGCGCAGATCGCGTTGCAGGAATTCGACGGTGATCTCGATCGCGTGCTCGAGCAGCCGCTTGCGAAAGCGAAAAAATCGTTGAAGAAGTTTCCGGGAATCGGTGATCCCGGCGCCGAGAAGATGCTGCTCTTCTCAAAGACTCACCCGATTCTCGCGTTGGATTCGAATGGATTACGTGTGCTGTTGCGGCTCGGGTACGGCGAGGAACGAAAGAGTTACTCTTCGACGTATCGCTCGGCTCAGGATGCCGTCGCGGGAGAGTTGAAGAAAGACTACGACTTGTTGATTGCGGCTCATCAGTTATTGCGCCGACACGGGCAGGAGCTTTGCAAGACCGCGGCGCCACTGTGCTCGCGATGTCCGGTGAAGACAAGTTGCCGATACTATCGAGAGCATCAGAGCCGGAAACTACCAGGCTAAAGCCTGAACTCTCAACGCCCGGATTCGAGGCTTCTCGCGCGGCGCAGTTCGAAAGCCTTGTGACGCACCCTTCCTTTTGGAGAAACCAATCCTTGAGCTTCGAAGTTTTTGAGTATTCGCGTTGCCCGATGGTAGTCGATCGATAACCACATCTGCAGAATCGACGGCGCTGCGTTGCCGAATTCAGTCACCACAATCAGCGCTTCATCGAATAACTCATCGGAGTCCGCCGGCAAGTTTTTCTCGATCGAAGCAGACTCGATCGTCGTCGAAGCGGGCAATGATTTGTGAATCCCGATGCCGGTGCTTTCGCGCGCATTGCGAGCGACCAGCGCGAGAATTTCTTCAAGGCCGCGGCGGAGTTCAGATAGGCAAGGCGTCAAGGCGGATGCGATCATTCGAGACCTCGAATGAGATTCCGTTGGGGGTTCGCGAGAGAATATATCACACGACCGGTGGTTCATTGCGAGTCCTGATTGGATTAATGAGACGACTCGGCGATGTTTAATATCGAAAGAGAGAATCGCGGCGGCCGAACCTTTTGAGCGAGCATCGCCGCTGGTAGAATCTTCGCCTCGATCAATCGAACAGGAGGACGTTATGACCAGAGTAGAACAGATTTGCGAACAGTGGCAGGACGTGCGCAACGGCCTGTTGAAAGAAGTCGAGTTGATTCCAGCCGAGCAGTTTGAGTTTCGGGCCGCGCCTGAAAGTCGAAGCGTGCTCGAGCTGCTTCAACACATCATCGAAAGCGAACGAGTGCTTGTTGGCGAGATATGCCGTGACAACACGAACCCCGCCCGCGGCTTTCCGGCTATGATCGCGGACTTCGCTCCGAACGTTAAAGAAGCCAAAACCAAAGAAGAAGTGATCGATCTCTTGCGCAGCTCACTCGAAGAAAGCAAAGCGAAAGCGTGTGAGTTCGGCGATGCGAATCTCGATCAGATGATGACGCGCTTTGACGGCAAGCAAGCGCCCAAGGTTGGCATGCTGAGCGTCACGATCGCGCACGAGATGTATCATCGCGGTCAGCTCACTGTGTACGAGCGGTTGCTCGGAATCGAGCCGGCGTTGACTCAGTTCTTCAAGAAGGCGATGGCATCGCGTCCTTGATTGCAAATCAGGGTTTGTACAATCGCGAATTGTAGAATGGCGCGAAAGCGGCCACCAGAGCCGTTTCGAAGCTCATCGCTCGGGTGAACAAATCGCGAGAGAGCACGCCCCACGCGCCCTGGCGGCTGCGAACGTCGTGCTCGCCGGCGACTTCATCGATCACGCCGGCGAGCTCGCGTTGTCCATTCGCGACGGCGATGACAATTGAATCGGGAACTGAGATCGAGGGACTGGCGCCGAAGCTCCCGTGCAAGCCGTTTGTCACATAAGCCCACCCTCTCAAGAATGTGAGCCGCCGGTCGTCCATTTCGATTGTGTGAAACCCGCCTTCCAAACCGACGTATAGATCGACGGGCGCACCGGCATTCAATAACTGATCGCGAACGGCAAAGGCGCGGGCCATCGCTCCGCGCATGAGTTCTTCGTCGGTCATCGGCATCGCTGGAGAATTCGTTGATACCTCGAGTGCCGCGATGTCGGCGTCCACCCACGAGGGATCGATTTCTGCAATCCGCGCGACGCTCGAACGAACGGCGGTTATTTTTGCGGCTCGAGAGGAACCAAGCGCGATTTTCATTCTGGTTGCTATCCTTTGGTTGAGTCGAGGTCTCAATGGAATTATGAGGCGACGTAATTTCGCACGGGTGATCGCTTGAGTCAATCCGTATTGCCTGTTTGATTCACGCTGACTTATAGTCGGATGCGGTTGCTGGAAATCCTCGGAACGTTTGATGGAAGCGAAAGAAAAGATTAAGCCGGACTTGTCGGCCTTGAGAATTCATCGCGATGACGACGACGCATCAAGCTCGCGGCGCGGCTTGCGAGTCGTGCTTCTGGGAACGGTGCTGGCCCTCGTCGCCGCGGCGCTGCTGGTTGGGTACCGGATGTATGGCGCCGCGACGATGCCCGAAGTCGAAGTTGCCCGCGCAACTGTTGAATCCGGGAGCGCGGGTCTCGAAATACTCACGGCAACCGGCTACATCGTCGCCGATCGCAAGGCCGCGGTCAGCCCGAAAATTTCCGGCCGCCTTGAATTTCTCGGAGTTGACACCGGCAGCCGGGTTAAGCCCGGGCAGATAATCGCACGCCTCGAACATCGCGATCTCGATGCGCAGTTGAGCGACGTCAAAAGCTCGCTTGCGAATTATCAATCCGCGCGCGTCCAGGCCGAAGCCGAACTCGAACAGGCGCGGGCAAGTCTCGCGCAGGCCCAGGCGAACATGCAGAAGAGCCGGCTCGAACTCGCGAGACAAACAAGACTTGTCGAGAACGGAGTCACATCCCGCGCCGATTCCGATAACGCCGTCGCTCAGGCTCGCGTCGATGAACAACAGGTGCGCTCCGCCGAGGCTCAGATAAGAGCGATTCAGGCGAAGATTGAATCGTCGGCTCAACAAGTACACTCAGCGGAAGCTCGCATTCGACTCGTCGAAGCGCAACTCGAATACACCAGCATTCGAAGTCCGTTCGAAGGACTGGTGATATCGAAAGACGCCGAGGTGGGCGAGACTGTCGCGCCTGCTATCTTTGGCGGGTCTTCGACCCGAGGATCGGTGGTGACCATAGTCGATCCGAACTCTCTCGAAGTCGAAGCCGACATCAATGAGTCGAGCATAGGAAAAATCACACCTGGGCTTACCGCGGAAGTTACGCTGGATGCGCTGCCGAATGAGAAGCTCGCCGCGGAAGTGCGAAAGATTATCCCGACCGCCGATCGCCAGAAGGCTACGGTGAAAGTCAAAGTGCGATTTCTGACGGTTGATCCGAGAATTCTTCCTGATATGAATGCGAAGGTGACGTTTATTCAGAAACCCGAGCAGGGCGCAAAGACCGAAGCCTCTCGGGTCACTGTTCCGAAGTCAGCCGTTCAACAACGAGACGGAAAGTCGATCGTTTATGTTTTCAACGATGGGCGCGCGGTGTCGCAAGCCGTCACTGTTGGGAGCGAGTTGGGCGATCGAGTCGAGATCAAACAGGGACTGGCGGGCGGCGAGACAGTCATTATTCATGCTGATAACCTGACGGACGGCGCGCGAGTGAAAGTGAAGTCTGGAACTAATTAACCGCAGAGGCCGCCGAGGACGCAGAGTGAGCGCAGAACTTTTCTGTTACCTCAGCGTCCTCCGCGTCCTCTGCGGAGGAAAGATTTGGGTATCGAGGAATGTCAGAAACACTCATCAACTTGGTTCAGGTAACCAAGCATTATCGCCGCGACACCATAGATATTCCGGTGCTCGACAACATCGATCTCGAAATCTCGCGCGGCGAGTTCCTCGCTTTGATGGGGCCGTCGGGCTCGGGCAAGACGACCTTGCTCAATCTGATCGCCGGCATCGATAAGCCCAACTCCGGCCGCGTGGTGATTGACGGCAACGACATTGCCAAGCTCAACGAGCAACAACTCGCGAAGTGGCGGGCGCGTCACGTTGGATTCATCTTTCAACTTTACAATCTGATACCGGTGCTGAGCGCGTTTGAAAACGTCGAGCTTCCTCTGCTGCTGACAAACCTCTCAAAGAAGAAGCGCCGGGATCACGTGATGACCGCGCTCTCAGTTGTCGGCCTCGAAGACCGCGAGCATCACTATCCTCGACAGCTTTCCGGCGGTCAGGAGCAACGCGTGGCCATCGCGAGAGCAATCGTGACCGACCCGAGTCTGCTGGTCGCCGATGAACCAACCGGCGATCTCGACGCGAAATCCGCCGAAGAGATTCTCGACTTGATCAAACGGCTCAACGAAGAGTTTCACAAGACGATCATCATGGTGACTCACGATCCTCGCGCGGCCAGTCACGCGCACGCGGTGCTACACCTGGAGAAGGGCCTGCTCAGCAAGTCAGGAGGCGTTTATGAAGTACCTGCGGCTCATCATTAAAAACATCGGGCGAAACAAACGGCGAACCACGCTGACGATTCTGAGCGTGATGGTCTCGGTGTTCCTGCTTGCGACGATGCAAGCGGTTATCTCCGCGCTTGGCGGGGTCGGACAGTTGACTGGCGGCGAGTATCGGGTCATCGTCCGGCGCAACACATCGATCGCCGACTCGATGCCCGAGGCTTACCGCCAAAGGATCGAGCAGGTGCCGGGCGTGACCGCGGCGTGCGCGTCGAATTGGTTTGGCGGAATCTACAAAGAAGACAAGCCAAGGTATACGTTCGCGCAGTTCTTCGTCGATACTAAAGCTCTCTTCGATGTGCAGTTTGAAATGCAGCTCTCGCCCGAAGAGAAGGCCGCGTTTCAGCAGGAGCGCACAGCGGCGATTGCGGGAAAGAAACTCGCAGACAAGTATGGATGGAAGGTCGGCGACGTCATCGAGCTGAAAGGCGCGATATATCCTTTGGACGCGAGACTGACATTGCGCGGGATTTACACCGGGCCTCAGGAAACGAACTTCTACTTTCATCGCGAGTTTGTCGAGGAAGCATTCGGAAGACCCGGGCGAGTGGGCCAGTATCGTGTGAGAATCGATTCGCCGTCGAGCGCCGCTCGCGTAATGGAAGACATCGATAATCTGTTCAGGAACTCGGCGGCGCCCACCAAGACAGAAACCGAAGCGGCGTTCGCGGCGGGTTTTATTTCGATGCTCGGAAACGTGAAGGGCTTGATAAGCGGGATCGGATTGGTCGTCGTGTTCACGATCACTTTGATCGGCGCGAATACGATGGCGATGTCCGCGCGCGAGCGATTCACCGAAGTCGCGGTGATGAAAGCGCTCGGATTCAGACCGGCGATGATTTTGACATTGATGCTTTCTGAAGCAGTGTTGATCGCTTTGTTTGGAGGCGCACTGGCGGCGATCGCGGCAAAGGTTATTTTCCAGTTCGTCGGGTTGGGCGATGTGCTCGCGTTGTTTTTGCAGGGCTTCAAGATCAGCGCGGGCACGATCGCGATTGCGCTTGGGGCGTCGGCGTTGATCGGCCTCGTGAGCGGCGGAATTCCAGCTTGGAACGCCGCTCGGATAAACATTGTTGATGGGTTACGAAGAGTAGCGTGATCCGTTTGCTTCGCGTCTTGGCGGGTCTTGGCGTCTTTGCGCGAAACCTCAGCATCACGATTGATGACTCGTTTCGCGCAAAGCCGCCAAGACCCGCTAAGCCGCTGAGAGAACTGAAAGGCTTATGGCAATACCTCTCAAATACAACCTCCGTAATCTCGTCGTCAGACGCGTCAGCACGCTTATGACCATCGGGACGATCGCGCTCGTAGTCGCGGTGTTCGTAGCGCTGTTCGCGCTTGCCAACGGCCTCAACAGCTCGCTCGTCGCGACGGGCTCGCCCGAAAACGTGATCATCATACGTCAGGGCTCGCAGACCGAAATGCAAAGCGGCGTCAGCAAGGAAGCATTTCAAATCATCCAGACGCTTCCCGGAATCGCGCGGGACCAGGAGGGCAAACCGAGAGCGTCAGCCGAAATCGCGGTCGTCGTGAATCTGCCGCGCCGCGAGAACGGTCAATCCTCAAACGTCACTCTTCGAGGTCTCTCCGAAACCGGGTTTGCGCTTCGGCCACAGATCAAGGTGATCGAGGGCCGGATGTTTCACATTGATTCGGGCGAAGCCATTGTCAGCAAAAAAATCGCGGACCGTTTTATCGGGGCTGGGCTTGGCCAGACGCTTCAATTGGGCCGCCGGCCTCTGACGGTCGTGGGTGTGTTCGATGCGGGCGGCAGTTCGTTCGACTCGGAGATATGGTCGAGCGTAAACGATGTTGCCGACGCCTTCGATCGCGGCGGCTACTCGTCGGCGCTTGTGCGAGCCGAGAGCGTTGCGACTCGCGATCAACTCATCGGCCGCATAGAAGCCGAACAGCGATTGAAGCTCGAAGCCAAACCCGAAGTGAAGTACTACGAAGAGCAGACAACCGCATCGGGGCCGATCCGCCAGCTTGGCATCTTCGTCGCGATCATCATGGGCATCGGAGCTTGCTTTGGCGGGATGAACACGATGTACGCGTCGGTCGCGCATCGCACGCGAGAGATCGGCACGCTGCGCGCCCTCGGGTTTTCGAAGGCGGCCGTGATGACCAGCTTTGTGATCGAGTCGATGCTGCTTGCGCTGATCGGCGGCGTAGTCGGGTGCCTGCTCGCGCTGCCGGTGAACGGGATTGCGACCGGCACAATGAACTTCCGAACTTTCAGCGAGCTTGCGTTTAGCTTCCGCATCACGCCGGACCTGTTGATCTCCGCACTGATCTTCTCTTTGGTTCTGGGATTGATCGGCGGCTTGCTGCCTTCGAGACTCGCGGCGCGAATGCCCATCACAAAAGCGCTACGAGAGATTTGAGTTTGCGCGCATCCGGCGCGGTCTTCGTCGCGCGATTAACGCCCTAGTTGCTTGTAACAAGCATATCGCTAGGGACCAACGGAGAGAAATCCGCGTGAACCCGCCAAATCCGTTGCATACGTGGTCTATGTTCTGGGGAATCTATTGCCATGGATGCATAGACCACGGATGACGCTGATTCGACGGATCACCACGGATCTTCACCTTCGCCAGCGATATGCCTGTTACAAGCAACTAGTCAAGACTTCATCTTTTTCAGAAGAGGTATTGCCGCGATCTTCTCTTCATCCAGATAATCCCAATAAACACCCACCGGCCTCGCAAGTGTAGTTTTGGTCTCGATCACTCGATCAGGCGTGATGATGAAATCAACAGCGATATCGTGCGGGGCGAGCGGGGTCTTCGCCTTAACAATTTGCAACGCATGCACTGTCGTGATGATTGGCGTGAGCGAACTGACGATGCCCAAGTCCAATGCGATCGCGTATTCAAGATCCGCGTAGCCGCCGCCCTTACCCACTCGCGCTCCATCGCGGCGGACCGCAACCGAGCCACACAATATCAAATCGACCGGCTTCATCTGGCTGACGGAAACCTGCTGCCCGAACTCGAAAGCACCCTTGATGCTCGAAGCAGCATAGATCTTTTTCCCAAGTCGAGCCGGATCAAGCTCAATGAAGCACTTCTCTTCGCCGAGTCGCGGCACAGCCATGTAGAGCGTCTTTCCTTGTTTGAGCGCAAGGTGACGAACAGCCCGCTGAGGGGAATCGGGATTCGCTTTGATGACGCGGGCTTTCTTCCATACTTCAAGCTCGGCGACACGACTGGCGCACTGCTCGGAGCCCTTGAAATTCGGGATGCGTCCGCGGGTTCCCGGGAATCGCGAAACGCCCTCCGCTTCCAGCAAGGCCCAAACCGCGTCTCTGATCTCTTGTTTGGTCATGTTGAGCGCACGTCGTCAGGTTCTGCGAGTTCCGAGTGTACGTGAGCGCCGGTGAGCCGTCGACCTATAGGCGCGCTGGATAGTCAGATTCCTCTTTTTGAAGGCGTATTGGTGTATGATGCAAATCTCGCCAAAATCATTGACAGCAAAGCCCTTTATGACATATCTTTCACGCGAATTGACATCATTGGAGACAGGTGGCCGTTGAGCCGGTCGATTGCTTTGTCAGGGGTTGGGTGACCCTGACAGGTTCAGCGTCAAAGCTCCCCTGGGTATGCAACAGAAGGAAAGCAGAGTTGTAAAAACCCCCTTTTTGATTAAGCACTCTTAGGCGCGCTCCCTTGCACCTGGGTTTAG
>Ga0070705_100001087_pt1 | contig 15106 bp, 6 predicted proteins | sample KBSK5253metaG_FD_65455 | JGI IMG/M metagenome (GOLD analysis project Ga0070705, IMG submission 65455) | Corn, switchgrass and miscanthus rhizosphere microbial communities from Kellogg Biological Station, Michigan, USA - KBS K5-25-3 metaG | ecosystem: Host-associated > Plants > Roots >... | reverse complement strand
GGGGCAAGGACGCAGGGAGGAAGCAATAGCAGCGCTATTGCGACGACCGAGGACGCAGCATCCGCGCAGCGTCGCCCGCCGCCAGACGCCGCGGGGATTTCGCCAAGTGCCCTCTCTAGGGTGCGTCCTTGATCGGACCGCCGGGGCCGCTGAAGAAGTCGTCGCCGAGGCGCACGCTGCCGGCAGCCTCGGCCTCGTGCCGCAGCGTGTGGTCCTCGTCGCCGCTCCAGGCGCCGATCGCAAGCTGCTCGCGATCGGCGTCCATCGGGCTGCCGCCGAGGTCCTTGTTGACGATGCGCGCGCACTTGCGGCCCTCCGCGATCGCGGTCACGACGAGCGACTGTCCGACGCGCGCATCGCCGCACGCGTAGACGCCCGGCTGGGTGGTGCGGTACGTCTGGCGCGTGCGCACGTTGCCGCGGCGGTCGAGCTCCAGCTCAAGCGGCGTGATCAAGCCCTCGTGCTCCGGGCCGGTGAAGCCGATCGCGATCAGCACGAGATCAGCGTCGACGGTGAACTCGCTGCCCGGGATCGCTTTCAGATCGCGCGAGGAGGTCCCGACGACGCGGCGGGCGTGAACCTGCGTGACGCGCCCGTCCGTGCCGGAGAAGCCGGTCACCTCGGTCCCCCACCAGCGCTCGCCGCCCTCCTCCAGTGCGTACGTCGTCAGCGTGCGCTTGGGCGGGAGCGGCCAGGGTGTGCGCGGATCACGCCCGCTCGCATCGAGCTGCTGGTAGACGTCGAGGATCGTCGCCTCGAGCGCACCCTCGCGGTTCGCGTTGGAGATGCAGTCCATGCCGGTGTCGCCGCCGCCGATCACGACGACGCGCTTGCCCTTCGCCATGATCTCGGTGCCGGGCTCCGGCGCGCGCGAGGGCCGCCCCTCCTGCGCCGCCACGAAGCGGTTGCGCTGGTAGAGGTAGTCCATCGCGAAGTGGATTCCGTCGAGCTCGCGCCCCTCGACTTCGACGTCGCGGTGCACGCGCGAGCCGATCGCGATGACGAGCGCGTCGTGGCGCTCGCGCAACGCGGCGGCGCTGACCGTCACACCGACGTCGACGCCGTACTCGAAGCGCACGCCCTCGGCCTCCAGCAGCGCTGCGCGGCGGTCGATGATCGACTTCGGCAGCTTCGCGTCCGGCACGCCGAAGCGCATCAGGCCGCCCGGCCCCTCGTCGCGCTCGTAGACGGTGACCGTGTGACCGCTCTTGTTCAGCTCAGCCGCGACCGCGAGACCGGCCGGACCGGAGCCGACCACGGCGACCGTCTTGCCGGTGCGGCGGTCGGGCGGCTCGGGCACGACCCAGCCCTCGTCGAACGCACGCTCCGCAATCGCCATCTCGATCTGCTCGATCGTGACGGCGTCGTCGTTGATCGCCAGCACGCACGCTGACTCGCACGGCGCTGGGCAGATGCGGCCGGTGAACTCGGGGAAGTTGTTCGTCGCGTGCAGCTGGACGATCGCGTCCTGCCACTTGTTGCGGTAGACGAGGTCGTTCCAGTCAGGGATCAGGTTGCCGAGCGGGCAGCCCTCGTGGCAGAACGGCACGCCGCAGTCCATGCAGCGCGCACCCTGTCTGCGCAGCTCGTCCTCCGACTGGAGGTCGAAGTACTGCGCGTAGTCGTTGACGCGCGCGCTGGGATCGCGCTTGTCGAAGCCGACCCGATGGATCTTGAGGAAGCCGCCCAGTTGTCCCATGGCTTATGCCTCGGCGGGCTCCGCCGTCTGCTGCGCGGCGGCGGCCGCGGCGCGCTCGGCGAGTGCGCGCTTGTAGTCGCGCGGCATCACCTTCACGAACCGTCCCACGGATGCGTCCCAGTCGTCGATCACCCGCTGCGCGACCGGCGAGCCGGTCCGCTCGGCGTGCTCCGCGATCAGATCCTTCAACTCGGCCTCGTCATGCTCGGAGAGCGTCTCCAACTCCACCAGCTCGGTGTTGCAGCAGGCAGCGAAGGCGCCCTGCTCGTCGTACACGTAGGCGATCCCGCCGCTCATGCCGGCCGCGAAGTTGCGCCCGGTCGAGCCGAGCACGACCACACGCCCGCCGGTCATGTACTCGCAGCCGTGGTCACCGACGCCCTCGACGACCGCGCGAGCACCCGAGTTGCGCACCGCAAAGCGCTCGCCGGCGAGCCCGCGGAAGAACGCACGCCCGTCCGTGGCGCCATACAGCACGGTGTTACCGACGATGACGTTGTCCTCGGCGCGGAAGGCGGCGCCCTCCGGCGGATGCACCGTCAGCACGCCGCCGGCGAGCCCCTTGCCGGTGTAGTCATTCGTCTCGCCGGCGAGCGTGAACGTCACGCCCGGCATCAGCCAGGCGCCGAAGCTCTGGCCGGCGGAGCCCTCGAGCGCGACCTCGATCGTCCCCTCGGGCAGACCCTCTGGCCCATAACGGCCCGCGATCTCGCTGGACAGCAGACCGCCGACGGTGCGGTTGACGTTGCGTACGGCCGTCGACAGCTGGACCGGCTCGCCACGCTCGAGCGCCGGCTCGGCGCCGCGAATCAGCTCCCAGTCGAGCGCGTCGTCGAGCACCGGGTCGGGCGGGCGGACGCGGTGGCGCGGCGCGTCGTCGGCGACCGCGGGCATCGCGAAGACGCTCGAGAGATCCACACCGCGCGCCTTCCAGTGCTCGATCGCCGCATCCATCTCCAACAGGTCAGTGCGGCCGATCAGCTCGTCGTACGTGCGCACGCCGAGCTGCGCCATCAGCTCGCGCGTCTCCTCAGCTACGAAGAACAGGTACTTGACGACGTGCTCCGGCGTCCCCTCGAAGCGCTTGCGCAGCTCCGGGTTCTGTGTCGCGATGCCGACCGGACACGTGTTCAGGTGGCAGACGCGCATCATGATGCAGCCCATCGCAATCAGCGGCGCGGTCGAGAAGCCGACCTCGTCGGCGCCCAGCAGCGCGGCGATCACGACGTCGCGGCCCGTCTTCATCTGGCCGTCGGCCTCGACGGTGATGCGCGAGCGCAGGTCGTTGAGCAGCAGCGTCTGCTGCGTCTCGGCGAGCCCGATCTCCCACGGGATGCCGGCCGCCTGGATCGAGCTCTGCGGCGAGGCGCCCGTGCCGCCGTCGTGGCCCGAGATCACGACGTGGTCGGCGTTCGCCTTCGCGACGCCGGCGGCGACCGTGCCGACCCCGACCTCGGCGACGAGCTTGACCGACACCTCGGCGCGCGGGTTCGAGCAGCGCAGGTCGTAGATCAGCTGCTTGAGATCCTCGATCGAGTAGATGTCGTGGTGCGGCGGCGGCGAGATCAGCCCGACGCCCGGCGTCGAGTTGCGCAGCCAGGCGATGTAGTCGTCGACCTTGTGGCCCGGCAGCTGGCCGCCCTCCCCGGGCTTCGCGCCCTGCGCCATCTTGATCTGCAGGCGGTCGGCGTTGACGAGGTAGTGCGGCGTGACGCCGAAGCGGCCCGAGGCGACCTGCTTGATCGAGGAGCGCCGCTCATTGCCAAAGCGCGACGGGTCCTCCCCGCCCTCGCCCGTGTTCGACTTCGCGCCGAGCCGGTTCATCGCGATCGCGAGCGCCTCATGCGACTCGCGCGAGATCGCGCCGAGGCTCATTGCGCCGGTCGAGAAGCGCTTGACGATCTCCTCCGCCGGCTCGACGTCCTCCAGCGGGATCGGCTCATCGAGTGTCTTCAGTCTCATCAACCCGCGCAGCGATGCCTTGCGAGCAGTGTCGTCGTTGACCGACTTCGCGAACTCGCGGTAGGTCTGCAGCCCTTCGCCATTTTGCGTACGCACCGAGTGCTGCAGCAGCGCGACCGTGTCGGGATTCCAGATGTGCAGCTCGCCGTCGCGGCGCCATTGCAGCACCCCACCCACGGGCAGCACTTCGCGGCCGGTGCGCGGATAGGCACGGAAGTGGCGCTCGAGCGCCTCCTTCGCGAGCACGTCCATGCCGACGCCGCCGATGCGCGAGGCGGTGCCGGTGAAGTGCTGTTCGACCAGCTCGGGCGCGAGTCCGACCGCCTCGAAGATCTGCGCGCCGCAGTAGGACTGGATCGTCGAGATCCCCATCTTCGAGAACGTCTTCAGGAGGCCCTTGCCGATCGCCTTGACGATCCGCTGCTCCGCCGTCTCGCGATCGAGATCGATCGGCAGCAGGCCGCGGTCGGCCAGCTCGTCGAGCGACTCGAACATCAGGTACGGATTGATCGCCGCAGCGCCGTAGCCGATCAACGTCGCCATGTGGTGAATCTCGCGCGGCTCGCCCGTCTCGATCACGAGCCCGGCGCGCAGGCGCGTGCCGGCGCGCACGAGGTGGTGATGGACCGCCGCAACCGCCAGCAGCGACGGGATCGCGACGCGCTCGGGGCCGAGGTTCCGGTCCGACAAGATCAGGATGTTGGCGCCGCGCTCGACCCACGCCGACGCCTCGGCGCAGACCGCCTCGAGGCGCCACTCCATCCCCTCCGCGCCGAGCTCGATCGGCCAGGTCAAATCGATTGTCGCCGCGTGGAAGACGTCGTGCGAGACCTGGCGCAGCTTCTCCAGCTCGTGGTTGCGCAGTATCGGCTGGCGCATGAACAGCTGGTGCGCATGCTCGGCCGACTCCGTCAGCAGGTTCACCTCGGCGCCGACCGACGTCGCGAGGCTCATCACGACCGACTCGCGGATCGGGTCGATCGGCGGGTTCGTGACCTGTGCGAACAGCTGCTTGAAGTACGCGAACAGCGGCGGCTGGCGGTCGGACAGCACCGCGAGCGCGGCGTCGTTGCCCATCGAGGCGGTCGGCTCCTCGCCGTTTGCCGCCATCGGGGCGATGACCAGGCGCAGGTCCTCCTGCGAGTAGCCGAACGCGAGCTGCTTCGAGCGCAGCGCCTCGACGCGCGGCGCCCGCGGCGCGCGCTCCGGCAGATCGTCGAGATGGACGACGTGCTCTCTGTACCACTCGCCGTACGGACGCTGGGCGGCGACGTGCGCCTTGACCTCCTCGTCCTCGACGATGCGACCCTGATCGAGGTCGACGAGGAAGACCTTGCCCGGCTGCAGACGCCCCTTGCGCACGATCTCGCTCGGCGCGACGTCCGCGACGCCGGTCTCGGACGCGAGCACGACGTAGCCGTCAGCGGTCTGCACCCAGCGGCCGGGACGCAGGCCGTTGCGGTCGAGCGTGGCGCCGACCTGGCGGCCGTCGGTGAAGGCGACGACGGCGGGTCCGTCCCACGGCTCCATGCAGCACGAGTGGTAGTCGTAGAAGCCGCGCACCGCGGGCGGCAGATCCGTGCGGTCGCGGTAGGCCTCGGGCACCATCATCATCACCGCGTGGGTGATCGGGCGGCCGGCGAGCGTCAGCAGCTCGAGCACGTTGTCGAACGTCGCCGAGTCCGAGCCGCCGACCTTGACGACCGGCATCAGCTTCTGCAGGTCGTCGCCGAACAGCTCGGAGGCGAGCTGCGACTCGCGCGCGCGCATCCAGTTGATGTTCCCGCGCAGCGTGTTGATCTCGCCGTTGTGGGCGATCATGCGGTACGGGTGCGCCAGCTCCCAGCTCGGGAACGTGTTGGTCGAGAAGCGCGAGTGCACGAGCGCGAGGCGCGTCGCGAAGCGCTCGTCCTTGAGGTCGGGGTAGTAGCCCGACATCTGCGGCGCCGTCAGCATGCCCTTGTAGACGAGCGTGCGCGAGGAGAGGCTCGGAAGCGCCAGGTCGGCACCCGCGGCCTTCTCGATCAGCCGGCGGATCACATACAGCTTGCGCTCGAACGCATCCTGGTCGGCCAGCTCGTCGCTCGCGGCGACCAGGACCTGGCGGATGCACGGCGCGGATCTGCCCGCGACGACACCCACGTGCGCGTCGTCGACCGGCACCTCGCGCCATGCGAGCACGTGTTGATCCTCGCGCACGATCACGCCCTCGATCAGCGCGACGAGCTCCGCGCGGCGGGCATCGTCATGCGGCAGAAAGCACATGCCGACGCCGTAGCGGCCGAGCGGCGGCAGCTCGACGTCGCAGGCTGCGCGCAGGAACGCGTCAGGCAGCTGCACGAGTATTCCTGCGCCGTCACCGGTCGTCGGATCCGCCCCCGCGGCGCCACGGTGCTCGAGGTTCTCGAGCGCATACAGCGCGCGTTCGACGACGCCGTGATCGGGCCCCTCCGTCAGCTTGGCGACGAACGCGACGCCACAGGCGTCGTGCTCGTTTTCGGGGTGGTAGAGGCCAGCGGCCTGCGGGGGCTTCATCTCGTACATGGATTGTGTGTTCCCGATGGGCGGCGCGAACACTGAGAGGAGGCCACAGGGTACCAGTGGAGAGGCCCTGCGCATTGCGCCAGCGCCCGCTGTGTCGTGCGCCGCCCGCTCAGCTGCGGGTCTTTGCTCTGCCTCTGGCCCTTGTGGCGCCGGCTGGCGCCTTGGCGCGCCCCCTTCTGGCGGCCGGGGCTGCGGCCGAGCCGCCGTTGGCGCGTACCGCGGCGACGCTCGCCTCCAGCGCGGCCATCAGGTCCGGGACGGGCGCCGGCGCGGCAGCCGTCGGCTGGACCGCGACCTCCTCGCCGGCCGCCTTGCGATCGATCAGGTCGAGCACCCGCTCGCGGTATTCGTCTCGGTACGCGGTCGGGTCGAACGGGACCGAGAGCGACTCGATCAGCTGCTCGGCCATCGCGACCTCCGCTCTCGTCGCCTCGACCTCGGCGAGGCCCTCGAGCTCGTCGAGCCGGTCCGGTGAGTTGACCTCGTCGCCGAACAGCATCGTCGAGAGCATCAGCACGCCGCCGGCGGGTCGCAGCGCGCAGATCTGCTGGCGCGTGCGCAACACGAAGCGCCCGATCGCGACCTTGCCCGCCTGCTCCATCGCGGACAGCAGCAGCGCATACGGCTTCGCCCCGCCGGTCGCGGGCGCAAGGTGGTAGGCGTTGTCGTAGTAGACGGGGTCGATGTCCGAGAGCTCGACGAACGACTCGATGTCGATCGTCTTCGTGTGACGCGGATCGAGTGCGTCGAGCTCCTCCTGTCTGACGATCACGTAGCGCTCGGGTGCGATCTCGAAGCCCTTGACGATCTCCTCGTAGGGCACCTCCTCGCCGTCCGCCGGACAGACGCGCTTCTGCTGTATCCGCACGCCGTCTCTCGCATGCAGCTGATGGAAGCGCACCGTCTTCGGGGACGTGGCGCTGTAGAGCTTTATCGGCACGTTGACCAGCCCGAAGCTGATCGCGCCGCTCCAGATCGCGCGAGGCATGAGGCGTTTCTACTACCCGCGGCAGGCGCAGGCAACCCGCGAACGGCAGATTGCGATCACGCGCCGGGCGCCGAAGGGCCGAGCGAGTCCGCCATCCGCTCGAGCGAGCGGCGCAGCAGGCGCGAGACGTGCATCTGCGAAATGCCGACCCGCTCAGCGATCTCGCGCTGCGTGAGCCCTGCGAAAAAGCGCAGCAGCAAGATCCGGCGCTCGCGTTCGCTGAGCATCCGCAGCCCGCGGCTCAGCTCCACGCGCTGCTCGGCCGCCTCGAACGCGGGGTCTTCCGCGCCGATGCGCGCGACCGGCTCGCCCTCTTCTCCGAGCGGTTCGTCGAGCGGCACCGTGCTGTATGCCTGCGCACCCTGAAGCGCCTCGAGCACCTGCTCGGGCGTCGTGCCGGTCGCCTCTGCGAGGTCCTCGATCGTGGGCGAGCGACCGAGTTTGGTCGACAGCCGGTCAACCTCGCGCGCGACGCGTGCGCTCAGCTCCTGCAGACCGCGCGAGACGCGGACCGACCACGCGCGGTCGCGGAAGTGGCGCTTGATCTCGCCGAGGATCGTCGGGACGGCGAACGTCGAGAAACGCAGCTCGCGCTCGAGGTCGAAGCGGTCGACGGCCTTGATCAAGCCGACGCAGCCGACCTGCTCGAGATCGTCGAGCGGCTCGCCGCGATTCGCGTAGCGGCGGGCAAGGGAGCGGACCAACGGCATCATGCGCTCAATCAGCAGGCGACGCGCATCTGCGTCACCCTCCTCGTGCCAGCGACGCAGCAGCTCGTGCTCATCGACGAGGGGATCGAGCGGCAGGCGAACGACCGTGGCGGACATGTCGTGCCTCCTTCGTGGCGGAGCCGGCGTATGGGCGGGGAACCGGCCGAGCGTCATCCTCTCCGGCCAACGCGGGATGACAAGGTGGACAGACGCGGTCACTGGTGCATACGCGTCGGCTGCGGTACAACAAGTCGGTGGACAAGGGTGGGCAGACGGTCAGCGCCACCGAGTTCGCTGAGTTGACCGGCGTCTCGCGCGAGCGCCTGCGCACATGGGAGCGGCGCTTCGGCTTCCCGCGGCCCGCGCGCGTGGCGCACGGGCCGCGCCGCTATGCGCTTGTCGATGCGGCGCGCGTGGTGGCCGTGCGACGCGCGGCTGAACAGGGCGTGCCGCTCCCACATGCGATCGCCGACGCAGCCGATGCCCTTGCCACGGCCGAGGTGTCCGCTGCCACGCTCGCCGCCACGGCCGCCGTCGCGCCGATCCCCGTCGTGCTCGTGACCGGTCCGGAGCCGCTGCGCGTCATGTACGTGAACGCGTCCCTGCAGATGCTCGACGAGGCGATCGCGCCCGGCACCCGCCTTGACGCGCTGCCGTGGTTCCTCGGCAGCGACCTCGAACGGACGCTGCACACGCTGTTCGCCGGCGACACCGCTGCCTTGGAGTGCGCGCACCCGGCCTGGTCGGAGAGCGGTGCGATCGAGCGCTCCGTCGCCTACCGCCTGCCAGCCGGGCCCGGCGAGCCGCCGACCATCGCGCTCGTCGGCATCGACCGTGACGAGGAACGGCGCGCGCGGCGCGAGCTCGGCGAGTTGCAGCAGGAGCTGAGTCGCGTGCGGGTGCGCGAGCAGCGCCGCCAGCGCTGGCTCGCACTCGCCGCCTCGCTCGCTGAACGGTTCCAGCGCGACAGCGGCGAAGCGCTGCTCGGCGCGACGGTCGACACGCTCGTGCGGCGGCTCGGTGCGGTCGACGCGGGCGTGGCGCTCTACGTCGCCGGCCAGCTCGCGCTCGGCACGACGAGCCGCGGCCTGCTCGGGCCCCACATGGTCACCGTCACGCGCTACGACGACCTGGCGACGCTGATGCAGCGCAGCACGCCCGAGTGGCTGGCGCCGGCAACGGCGAGCGCGTTCGGCGTGCACGCCGGTCTGCACTGCTTGGCCGTGCCGATCGGGGTGGTCGGCGAACGCCTCGGCGTGCTGTTGATCGTGTTCGACCAGCTGGCGGCGTTGGACGAGGACATCCGCAACGTGCTGACGGTCGTGGCGGCCGGGCTCGGGTTCGTCGTGTTGCGCGACCGGCTTGTGGCGGGCACACGCGACGGCGAGTCCGACGCCGGCGGCGGATAGGCCCTTAGAACAGACGACCCTCGGGCGCGTCAAGCGTCGCCTCGAGCGGCCACGAGCAGAGCGAGCCGCGGCCGGGACAGCCGTCGCAGATGCGCGGCTTGGGGTCCGGGGCGACGGGGAAGTCGCGGTTGAGGACGGCGTCGGCACGGGCTTGGAGCTCGGCGGTGAGCTGTGCGAGGTCCTGAGGCCGGTACGTCGCCGTCGCCGGTGTGTCGGGGCGCTCGAGGAAGACGTGCAGGACCTCGACCTCGCCTGCGCCGTCGCGCAGCGCGGCGAGCGCGTAGGCGGCGCGCTGGAGGCCGTAGTCGCGGTCGGCGAGCTGTCGGGGGTCCGCGTCGGGGTCGAGGCGGTCGCTCTTCCAGTCGACGACGAGTGTGCGGTCGCGCTCGCAGCCGACCAGGTCGAAGACGCCGACGAGCGGGATCGTGGCGCCCGCGCCCGTGTTGAGCGCCAGTGCGAACGGCTGCTCGCGGCGGAGGTCGTTGAGCGATGCGACGCGTGTGAGGAGGTCGGTGACGAGGAGGTTCCCGATCAGCTGCGCGATCTCCTCGGCGGTGGCGTCGGTCAGGCGGGCGCCGGCACGCGCAGCCTCGGCCTGGACGGCGCTTGCGTCGGGCGGTTGTGGGCGCCCGAAGTCGACGGCTTCAAGCAGCGAATGCACGATGCGCCCGCGCACACGCGGGTCGAGCTCGGCGGGCGCGCGCTGGGCGGAGCCGTAGCGGGTCTCGTCGGTGGGCGGGAGGCCGAGGACCCGTTCGAGGTAGAAGCGGTAGCCGCACTGGGCGTCCTGCGCGAGCGCGGTGTAGCTGAGGGTCGCGACGGGTGGCGGCAGGACTGGTTCAGGTCCAACGCTGCTGCGGGCGGGTCCTGTCGCCTCCGGGCGCGCGCACCCCGGGTCCTCGCCCGGGGCACGTGCGTCCTCAGCGCCACCCGCCCGATCGGCGTTGCCAGCTTCCGCGCTCCGAGGCCCACCCCGGCGATCAGCACTGTCAGCTTCCACGCTCCGAGGCCCACCCCGACGATCGGCGTCTCCAGCATCCACGCTCCGACGCACACCCGCTCGATCAGCGTGAGCGGTGGACGCTGGAGGCAGCTCGGCGAGCAGCTGGGGCCGCGCGACCGTGACGGCGGCGGAGACGTCGTCGTGCTCGGCGAGCGTGCGAGGCTCGGCGTCGGGTGCGCAGCGGCGGGCGATGTCGGGCACGAAGGCGGGCGCGAGCCAGGAGATCGGCGGGGCGCCGGGCTTTGCCTCGGGCCACGGGTCGCAGGTCGCCGCACCGCTGAGGATCAGCTGCTCGCGGGCGCGCGTCACCGCCACGTAAAACAGGCGCCCCTCTTCCTCGGCGTCGCGGCGCTTGGCCTGCTCGACCAGCGCGCGGTACGCGAACCCGTCGCGTGGGCGTGCCCCGCCGAGCCGCTTCAAGCGAATCCCGACGCGGCCGTCGTCGCCGACGCGCACAGGCTCGCGTCCCGAGGCCGGCGACTCGCGCCCGAGGTCGCCGACGCACACGACCGGGAATTCGAGCCCTTTCGCGCGGTGGATCGTCATCACGCGCACGGCGTCGAGCGCCTCCCCCTCGACGGGCGCTTCACTCTCGCGCTCGTCCCCGGACGCGTCGGCGCCGCCGACGAGCGAGCCGACGAGGTCGGCGAAGCCGCGCAGGTCGCGGCCGTGCTGGGCCTCGTGCTCGCGTGCGAGCCGCATCAGCTTGCGCACGTTCGCCATCCGTCGCGCGCCGCCCTCCATCCGCAGCAGCACCTCGTCGTAGCCGGTGGTGGCAAGCACGCGGTCGAGCAGATCCTCCAGGCTGTGCCGGGGCGCGTCGCGCCGTTCCTGTGGGAGCCAGCCGCGGAGCCACTCGACGCGCGCGCGGTCGTCGGGGTCGAGGCGGTCGAGCAGCGTCGGACGGGAGGCGCGCTCGTCGCCGGAGTGGACGGGCGGCACGGCGTCGTCGATCAGCGTCCACCACGGGTCGCGCTCGCTCGCACGCGCCGCGGCCGCGAGCTGCACGAGCCCGTCGCTGGAGAGACCAATGAGCGGCGACGCCAGCAGCGTGTAGAGCGCTATCCCGTCGCGTGGATTGGCGAGCACGGACAGGTAGGCGACCAGGTCGCGCACCTGCTGCTGGGACCAGTAGCCGCGCCCGCCGATCACGTACGTCGGCACGCCCCGCTCGACGAGTGCACGCTCGTAGACGGCGAGGTCGCCGGTCGCGCGCAGCAGCAGCACGATCTCGCCTGGTGGGCGACCGGCGGCGATCAGCTCCTCGACGCGCGCGGCGAGCAAGCGGGCCTCGGCGAGTCGCCACAGCGGTGCTGGGGGCACGGCGCCCGGTGGGACGAGGTTGGCGTTGTTCCAGTCGGCCGAGCGGTCGATGAGGAGCAGCTCGACGCGATCGGCGTCGTCAGCTCCCGCGCTCCGAGGCCCACCCCGGCGATCTGCGTCGCTCTCTTCCCGCCCCGGTCTCAGCGGTGTGAAGCTTGCGTCGAAGCGCGGTGCGAAAGCGAAGTTGAATGCGCGCAGCAGCTCTGGATGGCTGCGGAAGTTTGTGGCGAGCGTGGCGGTTGCGCCGCGCTCCGCGAGTCTTGCGCGCCGTGCGCGGAACAGGCGCACGTCGGCGTGGCGGAAGCCGTAGATCGATTGGAGCTCGTCGCCGACGGCGAACAGGTCGTCGCCTGCGAGTTTTTCGAGCAGCTCGAGCTGGAGTGGGTTGGTGTCCTGGAACTCGTCGACCAGCACATGGCGGAAGCGCTCGGCGTAGCGTGCGCGCAGGGGCTCGTGCTCGCGCAGAAGGCGGTTGGCGCGCAGCTCGAGGTCCTCGAAGTCGAGCGCCGAAGCTGCTTGCTTTGCGTCCGCGTAGCGGCGGCTGAACGCCTGCAGCAGCGCGTCGAGCAGCGCGTGAGTCGGGAGCGCGGCCACGTCGGCGCACGCGTCGGCGAAGGCGGCGAGCGCGCTTCGGTACGCCTCGCAGCCAGCGCCGTTGAGCGCGACGCCGTTGCCTCTGAGCGCGAGCGCGTCGACCTCCTCGGGATTGGGCGGCGGGTCGAGCGGCCGTTCGAGCAGTGCGGCGCAGGCGACCAACTGCTGACGCGCGCGCTCGACGGTCTTGCCGTTGCTCGCCTCCTCCAGCTCGACGGCCGCCTGCGCGCGGGCGAGCGCGAGCGCGCTGTGCGCTGGACCGAGCGGCCGTGGGTGCGCGGGCGGCAGCTGCGGGCGCTCGTGGCCGCGGCTGCGCAGCTCGCCATGCAGCGCGACGATCGCGTCGCGCAGGTCGGCCGGGCGGTAGGCGGCGATCAGCTCCAGCGCGGATGTCCCGTGGGCGGCTACCAGGTCCTCCAGCGCGGCCGCGAAGGCCTCGGCCGCGAGCCGGCGCGCCTCGCGCTCGTCGAGCACGGCAAAGCGCGGATCGATCCCCGCCGTGAGCGCGTGCGCGCGCAGCAGCCGCGCGCAGAAGCTGTGGATCGTTGAGATCCAGGCGCCCTCGGTCGCCCGCGCGCGTTCGCTGTCCCCCAGCGCCTCGAAGCGGGCGCGGACGCGCGCCTTCAGCTCCGCTGCGGCCTTTTCGGTGAACGTGATCGCGAGGATGCGCCCGACGTCCACGCCCTCCGCGGGTTCGGTCCCGGGGCCCGCCTCCGACGTGGCCGTCTCCAGCACCCGCCCCTGGGCGATCCGCACGTAGCGCTCGGCCATCACCGACGTCTTGCCGCTGCCGGCGTTGGCGGTCAGCAGCAGCCCGCCGGCGTGCTCGATCGCGTGCTGCTGCTCGGGCGTGAACTGGACCGCAGCCGTGCCGCTCACTGGTCCGCCGCCCGACAGATCCCCGGATACGCGCAGCCGTTTGGCGAGCACGTCTCCGCTGTTGCGCACAGCTCGCCGCCGCGCAAACGCGCAGCCAGCTCGCAGGCGCGCGCGGCGGCCGCGTCGAGCTCCGCGTCCAGCTCCTCGCGCGAGCGGCGGTCCGTGTCGACGACGAGCTCGCCCGCGTCGGCGTCGTCGCGCACGAGCCCGCGCGCGCGAAGGTCCTCGCCGCGCAGCGGCTGGTACACACCGCCGACCGGCTCGCGTCTGAGCAGTTCCCGCACCGCAACCATGTAGAGCGCCACCTGCAACTGGTCCTCTGAGCGCCATCTCGCGACCGGCCAACCGACGCCCTTGCGGCCGCTCTTGTAGTCGCGCACGAACGCGCGGCCGGCGCGGTCGAGGTCGACGCGGTCGATCACGCCGCGCAGCTGCAGGGCGCCGTGGCCAAGCACGAGCGGGCCGAGCGGTGGCCGCTCGCCTGGGACCGCGTCCGCCTCGACCGCATCGCTTGCGAAGCCGAACGCAAGCTCCAGCTCCGCCGGCGCGAAGCCGCCGCCGCTCTCGGTCTCGTGCCGCAGCAGCCGCATCACGTCGGCGGCGATCTCGTGCGCGGCGGCCGCCTGCGCGGCCGAGCCGCGGCCCAGCACGAGCCGCGCCGCCTCCTCCGCGACGACGTCGCGCACGACCGCCTCCGCAGCGGGGAGCGCGGCGAGCGTCAACGGCCAGTCGAGCGTGGCCAGCACGCGCTCCAGCACCCGGTGCACGCAGCTGCCGCGCGCGATCGCCTCCGGGTCGGGCTCGAAGCGGTCGGGTGCCAGCTCGCGCTCGACGAGCCAGCGCACCGGGCAGCGCGCATACGCCTCCAGGCCGCCGGCCGACAGCACCTCGCGCTGGCGCAGCGCAGCCTGCGCGTCGCGCCCGAGCGAGGCGAGCGGCGGCGGGGTCGCGCGTGGCGCGCCAAGCGCCACCGCACGGGCGTGCTCGGTCGCCGTCGGCGCCTGCTCGAGCGGCCACGTCACCTCTGACAGTGCGCGGCGGCGAACCGGCAGCTCGTCGAACAGCGCACGCACATCGTCGATGAAGAACGACGGCAGCGCCGGGTTGCCCTCCTCGTCCGCGTCGCGGCAGCTGAGGATCACACGGCGGTCCGCGCGCGAGACGGCCGCGTAGAACAGGTAGCGCTCGTCCGCGAGGCGGTCCTCACGTGCAACGAGGCGCAGGCCTGTCGCCGTGTTGAGCGCGCGCCGCTCCTCATCGGACAGGAACGGCTCGGGCGCCGCCGGCCGCGGGAACTCGCCTTCCTGGAGGCCGTAGAGGATCACGCTGTCAAAGCGGCGGGCGCGGATCGCGAGCGGATCGGAGATCAGGACGGCGCCTGACCCCGTCCCGCCCGCCCCCGCGCCCATCGCGACGTCGAGCCGTTCGAGGACCTCCAGGACCTGGTCGGCGCTCGGTGCCCGGCGCGGATCCGCTTGTGCGAGGTCGGCGAACTCGTCGAGCGCGGTGACAAGCGCCGCGAGCGCGTGGGCGTCGACCTCCTCGTTCCGGTTGAGCTGCGCGGCCTTTCCTCTGTGCGGCGCGGCCAGCAGCGCGCGCGCCTCACGCGCGAGCGCCGCGAGCAGCGCTTGCGGTCCGTCCGCCGCAGCGCCACGCAGGCGATCGAGCTCGCGCAGCGGCCAGCCGCCGGGCGCCTCCTCCCAGATCCGTCGCGCCGTCGCGACGTCGCCGACGGCTTTGCGGCGCACGGTCAGCTCCAGCCGATCGGCCAGCTCCAGGCGCTCCAGGCGTCCGGGCGTGCGCAAGTAGGCAAGCAAGTCGGCCGGTCTTGCCTCGTCGTCATGCAGCGCGCAGCGTGCGAGCGCAAGCACGCCGCGGCCCAACGCGGTGTGCGCAAACGGGATCCGCCGCTGCAGCGCGTACGGCACCCCGTAGGCGGCAAGCACCTGCTCCAGCAGCGCAGCGCTCCGGTCGAGCGAGCGGACCACGACGGCG
>Ga0070705_100001086_pt1 | contig 15113 bp, 13 predicted proteins | sample KBSK5253metaG_FD_65455 | JGI IMG/M metagenome (GOLD analysis project Ga0070705, IMG submission 65455) | Corn, switchgrass and miscanthus rhizosphere microbial communities from Kellogg Biological Station, Michigan, USA - KBS K5-25-3 metaG | ecosystem: Host-associated > Plants > Roots >... | reverse complement strand
AGCAGCTCTCCCCGCACAGAGTTCCGCGCCTCGTGCGGTTCGTCGATGCGCTTCCGCGCACCGAGACGGGCAAGCTCAGCCGCCGCGGCGTCGCGGCGCTCGCCGCTTCGACCACCACGGAGGGAAGGACCATGTTCGTGACACCGTCCGACGGCGCGCCCGCGCCGCTCGAGGCACGCGGCCTCGCGCGTCGCTTCCACCAGGGGGAGACGGAGATCCGCGCCGTCGATGGCGTCGACCTGACGATCGCGGCGGGCGAGCTGGTCGCGATCATGGGGCCGTCGGGCTCCGGCAAGTCGACGCTGCTGCACCTGCTCGGCGGGATCGACCGGCCCGACGCCGGCGAGGTGCTCGTCGAGGGCCGCTCGATCTCCGCGCTCGCGCCGCAGGAGCTCGCACTCGTGCGGCGCCGGCGGCTCGGCTTCCTGCTGCAGTTCTTCAGCCTGCTGCCGACGCTCACCGCGCTGGAGAACGTCGCCTTCCCGCTGCTGCTCGACGGCGCACCGGACGCCAACCGCCGCGCGCAGGAGGCGCTCGCGCACGTCGAGATGGACCACCGCGCCGCGCACCGCCCGTCGCAGCTGTCGGGCGGCGAGCAGCAGCGCGTCGCGATCGCGCGCGCGCTCGTGATCGAGCCGGCGATCGTGCTCGCGGACGAGCCGACCGGGAACCTCGACTCGGCCAGCGGCCGCGAGATCCTTGCGCTCCTGCGCGACGCCGCCGACAGCGGCCAGAGCGTCGTGATCGTGACGCACGACCCGATCGCCGCCGAGCACGCCGACCGCATCGTGCGGATGGCGGACGGGCGCGTTTCCGAGCTCGACGACGAGCCGGCGGCGCCGGTGCAGCGCGCATGAGGCTGGCATCGCTGGCGCGCGCGCGTGAACAGGTCGTCGCGACCTGGACCGTCTTCCGGCTCGTGAACCTGCGTCAGCTGACGAGGCGGCGCAGGCGCGCGGCGCTCACACTGCTGGGAATCGCGGCAGCCGTCAGCCTCGTCGTCGCGATCACGGTCGTCAACGCGGCCGTGCGCGGAACCGTGCGCGAAACGGCGGTCGGGCTCGCCGGCCGCGCGCAGCTCGAAGTGCGCCCGTTCGGCGCCCCCTCGCTTGCACCGGCGGCACTGCGCAGGACGAGGACCGTGCCGGGGATCGACGCGGTCGTGCCGACGACACAGCAGATCACGTTGATGCGCCTTGGCGACAGCTCGACGCGCGTGCTTGTCACCGGCGTGCCGCCGAGCGTCGCGAGGCTGTTCCCCGACGGCTTTGGCGCCGCGACCGAGGCGGTCGTCCATCCCGCTCCCGGCACGGTCGTGCTGTCGCCGCACCTCGCCGAGACGCTCGGCGCGCCCGCCGGCGAGACCGTGACCGTGACGACCTCCTACGGCACGCGGAGACTGTTCGTCAGCGCCGTGCTGCCGGGCGGGCCGCTTTCCAGCGTGAATGGCGGAGATCTCGCGCTGACCGGCCTCGAAGCGTCGCAGCAGCTCTTCGGGCGACCCGGCAAGGTCGACAGGCTGTACCTGACGGTCGCCGCGGGCCACTCGCTCGACGCCGTCCAGCGGGCGCTCAGAAGAACGCTCTATGGGAAGGCGCTGGTCGGCGATCCGGGCGCGGGCGCCGCGCCGTACGAGCACACCTTCGACGGCATCGCGACGACGACGCAGCAGATACGCGCGGTCGCGCTGCTGGTGGCGCTGTTCCTCGTGCTCAACACGATGGCGATGTCGCTCGCGGAGCGGCGCGCCGACCTCGCGCTGCTCGTGACCGGGGGGACGCAGCCGCTGCCGATCCTCGCCGCGTTCGTGGCGGAGGCGGCGCTCGTCGGGCTGGGCGGCGGCGCGCTCGGGACGCTCGTCGGCTTCCTGATCGCGCACGGCCTCGTCGCGCAGGCGGCGAGCGTGTACGAGAGCGTGCTGCCGATCACGGCCGCCGAAGCGGTGCACCTGACGACGAGACAGGCGCTGCTCGGCGTCTTCAGCGGCGCCGCGGTCGCGATGGCCGGCGCCGCCTTCGTCGCGCGCCGCATCGTGCGGCTGACGCCGATCGAGGCGCTCGCACCGGCCGCACCCTACGCGGTGTCCGCGCACAGACGCGCCCGCCGCGCGGTCCCGCTCGCGCTCGGCGGCGCGGCGGCGGTGAGCTGTGCGGCGCTCGTGGTGGCGTTCGCGCCGGTCGGCTCGCACCCGGAGCTGCTCGGGCTCGCGCTGATCGTGACGCTCGCGGGCGCGCTGCTGCTGCTGCCGTTCCTCGTCGGCGCGCTCAGCACCGCGAGTCGGCGCGCGTGGCCGCAGCTGTTCGGGCTGCGCGGACGGATGGCCGCCGACGGGCTCGTGCGCGCGCCGGGCCGCACGACCGTCGCCGCCGGGGCGCTCGGCCTCACGATCGCGCTCGTCGTCGCCAGCGCGAGCAGCCTCGGCTCGTTCCGGCACGAGGTCAATCAGGCAGCGACGACGTGGTACGACGCGCCGCTGTATGTGCGCGCGAACGGTGAGGGGCTGCTCGTCTCCGACCAGCCGCTGCCGGTCGCACTGCGCCGGCGCCTGGCAGGCATCGAGGGCGTGCGCGCCGCCTACCCGATACGCGCGGCGCTGCTCGAGAGAAGAGGCAGACAGATCGCGATCCTCGCGTTCCCGATAGCGCAGGCGGCGCGCCACGGCGACCAGCTGACCGGCGACGTGCCGGCGCGCGACAGACGGCTCGTGGCGGCAATCGGCAATGGCGGCGTCGTCGCCTCGCGCCTGACCGCGCGACGCAATGACCTCAAGGTCGGTTCCGTTGTCCACGTCACCGTCGCCGGCAACGACCAGCGCTTCCGCGTCGCCGGCATGTTCAACGACCTCGCCTCGACCGACGCCGTCTACATGGAGCACAGCCGCTACGCGCGCCTCACCGAAGACGAGAACGCCGACCGCTTCGCGCTGATGCTCGACCCGGGCGCGAACCGCGCGGCGGTCGCCGCGCGCGTGCAGCGATTCCTCGATGCCCAGGGCCTGCCGGGCACGGTCGTGACCGCCAGGAAGATGGAGAGCTACGTGCTCGACCTCGTCAACGGGCTCTTCTCGCTCGCCGGCGGGGCGCAGCTCGCAGCACTGTTGATTGCGGCGATGGTGGTGTTCAACACGATGCTCACGGTCACGTTCGAGCGCCGCCGCGAGCTCGGCCTGCAGCGCATGCTGGGCATGACCGGGCGCCAGCAGGCGAGCACCGTCGTGCTGGAGGCAGTCGCGATGTCCGCCGTCGGCGTTGCCTTGGCCGTCGTGCTGGGACTCGTGCTCGGCGCACTCATGACCGTCGGGATCGAGAACCAGCTCGCCTGGCACGTCGGCTTCCGCCCTGCGATCGGTGCGACGGTCGCAGCGACGGTCGCGGCGATCGCAACCGGCGCAGCGGCGGCCTGCTACCCGAGCTGGCTTGCGACGCGGCCGCCGTTGATGGAGCTGCTGCGCGTGGAGTGAGCGGTGCGCCGGGGGTACCGGCGCGGGGTCAGCACGACCGTCGCCCTGCGCGAAGGCAGCAGGCTGAGGCCGTAGAGGCGCGAGCACTCCGGTGGCCCGGGTGCGGCCGTCACGGTCGCGCGTTCGACGAGCTGCCGCACGACCGTCTGCATCAGCAGCATCGTCAGCGAGGCAGCGATGCAGCGCCGCACGCCGCCACCATAGGGCGTGAACGCATAGGGGGCAGGCCTGTCGCCGAGGAAGCGCTCGGGCGTGAACGCGAGCGGGTCCTCCCACACCTCCGGGTTGCGGTGCGTGACCGCGCACATCGCGCTGACGACGATCCCCGGCGGGATCATGTAGCCGCCCAGCTCAAGCGGCTCGGTTGTCGTGCGCGGGGCGTCGAGTATCGGCGAGCGGATCCGCAGCGTCTCGTGCACGACCGCCTCGAGATACGTCTCGTCGCCCGCGGCGAGCTGCTGCTCGAGGCGCTCGCGCGCCGCCGGGACGCGCGAGAGGCGCTCGAACTGCCAGGCGATCGCGGCCGAGGTGATTTCGTGCCCGAGGATGATGAAGCCGACGAGTTGGTCGCGGATCGCGACGTCGGTGAGTGGCTTGCCGTGCTCATCGCCCGCGTTGACGAGCAGCGCGAGGACGTCGTCACGCTCGGCGAGCTGATCCGCGTGCGCACGGCTGCGCGCGATCGCTCCGAACAAGATGCGGTTGATCGTCTCGCGCCTGCGCCGCATTGGGCGGGCGGGGTTGAGCCGGCCGGGGCGGTTCCACAGCGTCGGCGCAAGCACCGCCAGCGCGAGCCGCGGGTCGCTGCTGTGGCCGACTTCGGCGCGCAGGAGTGCGACAGCGTGCGGGTCGAGCTCGCCGAGCACGGCGCGGCAGATCACGCCGAACGCGATCCGCCGCGCGACCGGCAGCAGCGCCACCGGCTCGCCGGTCAGCGGGACGCGCCTGAGCTCCGCGTCGGCGATCCGTTCGATCGCAGCGCCCCACCGGGCGGCGATGCCGCCGCTGAAGACGCTCAGCGTCGTGCGGCGCTGGTGGCGGTGCGCCTCGCCGGTGACGAACACCGTCGCGTGCTGGCCGATTATCGGCGTGAGCGGCGAGCGGTTCTGCCCGCTGGGGAAGCGCTCGGGAACCTGCGTGAGAATCGTTCTGACGGTGACCGGGTCGACAGCCGCGACGGTGGCGCCGAGGAACGGCAGCCGCAGCGTGAAGACCGGCCCGTAGCGCTCGGCGCAGCGTTCGACGTACGCGATCGGTTCGCGCTGGTAGCGGAGCATCTGCAGCGCCGGCGGGCGGTCGGGCCCCGGCGGGAGCGGCTCAAACGGCGGCGACATCGATCCCCCTCGCACCGGTCGGCCGGCGCCTCGACGAACGCTACGGAGAGGGCGGGATTCGAACCCGCGATGGAGCGTGAACCCCATACTCGCTTAGCAGGCGAGTGCCTTCAGCCACTCGGCCACCTCTCCCGTGGGAGATGGCCAGTCTAGAGGCTCGCGCTCCCGAGCGCGCGCTAGCATCCAGGCGCCCCGTTCCCCCGGAGGGGTGGCAGAGCGGTTTAATGCGCCGGTCTTGAAAACCGGAGTGGGCCAAGGAAGCCCATCGCGGGTTCGAATCCCGCCCCCTCCCCTGCCGGACGCCTCCAAGGCGCCGTCCGAGCCTCGCTTCATGCTTCGGCGCCATGTCCGGCGCCGTCACCTGGCACCACCGCCGCCTCGCCGCCTTTGACCTGGAGACGACGGGAATCGACAGCGAGTCGGACCGCATCGTCACCGCCGCGGTGAGCCTCGTCGGCGACGACCAGCCGTCCGTCTTCCACGCCTGGCTGCTCGATCCCGGCATACCGATCCCGGCCGGCGCCGCGGCCGTCCACGGCATCACGACGGAACGCGCCCGCGCCGAAGGCCGGTCGCCGCTGGAGGCGATCGAGGAGATCGTCGCGGTGCTCGCCGAGCAGCTGCTGCACGGCGTCCCGGTCGTCGCGTTCAACGCCCGCTTCGACCTCACCTGCCTCGACCGCGAGGCGCGCCGCCACGGCATCACGCCGCTGCTCGACCGCATCGGCGGCGCGAACGGGCTGCTCGTCATCGACCCCTACGTGCTCGACAAGCAGGTCGACCGCTTTCGCAAGGGCAAGCGCACGCTCGGCGCCGTCTGCGCCCACTACAACGTCTCGCTCGACGAAGCGCACGACTCGCACGCCGACGCGCTCGCGGCAGCGCGGGTGGCGTGGCGGCTCGGCCAGGCGTTCGAGGAGCTGCGCATCGAGCTGCCTGCCCTCCATGCGCAGCAGATTGCGTGGGCGGCGGAGCAGGCTGCCTCGTTCCAGGACTGGTTGCGGCGCAACGGCAGAGACGAGCGGATCGAGCCGGCATGGCCGATCGTGCCCGTGCCTGAGGCGCCGCTGCCGCTGGCGGCGTAGCGGAGGCGGGGCCCCAGTCGTTCCCCCGCGCGGCCGTGGTCGGCCGCGACGACCTCACGCCGCCGCGGCCGCTCCCTGCCCGACACCTGCGATGAACTCGACCAGCAGCCGCTCAACCGTCTCCGGCGCGTCGGCGTAGGGCCAGTGCCCGCTGGCGGGCAGCACGTGCACGTCGGCGGAGGGGAACGCGTCACGCTGGCGTGCTGCGTACGACGACGGCAGGTATGCGTCGTGCTCGCCCCAGATCACGAGTGCTGGGATGTCCTTCGAGGCCATGAAGGCGGCGAACTCGGTGGCGGCCGCGCCGGGATCGTCGGTCGCGCGGTAGAGGGCGAGCACCGCACGGCGCGTGCGACGGCTGTAGTGGACGCGGTCGAGGAACCAGTCGGGCAGCCCGCTCGGCTCCTCGCGCGGCAGCATGCGTCGCAGCACACGCGGCGAGGAGATCGCCTGGAACAGCTCGCCGAGCACTGGCGTGCGCCAGATGCGCGCGAGCCGGTGCCATCGGTAGCCGGGCAGGATCCCCGTGTCGATCAGCGTCAAACTGCCGACGCGCTCGGCGTGCATCGCCGCCCACACGAGCCCGATCGGCCCGCCGAAGTCGTGGATCACGAGGTGGACGCGCTCGATGCCAAGCACGCCGAGTGCCTCCTGCAGGAAGGTCGCGTACGTCGGCACGTCGTGCACGAAACCGGCCGGCGCGATCGTCTCGCCGAAGTCCGGCAGATCGACCGCGACCGCCCGCACGCCGCTCGCGCCGAGCGCGCCCGCGAGCCGCTCCCAGTCGTCGCACGAGCCGGGGTTGCCGTGCACGAACACGACCGCCTCGCGCGCGTCTGCAGGACCGGCCTCCAGCACGCGCGGCTGCGTGCCGCCGGCGCGAATCCGCGTGCGGCGCACCGCGCCCTCCGCCACGGCGCTCATGCCGCGATCGCCTCAGCCTCGCGCTCGGCCGCCGGTTGCGGCTCGGGCTCTGCCACCGCGGCCGCCGGTCGCCGCCGCAGCGCCGTGCGCGCATGCACCGCCAGCGCACGCGGGACGGTTCGCACGACCGCCTCCAGCGGACCGATCTGCCGCGTCCCGAAAAGCTCCGTCATCCGCGCGACCCCCGGATCGGTGGCCGCCGCGGAGAAGGTCATCCGCTCGCCCGGGTTGAAGCGCCGCCCGCTCGCGTAGTCGAGCATCACGCGCGTGTGGCCGCTGAGGCCGCGCGCGTGGCGCTTGCGGTAGCGCTCGAGCGCGTCGTCGAGCGGCTCGGCCCCGAGCAGCGCGGGTGTCACGCTCTCCGCCAGCCACTCGGCCGTCTGGAACGCGAAGCCGCAGCCGACCCCCCACAACGGGTCGATCGCGAGTGCCGCGTCGCCGACGAGCGCGAGCCCGGGCGCGACCGGCCGCCGCACGCGGTTCTCCATGTCCAGCTTCCCCATCACCTGGCCGACGAGCTCGCCGTCGCGGATCGGCGGCGGGTCGGGCTGGTCGGACACGAACGACACGAGCGCGCCAAGCGGGTCGCGCTTGAACTCCGGCAAGCGCCACTTCGTCGGCATCGCCGCGTAGAAGGTGAGGCCGTCGTCGGTCGGGAAGGCAGCCGCCCACTGCGGATCGGTCATCCACAGCGGCGTGTCGGGCGCCTGCGCGGGAGTGGCGCCGCGGAAGTAGGCGCCGTAGGCGAAGCGCCCGTGCGCGACGCGCTTCTCCGGCACGCCGGACAGCTCGGCGATCTTCGAGTCGCGCCCGTCGGCACCGACAACGAGCGTGCCGCGCACAGTCGCCTCCCGCCCGTCGCGCGCTCTCACCACGACGCCCCGCACGACCTCGCCGTCGCGCACAAGCGCCTGCGCGGTGCGGCCGAGCAGCAGCTCGACGCCCGGCGTCTCGGCGGCCATCCCGCGGATCAGCGGGTCGAGCTTCTCCCGGCGCAGGTTGATGCACGTGCCCTGCGGGTCGTGCGGCGCAGCGATCCAGCCCCACTTCGTCCAGATGCGGATGTGCGTGCGCAGCGCGCCCGCGTCCAGCATCGGTCCCAGCAGCCCGAGTCGTTCGATCGGGGGCACGCCGGAGGCCTGGATGAAGTGCGAGCAGATGCGCTTGTACGCCTGTGGGTCCGCGTGCTTCTCGACGAGCGCCACGCGCGCGCCCGCGCGGCCCAGCTGGATCGCGGTGGAGCAGCCCGCGAGGCTCGCACCGACGATCACCGCGTCGTAGTCCGCCCCAGCGGAGAAGATCCCGTTCGAATGGCTCGAGTCCTGCATCTCGACCCCCTGCGTCGTGGGCGCTGCTATGACAGTTCGTCCCGTACTATACGAGACGCACCATGAAACTCAAGCCGATCCGTCTTACGCAGACCTCCTATGCCGTGCTGGCGCTGTTCCAGCACCTCGGCGAGGCGACGTCGTACGACCTCAAGCAGGCACTTGAGATCTCGATCGAGAACTTCTGGCAGGTCCCGCACACGACCGCCTACGACGAGCCGGCGCGGCTCGCGAGCGGGGGCTACCTGGACGTACGCCAGGAGCCGGGCGGCCGCCGCCGCAAGCTCTACGCGCTGACCGAGCTCGGCCGCGAGGCGCTCGCCGCCTGGACCGCCGAGCCGACCGCCGCGCCGCCGCAGCTGCGCGACGAGGTGATGCTGAAGGTGTTCGCCGGCGCCGACCCGGACCCGCTGCTGCCGGCGCGACGCAGCTGGCACGAGGCGAAGCTGGCCGAGCTGGAGGGTCTGCTCGCGATGGTCCATGAGGCCGACGGCCCGGAGGGCCCTGAGCGCACGCTCGTCGCGGGCGTCACGTATCACCGCAAGATGATCGAGATGCTGGACGTGCTGGAGGCCGTCGCGGAGGAACGGAGAGCCGCGCGATGACGCTCGCCCGACGGAGCTCGTCACGCGCCGGATCGAGACCGCGCGCCTCAATCCGGGCGCTGCCTGAGCGTCGCCCCCGGTCTGGCGGGGATCTTGGCGCGTTCGCATCCTCCTGCGGACGCGCCGTACAGCGGACGGCGTAGGAGCGCGGCGCGCGCGGGCAAAACATTCGCGTCTCCCCGTCAGGGCGGGATTCACACCACTTTCGCGTTGATTCCCGCCTTCCCGGAGACCCGGCAAAAACGAGAACGTACCCAGAAAACTCCTACCGTTGGCATACCGTCGGAGCGCCGCGTTCGTGCGACAGTGGGGAGCGCCGATGCGTCGTTCCGCACCTTCCACCACCGAGCTGCGCATCGCCGCCGGTCTGCGTCGGCGGGACCCCGATGCGGTCCGCGCGCTCTACGCCGAGTACGGCCCCGGAGCGCTCGCGCTGCTGCACGACACGATCCGCGATCGCTCGGCCGTCGAGGACGTCTACCAACAGGTGCTGCTGGAGGCGTGGCAGCGCGGCCGCTCGTTCGATCCGGCGCGCGCCTCGCTGCGCACATGGCTGGCGACGATCGCCCGCTCGCGCGCGATCGACCACATGCGCCGGCGCGTCCCCGAGCCGCGTGATCCGTCGATTCCGTACGCGGGCCGGCGCGAGCTCGGCGGCGAGGCCTGGGAGCCGGTCGCGCAGCTCGTCGACCGCGTGACGCTCGAACAGCTGCTGACGCGGCTCACGCCCGACGAGGCAGAGGTCGTGCGCCTGCGCTGGCACCTGGGCCTGAGCCAGCGCCAGATCGCCGCCCACCTCGACGTCCCGCTCGGGACGGTCAAGTCGCGCACCGCAAGCGCGCTGCGGCGGCTGCGGGCGATGTTGGAGGAGGAGCGCACGCCGCTCTAGCTAGGGGTGCCGGAGCCGGCCTGGTGGCCGGCTCCGGCGGGCCCCCGTGGGCTCTCAGAGAGAGCGGCGTGCTGCTGCTGCTTAGGCGTTCGCGTAGTGCTCCGCGTTGATGCGGGTGTAGTCCGCCCATCTGTCCGGGAGCAGGTCCTCCGGGTAGATCGCGTCGACCGGGCAGGCCTCGACGCAGGCGTCGCAGTCGATGCACTCCTCCGGGTCGATGAACAGCTGTCTGGCCTCCTCGAAGCCCGCCTCGTCGGGCGTCGGGTGGATGCAGTCGACCGGACAGACCTCGACGCAGGAGGCGTCCTTCTCGTTGATGCAGGGCTCTGCGATGACGTAGGCCATGGCGCTCCTTACGAGGCGGCCGCGAAGCGCTCCGCGACCTTGCCCCAGTCGACGACGTTGAACCAGGCGTCGATGTAGTTCGGGCGCAGGTTCTGGTACTTGAGGTAGTAGGCGTGCTCCCACACGTCGACGCCGAGCAGCGGGACCTTGCCCTGACTGATCGGGTTGTCCTGATTAGCGGAGCCGACGACGGCGAGGCTGCCGTTGTCGAGCACGAGCCACGCCCAGCCGGAGCCGAACTGACCGGCGCCGGTCGCTCTGATCTTCGCCTTCAGCTCGTCGAACGAGCCGAATGCCGCATCGATCGCCTCGGCGAGCGCGCCGCTCGGGGCGCCGCCGCCATTCGCCGACATGCTCTCCCAGAAGAGCGAGTGGTTGTAGTGGCCGCCGGCGTTGTTGCGGACGCCCGTCGCCTTGTCGCCGATGCTGTCGAGGTGCTTGAGGACCTCCTCGACCGGCTTGTCGGCCCACTCGGTCCCCTCAAGCAGCTCATTCGCTCTGCTGACGTAGGTGGCGTGATGCTTGTCGTGATGGAAGTGCATCGTCGCCTCATCGATGTGCGGCTCGAGCGCGTCGTATGCGTATGGAAGATCCGGCACCTCGTAGGCCATGCGCTTCCTTTCCCGTTCGCTTGCGGATATAGACAGACGCTACTGTCCAAACATCATGGCACGCCATCTCGGTCCGGCGCTCGCCGAGCTGCCCGCCACCCGGCGGGAGCTGCTGGTGAACCTGCGCAAGCGCGGGGAGGCGCGCGCGGAGCAGCTGGCGGAGGAGCTGGGCGTGACGGTCGGGGCGGTGCGCCAGCACCTCCAGGGGCTGGCCGCCGCGGACCTCGTGGAGCACCGCGAGGAGCGGCCGGGCCCCGGCCGCCCGCGCCACGTCTACCGGCTCGCGCCGGCGGCCGAGGCGCTGTTCCCGCGCGCATACGGGGAGCTGACGGTCGAGCTGCTCGACTACATCGGCGACGAGGACCCCGAGCTGGTCGCGCGCGCGTTCGAGCGGCGGCGGCGGGCGCGGGTGGAGCGGACGCTGGAGCGACTCGCGGGGTTGTCGTTCGACGAGCGCGTGGCGGAGGTCGCGCGCGTGCTCGACGAGGACGGTTACCTCGCGGACGTCGAGCCGCTCGCCGACGGCGCCGGCGGCTGGCGGATCGTCGAGCACAACTGCGCGATCCTCGCCGTCGCCCAACGCTACGGCCACGCCTGCAGCGCCGAGATCGCGTTCCTGCGCGAGGTCCTCCCCGACGCCGACGTCACCCGCGTCTCCCACATCCTCACCGGCGCGCACGCGTGCGCGTATGAGGTGCGGCGGGGGGCCTGACGCGCTAGTGGAGCCGGTAGAGCCCGGCGTGGGCGAGCCGCAGCGCCACGTCGCGGCCCACGAGCTCCCACAGCATCGCGTCCGATTCCGCGAAGGCGGGGCCGAGCTCGCGAACCCACGCCTGCACGCCATAGCGCTCCTCGTCAGGATCGCCTGAGTTTGCGACCGACGACAGCACCACGCTGCAGGCGAGCTCCGCGCCGTCCCCGTCGTCGCCGCCCGGGAATCTCAGCGTCGCGTCGATCTGCCTGAGGAGACGGGCCCACAGTGCCGGGTCCGGCGACTCCTCGGGCGTGAGCCCCAGAAGCCGCCGGAAGCAGCGGCCGACCTCCGCCTCGTTCGCATCCCGCGGGATGTCGAGCGCGTCGAGGATTCTCGGGTCGATCATCCGCCACCGTCCACGAACGACGTGATGATGTGACGACCGACGGGCACCTTGGTGTCCCCGCGGTAGCTCACTATGACGCGCTGTCTGCAGGTCACGCCGCTTGGTCCGGTCGGCTTGAACGCCTCCATGCCCGATCTTGCACGGCGCGTCGCAGATGCACAACAGGATGCCCAGGGCATCTAGGCGAGGGCGTGAGCGGGCCCCGCTACGTCGTGAGCGCTCGCACGACCGCGTCGGCGAGAAGGCGGCCGCGGAGGGTGAGGCGGAAGCGGTCTCCGGCGAGCGTCGCGAGGCCGTCGCCGGCGGCCTGGGTGGCGGCGGCGCGGCCGGCGTCGTCGAGTGTGTCGAGCGGGAGCCCGTCGGCGAGCCGCAGCTCCAGCATCACGCGCTCGACGCGGCGCGTGTCGGCGTCGAGCAGCTCGCGGCCGGCGGCCGGCGAGGCGCCCTCGGCGAGGCGGGTCGCGTACGTCGCCGGATGCAGGACGTTCCACCAGCGCACGCCGCCGACGTGGCTGTGCGCGCCGGGTCCGATCCCCCACCAGTCGCCGCCGCGCCAGTAGCCGAGGTTGTGGCGGCAGGCATCGCCCGGCGACGCGGCCCAGTTGGAGACCTCGTACCACCGCAGGCCTGCATCGCGCAAAACCGCGTCGGCCAGCTCGTAGCGGTCGGCGAGCACATCGTCGTCGGGCGCGGGCAGCGCGCCGCGCTTGATCTGCGCCGCCAGCCGCGTCCCCGGCTCGACGATCAGCGCGTACGCCGACAGGTGGTCCGGCTCGGCCTCGAGCGCCGCGTCAAGCGAGGCGCGCCAGTCGTCGTCGGACTCGCCCGGCGTGCCATAGATCAGGTCGAGGCTGACGTGCTCGAAGCCGGCAGCGCGCGCCTCACGCGCGGCCTCCGCCGCGCGGCCCGGCGTATGGACGCGGTCGAGCGTCGCAAGCACATGCGGGACCGCGCTCTGCATCCCGAGCGAGATGCGCGTGAAGCCGGCCGCGTGGAGCGCGGCGAGTGAGGCGGCGTCGACGCTCTCCGGGTTCGCCTCGGTTGTCACCTCCGCCTCCGGCCCAAGCCCAAACGTCTCTCGAATCGCATCCAGCAGCTCCCCCAGCTCACCGGGCGCGAGCAGCGTGGGAGTCCCACCGCCGAAGAAGACCGTCTCGACCGCCGGCGCCGCGTCGCCGAGCACGCGGCGGGCGAGCGCGAGCTCGGCGCATGCCGCATCGACGTAGCCCGCACGAGAGCGGCCGCCGTTCAGCTCGGAAGCGGTGTACGTGTTGAAGTCGCAGTAGCCGCACCGCGTCGCACAGAACGGCACGTGCACGTAGACCCCGAACGGGCGGGCGCCGAGCTCAGCCAAAGCGGCTTCAGGCAGCGCACCGTCACGCGGCGCCGGATCGCCGTCGGGCAGGCGGGCAGGCATAGACAACAGTGTGCCTAGCAAACGCCGATCGGGCGGGTGGCGGTGAGGACGCACGTGCGCCGGCCGGAGGCCGGTGTGCGCGGCGCCCGGAGCCGTCAGGACCCGCCCGCCGGCACGGCCGAGCCCGCAGCCGGGGAAGCCACCAACTCACGGCCGCGCGCGAAACGGTCGTTCCCAGCAAGCAGGCCGACCCCGAGATCCACGACAGCCACGCCGATCAGGACCGCGAGCGGCGCGGTCCAGGCGCCGGTCGCGTCGTGCAGCGCCCCCACGGCGATCGGACCGACCGCCGCAAGCGCGTAGCCGACCGACTGCGCCATCCCCGAGAGCGCGACCGCATGAGCGGTGTCATGCGCGCGCAGGACGAACAGCGACAGCACGAGCGTGAAGCCGGTGCCGAAGCCAAGCCCCAGCAAGATCGCCCACAGCTCCGGCGCGGCGCTCGGCGCGACGAGCACGCCGATCCATCCGGCCAGCAGCACGAGCCCTGCGCCCCACACGATCGGGCGCTGATCGCGCAGGCGCCCGGCGAGCGCGCCGACGAGGAAGCCGCACGGGATGCCGACGAACAGCGAGAGCGACAGCAGCGCGCCGGCGGCGCCCTTGCTCATCCCCTCGTGGCGGTAGATCTCCGGCAGCCACGCGACCTGCGAGTAGAACTGCACAGCGAGCAGCGCCATGTAGCCGGTGACGCTCCAGGCGACGTGGTCGCGCCACAGGTTCACGCGGATGCCCACGCCGACCGAGCCGCGGTTGCGCGGACCGCCGAGCAGCGGCAGCCAGATCAGCGCCGAAAGCAGCGCGGGCGCTGCCCACACGGCAAGCGCCGCGCGCCACGAGTCGCCGAGCCAGCGCTCGCTCGGAACGGCGAGGCCGGCAGCGAGTGCCGCGCCGAGGCCGAGCGCGACGGAGTAGAGACCGGTCACGAACGTCGCATGCTCACCGAAGCGCCGCTTCACGAGCGCGGGCAGCAGCACGTTCGCGACCGCGATCGCGGCGCCGGCGGCGAGCGTGCCGGCGAACAGCAGCACGACCGACGGCAACGGGCGCAATGCAAGGCTCGCGGTCAGCAGCAACATGCACGCGACGAGCGTCCGCTCGATCCCGAACCGCGCGGACAGCCGCGGACCGAGCGGCGAGATCAGCCCGAACGCGAGCAGCGGCGCCGCGGCCAGCAATCCAACCGCCGTGGCCGACAGACCGTCGCCCGCTCTCAAGTCGCGGATCAGCGGCCCAATGACCGTCAGCGCCGAGCGCAGGTTGAGCGAGACGAGCACGATCGCGAGCACGAGCAGCGCCGTCTCGCGCCGCGTCGTCTCGCCGCCGGCGCGGTTCGTCGCCTCGTCCACCCGATCGAACCTAGCAGCGGCCCGCTGAGCAGCACGACACGCCTACGGCCGTGCGCTGCCGATCGAGTCGCGATCACGCACGCGTCCATCGCGTGCGTGGACCACGATCTCCCCACCCCCGCTGTTCAGGAGGATCTCGCGCGCTCGGCCGACTGCCTCGTCCTGCGTGCGATGGCGGGAGCTGACGCGCAAGGAGCCCGGGCGGTAGACGTCCCAGCCGCCGCTTGCGTTCCACGCGACATGTCGCTCGTTGACGCCAACCTGTCGGCGCGGACGCTCCGGGGCCGCGTCACCGAGTGCCTCGACGAGGTCGCCCAGCTCGCGCAGTGAGGGAGCACGATCGATCGACGTGCGCAGCGCCGTAGCGAGTCGCGCGTAGCCGATCGCACGCAGCTGAGCGGACAGCTCGGTGCGAGAGAGCGGGAAGATGCCGGCATCCAGGAGGACGACACGGGCGGCTGCGGTGAGCGCGGCGCGCACCTGCTCGTTGGCGGCGTCGCGGTCGCCGATCTCGATCAAGCGCTCCGCGTGCCGGCGATGCGCGGGAAGGCGAGCACGCTTGCGTGTGGTGTCTGGCCACGGTTGCTCGGCCGCGAGGACACGGGCCGCGGTTCGGAAGATGCCTGTCTGGTCGAACAGTATGCAGCCGAAGCGCAGCGTCCATTG
>Ga0070705_100001085_pt1 | contig 15115 bp, 12 predicted proteins | sample KBSK5253metaG_FD_65455 | JGI IMG/M metagenome (GOLD analysis project Ga0070705, IMG submission 65455) | Corn, switchgrass and miscanthus rhizosphere microbial communities from Kellogg Biological Station, Michigan, USA - KBS K5-25-3 metaG | ecosystem: Host-associated > Plants > Roots >... | reverse complement strand
CAGTACTCCCTCGGCAGTCTCGCCGGCGCCGAGGACCAGTATGTTCCGATCGGCGAGCGACCCCCCCGAGCAGCGTTTCGCGTGGGCCACCCCGGCCGATGCGACCGAGGCGGGATGGCGGCCCAGGCCCGTTTCGCGGCGAGCGCGGCGCCCCGCGGACAGCGCCGCTGTGAAGGCAGCCTCCAGCTCCCACGTTGTCGTGCCGCGCGCGCGCGCCTCCTCGTGGGCCCGGCGCAACTGACCCAGGATTTCATGCTCGCCCAGCACTTGCGAGTCGAGCCCCGCGGCCACGAAAAACAGGTGGCTCAGAGCCGGCAGTCCGTCTCGCCGGTATACCGCCCGCGGGTCAAGCGGCACGGCGCGCTCCCGCGCGATGGCGCTGAGTCCGCCCTCCTGGTCGTGGTCGCCCCACCAATACAGCTCGAGCCGATTGCAGGTGGCGACGACCACGAGAGAGCGCCCGCTGTCCCGTTCGCGATCCAGCCAGGCGGCGATGGCCTCCGGCGGGAGCATAAACTGCTCCCGGACGCCGACGTCCGCTGTGTGATGACTGATGCCGGCGACGTGAAGGGGCAGTGAGGTGGACACGCGTGTATGCTACGGCAAGGGGCGCCGGGGAGGCAATCCGCGCCGGTCCGGAGGGGGGTCCGTAGGAATACGGAGGGCGATGGAGGGCGGGAAGTGAGCAGTACGAAGTGAGAAGGGCCGGCCCTCAGGCGTGGGCGTCCCTTCTCACCTCTCATCCGCCGTTACTTCACGCTCACCGGAATCTCCCGGGGCCGGGCGCGCTCGGTCTTGGGCAGGGTGATCGTCAAGATGCCGGCGTCGTACTTCGCCTCGATCCGGTCGGTGTCTACCAAGCTGGGGAGCGCGAAGCTGCGCTCGAGAGCCCCGTAGCTTCGCTCGTACCGGTGCACTCGCTCGGCGGTTTCCTCCGCGACCTGCTTCTTCTCTCCGCGAATCGTGAGCACGTGGTCCTCGACCGAGATCCGGACGTCCTCGGGCTTCACGCCGGGGATCTCCGCCACGATCTTGACGCTCTCCTTGTCTTCGAAGACGTCGCAGGTGGGGGTCCACAACGGGGTCAGCGTGCCGTTCTCTTTCCGCTGGTTGGGCCAGCTGGCGAACGCCTCGTCCAATAGGCTGTTGAGCCGCCGCAGGTTTGGCAGCGGATCGAGGGTGCGCCGAGTGGTCATGAGGTACATTTCACTTCCTCCACACGACAGGGTTGAGCCATTCGAGATCGGCACCCGCGCCGATCGGTGGCCCCCGCCAATGCAGCCCGCATGCCGGTCAACGAGGGCCAATTCAGTCAAAGTGGCGGGAGCATCCCCGCGCGTCGCTGCCGCGACGCGGTCTGATCTGCAAGATTGGCCGATCCGAAAGGGGGGCCGAACCATGCGCCTTCGCATCGCCGTCGTTGTCTGCTGTGTCCTTGCCTGTCGGGGCGGCCCAACCCCCGGACCCGGAGCGGGTTGGTCGCGCGTGAATGCCGCCTCGCTTACCAGGGAGCTGGCCCGACCCTCTGCGGGGCCGCGCCTCCTGATCGTGGATGTCCGCGAGCCGGAGCTGTTCCAGAAAGCCCATCTGCCGGGAGCGATCAACCTGCCGTACCCCGCAGCCAAGGAACGGGCTCCGGTCGAGCTCGATTCGTCGGCCGACATCGTGCTGGTGTGCCACAAGGGCCCGATGGGGGACGAGGTCGCGGCGATTCTCGCCGCCCGCAAGTTTCCGCACGTCCGGAACCTTGCCGGCGGGATGAACGGCTGGACGGGACCGGTCGAGCCGGGGTCGTGACCCGGCTGGTCCTGCTGGGCAGCGGCCACGCCCACCTCTTCGTGCTCGAGGGAGTAGCACGCGGGGCCTTTGCCGGGACCGATGTCACCCTGGTCGCCCCGGTCCGCTATCAGGCGTACTCCGGCATGGTGCCGGGCATGATCGCGGGGGTCTACGGGGTGGAGCAGCTCTCGTTCGACCTGACGGCGATCGCCGGGGGCGCAGGAGCGCGATGTGTCTCCGGAACCGGTCACCGCATCCGGGCGGACGCCGCTCGCATCGAGCTGGCCGACGGCAGCCCGATCGAGTACGACGTCCTGTCGGTCGCCACCGGCTCGACCGTGCGGGGAATCGAGCGTCCGGGAGTCGCCGAGTACGCTCTCCAGGTCAAACCGATCGAACGGGCGGCGGAGATCGCGCCGGCGCTCGCTGCCGTCGTTCGAGCAGGGGAGGAGCCTTCGGTCGTCGTCGTTGGCGGCGGCGCCGCAGGCATCGAGCTCGCGTGCGCGGCCCGGGCGCGTCTCAGGCTGCTTGCAGGAGCAGGAATTGGGGCAGTCACGCTGCTCGAGGCCGCGCCACGGCTCCTCGGCGGCCGGCTGCCGCTCGCCGAGCGCGTGGCGTGCCGGGCGCTCGCGCGCAACCGGGTCACGCTACGCACGGGGGCCGAGGTCGCATCCGCAAGCGCGACGAGCGTCCGCCTGACCGACGGGACCGAGCTGCCGGCCCACGTGTTGATTTGGGCGACGGGCCCGGCGTCCACCGACCTCCTTCGCACCTCGGGCATGGCGCTCGACCCACAGGGGTTTCTGGCCGTCGACGACCGGCTGCGCTCGGTGTCGCACCCCGCTGTCTTCGCCGCGGGGGACGCGGCGACGCCCGCACGCTGGCCGGATACGCCGAAGTCGGGCGTTTACGCCGTGCGCGAGGGACCGGTCCTTTGCGCCAATCTCGCCGCCGCCTGTCGCAGCGCGGAGCCGCCGGAGATGTACCGTCCCCAGCCCCGCTCGCTGGCGCTGCTCAACACCGGCGATGGGCGCGCGATTCTTTCGTACGGGCCCCTGGCAACGTCGGGCCGATGGGCGATGGCGCTGAAGGACCGGATCGATCGACGGTTTGTCCGGCGGTTCAAGCGGCTGGAAAGCGGTGAACGGTGAACGGGGGCTCCGATGGCGACCGGCGGCCCCCTTTACCGTTTACCGTTCACCGTTCACCGTTCACCGCCTGCCGAACAGCCTCCCGAACACCCCCGTCGTCCCCGTGACCGAGGCGAACGCGGCGCCGAGCTCGTCCATGGACGGGAACCGGCCGGCCGGATCGCGCGACAGGGCCCGGGTGATCACGGTCTCCAGGTTCACAGGCAGCTCCGGGCGGACGGCGCGGAGCCGGAGCGGCTCGCCGTTGAGCCGTGCCAGCATCATGTCCTGCGGGCTTTTGCCGGCGAACGGAAGACGTCCGGTGAACATCTCGAAGGCGAGCACGCCGAGCGCGTAGACGTCGCTGCGGCCGTCGAGCGGCTTCCCCCGGATCTGCTCCGGACTCATGAACTCGGGCGTGCCGAGGATGACCCCGGTCTGCGTGAGCTTGGCCACCTCGGGCTCGGCGCGCCGCTCTTTGGCGAGCCCGAAATCCATCACGACCGCCCGGGTCCCGCCCGGGACGTCGCGATCGGGGACCAGCATGACGTTCTCAGGCTTGAGATCGCGGTGGACGATGTCGAGCCCGTGGGCGTGCTCGAGGCCCCGGCAGATCTGGAGCAGCAGCGGAATCCCCTCCGCCACGGACAGGGCGCCCTGCCGGATCTCGTGTTCGCTCAGCGGCTCGCCCGGCAGAAACGCCATCACCAGGTAGATCAGCCGCTCCGGCGTCTCGCCGAGGCCGAAGATGGGGCAAACATTCGGGTGATCGAACCGCATCGCGATCGCGGCTTCGCGCCGGAGCCGCTCGACCGACCCCGGGTCCCGGATCAGTCGGGGCGACAGCACCTTGACGGCCACCTCGCGGTCGGCTTCGACATCTCGCGCGAGATAGACGTACGACATACCGCCCTCTCCCAGGCGCCGCTCGACGCGGTAGCGCCCGCTCAGCATCCGCCCGGTGAGGCTGGTGTACACTTGATCGGGGAGCTCGGCGGCACGCTCGATGGCGCGGGTCCGCGTGGTGCTGGCCGGATCGGCGGGGGGGGCCGGCGCCACCTCGACAAGGGGAGTGCCGTCCCGGGGGCAAAACCGGGCCGGGGCGGCGTAGTGCGTGTGACAGCGCGGGCAGCGGCGATTGCTCAATCGCTGAACCGGTTGCGGCCGTCCACTTTGGCGCGGTAGAGGTGACTGTCCGCCAGCTTGAGGAGGGATTGTCCGTCGGTCACCCGACCGTCGGGATAGGAGGCCATCCCCACACTGATCGTGACCCGTACCGGGCGACCGGGCTCGCCGAAGTCGTAGCCCGCGACCCGCCGCAGGATGCGCTCGGCGAAGTTGCGAGACTCGGCGACCGTCGTCTCCGGCAGCAGCACGACGAACTCCTCACCGCCGTAACGCGCCAGAACGTCCACGGACCGCTGCTCCCGCTTCAGCACGTTGGCCAGCTGCTTGAGCACCTTGTCGCCGACGAGGTGGCCGTACGTGTCGTTGATCTGCTTGAAGTTGTCGATGTCGATCATCATGGCGGTGAGCCGGGTGGCGTACCGCGCCGCGCGGTCCATCTCCTGCTCGAGCTTCTGCATCAGCGCCCGTCGGTTGTACACCGCGGTCAGCGGGTCGGTCTCCGCGAGCTGGCGCATTTGCTCCTGCCCGAGCACGGCGTGCTCGAGATCGTACGCCTTCTCGATGGCCGCGACCGCGGACCGGATCACCTGGTCCGCGAAGGCCAGATCCTGGTCGGTGAGCGGGCTGTCATCGGTCACGGTCCGGAGAAAGAACACGCCGGCGGGATGGTCCCGGAGGGAGAACCGGACGCAGATCGCCGACCGGGTCGGCACCGGGCGGCCCTCCGCCTCCCAGGCGTCGCGGACCTCGGTGTAGAGCGGATCGGTGCAGACGTCGCGGGCGTGGACCACTTCACCGGTCGCGAGGCAGTGACGGATCTCGGGATACCGGCGGAGGTCGATCGGCAGGTTGTGCAGCGTCGGGTTCTCGTATGCGGCGACGACCGCGGCGGCGTCGTCCTCCGGCCCCATGAGGATGATCGAGCAGCGCGAGATGTTGAGGGCCTGCGCGACGCGGCGGACCAGGATCTGGTAGATCTCGTCCGGCTTGAGCGACTCAGTGACCTCGGTCATGATGTCCATCATGGCCGAGCGGTTCCGCGCTTCCAGTCGCGCCTGATTCAGCTCGCGTCCCACGCGAAGCTGGGCCTTCACCCGGGCCAAGAGCTCCTTCATGCGAAACGGCTTCGGGATGAAGTCGTTCGCGCCGAGGCCGAGCGAGCGGACGGTCGCCTCCTCCGGCGGCATCGACGAGATCATGAGCACGGGCAGGTCCTTGAACCGCTCGTCGCCCTTGAGGCGCCCCAGCAGCTCGAGCCCATCCACCTTCGGCATCATGATGTCGAGGAGCACCAGGTCGAACGGCTCGGTCTCCAGCCGCTCGAGCAGGTGCTCGCCGCCGGGGACGGTGGTCACGTCGTACCCGTTCTCCTTGAGGATCCACCACAGGGTGCGGGAGAGGGCCGGGTCGTCGTCGGCGACCAGGATCTTGGGTGACGGGCTCATGCGCTTGCGTGCACCAGACGCTGGAAGAGGGCGGGGTCCACGTTGCCTCCCGTCGCCACGGCCACCACGAGACCATCGGCCGGAATTCGCCCCGCGAGCAGCGCGGCCGTGGTCACCGCGCCGGACGGCTCGACGACGAGCCGGCACCGCTGGTAAAGATGCCTGACCCCCTGCCCGATCTCCAACTCGCTCACCTGCACCGCCTCCCGGACGACCGGGCTGAGCACGCTCCAAGTGAGCCGGCCGATGGAACGGGTGAGGAGGCCGTCCGCCAGGCTCTCCGTCCGCGCCAGGGCAACCGGGCGGCCAGCGGCCAGCGCGGCCGAGAGCTTGGCGGCCCCCGCCGGCTCCACGCCGATGACCCGGACCGAGGGCTTGAGGGCGGCGACGGCGGCGGAGATGCCGGCGAGCAGCCCGCCGCCGCCGACCGGGACCACCAGCGTCGAGACGTCGGGCGCGTCCTCGAGGATTTCGAGTCCGCAGGTCGCCTGACCCGCGATGACGTCGGGATGGTCGAACGGCGGCACCAGGACGAGTCCCTCGGCCCGGGCCATGCTCTCGGCCCGCTTTGCTTGCTCCGGCGACCGGGTCCGGCCGGCGAAGACGACCTCACCCCCTTGCTGGCGCACGGCGTCCACCTTGACGGCGGCCGCGGTCTCCGGCATCACCACCACGGCCCGCACGGCGAACAACCTCGCGCTCCAGGCCAGGGCCAACCCGTGGTTCCCGCTGGAAGTGGTGATCACGCCGGCTCGGCGCCGGTCGCCCAGTCGCGCGACCGCGGTGTACGCACCCCGGAGCTTGAAGGCCCCGATGGGCTGGAGCTGCTCGCACTTGAGGAGGAACGAGCCCCCGCCGGGGCCGGGCACTCCGACGAGCGGCGTCCGGACGGTCACCCCTTCGAGCGCCCGGGCGGCTTCCCGGATGTTCGCGAGCGACGGGCCGGCCAGGGGGCCGGCGTCACTCCTCGGCGCTCGGCACCTCCTCCTCGCCCGCGACCTCGTCGGTCCCGCTCTCGTCTTCCTTGGCCACGCGCGACACGTCCACCACGGCGTCGCCGGCGTCGAGGTTCATGACCCGGACGCCCTGGGTATTGCGTCCAATGACGCGGATGCCGTCCACCGGCACCCGGATGATGATGCCGTGCCGGGTGATCATCATCAGCTCGTCATCCGGCTGCACTTCCTTGAGCGCGACGCAGGGACCGGTCTTGTCGGTCACCTTGAAGGTGATGATCCCCTTGCCCCCCCGCTTCTGCACCCGGTACTCGCTCAGCTCGCTCCGCTTTCCGAAGCCCTTCTCGCTGACGACCAGCAGGGTGGCGTCTCGCCGGATGACGACCATCCCGATCACGGCGTCGCTCTTCACCAGCTCGATACCCTTGACCCCCGTCGCCGCGCGGCCCATGTCGCGCACGTCGCCCTGGTGGAACCGGATGCTCATGCCCTCGCGTGTGGCGAGCACCACGTCGCTGGTGGCGTCGCAGATCTGCACGTCGATCAGCGCGTCGCCCTCGTCGACGTTGATCGCCCGAATGCCTGCGGCCCGCACGTTGCCGTACTCGGAGAGCGCCGTCTTCTTCACCGTCCCCTGGCGGGTGGCGAAGATCAGGAACTGCTCCGGCGAGAATTCGCGCACCCGGACCAACGCGGCGATCCGCTCATCCGGCTTGATCGCGATACAGTTGACGATCGGCTTGCCCCGGGCCGCCCGGCCCGCCTGCGGGATCTCGTGCACCTTGAGCCAGTAGACGTGCCCCTTGTCGGTGAAGAAGAGGATGTAGTCGTGGGTGCTGGCGATGAAGAGGTGCTCGACCCAATCGTCTTCCTTCAGATCGGCCCCGTTCAGTCCGCGGCCGCCGCGGCGCTGGCGGCGGTAGGTAGAGACCGAGATCCGCTTGATGTAGCCCGAGTGGGAGATGGTGATCACCATGTCCTCTTCGGCGATCAGGTCCTCGACCGTGAACTCGCCCTGATCGGCGACGATCTCGGTCCGGCGGTCGTCCCCGAACCGATCCGCGACCTCGCCCATTTCCGCCTTGAGGATCCCCATCCGCTTGGGCTTGGAGCCGAGGATGCCCTTGAGCTCCTTGATCGTGGTCCGCACCTCCTTGAGCTCGGCCTCCAGCTTCTCGATCTCGAGCCCCGTGAGCTTGGCGAGCCGCATGTTGAGGATCGCGTCGCTCTGCTTCTCCGACAGCCCGAACCGCTTGCGGAGCCGGGCGTCGGCATCGGGCACGTCCTTCGACTTCTTGATGAGCTCGACGACCTCGTCGATGCTGTCCACGGCGATCTTGAGGCCCTCGAGGATGTGCTCCCGGGCCTCCGCCGCCTCGAGGTCGAACCTGGTCCGCCGGACGACGATGTCGTGCCGGTGCTCCACGAAGCGCTCAAGCAGCTGCTTCAGGTTCATCACCTTGGGCGCGCCGTGGTCGAGCGCCAGCATGATCACGCCGAAGGTGGACTGCATGGCGGTGTGCTTGTAGAGCTGGTTCAGCACGACGTTCGGGTTCGCGTCGCGCTTGAGCTCGATCACGACCCGCATCCCGTCCTTGTCGGACTCGTCGTTGACGCCGGAGATCCCTTCGATCTTCTTCTCGACCGCCAGCTCGGCGATCGATTTCACCAGGTTCTCCTTGTTCACCTGGTAGGGGATCTCGGTCACCACGATCTGGTACCGCCCGCTGGAGGCCTTTTCCTCGATCTGAGCGCGCGCCCGCATCACCACCCGGCCCCGACCCGTCTCGTACGCCTCCTTGATCCCCTCCCGCCCGTAGATGTACGCGCCGGTCGGGAAATCCGGACCTTTGATCACCTTTCGAAGATCGGCGATCGAGGAATCCGGCTCGTCGATCAGGAGCTCGACCGCTTTCGCCACCTCGCGCAGGTTGTGGGGCGGGATGTTGGTCGCCATGCCGACCGCGATGCCGCTCGAGCCGTTGACCAGAAGATTGGGGATCTTGGAGGGAAGGACGGTCGGCTCCTGCAGCCGGTCGTCGAAGTTGGACTGGAGGTCCACCGTGTTCTTGTCGATGTCCTCCAGCATCGCGATCGCCACGGGCGTGAGGCGGGCCTCGGTGTAGCGGTATGCCGCAGCCGGATCGCCGTCCACCGAGCCGAAGTTGCCCTGGCCGTCGATCAGCGGATACCGCAACGAGAACTCCTGCACCATGCGTACAAGCGCATCGTAGACGCTCGCGTCGCCGTGCGGGTGGTACTTGCCCAGCACGTCGCCGACGACCGTCGCCGATTTCTTGTACGGCCGGCCCGGCACCAGCCCCAGCTCGTTCATCGCGAAGAGGATTCGCCGGTGTACCGGCTTGAGCCCGTCTCGCACGTCCGGCAACGCGCGCGAGACGATCACGCTCATCGAGTAGTTGATGAACGACTGTTGCATCTCCTCTTCGATCAAACGAGGCAGGATGCGTTCGCGGGAGTTGGGTGCGGTCATGACGCGATCTCAGGTATGGGCGAGCCTGCCACTGAGCGACCGTGCCGATCAGCGGAATATACCCGGAGCGCCGGTTCGACCGCAACCGGTGCCGCAATGTCTAAGCGATTGTCAAATCGAGTGTTAGAGTCTGAAGAGCCGACCGCGAAAATCAGCCGGGACGCGCAGCCGGCGCGTCCGGCGACCGCCCGCCGCCACGGGTGGCAAGGACCGGGTTTCGCTCTCGCACCAGCAGCACCGTGCCCGCGCCGCGGCCGAGGGGTAGTTGGCCCCGCGAGAGCCGCACGCGACCGATCAGTCGGCCCTGGTTGTCCAGGACCCGGTAGGTGGGCGGCTGATCGCCCTCATCGCACCGCATGATCATCTCCTCGCCTCGGCAGCTCCGGAGCCGGGAATCGGCTCACCTAGGGAGAGATGCCGTGAATCGCCGGACGGTTGCGTCCCGTAGGGGGCGCAACCCTTTCGACCCGTTCCGTGTCAGAGAACCGACGCCGGACCGAACCCTTCGCCTCCCGCCCCGGAGCCCGGTGGACGACCGTCTCCTGATCGCCCGAGTGCAGGCCGGCGATGCGAGCGCCGAACGCGCGCTGTACGACGCGCACGTGGACCGGGTTTATCGGCTCGTGTACCGCATCGCCGGCGACCCCGACCAGGCCCAGGACTACACCCAGGAGACGTTCATACGTGCGTTCTCGGGGCTGGCGGACTTCCGCGGTGAGGCGGCCCTCGCCACCTGGATCTGCTCCATCGCCGTCTCGGTGGCGCTCAACGGCCTCCGGCGGGGGAAGCGGCTCCGCGCCCGCGAGGTCGCGCTGGACGAGGCGGCCACGGCCGCAGCGGCCGTGCGGGTGGCCGAGCCGGATCTCCGGGATCGGCTCGCCCGAGCGATCGACGACCTTCCGGAGGGCTACCGAGTGGTGTTCCTGATGCACGATGTCGAGGGATACACGCATGAAGAGATCGGCCGGACGCTGGGCGTGCAGCCCGGGACGTCCAAGGCCCAGCTGAGCCGCGCCCGCGCCAAGCTTCGACGCACGCTGGCCGACTTCGCCAGAGGATGACGCGATGATCCTGGACGACGACGAGCCGCTCGGGCCGGAGCTCCGCGAGGCCGCGCGGGCATATCACGAGCCGGGCCCGGTGCCGCGCGAGGACCTGTGGACCCGCATCCAGATGCGGCGAGAGAGCGAGCGCCGGGCGGTCGCCCCTGGGAGACGCTCGATCGGCCGGCCGGTGCGCGTCTTGGCCTGGAGCGCCGGTATCGCCGCGGTGCTTGCGATCGGCGTGGGCATCGGACGCATGAGCAACCGCGGCCCGGCCGTGCGGGGAGTGACCGCGCCGGTTGCCTCGGCGCTCGCTCCAGCAGCTCCGGCCGGTGGAAGCCCCAGGGAGGACGCCGCGTACCGGCTGGCAGCGGCCGAGCACCTCGGCCAGGCCGAGGCGTTCCTCACACTCTTTCGCGCGTCGGTGCGCGAGGGGCGGCAGGAGGCCCTGGCCTCCGCGACGGCACGCCAGCTCCTCGCCACCAACCGGCTGCTGCTCGACTCGCCGGCCGGGAGCGACACCCGGCTCCGCTTCCTGCTCCAGGATCTGGAGCTCGTGCTGGCGCAGATCGCTCAGCTCGCACCCGAGCGACGGGGCGAAGATCTCAAACTCATCACTGACGGCATGGAGCAAGACGGGATGCTGGTCCGACTGCGCGCCGCCGTACCGGCCGGTACAGGAATGACCTTCCGCCAAGGAGCCCTGTGATGTCCTGGCATGCGATATGGTGGGCGGCGCTCGCCACGGTCGGATTGGCCGCGTCGGGACCGAGCCCAGTGCAAGGCGATGGGGACGGGCCGGACCGGCTGCCGCTGGCGTCAGTGGCGCAAGGCGACCCGGCGGACTCACTCTACCGCCAGGCCCGAAGCGCGCTCACCCGGCGGGACTGGCCGCGGGCCGCGACTCTGTTCGCCTCGATCGAGTCCCGTTTCCCGAAGTCGGCGTACGCAGCCGACGCCCTCTACTGGCAGGCGTTCGCCCTGTACCGCCTGGGCAGCCAGGAGAGTCTGCGCCGGGCGCTGACCGTGCTCAAGGCGCAGCGGTCCAAGTACACCGGGGCCGCGACTCGGGGCGACGCCGCCGCGCTCGAGCGGCGGATCCAGGGTGAGCTGGCGCGACGGGGAGACCCGGACGCGGCGGCGGCGATCGCCGCGGCGACGGCGGCGATCGCGGCTCCGCCCGCGCCGCCGGCGCCCCCGGCACCGCCCTCACCTCCGGCTCCATCGAGCCCGCTTGCGCCACCCCGGCAAGGCCACCCGTCTGTGGTCCCTTGTGCGGAGGAGGAGAACGACAGCGGCGGGGACGACATCAAGGTCGCGGCGCTCAACGCGCTCCAGCAGATGGACCCCGAGCGGGCGGCGCCTGTGCTGCGCAAAGTGCTGGCTCGGCGCGACGCGGCCTCTGCCTGCCTGCGCCGCAAGGCGGTGTTCCTGGTGGCCCAACAGCAAGCGGAGGGCGCCGAGACCACGCTCCTCGAGGCCGCGCGGTCGGATCCCGACGCCGAAGTCCGCGAGCAGGCGGTTTTCTGGCTCTCCCAGGTGGGCACGGAGCGGTCGGTGGCCGCGCTGGACTCGATCGCGCGGACGACGACCGACCCGAACCTCCAGGACAAGGCGGTCTTCGCCCTCTCGCAGGAGGGAAGCCCGCGGTCCATGCAGGCGCTTCGGGCGTTCGCGGAGCGCTCCGATGTGCCCGAAGGCGCGCGGGAGAAAGCCATTTTCTGGCTCGGGCAGAGCGGCACGCCGGAAAACGCCGCGTTCCTGCGGGGGCTCTACGGCCGGCTGCAGGGCGCCGAGCTCAAGAAAAAAGTCCTGTTCTCGGTGTCGCAGATGGGCACGCCCGAAGGGGGCAGCTGGTTGGTGCAGGTGGCGCGGAACGAGAGGGAGATCCCGGAGCTTCGCAAGCAGGCGCTGTTCTGGGCCCAGCAATGCGATGTGCCGACCAGCGAGTTCGCCAACCTCTACGGCTCGAGCCAGGACCGCGAGATGCGCGAGCAGCTGATCTTCGTCCTGTCACAGCGGGGCGACAAGGCCGCGGCGGACAAGCTGTTCGAAATCGCCAAGGGCGATCCCGACCGCCAGCTGCGCAAGAAGGCCCTGTTCTGGCTCGGCCAGATGGACGATCCCCGAGTGCCCGAGCTGCTCCAGCGCATCCTCGAGCAATGAGGGGCTCTCGGCGCCGCAACCGTTTCGCGATCGGCGCTATCTAAAGCGCCACAACCATGCTGCCGCACCTCCTGCTCGCGCTCGTGGTCCCGGCGGTTCAACTCGACTCGGCCGTCACCCACGCCCGCCTCCGCTCGGCCGCGGCTCCGGGCAGCGCGACCGCGGTGCATGCGGTCCGCGCGAGCGGGGCGGTCAGCATCGACGGCCGGCTGGACGAGCCGGCGTGGTCCGGGGCCATCCCGATCGCGGGGCTCACCCAGCGGGTCCCCCGAGAAGGGGCGGAGCCCTCCGAGTCGACCGAAATCCGGGTGCTCTTCGACGATGACGCGATCTACGTCGGCGCTCGCATGTACGACCGCGCACCGGACTCCGTGGCCGCGGTGCTCGCCCGCCGGGACCGGGCCGTGAGCGCCGACCGGTTCGTGCTCTTCCTCGATTCCTATCACGACCGCCGGTCCGGCTTCTTCTTCGGCATCAACGCCGCCGGCACCCTGTACGACGGCACGCTGTACAACGACGAATGGAACGACAGCACCTGGGACGGCGTCTGGGAGGGGCGGGTAGCGCGCGACTCGCTCGGCTGGACCGCGGAGATGCGGATCCCGTATTCCCAGTTGCGGTTCCAACGCCAGGACGTGTACGTGTGGGGCGTCAATTTCGAGCGAGAGATCGCACGGCGAAACGAGCAGGACTATCTCGTGTTCCGCCCCACCAACGGCAGCGGGTTCGTCTCGCGGTTCGTGGACCTGGTGGGGATCGAGCGGGTCACGCCCCGGCCCCGGATCGAAGTCATGCCGTACGTCACCGCCAAGGCCGAGTTCCTCGGTCACGACGCGGCGGATCCGTTCATCACGGGCGCGCGCGCACGACCGGGCGCTGGCCTCGACGCGAAAGTGGGGATCGGCGGCAACCTCACGCTCGACGGCACCGTGAACCCCGACTTCGGCCAGGTCGAGGTGGACCCGGCGGTGGTCAATCTCACCGACGTCGAGACCTTCTTCCCGGAGAAGCGCCCCTTCTTCATCGAGGGCGCCAACATCTTCAATTTCGGATCCGGGGGCGCCAACGACTTCTGGGGCTTCAACTGGCCGGGGGCCGACTTTCTGTACAGCCGCCGCATCGGGCGCGCCCCGCAAGGGACGCTGCCCACGGCGGACTTCTCTTCGGAGCCGGCGGGGACCCACATCCTGGGCGCGGCCAAGCTGAGCGGGAAGGCAGGCACCTGGAGCCTCGGCGCGCTGAACGCGCTCACCAACTCGGAGTTCGCCGATCTTGCGCTGGGGCTGGCCCGGTGGCGTACCGAGGTGGAGCCGCTGACGTGGTACGGCGTCTACCGGGCGCAGAAGGAGCTGGCACAGGGCCGCTACGGGTTCGGCGTGATCGGCACCGGTACGGCCCGCCGCTTCGACGAAGACAGTCTGCCCCGACAACTGTCCCGCACCGCGTTCGGTCTCGGGGCGGACGGCTGGGTGACGTTCGATCGCGCCGGGACCTGGGTCCTGACCGCGTGGGCGGGCGCGAGCCGGGTGGCCGGGACCGCCGCCCGGATGACCGACCTGCAAAGGGGCTCGGTGCATTACCTCCAGCGCCCCGACGCGGGCTACCTGGGGGTGGACTCGAACGCGACGTCGCTCGCCGGCTGGGCCGGCCGGATGACGCTCAACAAGCAGAAGGGCGACTGGCTGTTCAACGCCGCGGTCGGCGCGATCGACCCCGGGTACGAGGTCAACGACCTGGGCTTCCAGATCTGGGCGGACCAGGTGAACGCCCACGTGATGGTCGGCCGGCGCTGGACCCGTCCGAGCCGGCTGTTCCAGAGTGCGCAGCTCAACCTGGCGACGTTCCGCAGCTGGGACTTCGGGGGCGACCTCACCAGCGTTGGCTACTTCCTGATGGGAATGTTCGACCTCAGGAACTTCTCGCACTGGCAGTGGACGCTCGAGTACGATCCGGAGAGCCTCAATGCCCGCCGCACCCGCGGCGGGCCGCTGACCCTCAATCCGCCGGGCCTCGACTGGTCGATGACCTTCACGTCCGACCCCCGGCGGAAGTGGATCGCCGGCCTGGCGGTGCAGGGCGACGAGTTCGCGCGCGACCGCCAGCACAGCTGGTCCATCGCCCCGACGCTCGAGTGGCACCCCAGCTCCCGCGCCCTGGTCCAGTTCGGGCCCCGGCTCGACAAGCTCCACACGACGGCGCAGTACGTGGACACGTTCGACGACCCGGCGGCGACGCAGACCTACGGACACCGCTATCTCTTCGCCGATCTCCAGGAGCTCCAGCTTTCCGCGAGCGTGCGGCTCAACTGGATCTTCACGCCAAGGCTGAGTCTCGAGCTCTACGCCCAGCCGCTGCTCTCCTCCGGGCAGTACCGGAGCTACAAGGAGCTGGCGCAGCCGAGGACCTACGACTTCCTGGCCGCGGGTCCCGCCCAGGTCGCGCCCGACGACGACAGCCGGCTGGTGGTGGCCCCGGCCACGCCCGGCCTGACGCAGCTCCAGTTCGACAACCCGAACTTTTCCCTCGCCTCGCTCCGCGGGAACGCCGTGCTCCGCTGGGAATACCGGCCGGGGTCGACGATCTTTTTCGTCTGGACCCAGAACCGCTCCGACACCATCACCGACGGGGCGTTCCGCCTGGGCGACGGTGTCGACCGCCTCTTCTCCGCCGCGTCTGACAACGTCTTCCTGGTGAAGGTCTCGTATTGGTGGAGGCCGTAGGGGCGCTTACATTATCCGCCCATGCCGGTCCTCCGACATTCCCGCGTCGCACGGGCGGGCGGCATCGGAGTCGCGCTTCTCGCCGCCGCCTGCACTACTCCCACGCCGGCCGCTCCCAAGCTCGACCTCGCGCCTCCGCCCGACACGCTCCAAGCCCCGTTTCACGATGCCGCCGGCGCAGTCTGGCTGGGTCCCGGCCGATGGGCGCTCGTCTCCGAAGGCAGCGGAGTCGTCGGGCTCGTGGACTTCCCGGG
>Ga0070705_100001078_pt1 | contig 15151 bp, 12 predicted proteins | sample KBSK5253metaG_FD_65455 | JGI IMG/M metagenome (GOLD analysis project Ga0070705, IMG submission 65455) | Corn, switchgrass and miscanthus rhizosphere microbial communities from Kellogg Biological Station, Michigan, USA - KBS K5-25-3 metaG | ecosystem: Host-associated > Plants > Roots >... | reverse complement strand
GGCTGTGGTGCCGTTGAACGACAGCGCGCCCCCATACTTGCCCGCCGTCGTCCACGTCGCGCCCGTGATGCTGCCCGTGTTCCCCGTCCCTGACGCATCGGTCGCACTGCTCCCCGTGCCTTCGTCGAACGCATAGGCCGCTACCGGCCGCGGGCCCCCCGCCGCGTTGATCGACGCGGTCGTCGTCGCCGTCGTCGTCGTCAATACGTAGTTCGCCGCGTTCGCCCCCGTCAGCGTCAGCCCGGTGACCGTTACCGTCTTGCCCACGCCCACCGTCGCGGACGCGAACGTCGCCGTGCCGGTGCAGCCCACCACCTCGCCGCCGATTCCCCCCGTCAGCGTGCAACTCGTCAGCGTCGCACTCGTCGTGCCGTCGAACACCTTGTCGGCGACCGTCACCGCCGGCGTCACCGGCCGCGTCGTGATGTTCGCCGTCGTCGTCGCCGACGTGGTCGTCAACGTGTAGTTGGCCGCGCTCGCCCCCGCCAGCGTCATGCCGGTGACTGTCACCAGCTTGGTCAGCCCCACGCTCGCCGACGCGAACGTCGCGCTGCCGCCGCACGTCACCACGTCCCCAGCGAGCACCCCCGTCAACGTGCAGCTCGTCGTCGCAGCGGGCGTGCCGTCATACACCTTGTTCGCGGCGGTGACGGCTGGTGCGACCGACTTCTTGCTCACGGTCAGCCCACCGGTGCCGCTCGCGGCGCCGTTGCTCGCATCGCCGGCGAAGGACGCGCCGACTCCGACAGGGTAGCTGCCGGCCGCGATGCCAGTCAGGCTGACGTTGGCCAGCGTCGCGACGCCGTTCGCGGCGGTGGTTGCCGAGCCGGCGGCAATCCCGTTCACCGTGAACGAAACGGCCTTTCCACTGACAGGAGTTCCACCGGATGTCAGCGTCGCCGAAACGGTCGTCGAGCCACCGTAGGTGCCCGCCGCGGCCGTGGGCGTCAGGCTGCTCGTTGACGCGAGGACGACGAGCGGTGCGGTGATGGTGGTCGTCGCGCCTCCGCACGCGGTGGGCTCTACCGCCATGATGTTGAAGGTAAAGCTGCCAGGCGGTGTCGCCGCGGTCGTGGCGACCGACAACAACGTGAACTGGCTCGTCGCCGACGATGTCGCGGATGCGGGTGAGAAGGTGGCTGTCGCACCGGACGGCAATCCGGTGGCGCTGAATGTCACGGTGCAGGTGCCGAGGGCGCCGGTGAACGACACCTTCACCGAGCTGGAGGCATTGGCCCCGTACTGGGCCGTGCTGCCCGCGGCGATCGGATTGGGCGACTGGGCGCCGAGCAGCTGCAGGCTGCTGACGCGATCGACCGTCGTGAACGTGATGTCGTGCTGCGTCGTCGTCACGGCGTCGAACCGCGTCCGGACGCGTGCGTAGAGCAGCCGGCTGGCGGGAAGATTCGAGACGACCCAGGACGTCTGCGTGATCTCGCCCGTGTTGACGAGATCGGAGCCGCCCGGGGTCGTGCCCACCGTCAACGCGTACGACTGCGCACCCGATACGGCGAGCCATTGGAACGGCGACGTCGTGTGCACGCTCGTGGCGCCATTGGCCGGGCTGAAGATGATCGCGGCCAGCCCCTCCTGCGTCACGTTCACCGTCACGCCGGCGACCGAGAGCGTTCCGGTGCGCGCGGTATTGGAGCTCGCATTCGATGTCACCGAGTACGTGACCGTACCGTTACCCGTCCCGCTGGAGCCGCCGGTCACCGTTATCCACGTCGGGGTGCCGCTGGTCGCACTCCAGACGCAGGTGCTCGGCGCCGCCGTCACGTTGAGCGTGTAGCTCGCGGTCACGTGTGTGAGACGCGGGTTGAGGGGCGTCACCGTGAAGACGCAGGAGTGGGCCGCCTGCGCTACCGTGAAGCTCTGGTCGCCGATGGTCAGCGTGCCGGTCCTGGCCGCGCCTGGATTGCCCGCCACCGTGAACTGAACGGTTGCGGGCCCGCTACCGGTGCCGCTCCCGCTGTTGATCGTCAGCCATCCCGAATCGCTCGTCGCCGTCCACGCGCAGCCCGGGGCCGTCGTCAGCGCGACGCTGCCCGATCCACCAGCGTCGCCGAACGTTTGCGCGGAGCTGCCAAGCGTGTACGCGCACGCCTGCGTCACCTGGATCGTCGCGCCCGTGCTGCCGGACGAAATGGCGGACAGCGTGACGTGCGGCACCGCGTCGGTGAACGTGATGCTCTCGCCCGGGTCGAGGATGAAGTCGGTGGCGGACGTCGACGGCAGGAGATCCTCTTCGTAGATCTGGCTGCCGTCGTTGTCGGCGCCGGTATGAATCAGGATGCCCGGCTGCAGGTCCGCATCCGCGCCGTACTGGGTTCGCGCCTCCGCGTAGAGGTACGTATTCGCGCCTCCGGTCGACTTGAGAATCTTGAGCGCCTTCGGAAGCCCGCCCCATGGCGTCGCGTAGGGCTCCAGCGCGTACTGGCCGGTGCCGGTCGCCGTTTGAATCACCGGGGAGCTGCCGAAGTTCAGCCAGCCGAGGCGCTCTTTCTGGTAGGCGTTGAACTGGCCCAGGACGGCGCCCATGACGTCGTGATCGTCGCCATACTCGTCGACGACGCATCCGCTCGAGTCGCAGGTGTTCGAACGTGAATGAAACAGGCCGAAGTTGTGGCCCATTTCGTGAGCGACGACGCGCGCCGTGTAGGGGCCGTTGATCCACGCGCGTGAGGGGTTCGAGGTCGTGCCGCCGCCGATGGTCCCGAGACCCCACCAGTTACAGGCGGCCGTCTGCGGAAACCCGAAGACGCGCCGCGGGTACTGCGAGAGCGTGACGCCCGCATTCTGCGCCGCGGCCTCGGCCTGGGTCGCCCACGTGTTGTAGTCGCACGTCGTGCTTGCAGCCCCGATGTTGTACCAGCCGACAACCGTTCCCTGCAGCGACGTCTGCTGGAACGAGTTCTCCAAGTAGAACTGGTTCACCTCGTTGAACGTGACCGACTGAGCTGACGCGGCGGTGTACGGCTCGGTCGCGAGATCAGAAAAGTTGAAGAGGATGACCAGCGTGGACTGCACGCCGAAGGTGTTGCCGGAGGCGAGCTGGAGCGTCGAGGAAGCGGACTCGGTGCCGCCAAGCGGCGAAACCGCGGCGCCGGAGTCGAGCATCAGCGTCCGGTTGCGGCGTGCGCCGCGGGCGCGAACGCGCGTCCCGGTCCGCAGGTGTCCCGGCGGATTCCTCGCGAATGCGAGCGCGAGGTGCTCCGTCCCGGTGTCGAGGTAGTACCTCAGTCGCGCGCCGGCGTGGGAGTCCTCGTTGTGAACTTCGAGGGTGCCCTCGACGTCGCTCTCCCCTTGTGCCGCGATTCGCGGCGATTCCGGGTTTGGTGCGACAAGGAGGACAATCGCGGTCGCGCACAGCGCAAGGAATCGCCTCGCGCGGCGCTTCGCCGTCCGGACCCTGCGCCAGCGTGATTCGGCCATCGTCGCGCCTAGACGTCGAACGTCTCGAATAAGAAGAAATAAAAACGGAAGCTAGGGTTTTCACCCGCGGGAGCAAAGAGCTCGCCACGCGTGCAATTCGCGGCTTTGTTGGGAAGGATGGAAGATCGCTTCGGCGGGCGCTCCCGAAGTTACGGAGCGAGGAGACTCTGGTCGTGCTCTAAAGGAACAAGGCGTCGCTTGGAGAACCAATTCATGCGTCCGGCTGCGAGAGGATGCGTGTAGCAAGTCGTCCACTGCGCAGACAAACATCGCGCTCGCACGTGTCGGACGCGTGGAGCGCCGGCGCTACTTCGGCGGGTCGACGTTGGTCGTCGCCGTCGGCCCGACACCTGCGGTGAGAATCCACATCGGATCGTTCCCGGACCCGTCGTAGTGGACGCCGCGCGCGATGTCGTGGATGAATCCGCCCTTTGGCACCGCGACGGTCTGGGTCTTGTCGCCGCTCGCCCCCGTGCCGATCCGCATCGTGCCGCCCATCACCATGACGACACGATCGATCGGGTGATAGTGCGGTGTGCTCCAGTTATTCGGCGCCCGCCGCTGATACTGCAGGTAGAGTCCCGGCTTGCTCGAGTCGCCGTAGAGGACGAACGATTCCTTCGGCATGTCCTCGATGCGCTGAATCTGCCTGATCGCCGGATCGATCGCGCTGGCGCCCGCGCCGGAGGCGCTGGTGCCCGGCTGCGCCGGATGCGCCGCCGTCGGTCCTATTCCCACGATATAGAGCGTCGCAGCGTCGTCTTTCGTCCCCTCGAAGTGAACGCCGCGCGCGACGTCCCTGACAAACGAGCCCGCCTTCAATGGCACGGTGCGCTGCGGATCGAATGTTCCCGTGCCGACCCAGAACGTGCCGTCGAGCACCGTCACGAAGCGGTCGCTGTCGTGAAAGTACGGCTTGCTCCATGTGTTCGGGCCGAGCTTCAGGACGTAGGCATAGAGACCCGGCCTGGCGGGATCGCCGTACAGGTTAGCGATCCTGCCATTGTCGGTGTCTTTCCATTGCATCTGGTCGGGCAGCGTGTAGTCCCGGCTGCCCCGGTCGACGTCGACCGCCTGTGCGCCGTGCGGGTAGGCGATCCAGAGAGAAGCGGCGGCCAGCGTCACGACGACGGTGGCCGCGCGGAACGACAAGGCACTGCGCGTGTGGAGGGTCATAGGCATCCTGGCAAATCGCACTCACGATACTCCAGTTCTTTACCACTGGTGAACGACCTGCTGGACGGATGCGCGTCGATGCGCGGAGGCCTGGATTTCGTGAAAATATTCGGCGCATGGCCGATGTCCGCCTGACGATTGCGTTCTGGGACTACGACCGGGTCCGTCCGTTGATCGACCGGACGATCAAGCCGCACGGTATCGATCTGAACCCGGTCATTTCGAGGCCGAGCGAGACGTTCTACCGGATGCTGCGCCACCAGGAGTTCGACGTCTCCGAGTTGTCGCTCTCCAACTACACGATGCTCCGATCCAGAGGCGATGACACCTTTATCGCTATTCCTGTGTTCCCGTCCCGGTTGTTCCGCCATTCATGCATCTACGTCAACCGGAAGGCCGGCATCGACGAGCCGGGCGACCTGATTGGCAAGCGTGTCGGCGTACCCGAGTACTCGATGACGGCCGCGGTGTTCGCGCGCGGGCTCCTCCTGCACGAGTACGGCGTGACACCCGAGACGATCGAGTGGTTCAGCGGCACGCAGGACGGCCTGCAGCGGCCGACGCGAATCGACTTCGAGCTCCCCGGCGTGAAGCTCACGCGCATGCCGCTCGAACAGGACATGGGTCCGATGCTCGAGACGGGTGAACTCGACGCGATCATCTCGCCCAACGCACCCAAAGCACTGGCGCGGTCCGCCTCCCCGGTGCGCCGCCTCTTCCAGGACTACCGCCCGGTCGAGCAGGACTACTTCGCGAAAACCGGCATCTTTCCGATCATGCACACGATCGTCCTGCGGAAGGATGTCTACGAGAAGCATCCGTGGGCCGCGGCGAGCCTGTTCGGGGCGTTCGAGCAGGCGAAGACGTGGGCCTACAGTCAGCTCACGGAGACTGACGCCCTCAAGCTGACGCTGCCGTGGGTGGTGGCGGAGACAGAGGAGACCCGCCGCATCATGGGCGAAGATTTCTGGCCCTACGGCATCGAGCCGAATCGCCGCGCGCTCGAAGCGTTGCCGCAATACTTGTACGAGCAGCACCTGGCGCCGCGCGTCGTGCCGATTGAAGAGCTCTTCGTTCCCGGTGCCTCGCCGAAGCCGCGCTAGCGCCGAAGCGGGTCTGCTTGGCCGAAGCCGCTCTGGCGGCGAAGGCGGGCGGCGGTGTAGTATCCGCGCGGGTCGACCATCGTCACTTCCAGGAGCGGAGAGCTATGAAGCGTGCCTTATCGATATGGGCAGTCGCGTGTGCCGCCATCGCGGCCCCGGCCTGGGCTCACCATTCGTTCAACACCTTTTACGACATGTCGCGCACCGTACAGATCGAGGGCGTCGTCAAGTCGTTCAAGCTGGTCAGCCCGCATTCGGAAATGATCGTCGAGGTCACGGATGCGGCCGGCAAGCCCGTCGAGTGGCGCATCACCGCGAGAACCGGTGCGGTGAACGCGAAACGCGAAGGGTGGAAGACCGAGGATTTCATCGGCAAGAAAGTCAAGATCGCCGGCAACCCGACCCGCCGGGAAGGTGGGACGGCGATGGCTGCAGGCGTCGTGACGTTCCCCGACGGCAAAGTTGTGTGTCTCGGCGGGTGTCCTGGCGGACCCCCGGTCGAGTAAATCGGGGAGAGACGCGTGACTGGTCCACGATGCGTGGCGGTGGCCGGCGCTTTCCTTGGCCTGATGCTGGTGGTCGGAACGACCGACGCGGCCGCTCAGTCCGACGAAGAGTACGAAAAGATCCTGCCGTTCATCGGGCACTGGGATTCGGACGTCGTCGTGCCCGATGGCCAGGACAGGGGTAATTGCGGAGGCCGCGCCGGTGACGCCGGCGAGAAGCTCCTGAACTGCTCGCTGCCGGCCGATCAGCTCCCGCTGAACGCCCGCGGAGAAGCGTGGCTGAAGTACGTGGACATCTTTCAGTCGCCGACGACGGCCGAGTGTGCGCAGCTCGGGCTGCCGGCGCTGTTGACGGATGGGGCCTTCATTTCCGCGTCTCCGGGCCGAGTCGACATACAACATCCGACCAACAACTACGTGTCGCGTACTGTCTGGATGAATGGAGGCGGTCCCAGGCCGCTGACGGGACAGCTGTTTCAACACGGCTTTTCGGTCGGGCGCTTCGACGGGGACGACTTCGTGATCGACACCGACCACTTCGCTTTCGATCCCGACGGCATCGACGATCACCTCCACATGGCCTCGTCAGTGCGGAAGAAGGTCACCGAGCGCTATCAGCTCATCGACGATGAGCACCTGCGAATCGTCATTACCCTGGACGACCCGACGTTCCTCAGCCGACCGTTCACGTGGGCGATCCTCTGGTCGAAGAAACAGGGAGGGCCTCCTCCCGCATGGCGGTCGTGCGACGCCGATGCCGCGCGGCGGGAGCTCGAGTTCGCTTATCCGGGTAACAAGTATCCCGACACAAAGAAGTAGAGGAACGGCCATGAAACGACGTGTGGCATGGGCATGCGGCGCGGCACTGCTTTCAGGCTCGTTGATCGGTCATCTGCACGCGCAGGCCGCCGCGGCCATCGCCCACGTGGACGCGGCACGCGCCGCCATCGCGCCGAAAGGCGCGGATCCCAAGAAGACGCCGCCGTTCCATGTCTTCCAGGCGCTCTTCGATCAGGCGTGTCAGGAACCGAAGCTGCCCGATGTCATGCGCACCAACGATCGGTCGGCGGTCGTGCCGCGCAAGGACTGGTTCGCGTGGCCGGCCAATATCTTCGACAACCTCTACTTCATCGGCACCAAGACCGCGGGCGTCTGGGCGGTCAATACGCCGGAAGGCATCATCGTCATCGACGCGAACTTCCATTACTCGAGCAAGGAGCTGGTGCTCGGCCTCCTCAATTTCGGACTCGATCCCCACAACATCAAGTACGTCGTCATCACCCACGCGCACGACGATCGGTATTGGGGAGCGAAGGCGCTGCAGGACACGTATCCCAACGCGCGCATTGCCATGTCGGCGGCGGACTGGGACCTCGTGGCGAAGGACAACTCGCCGGCGCAATTCAAGCCCCGGAAAGACATGGTCGTCAGCGACGGCCAGAAAATCACGCTCGGCGGCGTCACGGTCACCGCCTACATCACCCCGGGTCACACGCCAGGGACGCTCTCACTCATCATCGGGCCGCTGACGAACAGGAAAAGCGTGGCATCCGACAACGCCGCCCACGTGGCGAGCATCTGGGGCGGGACCGATGCGAGCATCGGCCGGCAGGGCGTCCAGTACTACCCGGACGGCCAGACGATGATGCGCACCCACGTCACGTCGTTGCGACGCTTCATCGACCTCGGCGCGAGGGCGGGCGTGGACGTCGTCCTCTCACCGACGCTGGCGCACGCCAACTTTTTCCAGAAGCTCCGCGCCTGGAGATACATGAACCCCGATGAATCCGGCGGGGGCAACCCGGAGGGTGTGCTCGGCGAGTGGCTGAAGCTGCAGGGAGCGACACATCCCTTCGTCAGCAAGGAGGCGGTCGAGCGATACCATCGAGTCCTCCTGGAATGCTACGAGGCCCAGCTCGCCTGGAGGACGGGTTCGTAGCATCCGGAGATGGCATCGGTTCTCGCCCAGCTCGAACAATCCGCGCTCGGCACGTGGATCCACGAATCGGGGCTCCTCTACGGCTACCCGCTGATTCTGTTCCTGCATACCCTGGGATTGAGCACGGTCGTCGGCCTGAACGTCGCCATCGACCTGCGGCTCCTTGGTGTCGCGTCCCGGGTTCCGCTCGCGTCGCTGGACAAGCTGTTCGGTCTTTTGTGGGCGGGATTCGCGTTGACCGCCGTGACCGGCGTGCTCCTGTTCATCGCCGACGCCACCAAGCACGCGTCGAACCCGGCATTCTTCGTCAAGCTGGTGTTCGTCGGCGGTGGCGTAACGACACTGGCGTTCCTCCGCCGCCGCGTCTTTCACGGCGACGAGCGCGGCAGGTTCCTCGCGGCAGCGTCGCTCGCCTGCTGGTTCGTCGCGCTCACCGCCGGCCGTCTCATGGCGTACGTGAGCGAGTTCATCTCATGAACCTGGCGCACGTGCATCTGCTGCTGAACCACGTGCCGACCATCGGCTTCGGCTTCGGCATCGGATTGCTGGTCGCGTCCCTGGTCCGGGACAGCGCGGATCTTCGGCGCGCCGGCTATGTGGTGTTCTTCGTCGTCGCTCTCGTGGCGATTCCTGCCTATTTGAGCGGCAACGCGGCGGATGTCGTTCTCCGGACCGGGAAGGAGCTGCAACACGACGTCGTGATCGCGCACCAGAACGCAGCGATGCTGGCACTCATCCCCATGGAGATCGTGGGACTCGCGAGCTGGCTGGCCTTGTGGCAGTCCCGGCGGTGGCAGCAGCCGGCGGTACTGGTGTTGTCGATCGTGACCTTCGTGCTGATGGCGCGGGCGGCCACGATCGGCGGACAGATTCGCCATCCTGAAATCGTGGCGGCGGGGGCGGCCGCCTCCGCGCCGTCGTGGCCGAGCCCCGCGGCGATGGGAGCGGCGTTGGTGCTCGACCATCCGTGGGTCTGGCCGATCTGCGAGGTATTCCATTTCGTCGGTCTCTGCCTGCTCTTCGGCGTGACGCTGCTGGTGAACCTCCGACTCGCGGGATTCGTCGGTGGCTTCCCGCTGGCCGAGGTGAACCGGCTGCTGCCGTGGGCGGTGGCGGGACTCGCCATCAACGTCATCACGGGCATGCTGTTCTTTCTTGCCGCTCCCGACCAATACACCCAGAACAGCGCGTTCACCTGGAAGATGGGTCTCGTGCTGCTCGGCGGACTCAGCCTGCTCTACCCGACGATGTTCGACGAGGAGCCTGGCTCGACCGCCGGCATCCTGCACACGGCGATGACGCGCAGATTGATTGGCGTCTGCTCCGTCGCGATCTGGATTGGCGTCATCTTCTTCGGCCGCTATCTTCCGTATCTGGGGACCGAGTAGGGATCGAGGCGCGTCGTGCCGCGACGCTGATGGAGCCCTTCATCAGCCTCGGGATCAAGGAGGGCGCGCACGTCATCGCCGCCCTGCTTCTATCGCGGAGGCGAGGGGATCTCTTCAATCGCACCTACGACTGGATCAAAGCGCGGGGGCTCACCGAGGGCGGCAGCGACCATGCCGCCCTCGTCGGCTGAACCGTCTCGAGGACCTCAGAACACGTACTTGATCCCGAACTGGAAGACCCGCGGCGTGCCCGCCTGCGTCGTGATCTGGCCGAAGTTGCCGGCGTCGAGATTGACGGTGTTGGCGTTGCCGCCGCCGCCCAGCGGCGGGCCGGGATTGCCCCAGTTGAAGTGGTTCAGCAGGTTGAACGTCTCCAGCCGCAGCTCCACGTTCTGCGCCGGGCCAAGCGGAATGCGGCGCGAGAGCGCCAGGTCGATGCTCCAGTACGCGGGCCCCTCGATGCTGTTGCGTTTATGGTTACCGAGTTGCCCCGGTGCCGGATAGGCGAACGCGGCGGGGTTCAGGTAGTTGTTGAGCGTCTTGTCCCCGTAGGGGTTGTCGAGCACCTGGTCGACGCGCTGTTGCAGGATGCCGTTGGCCGCGATGTCACGCAGCGTCATGACGGTCAGCCAGGCGCCCGAGCGCGCGCCGAGAATGCCCGCCAGGTTCCACCCCGACGCCAGGATGTGCAGCCCGCGGTTCGCGAACTGCGGCGTCTCCAGCGTCACCGTCGCGTTCGCGATGTGGCGCCGCGAGAACGTGCAGTTGCCGAGGTCCCAGTCGGGATTGTTGGGATCCTGCAGGCTCTGGCCGCCCGTGAAGAACGTTGTCTGCGCGAAGTTCCCCACACAGTAAGAGCGGGTGTAATTGCCGCTGAGGCTCACGCCGCGCGCCGCGCGCCGCTGCGTCGACAACCGCAGCGCGTGATACGTCTGCGTGCCGATCGCCTCGTGGCGCTCGATCGAGCCGATCAGCCGCGACGCCTGCGGGTTCTCGAGTGACAGCAGCCGCCGCTGATTCAGGTTTGCGGTCGTCGTGCACGTCGGATAGAGGACGCCCGCGAGCGTGCACGGCCCGGTGCCGAGGAAGACGCCCGCGTTGCGCTGCACCTGCGCCCAGATCCGATCGGTGTAGCTGCCGAGATAGCTGGCCGACACCTGCCACGCCGCACCGATCTGCCGTTCGGCGATGACGTTCCACGACTGGATGCGCGTCGAGTTGTTGTCGGGGTCGACCGACGCAAGCGCGCCGTAGGAAGGGAACTGGGCATCCGGACCGGGAGTCTCCGGATACGGATGCGGCGCCCCGCCAGGGAAGTCGCGATACGGATCGTCGAAGCCGCCCGGCAGCTGGGTGACACGCAGCCGCCCTCCGAACGGCGGCGCCGTCGCGCTGATGAACAGGTAGGACGCGCCCTGGAAGTCGTAGCCGAGGCTGTACGAAGAGCGCACCGCCGTTCGGCCGTCGCCGGTCACGTCCCACGCCATGCCGATGCGCGGCGCGACGTTGGTGTACTTGTTGTTCAGCCCCGACTTGCCGGACGGGAAGCCGGTGTCGCCAGGATAGAGAAACCCGGGCGGCGCGTTGCGAAAGACCGTGCTCGTGGTGCCCTGGCGGAAGCGGTCGAGACTGAAGTTCGCAATCGCCTGGTTTTCGATGCGCGCGCCGAAGAACGGTTCCCACCGGAGCCCGCCGTTCAGCGTCACGCGCCTGCCGACACGCCACGTGTCCTGGGCGTAGAGGCCGAGGTACTTCTGGTTCATGTCGAGGACGCCGGGCCGCGCGTGCTCGAGACGGGCCAATCGCCCGGTGAGGAAGTCCGCCATGCCGAGCCCGGTGAACGATCCGTCGAAGGTCCATAAGCCCACGCCGCGCTGACCGTCCACCGTGTAGTGGGTCCAGTACGCCGTGCTGCCGCCCAGCGCGAGCTGATGGCTGCCTCGCACCACGGTGAGGTCGTCGGAGATCTGATACGCGTCGGTATCGCCCTGGAAGAGCACCGACCCTCCCGATGCGGTCGCGAACCCGCCGCTGATCTCCATGCCGATCACGCCCGGCACGTAGTTGTAGAAGTTGTTGATGCCAAGCGTCTCGGCGCCGAAGAACGGCTCGAGGTTGTAGTGCGCGCGGGTGCGGTTCCACGCGCCGCGCACCGCATTCACCACGTTGGAGCCGAAGACGCGGGTATCGCCGAGCGTCAGCGAATGCGCGCGATGGTTCTGCGCGGCGTCTTCCGGCCTCGTCGTCAGCACGTTGCCGGACGACGGCCATGCCGGGAGCTGCTCGTCGAATGTCAGCATGTAGCGCCCGAACATCGAATGCCCGCCGCTGCGCTGATAGTCGATCTTGGCGACCATCTGGCTCTGGTCGTAGTGAAGGGGCGCGGAAAACCTGACGTCGCCGCACGGATCGGCGGTCGTCGGCAGCTGCCGCGCCACCCGCATGGCCGCGGGGCTGAAGAGACGCGGATCGATCGTGTTGTTCACGAACGGGGCGCGCAGCGTGACCTGCTGGCCACGGTTGCAGGCCGGCGAGGCGAACGCCGTGAAGTCGCCGGCCAGCATCGCGGGCGTCGGGATGCGCGTGATCGCGTCGGGCGGCGTGACACGCAGGAACGTCCCCTGATAGGCGCCGAAGAAGAACAGGCGGTCGGTCAGAATCGGGCCGCCGAGCACGCCGCCAGGCTGATTCCGCTTCAGGCCGTCGTCCAGCTTCTTACCGTCGGGACCGATGGGCGCAAAAACCGCCTTGGAGTTGAAGCGCTTGTCGCGCAGGAACTCGAAGAGCGCGCCGTGCAGCACGTTCGTGCCCGACTTCGTTACGGCGTTCACGGTGCCGCCCGAATGGACGCCGTTCTCCGCGGAGAGCCCGCTCGTCGCGACGCGGAATTCCTGCAGCGCGTCGGGAAACGGCAACGGCATGTTGAGGTTGTCGTACGGGTTGTTGTGCGCCGCACCGTCGAGCAGGTACGCCACACCGAACGGAAGGCTCCCCGCCACGCCGGTGAAGGTCGATCCGGGCATGCTCTTGTTGTTGGCCACGTCCTGCACGGCGGCGCCTGCGAGCACGATCAGGTCCGTGACCTGGCGTCCCTGCAGCGGCAGCTCGAGGATCCGCTCCTGCTCCACGACCTCGCTGATGCCGGTGCTCCGCACGTCGACGAGCGGCGCCGCCGCCTCGACGGAGATGGTTTCCTGGAGGTTGCCGACCGACAACACCACGTTGATCGTCGGCGTCGCGGCCACCTGCAGGACGATGCCCGTCTGCACGTAGGTGCGGAACCCCTGCAGCGTGACCTCGAGCCGGTAGGGGCCGGTCGGCAGGTTCGACATCACGTAGAGTCCGTTCGCCTCCGTCACGACCGAGCGGTTGAACCCGGTATCGGTCTGCGTGACGGTGACGGTCACTCCCGGCAGCACGCCTCCGCTCTCGTCGGTGACGCGTCCGTTGAGTTCTGCCGTCGCCTGCGCCCAGGCGGCCGTGCTCGTCAGGAGAACGAAGAGCCCAATGGCGAGATGCCTCGGAACACGCATGACTCTGAACCTCCGTGTGAAAGCCGGACTGACGCCGAACCATGGAGGCGGCGCCTGCGATCGACGCAGGCGGGAGCACGTCGTTACTGAGTCGATGTCTTCTGCGCGTCGGACGCGGTGCAATTCCCCCCGCGGCACCGGTCGTTGTCGTCGCACACGAACTCGAAGATCTTCCAGGTGGGTTTCATCTGCATCGACCAGTTTTCGACCCACGGCGCGGTGAAAATCGCGGGGTCGTCGATCGTGACGTCGTAGGACGCGTTCGCCCGGTCGGTGTACTTGATGCGTTCGACGACGTGCGCCCGATCGCTGTGCCATCGCGATCCCCCGTCGTCGGGATGATAGGCGTCGAGCATCCACTCGTTGAGGCTGACGGTGTCGATGACCAGCGTGTCGCCGTCCCACCAGGCGATCGAATCGCCCATGTAGGTCGGCTCGATATCCGCCGCGTGGGCGCGGTTCGGCGCGCCGAACGGGATCACGCGGAAGAAATGCATGTACTCGTAGAGGATGACGAGCTGATTCGCCGTCTGGATGAACTGCTGCGCGTAGGGCGACGGAATCTGGCGTGTCAGGCCGTTCGGCAGGCAGACCGCGGTGGGATCGTCGAGTCGAACGTTGCCCGTGTGCGGCCTCAAGAAGAGTGACCTGCCCTCCGGTGTGAACGCGGACATTTTCGCGTCGGTATAGAGCCGCACCGTGGCGTTGTCGGTGTCCTTGCCCGTGTGCCTGAAGCCGGGACCGGCCCAGACGCCGGAGAAGTCAGGCTTGCCGTCGGGTCCGCGCCGGATGTCCTGCGCGTGCGCCGCCTGCTGCGGCGCCTCGGCAGTCGAGCAACCTGTGAGGCCCGCGGCGGAGAGCACCGCGACGGCCGCGAGCGCGATCGCCGGAGACGTTCGCAAGCACGTGCGCATGGCTCACCCCTCAGTCCGGCCGGGCGTCCTCGGCCGATGCGGTAAAGACGCTGCGGCCGTCCGGGAACGTCACGCGGCCACCGGAAGCGTTGTTCGATCCGTCTCGCGCCCTGAAGCCCTCGACCTTCACGACGTCGCCGATCTTCATGACATCCTGCCGGATGCCCTGGCGCATCAGGAACGCGGGAGGTCCACCTGAAAATCCCCACGTGACGACCTTGCCGCGCTCATCCTTGACGTCGACGTAGAACCAGATGTGTGGATTGCGCCACTCCACCTTCTTCACCACGCCGGTGACCGACACCGGCTTGTTCCGGTCGTACTCGGTCGCGAACGAGTGGTGCGCCAGGAGGTGAGGACCTGTGACGAGCGCGACGAGCACCGCGGAAACCGCGCCGGTCATCTTCATGCGTGCCGGTGACATGGGACGTGCTCCTTATGAGGAAGGCCGCTACGGGCCTCCGGTAGACAAGCGCGTCTGGCCGACTGCCCCCGTCGGCCAGCCGGAACTGGTCCGGTAGACTACACCCGCCGAGCATCCCCCTGACGAAGATTTTCAGCCGGTTGCCGTGATATTTTTGACGGGTTCGGGCGGCACCCGGCGCCCGCGTGGAGGTTCCGATGTCACGACGCACGCTGTTCGCTCTCCTGGCCGGCCTCGCCTTCAGCGGCCTCACCGTGCTCGCCCATCACAGCGTGGCGGCGACCTACGATACGGACAAGAAGATCACGCTTCATGGAGCGATCACGCAGGTCGACTGGAAGAACCCGCACGTCTTCTATTTCATCGACGTGACGGACGGCTCCGGGAAGGTGACGAACTGGGCCATCGAGGCGTCGACGCCGAACCAGCTGTACCGGGCCGGATGGCGCAAGGACGACGTGAAGAGCGGCGACACGGTGACGCTGACGGACACGTCGCCGGCGCGCAATGGATCGCCAAAGGCGTCAGGCGGCACGCTGACGCTCCCGAGCGGCCGCAAGGTGTTCAGCGGATCGCCCAACCAGGAGCAGTAGATAACGTCAAGGAAGGCCGCTAAGGCTTTCCGGTAGACAGCAAGGAAAGCCGTTAAGGCTTTCCGGTAGACAGCAAGGAAAGCCGTTAAGGCTTTCCGGTAGACAGCAAGGAAAGCCGTTAAGGCTTTCCGGTAGACAGC
>Ga0070705_100001077_pt1 | contig 15176 bp, 11 predicted proteins | sample KBSK5253metaG_FD_65455 | JGI IMG/M metagenome (GOLD analysis project Ga0070705, IMG submission 65455) | Corn, switchgrass and miscanthus rhizosphere microbial communities from Kellogg Biological Station, Michigan, USA - KBS K5-25-3 metaG | ecosystem: Host-associated > Plants > Roots >... | reverse complement strand
TGCTCGAACGGCCGCAGTGACCGCCGCCAGCTCCGCCGCCAGGGCCACCTCGTCCCCCGAGCCCGACCGCGTCAGGATTTCGCCGGCGCGCCGCAGCTCGACCGCAAAGACGGTGGCCTGGTTCACCGCGATCCCGCGCGTCACGGCGTCGCGCGCCACCTGCGCGAACTCGGCGACGCGCTCGGCTACCGGTCCGCCACCCGCGCCGCCCAGGGCGCGGAACGTCCCGGCCAACGTGTGGGCCCGCAGCTCGCGCTGCGTCGGGCTCGGCGCGCGCTCGAGCGAGTCGGCCGCCTGGCGGAGATGCTCGCCGTGGGAGACGAGCTCCAACCGGCCGAGCGTGGCCGGTCGGGCCGGAGCGGTGCCGCGCTGCACCACGTGCGGTCCGGCGTCGGCGTGAAATAGCGTTTCAATGGGGACGACGTCCGGCTCGCTCTCCATGAAGCGCATCAGCAACCCGGCGAACTTCCGGAAGTCGGCGCCCTCGGGATCGGGCCGGCCGCGCTCGGCGACCTCCCGGGCGGCATGGGCGATCGAGCTGGCCGCCGTCTGGAACAGCTCGCCGATGAGCGCCGCGGAAACGGTGCTGCCGCGGCTCAACTCCCCGATGGCGCGCTCGATCCCCTCCAGCAGGTCGGGAAGCGGGGGCAGGTCGTTCAACGCGGCCAGCCCGCGCAGGGGCTGGAGCGCCTTGAGGACGTGCTGCAACGGATCGTGGGCCAGCGGGTTGGCGCCCAGCGCCTTGGCGGCGCGATCGAGCGCGCTCGCGATCGCCGCGCCCTCGCGCGCGACGAACGCCCGCGCTCCGGCGTCGAGCCCCATCGCCTCAGCGGCGCGCACCTGCGCGGAGGGCCGTCCGGCGAGCTGCTCGAGCTGAGCCGCCAAGGCTTCGGCCTTGGCGGTGTCCGCCTCCGTCCAGCTGGCGGCCCGGCGCACGAAGATCTTGAGATCGTCCACGGCCCGGATCGCGATCTGTTTGGTGCCCGCGTCCCAGGCGCGCCGGCCCTCGCGCACCGCCCGTGCGAGCGCCTCGACCCCCGTCGCCGCACGAGCGATCGCCTGCTGGCTCGCCATCAAGGCACTGCCGCGCAGCGCCCGCGACAACCGCACGAACTCGTCGGCGGCGGGCGGCGCATCACCCTGGAGGAGGGCGTCGAGCCGGTCCAGGTACTCGCCCGCCTCGAGGGCGAAGAAGTCGGACATGCCGAGCGGCTGGCCCGGCGTCGGTGCAGTCATTTCGACACCAAGATAGGCATCCTCGCGTTTTGCACCAACTGTTTCATGCGCCGCACCGCTTCTTCCAGCCCCCAGAACACCGCATTGCTGACGATGGAGTGCCCGATGTTCAGCTCCTCGATCTCGGGGATGGCCGCGACCGGCTGGACGTTCTGGTACGTCAGTCCATGTCCGGCATGGACCGCGAGCCCCACGCCTTTGGCATACGCCGCTGCTCGACGCAGTTCGTTCAACGCCTTTTTTCTACGCAGTTCGCTTGACGCATTTGCATATGTGCCCGTATGGATCTCGATCGCCGGCACGCCGAGCGCATGGGCTTGATCGATGGTCTTGCGCACGGGATCAATGAACAGGCTGACGCGGATCCCGGCATCCTTCAGGCCTGCGATGGCGGCGGCGAGACGCCGGTCGCCGCGCCGCAACGCGAGCCCGCCCTCGGTCGTGACCTCGCGGCGCCGCTCCGGCACCAGCGTGGCCTGGAATGGGCGGGGGCGGAGCCGGCGTGCGAGCCGCACGATGTCGGGATGTGCACCGAGCTCGAGGTTCATCACGGTGCGAACACCGCGCGCGAGTGTCGCGACATCCGCATCCTGGATGTGCCGTCGATCCTCGCGCAGATGCACCGTGATGCCGTCGGCGCCGCCGCGCTCCGCGGCCGCGGCGGCCTGTATGGGGTCGGGTTCGTCGGTCCGGCGTGCTTCGCGCAGGGTCGCGACGTGATCGATGTTGACGTAGAGGCGCATGGCGTCTTAGGTTGGACTCCTTATGCGACGACTCTCCGTGATGCTGCTGTTCCTCGCCGCTGCCTGCGGCGGGAGATCCGGTCCGCAGACGCCGCAGCCGCAGTCAGTGAACGCGGCACTCGAGCAGTTCCTCGCGGCCGTGAAAGCCAACGATTTGGGCCGCATGGGCGGCCTCTGGGGCACCGAGCGTGGCCCCGCCGCTGAATGGATGAAAGCGCAGGAGCTGCGCCAACGCCTCGCGGTCATCCAGAAATACCTCGATCACGTCGGCTACCGCATCATCGAGGGACCGCTCGCGGTCCCCAACCGCAGCGACTTGCGCACGTACCGCATCGATCTGCAGCGCAGCGCGTGCAACCAAGCGGTGCCGATCGACGTGGTGCGGACGCGCAGCGGCGGCTGGCTCGTGTACGACGTGCATCTCGAGGCTGCCGGCAGCCCTGGGGGGCGGTGTCAGCCTCCGGGATCGGGAACTCGTCAGTAGCGCAGGGCGTTTCACCTACTCAGTCAGCTCGAGCAGAATACCGTGGGTCGCCGTGGGATGCAGGAAGGCGATGCGGCGGCCGCCGACCCCACGTCGTGGGGTGTCGTCGACGAGGCGGTAGCCGGCGGCCCGGCAGCGCGCCAGGGCCGCGTCGAGGTCCGGGACGCGATAGCAGATGTGGTGGATGCCCGGTCCGCGGCGGGCGAGAAACTTGGCGACGGGACTCGCAGGATCGACCGGTTCGAGCAGCTCGACGTCCACGTCGCCGAATCGGAGACTGACGATACTCGCGCCGTCCGCAGACTCAGGACGACCGGGAACCAGGCCGAGGACGTCACGATAGAAGGGCAGGGCCTCGGCGAGGCTCGTCACGGCGACGCCGATGTGGGCTACGCGGGGCTCGTTCATACAGCGGTCAACTTAACGATTGTCACAGAAGGAGTGGAGGGTTTATGGAGGCGACGCACCCGGCGGCGGTTACCGACGCCACGTTTCCGCAAGAGGTCGAGCAGCACAAAGGGCTCGTGATCGTGGACTTCTGGGCCACGTGGTGCGGCCCATGCCATCGGGTCGCGCCGATCATGGAGCAGCTGGCGGGCGAGTACCCGGGCAAAGTCAAGGTGCTCAAGGTGGACGTGGACGCGAACCCGGGCACGGCGATGCGCTTTAACGTCCGCTCAATTCCGAGTATTCTATTCTTCAAGGACGGGCGCCACGTGGACACCATCGTGGGCGCCTACCCGAAGCCGGCATTCGAGCAGAAGATCCAGCAGCACCTGGGCTAACCTCCCCGGAGGACGATGCGCGCGAGCACCGCTCGCCTGACGAATTCGCCGGTTCGCCTCGCGGATCTCCAATTCCCGCAGGTGAACCGGCTGATTCATCGTACCCGCCTGGCGTTCATCCACCTCGATAACCTGCTGGCCTTCGCTAAACGCGACCGCGACGGTCGCGTGGACGGATACATCGCCGCGTACCTGCCCGACGAGTGCCTGCTGCTGTTCTTCCGCAAAGGCGAGGCGGTGAATGCCGCGTCGCTGCACACGGCGGGGCGTCAGGTCATCACGATCACCGAAGCCCTGAAGCGGATGCGCGCCGAAGTGGAGCGCGGCGAGCTGGCCTACTGCGCGGCGCCGATGGAGCAGCTCGCGTGGATGTACGGGTCGTGCGCCGGCGGGTACCAGAGTCGCTTCATCGACGTCAACCAACCCGACAAGTTCTTCCCCGTGCTGCAGCAAGAGCAGGTGACCGGCGTGCTGGAGCTGATCTCGAACGGCCGGGCCTCGTATCTCAAGTTCGAGAAGGGTCGTTACGTGAGCGGCTACTTCTGCGACAAGCCCGACGCGATCCCGGCCGCGCGCTACCTCGAATCGCTGTTCGAGCTCGGCCCGGACGGCGCGTCGCCGGCCATGTCGGCCGGCGCCTTCCCGGCCGCCGCCGACCTGCCCGCCCAGGCGCCGACCGCCCTCGTCAACACGTACCGCGAGTTGTACTGGCGCATCGTGGACGCGATCGACCGCGAGTTCCCGGGGGAGGCCAAGAAACGCGCGCAGAAGGTCACGTCGTCGATCGTCGGCACGCACCAGGCCCTCACGCTGTTGAGCGTGCCGCGCGGCGCCGACACTCCGGACGCCGTCGTCCGCCCCGAAGAGCTCTCGACCGCCCTCACCGATTGGACGCTGCAACTGCTCGAGGGCGCGGAGGTAATGATGCCCGGCACCGCGCCCAAGGTCCTCAAGGATGCCACGCGCGAGCACCGGTACGTGTTGCAGGCGTCCGGGTTCTATTCGCGCCTCCCCTGGCAGGTGACGTGGTGACGTGGCGGGCACTCTCTACGTCGTCGCCACGCCGCTCGGCAACCTCGGGGATCTGTCGCCGCGCGCCGCGGACACGCTGAAGAACGTGGCCGCCGTCGCGGCCGAAGACACCCGCCACACGAAGACGCTCGTCGCCCACGTCGGCTCGCATGCGGAGCTGATCAGTTTCCACGCCCACTCGAGTGAGCGCGCCCTCGAGCGCATCCTCGACCTGCTCGGCACCGGCAAGGATATCGCGCTCGTGACCGACGCGGGCACGCCCACCGTTTCCGACCCCGGGGCGGCGCTCGTGGCGGCCGCGCGCGCGCGCGACATCCCGGTCGTGACGATTCCCGGCCCCACGGCCGTCGCCGCGGCGCTCGCCGTGTCGGGGCTACCAGCCGACCGCTACGCCTTTTTCGGATTCCTGCCTCGCAAGGGAACGGACCGCCGTCGTCTCCTCGATCTCATCGCGCGCTCGGAGTGGACCGTCGTCGTTTTTGAGGCGCCGAATCGCGTCGCCGACTTGTTGAGCGATCTGGCCGAGGTGTGCGGAGACAATCGGCAGGTCGCCGTGTCGCGCGAGATGACCAAAGTGTTCGAAGAGACGCGCGCCGGGACCCTCGCCGAACTGGCGGGTTACTACGCCGAAGCCCCGCCGCGCGGCGAAGTCACCGTCGTCGTCTCGGGAACGGGGAAGGCCGCGCCGGAAGAAGTGTCGATCGATCCCGAGGTGCGCGCCCGCGCACTCCTGGCGCAGGGCATGACCCGCAAGGACGTCGCCGAGCAGATCGCGGAAGAAGCGGGGATCTCTCGCAACACGGCGTATCGGTTGGTGAACGAACTATGAGCGGTTCGGCGGTTCGGCGGTTTGGCGGTTTGATAGCGGCCGTGGCGTTGGCCTTTCGAACCGCCGATCCGCCGAACCGGCTCGCCGCCGCCTCTCTTACCATCGGCCGCCTGCACTACGACGGCGGCGGCGACTGGTACGCCAACCCGTCGAGCCTGCCCAACCTGCTCGCCGCCCTGCGCGAGCGCACCACGCTTCCGGTCGCCGAGCGCGAGCGGGTCGTGACGCTGACCGGGCCCGAGCTGTGGGACGTTCCCTACCTCTACATGACCGGACACGGCAACGTGCGTTTTTCCGACGTTGAAATCCGCAACCTGCGGCGCTATCTGGAACAGGGCGGATTCCTGCACGCCGACGACAACTACGGGATGGATCAGTCGTTTCGTCGCGAGATCGCCCGCGTGTTTCCCGATCATCCGCTCGTCGAGGTCCCGCTGTCGCACCCGATCTATCGGCTCGTGTACGACTTCCCCCGGGGCATTCCCAAGATCCACGAGCATGACGGGCTGCCGGCGCAGGGGTTCGGTGTGTTCTTGGGCGACCGGCTCGTCGTATACTATTCATATCAGTCCGATCTCGGCGACGGCTGGGAAGATCCCGACGTCCACCACGATCCCCCGGAGCTTCATGAAGCGGCATTGCGAATGGGCGTGAACCTGTTCACCTACGCGGTGAGCGCGGTCCGGTGACGCGGTGACCGAGACAGCCCGACGCCTGCGGCGGCTCGCGCAGCCGCACGCCCGCGCCCGGGCGCTCGCCGTGCTGCTCGCCGGCGCCGGGGCCGTGTTCGCGGCCGCGGCGCTCGGGCTGACGCTCGCGCCGCGGCTGCCGGGCGTCGCGCTCGGGTGGGCGTGCGTCGCCGCCAGCGCCCTGGCGGCGGTGTGGGCGGTCCGCCGCGCGCTCCGCGAGGCGGCCGCCGCGGCGGTGGGCCGTCTGGTCGAGGCGTCGGCCCGGACGCGTGCCGGCAGCATCGTCGGCGTGGTGAGCCCGGCTGCCCCGGCCCGTGGGGGCACGAGTCCCGAACTCCTCGCGGCAGCGGACGCGCGGGCCGCCCGCGTGGTGGAGCAAGCGGCGCCGGACGTGAACGGTCTGCTCGGCCGTACCACGCGGCGCCGCGTCGCGCTCGGCACGCTGGCGGCCTTCGCCGGTGCCGCGCTCTTCGTCGTCGCGTCTCCGACGTCCGGGCGCGCCGCCGCGTTCTGGAACCCCGTGCGCGCGTGGCGCGACGCCCGCGCGCCGGTGCGTCTCGCAGTGGACCGGCGCCGCGTGCGGCGTGGCGACAGTGTGACGGTCAGTGTGACCGTGCCCGGCGCGACTCGCGCCACACTGTGGACGCGCGGTGCCGGCGAGCCCTGGCGCCCCGCGCTGCTCGCGCTCGACGGCGACGGCCGCGCCGCCCGCCGACTCGGGCCGCTCGAATCGGACCTGTTCCTGCGCGCGGCGAGCGGTGGCCGCTCGAGCGCCGAGCTCAAGGTCGACGTCGCGCTCCCCGCCTTCCTCGCCGAGCTCGCGCTGACCGCGCGCTTCCCCGCCTACATCGGCCGCGCCGACGAGCCCCTCCTCGTGGGTCCCGACCCCGTGCTGCTCCCCGCCGGCACGGAGATCGTCACGAGCGGCGCCGCGAGCGTGCCTCTAGCGGACGCCACCTGGGCGGCTGGCGACCACGTGGCGCGGCTGCGCGTCGACGGCACCCGGCTCGACGGCCGGTTCACGCCTCGGACCAGCGGCACCTGGCGGTTCGCGGCGCAGACGCGGGACGGAGCTGCGTTCGACTGGGGAAGCGGCCCCCCCGAGCTGCACCTCGTGGTCGTGCCCGACTCGGCGCCGGTCGTGACGATCCCCGTGCCGGGGCGCGACACGACGCTCCCGCTCTCACTGCGCCAGCCGCTCGTCGTGGACGTGCGCGACGACCACGGCATCTCGCGGCTCACCGTGGTGAGCTGGCGCGTCAGTCGCACGGGTCGCGTCGGCGCAGTGGTGCGGGAGTCGCTCGACGTGAGCGGCGCGGGCGATCGTGCGATCGTCCAAGGGCAGCTCGATGCGCAGCAGCGCGGTCTCCTGCCCGGCGACACGCTGCGCGTCTACGTCGAGGCGTGGGACAACGCGCCCGCTCCCGCGACGCATCGCGGGCGCAGTCCCGAGCTGGCGCTGCGGCTGCCGAGCATGGAGGAGCTGCGCGCCGCCGCGCGCGAGGCGGCGCGCACCGTGGCCAGCGCGGCGGAGTCGCTCTCCACGGCGCAGCAGGATTTGAGCGAGCGCACGCGCGACCTCGCCCAGGAGCGGAATCGCGACGCGAGCGGCGGCGCCACGCGCCAGCCCGGCGGCCAACCGGGCACGCTGCCGTTCCAGGCAACGGAGCGGGCCGAGGAGATCGCGCGTCAGCAGGCCGCCATGTCGGAGCGGGTGGCGGAGCTGGCGCGGGCCGTGGACGAGATCGCGCGGGCGGCGGAGGCGGCGGGCGTGAACGATACCGCGTTCCAGCATCGGCTCCGCGAAGTACAGGAGATGCTGGAGCGCGCGCTCACGCCGGAGTTGGAGCAGCGGCTCCGCGAGCTGCAGGAGGCGCTGGCGCGACTCGACCCCGAGGCCACGCGCCAGGCACTGCAGCGGCTGGCGGAGGCGCAGCAGCAGCTGCGGCGTGAGCTCGAGCGCAGCCAGGAGCTGTTCCGGCGCGCCGCGATCGAAGGCGAGCTTGCGTCGCTGGCACAAGACGCCGAGGACCTGGCCCGAAGGCAGAGCGAGTGGACCAAGGAGGACGCGCCGCGCGCCGACTCGAGCGCCGCCGCGGCGGAACGAGAGCTGGCCGACCGTGTCGATTCCCTGTCCAAGGGACTCGATCGGGCGGGGCAAGAGGTATCGCTGGCTCCGCAGCAGGCAGCCGCGCGCCGCGCGCGCGCGGCCATGCAGGAAGCGGCGAATGCGGCGCAGCAGCGCGACTCGCGGGGCGCGCGGCGTGGCGGTCAGGAAGCCGCCGACTCGCTGCGCGACCTGCCCGACGAGCTGCGCCGCCATCGCGACTCGCTCTCCGCGGCGTGGAAGCAGGAGACGCTCGTGGCCCTGGAGCGCGCGTTGGGCGAGACGGCCGCCCTCGCCGAGCGCCAACAGGGAATCGCCGAGGCGCTGCGCCGGGGCGAAGTCGGTGCCGCGACGCGCGGCCGGCAGGGCGCCGTCGAGGAAGGGACCGCCGCCGTCGAGCGCCAGGTGAGTGAGGCGGCGGGGCGTCATGCGCTCGTCCCGCCGCAGCTCGAGGCGGCGGTCGGGATGGCGCAGAACCAGATGCGCCTCGCGCGCGAACAGCTCGAGCAGGCGGATCCCAATGCCGCGACGGCCGCAGCCTACGCCGAGCAGGCGCTCGATGCACTCAACGCGACCGCGCTGGCCCTCGTGCGCACCGCCCAGCAGGTCGGCGGCGCGCAGTCGGGGTCCGGATTCCAGGAAGCGATGGAGCAGCTGGCGCGGATGGCGGGCCAACAGCAGGGCATGATGGGCGACGCGCAGGGCCTGTTGCCGATGATGGCCCCGGGCGGCCAGGCCGTGCTGCAACAGCTCCGGGCCTTGGCTGCTCGCCAGCGCCAGCTCGCCGAGCAGCTCGAGCGGATGCAGGCCGAAGGGTCGGCGAGCGCCGCCGGCGCGTTGGCGGCGGAGGCGCGCGAGCTGGCGCGCCAGCTCGAAGCGGGCCGGCTCGATCGGCGCACCGTCGAACGTCAGGAACGGCTCTACCGACGGTTGCTCGACGCCGGCCGCACGCTGTCCGGTCAGGAGCCCGATGAGCAGAAGGACCGCGTGAGCCGTGCGGCGACAGGCGACAGCGTGCACCTGCCGGGGCTCCTGGCTCCCGGCGCGACGGGCACCGCCCCCCGCGTGCGCTACCCTTCGTGGGAAGAGCTGGCGCGACTCACGCCGGAGCAGCGCCGCATCGTCCTCGAGTATTTCCGACTCTTGAATGCCGCGAAGCCTTAAGGCGTATCTCGCGGCGCTCGCGTTCATGGTCATGGCAGCGCCGGCGTTCGGTCAGGCGATCGGCCAGGGCTTCGAGCTGGAGCGTGGTGGACGCTACGCCGATGCCGCGGCTGTATACCTGACGACACTGCGCAGCGACCCCGCCAACCTCCCCGCGCTGCTCGGCCTCGAGCGCGTGCTTCCGGTCCTCAGCCGCCTGCCCGAGCTCTTGCCGCTCGTCCAGCGCGCGCGCGAGCGGGTCCCGGAGAACGGGACGCTGCGGGCGCTCGAGCTGCGCGTGTACGCGGGCTTGAACGAGCCCGACTCGCTCGAGGCCGCGGCGCGCCGCTGGGCCGCCGTCGTGCCGCGCAGCGACGCGCCCTACCGCGAATGGGCGCTCGCGCTCTCCGACCGCCGCATGTTCGACGACGCCCGCCGCGTGCTCCTGCTCGGGCGTCGAACGTTGGGCGGCGCGGCGACATTGGCGATCGAGCTGGCGGAGTTGGAGCAGCGCATCGAGAACTGGGAAGGAGCAGCGCGGGAGTGGGGGCACGTCGTAGCCGCAGCCGCCGACATGCTGCCTCAGGCATCGAGCCAGCTGTCGGAGACGCCGGCGACGCAGCGCGCGCGGGTCCTGGCGGCCCTCACGGCGCCCGATGCCGCTCCGCGCACCCAGCGACTCGCGGCGGAGCTACTCTTGGGATGGGGACAGGCGTCCGAAGGCTGGCGCTTGTTTGAGCAGTCGCTCGGTGCTTCGTCGGCCGAGGCGGCGACCGCGCTGCGTCGCTTCGCCGACCTCGCGGGTGCGGTGGCGACGCCCGCCGGACACCGCGTGCGCGGCTTGGCGCTCTCCCGCTGGGCCGATCTCGTGCCGTCACCGCTGGCGGAGCGGGCGCGCGCCGAGGCGGTGCGCGAGCTGCTCGACGGTGGCGACCGCGTGGGAGCGCGCGCGGCCCTGGAACGACTCGCGGCCGATTCGTTGGCGCCCGCCGACGCGAAGGCGATGGCGGAGGCGGCCCTGCTCGAAGTGCTGATTGCCGATGGGCAGCTCGACGTCGCCGAGCGGCGGCTCGCCGAACAGTCGGCCGCGTTGGGTGGAGAGGATCGCGGGCGCCTGCGGCTGCAGCTCGCGCGGGCTCGTGTGACCCGTGGCGAGCTCGATCGCGCCGCGAAGCTGCTCGCCGGGGATTCGAGCGTCGCCGCGTTGGCGGAGCAGGGGTGGATCGCCCTGTATCGCGGGGATCTGCGGGGCGCGACCGATGCATTCCGGGCAGCGGGCCCCTACGCGGGGGAGCGCGCGGCCGCGACCGAGCGCACGGCGATGCTCGCGCTCGTGCAGCAGATCCCCGCCGATACGTTGCCCGAGCTGGGCGCCGCGCTGCTCACGCTGGCGCGCGGTGACTCGGCTGGTGCCGTGAGCGCTTTGCGGCGCGTCGCCAGCAACCTCGACCCCGGCAGCGGCGGGGGTCGATCGGACGTCTTGCTGCTCGCGGGTCAAGTCGCTGCGCGGCTCGGCGGCGCGCCCAATGAAGCGACCGCGATCGCCTTGTTCGACGCGATCGTCCGCGCCGGAGGCGACGGCTCGGCGCCGCCGGCGGCGGAGCTCGCGTGGGCGCGGGTGCTCGTCCGCCAGGGCCGCGCCGCCGAGGCGGTGCAGCACCTCGAGCACCTGATCCTCAGCTACCCGGGCAGCGCGTTCGTGCCCGAAGCGCGACGGGACTTGGAGCGCGCACGCGGGGCGGTGCCGAAGTCATGAAGCGCCGCGAGTTCGTAAAGGCGGTTAGTCGGTTAGGCGGGTTGGCGGTTGGTGCTCGCTGGTTGAGTTTCTATCCGCCTAACCGGCCAACCGCCTTGCCGTCGCTCCTCGTTCCCATGGACGACTCCCAGTCCGACCACCTCAAGGCGTACGGCCTCGCCTATCGGGTGATCGGCGCCGGACTCAAGGCGGAGTGGCTCCTCAACTACCAGGGCGGCGCCTTCCTGCTCCCGGACGCCGATTCCATCCGGCGCGATGCGGCATTGAGCGGCGTACGGGCGGATCCCGTGGATGGCGGCCGCGTCACCGCGATCCGCGGCGAGATCGAGGCGAACAACATGGACGCCGTCCCGCTCGAGAAGGCGCCCAAGGTCGCCGTGTACGCCCCACCCAATGCCGCGCCGTGGGACGACGCGGTCACCATGGCGCTGCAGTACGCCGGGATTCCGTTCACCAAGATCTGGGATCCCGAAGTGCTCACCGGCGGGTTGCGGGACTTCGACTGGCTGCACCTGCACCATGAGGACTTCACGGGTCAGTACTCGAAGTTCTTCCTCATCTACTCGGGCATGCCCTGGCTCGCCGACATGGTGCAGCGCAACGCCGACACCGCCCGCCGCCTCGGCTTCGCGACCGTGCCGGACTTGAAGAAGGCGGTGGCGCGCGGCATCCACGACTACGTGGCGAACGGGGGCTTTCTGTTCGCGATGTGCACGGCGACGGAAACGATCGACTTGGCGCTCGCCGCTCGCGGGGTGGACATCGCCGCGACGTTCGCCGATGGCACGCCGATCGATCCCCAGGCGGATGCGAAGCTCGACTGGTCGCAGACGTTCGCCTTCACGGGCGCGCACCTCGAGCCGAACCCCCTCGTCGCGACGTTCTCCGACATCGACGGCCACCAGGTGAACGCGGGCCCGCGGCGCCAACCGCTGGGGGCGTTCAAGCTGTTCAACTTCAGCGCCAAAATCGACCCGGTGCCGGCGATGCTGGTCCAGGATCACCGCCAGGTGATCCCCGATTTCTATGGGTTGACGACGTCCTTCCTGCGCGCGCGCCTGAAGCCGGGCGTGACCGTGCTCGCCGACGAGGAGGGCGCGCCGTGGGTCAAGTACGTACACGGGGATTTGGGGAAGGGGACGTGGACCTTCTTCGGCGGCCACGACCCCGAAGACCCGCAGCACCAGATCGGCGATCCGCCCACCGACCTGTCGCTGCACCCGCACTCGCCCGGCTACCGCCTCATCCTCAATAACGTGCTGTTCCCGGCGGCCAAGAAGCGCGAGCTCAAGACGTGAGCGTGGAGCGCCTCGCTTCGTCGGTGCGCGACTTACTGCGATCGGAGATCGCGGCCGCGCACGGCCGGGAGGTGTCGTTTGTCGTCCGCCCCGACCCGAACGGCATGATCGTCCAGGCGCGGGTCGTGGCGCGCGGCACGGTGGACGCGGTGCTCGCGCTCCCCGGCGTTGCCGAGCGCGGCGACATGTTGCTGCACAACCACCCGAGTGGTGTGCTCGATCCCTCGGGCGCCGACCTCGCCGTTGCCGCGCGGCTGCACGACGGTGGCGTGGGATTCGGTATCGTCGACAACGCCGTGACGGCCTTGTACGTCGTGGTCGAGTGCCCGCGGGCGCGCAGCGTCACGCGCCTCGATCCCGTGGCGGTGGCCGCCTTGCTCTCCGAGACAGGCCCGGTCGCGCGCGCGCTGGGCGGCACGACGTTCGAGGATCGCCCCGGCCAACGCGACATGGCGGCGTACGCCGCCGACGTCTACAACGACGGCGGGATCGCCCTGCTCGAGGCGGGGACGGGGGTGGGGAAATCGTTCGCCTACCTGGTGCCCGCGCTCGAGTGGGCTCGGGCGAACGGCGAGCGCACCATCGTGTCCACGAACACGATCAACCTGCAGGAGCAGCTCGTCGGCAAGGATCTCCCGATCCTCGCCCGCGCCCTCTCGGCGGGGGATCGGCCGGTCACGTTCGCGCTGCTCAAAGGGTGGCGAAACTATCTGTGCCTGGCGCGATTGGATCAGGCGCGCGCGGGGCAGGAGTCGTTGTTCGCCGACGGCCGCGGTGCGGAGCTGGAGTCCCTGGCCGGCTGGGCCGCGCGCACCGCGGACGGCAGTCTCGCCGACCTGGCTGAGGAGCCGTCCGCGGACGTGTGGGACGCGGTGGCCGCGGAGTCGGACCTGTGCACGCGGCTCAAGTGCCCGCATTTCGACCGCTGCTTTCTGTTTCAGGCGAGGCGCCGGGCGGCCGAAGCGGACGTGGTGGTCGTGAACCATCACCTGCTGGCGTCCGACCTGGCGGTGCGGATCGCCTCGGACAATTGGCAGGAAGCGGCGGTGTTGCCGCCCTACCGCCGGCTGGTGATCGACGAAGCGCACCATCTCGAAGACGTGGCCGCTCAGCACCTCGGCTCGCAGGTGAGCATGCTGGGCGTGCAACGGCTGCTCGGGCGGCTGGAGCGCAATGGCCGCGGCTTGCTCCCGACACTCGCCGCGGAGCTGGCGACGCAGAACGACCTGCTCGCCGCCGCGAGCCGCGACCTGTTGACGCAAAGCTTGCTCGACGCCCTCACGGCCGCGCGCCGCGGCGCCGAAGAGCTGTTCGGCCGGCTGTCGCGGCGCCTCGAGACGGAACCCGGCACGGCGCCCGTGTTACGCCTCACCGATGCCTTCGCCGACGATGTTGTTTGGACGGAAGGTCTGGGGGTCGCGCTCGAGAACCTGCTGGTGGCGTTCGGGCGGCTGCGCGACGGCGTGGAGACGATCGCAGACCGCTTGTCCATCGATGATCCCGCCGAGCGTCGCGCCCAGCTTGTGGGTGAGCTGCGCGGCGTGGTGCGGCGGCTCGACGGCGCCGCGGAGTCTCTCAAGGCGGCGCTGCAGCCCCCGCCGGGAGCCTCGGCGGCGTCGGTGCGGTGGCTGGAGCGTCGCGGCCGGAAGACGCCCAACCTCACACTGGCAGCGGTGCCGCTCGATCTCGCGCCGGTCCTGAAGGACGCGCTGTTCGACCGCGTCGAGACTGCCGTGCTGACGAGCGCGACACTCGCGACGGGGGGCGAATTCATGTTTATCGAAGAACGGCTCGGGCTCGCGCTGCCGCCCTCGCGCGTCACGATCCGCGAGATTCTGCCGTCGCCGTTCGACTTCGCGTCGCAGTGCGTCTTCGGCATCCCCACCGATGTGCCCGAGCCGCGCGATGACGAGGCGGGGCACGACGCCAGCGTCGCCCGCATCCTCGTCGAGCTGGCGCATGCGTCGGACGGCGGCATCTTCGCGCTGTTCACGAGTCACGGCGCGCTGAGGCGCGCCGCCGATGCGGTGCGCGGGCAGCTGGGCGGCCGCTGGCCACTGCTCGTGCAAGGCGACGGACAACGCGATCAGCTGCTGCGGCGCTTCCGCGAGGCAGGCTCGGCAATCCTTTTGGGCACCGATTCATTCTGGGAGGGAGTCGACGTGCCCGGACGCGCGTTGCGCGTGCTGATACTCGCCAAGCTGCCGTTCAAAGTGCCCAGCGACCCGTTAACCGCGGCGCGTCTGGAGCGTCTGACCGAGGCGGGTGTCGACGGCTTCACGCACTATCTCGTGCCCCACGCCGCGCTCAAGCTGAAACAGGGGTTCGGCCGCCTGATTCGCAGCAAGACCGATGTGGGCGCCGTAGTCCTCTTGGACCGGCGTGTCGTGACCAAACGCTACGGCGAGATGATCCTGGAGGGCCTGCCCCCCGCGTCGAAGGCGATCGGCAACTGGGTGGACGTACGGCGTGTGTTGGAGGAGTTCTTCGCGCAGCACGGGATCGGCGCGCCGGTGTAGTAACGAAACCCCGAACGAGGAGACTGCTGATGCGGAACGCGACGCTGGCGATGCTGACCCTAGGAGCTGTCGGACTGCTGTGCGCGCCGGCGATGGGGCAGGGAGGGGGGCGTGGTAGTCCCGGCGGGCGCATGGGAGGAGGGTTCGATCCCACATCCACGCGCTACATCAACCCAGGGACGCTGGCGGGGCTCGACGGATTCACGCACGCCGTCCGTGTCGGTCAGATGGTGTACGTCTCGGGCGAGGTGGCGCTCGACAGCGTGGGCGGCCTCGTGGGTCCCGGCGACCTCGCGGCCCAGGCCCGGCAAGCGTTCGCGAACCTGGAGCTGGTGCTGGACATCGCCGGCGTATCGCCCAGCGACGTCGTCCAGCTCAACGTGTACGTCGTCGGCTTCAAGCCATCCGATTGGGCCACGATTCGGGGCGCCGGTGCCAAGTTCTTCCCGCAGCGGAACCCGCCGGCCGGGACGGTGCTGGGAGTCGCCGCATTGCCCCGCGAGGGACTCTTGATCGCGGTGGACGCGGTCGCAGTGATACGGGCGAATTTCCGGC
>Ga0070705_100001072_pt1 | contig 15213 bp, 12 predicted proteins | sample KBSK5253metaG_FD_65455 | JGI IMG/M metagenome (GOLD analysis project Ga0070705, IMG submission 65455) | Corn, switchgrass and miscanthus rhizosphere microbial communities from Kellogg Biological Station, Michigan, USA - KBS K5-25-3 metaG | ecosystem: Host-associated > Plants > Roots >... | reverse complement strand
TGATCGAGCTGTCGGCCAAGGCGATCGCGGAAGCCGGCACGCTCGGCGTGCCGGGCCTGCCGCTCGAGTGGCAGTTCCACCTGTACGACCTCTCGCCGGCCGGCTACCCGCTGTACGTGATCGGCCAGCAGCTGCCGCTGGCCTCGACCTTCGTGCTCTCGCAGTACGCCTACCGCGACCTCGACGTCGGCGCCTTCCCGCGTCCCGGCGACGTGGCGCTCGACGTGGGCGGCTGCTGGGGCGACACCGCGCTGTGGCTCGCGCACCACGTCGGGGAGCAGGGCCAGGTGCACACGTTCGAGCCGACGCCGCGCAACCGTGCGCTGCTCGAGCGCAACCTCGGCCTCAATCCGAACCTCGCGCCGCGCGTGCGCGTGTGGAGCGATCCGCTCGCGCCCGTCGCCGATGAGACGGTGTGGGTGCGCGACACGGTCTCGGCCGGCGCGCAGATGCAGGGCGAGCTGCCGGACGACGGCGACCCGTACGGCCGCGAGACGGTCGAGCTGCGCACCGAGACGATCGACGCGCTCGTGGAGCGCGGCGACCTGCCGCGCGTCGACTTCCTCAAGGTCGACGTCGAGGGGGCCGACGTCGGCGTGCTGGAGGGCGCGGCGCAGACGCTCGTGGAGCAGCGCCCGCGGCTCGCGCTCGCCTGCTACCACAAGCCCGACGATCTCGTCCGCATTCCGGACTTGATCGCCGAGCTTGGGCTCGCCTACCGCTGGTACCTGCAGTGCTCGACGATGACACCGGTCGACACGGTGCTGTTCGGCGTGCCGGTCGTTCCCGCGCGCTGAGCGCCGCTCCTACGGCCAGGCGGCCGCCGCCGTGTATCTGTTGACCCCTTCGGGGGCTTCGTCCCAGCCGGATCTGCCGCCGGCGTACGAGCTGCCGACTTCGGTGCCCGTCAGCGGCACGTCGAGCGCGCTTCTTTCGCCGTTCGTCACGACGACTGTTTCTCTTTCGATGTAGCCGATCACGGTTCTCGCGTTCGCGCTCGCCCACGTCGACTGACGCCCGAGCAGGTCGCCGATCTGCGCGTGCGTGAGCTGCTGGACCGGCGCGCTCGTGGTCGAGAAGTATCTTTCGTACAGCGCCATCGTCGCATCCACCACCGGGTAGAGGACGGCGCCTTCTCTCGATCTCGACTGCGCGAGGTTCGTCTGGTGGAAGTAGTGCGGCCGCGGATCGTTGCCCATCATGTGGGTGAAGATCAGCTGCGATTCGAGTTCGGCGAACTCTTCCCATCTCGCCGCGCTCGACCGGCAGGTCGTGACTTCCGTTAGGACGCAGACGCCGCCGAGTTCGGGCGGCAGGTAGAGGTAGTTGTACTCGTCGAGCAGCTGGGTTCTGGTCGCGACGTTGTAGTAGATGTTCGTCGGGTAGCGCGGGACCGCGCGGGCTCTGCCGTCGAGCCACGTCGAGCCGGCCGGATAGGTCGCGCCTCTCGATTCGGTCGGCGTCTGTGGGTAGGGCTTCGAGTTGTCGGTCGCGATGAAGTCGATCCCCTGGCCTTCGAGCGCGGCGATGAACGACGCGTTCTGGCCGTACGGGGAGAGCCTCGCGCCGTTCGTGCTCGGCGGCGAGGCAGCGCTGCCGGCGGCGCCTCTGTCGGTGAATCTGACGCTCACCGGCCCTTCGTCCCTGAACGCGACTTCCGGCTGCCTGATCGTTTCGAGTCGGTACCAGGTGCCACCCGGCGAGCTGCGGCGGTAGACCTTGTAGCCGCTCGCGTGGCAGACGGCGTCCCACGAGAGCCTCACTTCGCTTGTGCTGCCGCTCGTCGTGACGTTCTCGAGCTGGGCGACCGTCTCGCCGGCTTCATTCGTTGCGGTGAGGCCGTATTCCCATCTGCCGGCGGCGAGCGTCCCACCGGTCGCGGAGACGCTCGGTTCGTCCTGCCACGGCGGGTCGATCGTCCCCGGGTTGCCGGGCACGAGGTTCGCGAGGCCGGAGTGCTCGCCGGTCACGAGCTCGCCATCGTCGAGCGTCAGGCCGGCTTCTCTGGCCCACGTGACGTTGTCGCCGATCTCGTCTTCTATGAACCTCTGCGTCGAGCAGTCGAGGTTCGGATGGTCGTAGGTGTGGTTGATCCAGCCGAACGTCGCGGCTCTTTCCCTGAGGGTCGTCAGGAGCGCATCGCTGCCGCCGTGTTCCGCCCTGTATTCGACGCTGCCGCCGCCGTTGAAGACCATGTCGAGCCGCAGTCTCCTGCTGTTCGACCATTCGACCGCCGCGGTCGCGTCTTCGGAGCTCATCCGCACGGCGGCTTCGGGTTCATACAGCGTTCTGTTCGTTTCCGGATCCCAGATGTCGTCCGGCAGGAAGAGGTCGTCGACCTGCAGCTCGAGGTAGGTGCGCTGGTCGCCGAAGTAGGTGCCGCGCGTGGCCCACGCGAGCTCGCCGTGGCGCAGCAGCTGCGACTGGACCTGGTACTGGTTGCCGTCGAACGTCCCGACCAGCTCCTCTCGCCCGTCGGCGTGTCTGTAGATGCCGAGCAGCGCGTTGCTGCCGCCGCCGTCGGTCACGAGCGTCGTGAAGTTGCCGGCTTCGAGTGGAGTCGATAGATAGCCCCACGTGCCGGTCCCTATCGAGACCGGGCCTCTCAGGTACGGAAGGACGCTTTCGCCGGCGGCGGTGATTCTCGCCGCGACACCTTCGAACGCGCCGCCGGCGCTGGGCCAATTAAGCCCGAATTCAGGTGCCGGATAGACGTACTGGCTCACCTGCCGTACGTGGAACGTTCTCTCGAATTCAGTAAGCGCGGTCCACTCTTCCGCGGACAGTGCCGAGTGGCAGCCTTCTTCGTCGCAGACCGGCAGGTTGCCGACCGCCGCGATCACGGCCTGGTACCTCGCCTCTTCGATCCCGCCTTCGAGTCTTCTTGACAGCGTTTCGGCTCTGATCGGCGTGTGGCCTCTTGTCGCGATGAGCGTGTCGTACGGGACCCCCTCGCGCCTGAGCTGCGCCTCCCACGCCTGGAAGGTCGGTTCGCCACCGCTCGCGCCGAGCAGCAGCACGCGCATGTCGATCCGCTGCATGGCGCCCGCCGGGGCGGCGGCGAGCGCCAGCAGCGCACAAAGGCACAGGCCGAGGACTAGGACGGTCGGCTTCCATCGCATGCGCGGTTCCCCCAAGTTGCAGTCGGACTCGATTCAGTCTCGCGAGCGGCCCGCTGCCGACCAATGGGTCATTCAGCCTGTTCTGGCGTTCAATCGCTTGAACGGCGGTGCGCGAAGCGATGCGCGTGGTAGCGTCGCGCGCCGTGACGCGCCGCACCGTCCCGCTGCTCGCCATGCTCGCGCTGCTCGCCGCCTGCGGCGCGGCCGCGCCGGGTGCCGGGGTGAGCGGCAGGCCGACGCCGCCGCCGGCGCACGCGAGCTGGCAGTGGCAGCTCGACGGGCAGCTCAATACCGGCGTGCCCGCCCGCGTCTACGACGTCGACGGCTTCGACACGAGCCGCGCGCAGGTGGCGCGACTGCGCCGCGCCGGCCGCTACGTCGTCTGCTACGTCAACGTCGGGGCGTGGGAGCGCTGGCGTCCCGACGCCGCGCGCTTCCCGCGCGAGCTGCTCGGCGCCGACAACGGCTGGCCGGGCGAGCGCTGGCTGGACGTCCGGCGCATCGCCGCACTTGCGCCGATCTTGCGCGCGCGCTTCGCGCGCTGCCGCGCGAAGGGCTTCGACGCCGTCGAGCCCGACAACGTCGACGGCTTCACGAACGACAGCGGCTTCCCGCTGACCGGCGCCGACCAGCTGCGCTTCAACCGCTGGGTCGCGCGTGCGGTTCACGCCCAGCGGCTCGCGGTCGCGCTCAAGAACGACCTCGAACAGGCGCGGGCGCTCGCGCCGAGCTTCGACTTCGCGGTGCTCGAGCAGTGCTTCGAGTACGACGAGTGCGAGCAGGCGCGCCCATTCATGCGTGCCGGCAAAGGCGTCTACGACGCCGAGTATGCGCTCGCGCCGTCCGACTTCTGCGCCGACGCGCGCCGGCTCGGCATCAACGCGATCCGCAAGCGCCTCGAGCTCGGCGCCTGGCGTCAACCGTGTTGAGCGCGGCGCCGGGGCTCACTTGATCCACAGCGCAGTCGCGAGCATGCGCCCTGGCGAGCGCAGCTGCCGCACGAGCGGCGCGAGCGCGAGCGTCGTGCCGACCGCGCCGGCGACGCTCAGCGCGAGGCCGGGCGGCAGGGCGGGCACCCAGCGACCGATCGCGAGCTCGACCGCGAGACTCACGAGCGCGACGAAAAACGCCCACCCGACGTAGCCGAGCGACTCGTGCAGGCTGACGAACAGCGACGCGAGCGTCGCCGCGCCGAACGCGACGAACACGCCGACGCTGTCCGCGCCGTTCGTCCAGCGGGCGGCCACGAGCACGGCGAGCGACAGCAGCGTCGTGACGCCGACAAGCCGCACGAGCGCGCCGATCAGGACCTGCGCGGCCGGCCCGCCGCGGATCGTGTCGCTCGCAAGCGCGAGCGGCAGGCCGCGCAGGCCGCGCGGCACGGCCGCGTAGAACTGCCACAGGTGGTAGCCGCCCCACAGGCTGCCGATCACCGACGGCGCCAGCGCGAGGCCGGGGAACGCGCCGTGGACGCCCCAGCCGAGGCTGTCGTCGCCGACGAGCAGCCCGCCCAGCAGCGCGCCGATCGCCCCCGCCGCGAGCGCGCGGGACAGCCGTCCGGGCGCCTGCTCGACCGCGCCGCGCGCGGTCGCGACGGCGACCAGGCAGGCGACGAGCACGATCCCGCCGAGCAGCCCGAGCGAGGCGTACGCCGGCGCGTCCGCCCCGAGCGCCACTGTCTCGCCCGTCACGAGCGCGGCGTACGCGAGCCCCCAGCCGCGGCGCGCCAGCACCGCGCCGCCGACCCAGGTGAGCACGAACAGCGCGACGAGCGGACCGATGCCGGGGATCGCCAGAATCGCGGCGCCGACGCCGGCGCTCACGAGCAGCACCGCGACGCGCTCCTCCGCGAGCTGGCGCACACCGGCGTCGCGACCCAGGTAGCGGCTGCGCAGCGCCCACTGCAGCGCAAGCGTCAGCGGCAGCGCGGCGTGCAGCGCGTGCTCGAGCGTCGTGGTGCCGAGCTGCCGGCTGAGCGGACCGGCCCATGCGGCGACGGCGATGATCGCGACGAGCAGCGCGATGCCCTCAGCGACGATTCCCTCGCGCGCTTCGTCGTCGTGCGCCACCCGCGCCGCCGGTGCGGTCGCCGGCGTGCCGGTGCGCGGCGCCACGACGGCGTCGAGCTCCAGCGCGGCCGTGCTCGGCACGCCGCCCCACGCCTCCAGCACGACGACCGTCTCGAGCAGGTCCTGGGCCGGCCGCCCGAGCCGCGCGTGCACGAGGCCGCTGGCGTGCTCGTCGCTCAGGGGAGCGCTCACGCCGCGACCGCGAGCTCGGGGGCGGTCAGCTCCGCCAGCAGCCTGCGGTAGCCCTCGAGGCAGCGGCGCTGCGTGTAGCGGTCGCGCACACGCGCGTAGGCGCGGCGGCCGAGCCGTTCGGCGAAGTCGGGATTGCGCAGCAGCATCGCGACGCCGGTCGCCAGCCGCGTGACGTCGCCGGACGGCACGACGATGCCGCAGCCGCGCAGCACCTCCGGCACGCCGCCGACGCCGGTCGCGACGACCGGCCGCCCCTGCGCCATCGCCTCCAGCACTGCCATCGGCAGCCCCTCCGAGATGCTCGTCATCAGCACCACGTCGGCGTCGCGCGTCACCGCCAGCGGCTCCGAGGTCGTGCCCATGAAGCGGAAGCGCTCGCCGAGCCCGAGCCGCCGGTGCAGCTCCTCGCAGGCGCGCGCATACGCCTCCTGCCCTCTCGTCGGCGGTCCCCAGTACTCGAAGCTTGCGCCGGGCAGCTGGCGCGTCACCTCGGCCGCCACGTGCAGCATCGTCTGGACGTCCTTGAGTGGGTCGATCCGCCCGACGGTGACGACCTTGCCGTTGCGCGGCAGCGGCGTCAGCTCGCCCGACGGTTCGATGCCGTTGTGGATCACGCGGATGCGCTCGGGCGGGACGCCGAGCTTGCGCTCCCAGTGCGCGTTCGCGCTCGTGACGGGCGAGATCATGTCCGACGACGCGTAGGCGGCGAGGCACAGCCCGCGTCCGAGCCGGCTGGCGAGGAAGCGCTCGGCCGCGCTTGCGCGGCTGCGCGCGGCGGCGAGGTAGGCCTCCCGCACGTAGACGCCGTGCTCGGTCAACAGCAGCGGCGTACCGTGCAGCTCGCGGTGCACGATCGCCGGGATCGCCGCCCAGCCGGCCGCGGTCGTGTGCAGCAGGTCGACCTGCGGCGTCGCGACGGCGGCGGTGCGCGCGACCCAGTAGAGCTGCTGGTAGAGCGTCGCCGCGTCGACCGTGTCGAGCTCGGGCGGCGCGGCGAGCGCAGGGTCGCGCTCGTCGAGCACGTCGCGCAGCGCGCGCACAAACGGCCGCCACGCGTGCAGCGAGCGGAACGTCGCGCGCAGCTCGCCGGGATGGCGGCGGCACCACACGAGCGCGTCGAGCAGCTCCTCGTGGTCGGGTCGCCAGCCGATCAGATTGCGCACCAACTCCGCCGGGAGCGAGGGACGCCCGGCCCGCAGGCGATCGCGCAGCCAGCGGCGTCGCGGCAGCTGCTCTCCCCACACCTCGATCCGTCCAGCGAGCGAGGCGTGGGGGGGAAGCTCGAACAACTGCCGCGGCCGGCGGCCCCCCGCGTGGATGGGAAGGATTCGCCACGCGAAATCTGGGAGGCCGCCGACCACGAGGTGACACCAAGAGCTGACGCCGCCGACGGCATAGGGATAGGTGGCCTCCGTCGTCAGCAGGATGGTGGGGGCGTTCACGCAACGCCCTCGAAGTTCTCGCTTGCCCGCAGGGCCGCACCTTCGGCGGCGGGCAGCAGCGTCTCCAGTCGCACGCGCAGCTCATGCGCGCCCTGCTCCAGCTCGCGGCAGGCGTCGATCAGCGCGTCGCGCAGCAGCATGCCCTCCGTCAGCACCTCCCACGGGTCCTCGCCGTCGGCCTCCTCGCCCGTGCGTGGCAGCGGCGGGAAGGCGGCCCGCACGCGCTCGTTCACGGGCCGCTCCCCCACCCGCTCGCGGGCGAGCTTGAGCCGCGCGTTCTCCTCCCGCAGCAGCGCGACCTCGCGCTCGAGCTCCCCAAGCTGCTCCGTCGCAGCCGGATCGTCAGCGCCGCCGGAGACGCGCAGCAGCCCCCGCAGCCCGCCTCTCCGCGCACGATCCATGCCATGCGCCGAAGCGGCGCCGGCTGGCTCCATCCCTTTCGTTCCCATCGCGCCCCCACGGCGTGTCGTCAGTGACCGTGCGAGCAGTCTGTCGATCGGCGCCGCCGATCCCAATAGGCCGGCTTGCTCATCCACGCGTTCAATTGATTGAACGTCGATGAGAATGCGCCAATTATCACTATGGCCCGAGGTGTGGCGCAACCGCCACATTTATGGTGCTAGAGTCCGGGGACCGTCAAGGTGGAGATGGGGAACGACGGCAGGGTTTGAGCGGTCGATAGCGGGGAGGGACGTTGACCGAGTCGCGAAGCCCTGGGCACGCAGGGAGCGCGTCCAGCATGGGGGAAGGAAAGCAGCAGCAGCATGTCGACGGCGACGCGACACCGGCGGGCAAACGGCCCAGCGCCGTGCTCGCGGATCCACGCCCGGTCGCTCGCCTTGCGATGCGGCGGGCGCTCGAACGGGAGGGCATCGCCGTCGTCGCCGAGACGGCCGACGCGGGCGGAGCGGTGCGCGCGGCGCAGGCCGGGCGCGCGGACGTCTGCCTTCTGGACGCGCGGCTGCCGGGAGCAATCGCCGCAGTCGGGCAGATCGCCGCCTCGAGGCCCGAGACGCGCGTCGTGGTCTTGTTCGAGTCGATCGCCGACGAGGGACTGATCGAGGCGCTGCGCGCCGGGGCAGCCGGCTGCCTGCACAAGGACACCGGCCCGGATGCGCTCGGTCGCGCGGTGCGCGCCGCGCTCGACGGCGAGGCGCCGTTGCCGCGCGCCGCCGCGCGCCGCGTCATAGAGGAGCTGCGCGCCCTCGCGCGGGAGCGGCGGGTCCGCGCCGCCAACGGCAGGTGGACCCAGCTCTCGCGGCGCGAGTCGCAGGTGCTCGACCTGCTGCGCCAGCAGCTGACGACCGGCGAGATCGCCGAGCGGCTTGGGATCTCCAGCGTCACGGTCCGGCGACACGTCTCGGAGACGATGCGGCGCCTCGGCGCGCATGACCGGGCCGCCGTGCTCGAGCTTGCTGCCGGCCGCCCGACCGTCCAACAGGCGTAAGTCGAGGCGCTGGGTCATGCCAAAGCTCATCGTCGTCCTCGTCGACAGTCATGCGCTGTTCCGTAACGGTCTGCGCGAGCTGCTTGAGGGCAGCGGCATCGCCGTCGTCGATGAGGCGACGACGGCCGAGTCCGGCATGCGGCTGGTCGAGCTGCATTCCCCGGACGTCGTCATCGTCGACCCCGACACGCCGTCGACGACCGGTCTGACCCCGATCGAAGCGATCCGCCGACTGCAGGAGCAGGCGCCTGACACGCGCCTGCTCGCACTCGCGCGTACGCCCGCCGCGCACGATGCAGTCGAGGTCGTACGGATGGGCGGCTCCTGCTACCTGTCCAAGGATGCCCCGCCGGAGACGATCCTCGCCGGCGTGCGCGCCGCCGCCGCCGGCGAGACGCTGATCGCGCCGACGGTCGCGGGCGCGCTCGTGCAGCGGTTGCGCGCGATCGGTGCCGGCGAAGGTCCCGCGCCGCACTCCGTGCTGTCCGAGCGCGAGCAGGAGGTCCTGCGCCTGATCGCCACCGGGCTCGACAACGACGCGATCGCGGGCGAGCTGTTCATCAGCCGCCACACCGTCAAGAACCACATCTCGAACATCCTGCTCAAGCTCGAGGTCACCAACCGCGTCCAGGCGGCGGTGCGCGCCGCGCAGGAAGCGATGATCAGTCCGGCGACGGTCGCTCAGCGGGCGGCTGAACGCTAGCTGCGATGGCGGCCAGCTCGCGCGGCCGCAGGAAGACGTGCAGCTCGCCGTCGGCGATCCCGGCGAGGGCGCCCTTCTTCATGCGTACGCGCGCGCCGGTGCAGTCGTAGACGGCCTGCGCGACGTCGGGGTTGTGCGCGACGAGCAGCACCTCCGTGCCGAAGCCGGCGGCGACCTGCTCGGGATCAAAGCGCCCGCCGGCCAGCTCGGGCGCGAGCTGGACCTCCAGGCCGAGCGGCTCGCACGCGATCAGCGCTGTGTCACGCGCGCGCACGCGCGGGCTCGCGAGGCATGCATCAAGCGGCACGCCGAGCGCTTTGAGCGCGAGTCCCGCCGCGCGGGATTGCGCACGCCCCTTCTCCGTCAGCGGCCGCTCGGCGTCGGGACGCCCGTTCGCGTCCTCGGCCTCGGCGTGGCGCAAGAGCCAGATCATCGGGTCGCCGCCCCGGTCTCCGCCGTCAGCTCCGCGCGGCGGACCGGATCCTGGAACGGCGCCGGGTCGCGCAGGTAGGCGGCGATCACGTTGAGCTCGTGGTCGCTGGCGGCGCCGCGCAGGCCTTCGACGCTGTCGGCGTCGAGCGTCAGCAGCGAGACGAGCCGCACGCCGGCCGCCTCCGCACGGCTGCGCGCCTCCGCGCCACGCTCGAGGAACACGACGACCGCCTCGGCGCGGACGTCCTCCACCCCACGCCGCGCCAACTCCAGCTCCAGCTGGCGCAGCGCGATCTCCTTCGAGTCAAAGCCGGTCACGAGATCGTCGACGAGTGCGACGCGGTCGCCGGGCGCGAACTCGCCCTCGACGAGCCGGTGGCTGCCGTACGCCTCGGCCGCCGCGCCGTCGGTGAGGTCCGCCGCGCGGCGCACGCCCGGCAGCTTGCGCGTGTAGCCCATCGGCAGCCCGAGCTGGTAGGCGAAACCGGCCGCGAACGGCACGCCTGCAGCCGCGAGCCCGACGAGCTGTGTCACCTGCGGCAGCTCCTCGCGCACGAGCTCGGCGCCGGCGTCGATCAGGAAGCGGAACAGCGCGGGGTTCGCCGGCGCGTCGCGGAAGTTGACGTAGAAGGGGCTCCACGCGCCCGACATCAGCTCCCAGCCGTCCGGTTTGTCGCGCAGCCATGTGCGCACGACGCCGGCCGCGTAGAGGCGCCGGATCAGCTCGTCGGCCAGCTCCTGCTTGCGCGCGTCCCAGCTCACGGGCGCGAGCGTATCGCGCAGGGCGACCTGACAGCATCCGCGCTGATGCTGTGGATCGTGCTCACGGTGATCGTCGCGACCGCTGTCGGCGTGGCCGTCGAGCGGCGCGACAACGCACTCGCGCATCGGCTGCGGTTCGCGGTCTTGCAGCTGATGCTGTGGGTGCTCGTCCCGTTCGTCGCCTACGTCAACATCGCGCGCGCGCACCTGTCGCTCGACGCGACGCTGTCGATCGCGATCGCGGCCGCCTCAATCGCCGCCGCCGGCGTGATCATGTGGCGGCTCGCGCGGGGGCCGTTCGCGCTGCCGAGCGCGAGCGCCGGCGCCGCGATCGTCACGACGATCCAGGCCAACACGGCCTACTTCGGCCTGCCGCTGATCGCCGCGCTGTTCACGCGCGAGGAGCTGTCGCAGGCGGTCGCGTACGACGGCCTCGTGTCGCTGCCGATGTTCGTGCTCGGCAGCTACAGCGTCGGCGCCCGCCTCGGGCACGCGCGCGAGGGCGGCCTGCGCGAGCAGCTGCGCACCGGCCTGCTGCGCAACCCGGTGCTGTGGGCGGTGCTCGCCGCACTGCTCGTGCCGGAGAGGTGGGCGCCGGAGTGGCTCGTGACGCCGTCCCACGTCGCCGTCTATGCGCTGCTGCCGCTCGGCTTCTTCGTCGTCGGCGCGACGCTCGGCGACGAGGCGAAGGACGGCATGTTGCGGATCCCGCCACCGCTGACGCCGCCGATCGCCGCGGTCACGCTGCTGCGGATGGCGTTCGTCCCACTCGTGCTGCTCGCCGTCGGCCTGCTGTTCATCGACGTGCCCGCGCCGTTCTACGTGATGGCCGCGATGCCGGTCGGCGTCAACACGGTGCTGGTCGGCCACGCGACCGGACTCGACCTGCGCCTCACCTCCTCGGCGATCGCCTGGACGACCGTCGTCGCACTCGTCGGCGTGCTCGCGCTCACCTTGGTGCGCGCGGTCGCCTGAGTCCCCACGGCGGGCACGCGGCCGACGCGACTGATAGAAGCTCCGGTGAGCATGGCCTGGACGGAACCGAAGTTGCACACGTGGCGCTGAAGAAGTCTGATCTGTACCGCTCGCTGTGGCAGAGCTGCGACGAGCTTCGAGGCGGCATGGATGCCTCGCAATACAAGGACTACATCCTCACGCTGCTGTTCGTGAAGTACGTGTCGGACAAGGCGAAGTCCGATCCGACGAGCCTCATCGACGTCCCAACCGGCGGTTCCTTCGACGACATGGTCGCGGTCAAGGGCGACAAGGAGATCGGCGACCGGATCAACAAGATCGTCGGCACGCTTGCGGAGGCGAACAACCTTCGCAACGTAATCGACCTCGCCGACTTCAACGACGAGGAGAAGCTCGGCAGAGGCAAGGAGATGCAGGACCGCCTAAGCAAGCTGCTCGCGATCTTCCACGACCTCGACTTCCGCGGGAGCCGTGCTGGGGGCGACGACCTGCTCGGCGACGCATACGAGTACCTGATGCGACACTTCGCCACCGAGTCGGGCAAGTCGAAGGGCCAGTTCTACACGCCGGCCGAGGTCTCCCGGGTGATGGCGAGAATCGTCGGCATCGGGCCCGACACGCGCCAGGACGACACGGTCTACGACCCGACCTGCGGATCCGGGTCGCTGCTGCTCAAGGTCTGGGACGAGGCGCCGCGCGGCATCACAATCTATGGCCAGGAGAAGGACAACGCGACGTGGGCGCTGTCGCGAATGAACATGATCCTCCACGAGAACCCGGACGCGGACATCCGCAAGGGGGACACGCTCAGCAGCCCGCTGCACCTCACGGACGGCGACGCTCTGCGCACGTTCGATTTCGCCGTCGCGAATCCGCCGTTCTCGGTCAAGTCGTGGAGCAACGGTCTCGAGCAGGAGTACAGACGCTTCGAGTACGGGCGTCCGCCGACCAAGAACGGCGACTACGCCTTCTTGCTGCATATCCTCGCGTCGCTCAAGAGCACCGGCAAGGCGGCCGTGATCCTGCCGCACGGCGTCCTGTTCCGCGGCCACGCCGAGGCGGCGATCCGCCGCCAGTTGCTCGACCGCGGCTTCGTCAAGGGCGTGATCGGCCTTCCGCCCAACCTCTTCTACGGCACGGGGATCCCCGCTTGCATCGTCGTGCTCGACAAGGAGCATGCGGGCAGCCGCACCGGCGTCTTCATGATTGACGCCTCCAAGGGCTACCTGAAGGACGGCCCGAAGAACCGCCTGCGCAGCCAGGACATCCACAAGATCGTCGACGTCTTCAACAAGCGTACGGAGGTCGAGCGCTACTCGCGCATGGTCCCACTGACCGAGATCGCGAGTCCGGCCAACAACTACAACCTCAACATCCCCCGCTACATCGACTCCTCCGAGCCTGAGGATTTCCAAGACCTGCACGCGCATCTCCACGGCGGCATCCCCGACCACGACATCAACGCGCTGCACGCCCACTGGGACGCCTTCCCGTCGCTCCGGGCGACCCTCTTCAAACGTAACCGTCCGGGCTACCGCGACCTCGCGATCGAGCTGTCCGCCGTCCAGCAGACCGTGCTCGACGCGGCCGAGTTCCGGCAGTTCTCGGCCGGCGTCGAGGAGCGGATCGCGGCGTGGTTCGCCGCCCACCGCGACGTGCTCGCATCGATCTCACCTCACACACAGCCGGGCGAGCTGATCGCGGCGCTCGGCGACGACCTGCTGGAGCGCGTTCGGCAGGTGCCGCTGCTCGACGAGTACGACGTGTACGAGCAGCTTCTCAGCTATTGGCACGAGACGATGCACGACGACGTCTATCTGCTGATGCGCCAGGGCTGGACCGACGCCGCCAAGCTGCGCGCCGCGATCGAGGACAAGAACCGTAAGCTCACCGAGACCCCGGATCTCGTCATTGGCAGAGGCCGGAACGCCACCAAGCTCAAGGCGGACCTGATCCCGCCCGCGCTGATCGTTGCCCGCTACCTCCCCGATGAGCAGGCCGCGTTGGAGCGGCTGCGGGCGGCGGCCGACGAAGTGGCCGAGGCAGCCGAGGAGTACGTGGAGGAGCACGCCGTCGAGGAGGGCCTGCTGTGGGAGGCGGTCGACGACGGGAGACTCAGCAAGGTCCTGGCAAGCGCGCGGCTCAAGGTGGCCCGGCAAGAAGGGATCGATCCCGATGAGATCGCCGCGCTGGAGCGCGTCGTCGCGCTGTTCCAGGCGGAGTCCGACGCCAAGAAGGCGTTACGGACCGCTCAGGGCGCGCTGGACCTCGCGGCGCTCGAGCGGTACGGAGAGCTGACCGAGCGCGAGATCAAGGCGCTGGTGCTCGACGACAAGTGGCATGCGACCGTCGCCCGCCGCGTCGGCGGCCTGCTGACCTCACGCGTGCTCGATCTTGTGGCGCGGCTGCAGCAGCTCGGAGAGCGCTACGGCGAGACGGTCGAAGAGTTGCAAATTCGACTGACCGAGCTCGATCGCCGTCTCGAGCGCCATCTGACAGCAATGGACGTCGAATGAGCCGCCCGCCCGGAGGCGCCGAGCCGCCGCCGAGCTGGTCTCGCCGCCGACTTCGTGACGTGGCGGTGCAGATCCAGGACGGCACGCACTTCTCGCCGAAGCCTGGCGGCACTGATTACAAGTACATCACCTCACGGAACATCGGTCCCGGGTACCTCAAGCTCGATTCTGTGGAGACCATCGCGGAAGCGGAGCACCGCAAGATCTTTCAACGGTGCAAGGTGCGCTTCGGCGATCTGCTGCTCACCAAGGATGGCGCGAACACTGGGAACGCGGCGATCAGCTCGTTTCGCGAGGAGGTGAGTCTGCTCTCGAGCGTGGCGGTGATCCGCGCCGACCGTCGGCAGGCGCTCGAGGCATACCTGCTCCACTATCTGCTGTCCCACTCCGGGCGTAAGCAGATCGCAGACGCGATGTCGGGCAACGCGATCACGCGTCTCACGCTCGCCACGATCAAGGAGCTCGTCGTTCCGCTGCCGCCCGTCGAGGAGCAGCGCGCGATCGCCGCGGTGCTTGCCACGCTGGACGGCCAGGCGGACGCGCTCAGAGCGTTGATCGTCAAGCGACAGAACGTCAAGCAGGCGATGATGCAGCAGCTCCTCACCGGCACCAAGCGCCTGCCGGGCTTCGAGGAGCCATGGGCCGCACGGTCGATGCGCTCGCTCGGCGTTGTCTACGGCGGTCTCACCGGCAAGACGAGAGCCGATTTCGGCGTCGGCGCGGCGCTCTACGTGCCGTTCATGGCCGTGCTGGCGAGCGCCTGCGTGACGCGAGAGTCGCTGCTTCGAGTCCGTATCGGAAGAGCTGAACGGCAGAACGCCGTGCGGACCGGCGACCTCTTGTTCAACACCTCGTCCGAGACCCCGGAGGAGCTGGCAATGTGCGCCGTCGCGCAGGATCTTCCGCCGGACACGTATCTCAATAGTTTTTGCTTCGGCTTTCGCTTGTCGTCTCCCAATGTCGCGAATCCGCGGTTCCTCGCGTATTTCTTCCGCAGCGAGATCGGACGGCGGCTCATGGTCGAGCTTGCGCAAGGAGCGACCCGCTACAACCTCTCTCGGTCAAAGTTTCGGGAGACCGTCATAGAGCTCCCTGCCATCGACGAGCAGCGCGCGATCGCGGCGGTGCTCGAAGACGCGGACGCGGAGATCACGGCGCTGGGTGATCGCCTCGCGAAGGCGCACATGATCAAGCAGGGCATGATGCAGGAGCTGCTCACGGGGCGGACGCGGCTACCCGTCGCGCAGGAGGAGACGGCTGCATGAGCGACGTCGGTCAGATCGAGCGCAGGACGCAGGATCGCGTCGTCGAGCTCTTCCGCGACCAGCTCGGCTACGAGTATCTCGGCAGCTGGGAGCACCGGCTGGGCAACTCGAACATCGAACTCCAGCTGCTCGAGATGAACCTGGAGGCACGCGGATACGGCGCCATCCCGATCGGGAAGGCCGTAGACCGGCTGCGCAGAGACACCTCGCTCGGAGGCGGGCGGGATCTGTACGAGGCCAACCGCGACGTCTACGGCTTGCTGCGCTACGGCGCGAAGGTGAGGCCGG
>Ga0070705_100001068_pt1 | contig 15249 bp, 6 predicted proteins | sample KBSK5253metaG_FD_65455 | JGI IMG/M metagenome (GOLD analysis project Ga0070705, IMG submission 65455) | Corn, switchgrass and miscanthus rhizosphere microbial communities from Kellogg Biological Station, Michigan, USA - KBS K5-25-3 metaG | ecosystem: Host-associated > Plants > Roots >... | reverse complement strand
AAGATCATCGGCTACCCCTCCGACCACTTCTGGTGCATGGACACTTTCAAGGAGCACCAGGAGCTCACCGACATGTACCACCTCGGCACCACGCCCTGGGAAGTCTGGAAGTCGGCAGAGGCGAAATCCGCGGCGGGCGACAGCGCGGCGCCGCGGTTCGAGGCCAAGGATGCCAATGCCTGGGAGCGCACGGCGCCAAAATCGGTCGCAGGGATACGACCCTGAGGTTGCTTGAAAAAATCATGCATGAGGCCATAGCGAGCTACAGAAAAACCACCGTGGCCTCGTTCCTGGCGGGCCTGGCGGTCATTTCGGCCGCCTATGCCGGCCAGAGGTTCGCGCCCGCGGTCGTTCCGGCAGCGCTCGTTTTCCTGCTCGCGTCGCTGGGATGGGCCGGCGGTCTCGCGCTCCTGCTTGTCGCGGCCGGGGGCGTTCTCGCCTCCTTCCGCCATTCGAGCCGCGAACGGGGCGAGCCGGACCTGTTCATCACCCTGAACGCTCACCGGTCGGAATCTGCGATGCTCGGCCAGGATGGCCACGGCGGGAGCAATGGGTTCTCGTGGCTGCGCCGCCTGCTCGGCGCTCCGGCGCCGCACGTCGGCGACCTTGTCAGGATCCGCTCGCTCGAGGAAATTTCCGCGACCCTCGATGCGAACGGCTGCCTCGACGGTCTGCCCTTCATGCCGGAGATGGCGAGCTACTGCGGGAGAACGGGCACGGTGTTCCGCTACGTCGACAAGGTGTACGACTACGGCGGCAGGAAGGACCTGCGGCGCATGCAAGACGCCGTGCTGATCGCCGGCCTGCGTTGCGACGGGGCGTCGCACGACGGCTGCCAGGCGCGCTGCTACCTGATCTGGAAGACCGCCTGGATCAGCCCGGCCGATGCGCCGGCTGCCGTGAGCGGGAACAAGCCGCTCGCCCTCGGGCCGACATTCGTCCAGAGCGACGGCGGCGGGAAAAGGTACGTTTGCCAGTACACCGAGATTGCCCGGGCCTCGACCCGGATGAGCCCGCGCGACCCGCGTCAGGCCCTGCGCCCCTTGATCGCCGGCAACGTCACGCTCGCGGCCTTCTGTGTCGCCATGCTCACGCGCCTTTTCAATCTCGCCCAGGGCCTGCGCGGCGGCATTCCCTTCCCTCCTTGCGAGCCGACCTCCAAGACCCCATCGATGCGCATCGATCTAAACCTCCAGCCCGGCGAACGGGTGCGGGTCCGCGAGCCCGAGCGCATCTTCGAGACGCTGGACAGAATCGGGAAGAACCGCGGGCTCTGGTTCGACCGCGACATGCTGAAGCACACCAAGGAGCATCGAAAGGTGCTCGCCCGGGTCGATCGCATCATCGACGACGCGAGCGGTCAAATGCGCCAGATGAAAACGCCCTCCGTCATCCTGGAAGGGGTCGACGCCACCGGAGAGCTGCTGGGCTTCTGCCCGCAGCACGACTTCACGTTCTGGCGCGAGGCCTGGCTGGAGAGGACCGACCCCGCGAGGGAGTCGGCCTGATGGATCCGGAAAAGGCCCTCGTCACCGTCGGCGTTCCCGTCTACAACGGCGAGCGCTACCTGGAGCAGTGTCTCGATTCCCTGCTGTCGCAGACCTACCGCAACTTCGTTCTGGTGATCAGCGACAATGCCTCGACCGACCGCACGCAGGAGATCTGCGGGCGCTACGCAAAAGCGGATCCCAGGGTCCGGTATCACCGCAACCCGGTGAACATCGGCTTGTACGGAAATTTCAACCGGCTGCTCGAGCTGGTCCGCACGCCTTACGTCAAGCTCGCGAGCGCCGACGATTTCTGGGCGCCGGAGATGCTTGCCGACGCGATGGAGCAGATGGAGCGCGATCCGTCCCTCGCGCTATGCCATCCCCGTGCGGTGCTGGTGGGCGAGGACGGCGGCGAGACGCGCCGTTACGACAAGCCGCTTCACGTGATGGAGGGGGACGCGGCGTTGCGGTTCAAGCGCGTCTTGAACGAGCTTGCCCTGGTCAATCAATTGATGGGGGTGATGCGAATCGATGCGGTGCGCTCCATGCTTCCGTTCACGAACAACACCGATGCCGACGTGGTGTTCATGGCCGAGCTCAGCCTCTACGGGAAAATCATGGAGCTGCCGAAGTACCAGTACTTCCGCCGCTTTCACGAAGCCTGCTCGAGCTGGGACCGGAAATCGGAAACGCATCAGGTCAAGGCGGTCTTCCGGGCGGGAACGCGCCGCATCTACCTGCCCACCTGGAAGCACCACTGGGGGCTGATGCGCCGCGTCCTGCGCAGCCCGCTGCGCCCGGGAGCCAAGCTGGAGCTGCTGTGCTTCCTCGGCAGGCGGGCCGTCTGGGACAGGTCGGCGCTGCTGCGCGAATGCCGCCAGCTGCTTTGGCCGGCCTAAGCGGACCGAGACCGGACCAGGCGCAGGAAATCCACGACCGCCAGCACGCGCCAGCGGAAGAACCACCACAGCACTGCGGCGTACGCGAGGCCGCCTGCCGCCACGCTGAACGCCGCCTGCATCGGGGCAGGCATCGCCTCCGGCAATGCGCCGCGCAGCGCGAGCACGGCGCCGGACATCACGAGACAGGCGGCCAGCGCGGGCCAGATCGCGTCGAACCAGGCGCCGAGGCCGATCCGAATGGTGCGAAACGCGATCATGAACGCGGGAACGTTCGCCAAAGGGAACGCGATCACCCACGACCAGGCCACGCCCTCGAGGCCTCGCTGGGCCCCGATGTAGAAGGCGACGGGCAGCACTACCGCCGCCAGCGCGTTCAGCCACATGTTTGCGCGGAACTGCCCGGTCCATAGCAGCACCTGCGCATTGAGCACCTGGCAGGAGAAGAAAGCCGCGTAAAAGCACAGCAACTGCAGCGGCACGATGACGGCGTCCCACTGCGGCCCCAGAACGACTCGCACCACGAGATCGGACGTGACCGCCATGCCGAACGAGACCGGCAAGGTGAGATAGGCCAGCAGCTCCGTTAGGACGAGGAAGTATCGCCGCAGCTCGTCGCGGCTGTCCTGGACCGACGAGAACACGCCGGGAACCACCCGGATCACCACCGATGAGATTTCCTGCGAGATGGTGGTCGAGAACGTGGTCGCAAACGAGTATGCCCCGAGCGCGTCCTTCCCCAGCAGCCGGCCGACGATGGTCTGGTCCGCGGACGAATAGACGTACCACGCGACGCGGGAGGCGAGGATGCGCCAGCCCTGCAACAGCGGCATGGCGAGCTGCGTCAGGTTGCGCGGCCAGCGAACGGCATACGGATGCCAGGCGATCAACAGCGCCGTCACCGCGCAGGCGCCGGCGAGCGTGCTGGACACGAGCGCCCAATGGTGCCAGCCGAGATAGGCGCCCGTGACCAGCACGCTTTGCGTCGCCACGACCTGGATGAACTGGGCCCATGCCAACCGCCGGTATTGCAGCGCGCGCTGCAGGCCGGCGCGCGGGATGACCTGCAGGGCCTCGATAAGAGTCAGCGCGCCGAGCACGCCGACGGCGCCGGCGACTTCCGGCTCCCTGAAGAAAGCCGCGATCGGCTGCGCGAGCAGCAGCATGAGCGCCGACGCGCTCGCCCCGATCATGATGGCGAGCCCCGCCAGACGCGCCTGCGAGTCGCCGACGATGCCGCGGTCCTGCACCAGGACGGCGTCCAGCCCGATGTCGTCGACCATCCGCACCAGGCCCACCGCGAGCATCGCCATCGACATGATGCCGTAGTCGCCCGGAACGAGCAGACGCGCCGCGACCGCGGTTGCGATCCAGCTGATGATCTGCGCCGACCAGCGCAAGACCGCGGTCCATGCGATCCCGGTTACGAGCTCCCGGTCCAGCGCGGATTGATTGTCCTGGTTCAGGAAGCTTCCGCTCGGCCCGTCATCCGCCGCCAGTAGCTCGCTGCCTGGCCAAGCAGGACCGTCTCCGCGCCGGAGGGTCGGCCGCAAAGCATCCAGACCGACAGGACGACGCCGATATAGGTTGCCGCACCCAACGGCACGAAGATCGCCAGCAGCACGAGCGCGCGGCCGGTCGTCAGCGCTGCGGTATCGATCGGCGGCTGCGCCAGCACGGTTACCCCGTACATGACTGCCGCCGCCAACAGCGGCCGCCACACGGTTGCCAGCAGTTGCCGCGCGCTGACCCCGATCGCACGCGCGACCAGCGTCGCATTCAACGGCAGCAATCCGAGCGCAGTCCCGACGGTGGCCACCACGGCGCCCTGCACTCCGTACTCGCGGGTCAGCCAGAACGACAATGGAAGCAGCACGCACACTTGCAGGGCGTAGATCTTCACGTACACGATTGGACGGCCGCCGGCCAGCACCGCGGAGGCCGCCGTGCGCAGGAAAACGTCCACCAGCCCGTGGAAGGCGAGCAGGCTGATCAGAGGTCCCACCTCGCGCCACTGCGGCCCCAGGAGGACCGCAACGACCAGCGGAGCCACCGCGGCCAGCCCGACCACCAGCGGCATCACCAGCACCGCGACCAGGCCCGCGGCCGACAGATACGCGGCGGCGAGCGCAGCGCGATCCTCCGCCAACTGCGAGTAAGTCGGCAAGGCTGCCCGGTTCATCGGCTGGATCAGCTCGGTCCCGACCAGGTTCGACAGCTCGTTCGCCACGCTCCACATGCCCAGCGCGTGCGCGCCGGCGAACTTGCCGACGATGAAGTCGGGCCCGCGGTCCTTGAGAAAGACGAAGATATTCTGGGCCACCAGCCAGAGCGAAAAGTGCAGCAGATCCCCGGCGCGCGAAAGCGACCAGCGCGGCCGGAAAGGATGCAGCGCGTAGCTGATGGCGACTCCGGCCAGACGCCCGAACACCATGCCGATGGCGAGCGCCCAGTAGCTCCGGAGCCACAGGGCGAGCGCCACCGTGATCGCGAAAGAGAGCAGCCGCTTGCTCAGGAGAAAGCGGAACTCGCGCTCGAAGTTGAGCTCCTTGCGGAACGCCACCACGCCGATGTTTTCGCATCCCTGGAACAGCGGACCGAGGGCGAGGAAGACCACCAGGGCGACCAGCCGGTCATCGCCATAGAACCGCGCCAGCGGCCACGCGCAAAGCAGCAGCATGAGCGCGACCGAAGCGCCGATCAGCACATTCATGGTCCACGCGCTGTCGAAATGCTCGCGCGTGGCTCCCGGGCGCTGGATCAGCGCGATCTCCAGTCCGAGCCAGCCGAACAGCTCGACGAAGGCGATCAGGGCGGTCGCCATCGCCACGAGGCCGAAGTCGGCCGGCGTCAGGACGCGCGCCAGCACCAGCATGCTGATCAGGCCGACCGAGCGGTCCAACAGGCGAAAGCCGATCATCCATGCGCTGCCGCGCACGAGCGCGCGCCCGATGCTTGCCATCGGGCTTTTTACCATAGGGGTCGGATCCGACTCGGGTTGGTCCGATGTAGCTATCTGCAACGAGCGCGACTTTCTCGGCGCGCTGTAAAAAAAATCGACAGCGCAATTCGCGCGGCGCCGGCATACCGCGGAATAACAGTTGGTGGCATGATTGGGACGCGGTGCTAGAGCGCGGTGCGCGCATCATTCTCGGGAGAGCGCGCCGCTCAAATTGTCGAATGCAACAAGAGCGCGAAGCGTGAGACCGGCTCACGCATTCGTTCGGGGAAGCGAAGCATGTTTCGATCGAGGTTCATCCCGTCCATCATCGTGTGGCTCGCCGTGCTGCTGGCCGGCCCAGCAAGCGCGCAAACCATCAGCGGCCTGGTCGCCGCCTACGGATTCGAGGAAGGGTCGGGCACGGCGGTAGGCGACGCTTCGGGGAGCAACAACAGCGGCGTCGCGAGCGGGACGACGTGGTCCACGGCCGGCAAGTTCGGCAATGCGCTCGTGTTCAACGGCACCAGCTCGCAAGTCACCATTCCGGATGCGCCGTCGCTGCGGCTGACCACGGCGATGACGCTCGAGGCATGGGTCTTCCCGACCACGGCGCCCACCGGGTGGCGCGCGATCGTCGACAAGAACGTCGACGGCTATTACCTCTTTGCCTCCACCGACAACGGCAACCGCCCGGCCGGAGGCGGCACGTGGACCTCGGGCAACCAGAACACGTTCGGACTCTCGCCGATTCCGGTCAACGCCTGGACGCACCTGGCGACGACTTTCGACGGCGCGACGGTGCGGCTCTTCGTCAACGGTGTGCAGGTGGCGAGCCAGGCGCAGACCGCGGCGTTGGCGCCCACGACAGCTACCTTGCAGATCGGCGCCGACGCCTATCCGACCGAGCACTTCGCGGGAATGATCGACGAGGTGCGCGTCTACAACCGCGCGCTCAGCGCCGCCGAGATCCAGGCCGACATGGGCGTCGCCGTGGGCGCCCCGCCGCCGCCGGTCCTGGATACGGTCGCACCGAGCGCGCCGGGCGCGCTGACCGCCACGGCCTCGGGCTCGACTCAGATCAATCTCGCCTGGGGCGCGGCCACCGACAACGTCGGCGTCGCCGGCTATCGCGTGGAGCGCTGCGCGGGCGCGGGGTGCTCCACGTTCGCACAGATCGCAACGCCGACGGCCACGGGCTTCGGCGACACCGGGCTCACCGCGGGCACGAGCTACAGCTACCGCGTGCGCGCCAACGACGCCGCGGGCAATCTCGGTGGCTACACGAACGTCGCCTCGGCTACCACGACGGCGCCGGACACCACGCCGCCCGGCGCACCGCCGGCGCTGTCGGCCACCGCGGCGAGCGCCACGCAGATCAATCTCTCCTGGACGGCCGCGACCGACAACGTCGGCGTGACCGGCTACCGCGTGGAGCGTTGCCAGGGAGATGGATGCACGGCGTTCGCTCAGATCTTCACGCTCAGCGGCACGACGTTCAACAACACGGGTCTGACCGCCAGCACGAGCTACAGCTACCAGGTGCGCGCCATCGACGCCGCCGGAAACCTCGGCCCGTACTCGAGCGTCGCTTCCGCGACCACGCTCGCGGCACCCGACACCACCGCACCCACTGCGCCGACCGGCCTTTCGGCCAAGGCGGCCGGCAGCGCGCAGGTCGACCTCGCCTGGACCGCGTCCACCGACAACGTCGGCGTGACCGGCTACCAGATCCTGCGCTGCACGGGCTCCACTTGCACCACATTCGCACAGGTCGGCACCTCGACGCTCACGAGCTTCAGCAATACCGGGCTCACGGCTTCGACGACCTACCGGTTCCGCGTGCGTGCCGTCGACGCGGCGGGCAACGTCAGCGGGAACTCGAGCACGGTGAACGCCACCACGGCGGCGGCGCCCGACACGACTCCGCCGAGCGTGCCCGCCGGCCTTGCCGCGGTCGCGGCAAGCCCGACGCAGATCAGCGTGAGCTGGACCGCGGCCACCGACAACGTCGGCGTCACCGGCTATCAGCTCGAGCGCTGCTCCGGCAGCGGCTGCAGCGCGTTCGCTCAGATCGCCGCACCGACGGGCACGAGCTTCAACGACACCGCGCTTACCGCCTCGACGAGTTATAGCTATCGCGCGCGGGCCGTCGACGCCGCCGGGAATCTCGGCGCCTACTCGCTGGTCGCCTCGGCCACGACGCCGGCGCCCGACCTGACCGCTCCCACCACGCCCACCGGCTTTACGGCCACCGCGTTCAGCGCAAGCCAGATCAACCTGAGCTGGACGGCTTCCACCGACAACGTCGGCGTGACCGGCTATATCCTGCAGCGCTGCCTCGGCGCCGGATGCACCGCGTGGATTACGATAGCGACGCCCACGGGCACGACCTATAGCGACACCGGGCTCTCGGCGACCACCACCTACCGCTACTGGGTGCGCGCGACCGACGCGGCGGGCAACCTGAGCCCCTGGTCGAGCATCGTCACGGTCACCACGCTCACTCCGGATACCAGCGGCCTGGTTGCGGCGTATGGGTTCGACGAGGGCACGGGCACCGCGATCCGCGACGCCTCCGGGCAGAACAACAATGGCGCGGCGACCGGAACGACCTGGACCACCGGCAAGTTCGGCAATGCGCTGGTGTTCAACGGCACCAGCGCGCAGGTCACCGTCCCGGATGCGCCGTCGCTTCGCCTGACCACGGCGATGACTCTTGAAGCGTGGATCTTCCCGACTTCGACGCCGACCGGCTGGCGCGCGATCGTCGACAAGAACGTGGACGGCTATTACCTCTTTGCCTCCACCGACAATGGCAACCGTCCGGGCGCGGGCGGCACGTGGACCTCGGGCAACCAGAACACGTTCGGACCCGCGCCGATTCCGGTGAACGCCTGGACGCATCTTGCGACGACCTTCGACGGGACGGCGGTGCGGCTCTTCGTCAACGGTGTGCAGGTGGCAAGCCAGGCGCAGACTGCGGCGCTGGCGCCCACGACGGGCACTTTGCAGATCGGCGCCGACGCCTACCCGACCGAGTACTTCGCGGGCCTCATCGACGAGGTGCGCATCTACAACCGCGCGCTCAGCCCGGCCGAGATCCAGGTCGACATGCTCACGCCGGTTGCGGGCGCCGCGCCGCCCCCGCAGTCCGATACCACTCCGCCGTCGGTCAACGTCACCTCGCCCGCGGCCGGTGCCACCGTCACGAACACCGTGTCGGTTTCGGCCAACGCCAGCGACGACGTTGGTGTCGCCTCGGTGCAGTTCCTGCTCGACGGCTCACCGCTCGGCTCGCCAGTCATCACGGCGCCCTATAGTGTGGCGTGGGATACGGCTACGTCGATTTCGGGCAGCCATGTGCTGCAGGCCAGGGCGTCCGACTTCGCCGGCAACAGCACGACGAGCGCCGCGGTGTCGGTCTCGGTCGGCACGCCGACCGGCTCCACCTCCGGCCAATGGGCTGCGCCGGTGACCTGGCCGATCGTCGCGGTCAATGCCGACCTGCTTGCGACCGGTGAAATCCTCGCCTGGGATGGCCAGGACTTCGGCAACCAGGCGCGTCTGTGGAATCCCGCGACCGGCGTCTTCACCTCGGTCCCGAACAGCCTGACCAACATGTTCTGCACCGGAAGCTGCCTGCTGCCCGACGGCAGAGCGCTGGTCGCCGGCGGACACAACGGCGCACACATCGGGTTACGCGACACGAATCTCTTCAACCCGGCGACGCGCACGTGGTCGCGCGTCGCGCCGATGGCCGTCGGCCGCTGGTATCCGACCGTCACCGTGCTTCCGGACGGACGCGTACTCGTCACCTCCGGCGAGATCGACTGCGGTGGATGCTTCGCACCGATCCCGGAAATCTACAATCCGCAGCTCGATTCCTGGACACAGCTCACCGGCGCAAGCCAGAGCTTCCCGTACTACCCGCACATGTTCGTGCTGGGCGACGGGCGCGTGCTCGCCGCCGCCACGACCGAGGCTCCGATCGTCAGCCGGGTGCTCGACCTTGCGACGCAGACCTGGTCGGTCGTGGATCCGACCGCGGTCGACGGCGGCAGCTCGGCGATGTACGCGCCCGGCAAGATCCTGAAGTCGGGCCGCTCGGTCGATCCCGACCAGCCGGTGATTCCGGCGACGAAGACGACCTACGTACTCGACATGAACCAGCCGACGCCGAGATGGCGCCAGACGGCGCCGATGAACTTCGCGCGCGTCTATCACACGCTGACGCTGCTGCCTGACGGCACCGTCCTCGCGACCGGCGGCGGTCCCACCACCGACGCGGTCGGCGTGGACAACGCCGTGCTCGCCGCGGAGCTGTGGAATCCCGCCACGGAGACCTGGACCACGCTCGCAGCCATGCAGCGGCCGCGCCTCTACCATTCCAACGCCCTGCTCCTGGCCGATGCGCGCGTCCTGGTCCTGGGCGGCGGACGCTTCAACGGCGGCAACGCGCCGACCGACCAGCTGAGCTCCGAGATCTTCTCGCCGCCGTACCTCTTCAAGGGCGCGAGGCCGGTGATCACCGCGGCGCCCTCCACCGCCGCGTACGGGTCGGGCCTCAGCGTCCAGACGCCCGATGCGGCGAGCATCGGCTCGGTCGTGCTGATCCGCCTCGGAACCGTCACGCACAGCTTCAACACGAACCAGCGCATCGTGCCGCTACAATTCAGTGCAGCCGCTGGAACCCTGAGCGTGCAAACTCCCGCCAACGCCAACCTCGCGCCGCCCGGGCACTACATGCTCTTCATCCTGAACACGAACGGCGTGCCCTCGGTGGCGTCGATCGTGCAGCTCCAGTAGCGATGGCCTGGCGAGTCGCGCTCGCCGCGCTTGCGCTCGCCTGGTCCGGGGCTGCCGATGCACGGCATAGCAGCAGCACGCTCGACCCGCGCCGCGCCACCCCGGGCGTAAGCCTCGAATTGGTCGAAAGCGCGCGCAGCGCAAGCGGGGACGCGGTGAAGTATCGTCTCCGGGTGAAGGGCCTGCCCGAAGGTCACGCCTTCGGCGTGTGGACCAAGGGCTTCGGCCGCGATTTCACCGAAGTGGTCCCGGCGCTGCGCGACGACATCGAGCTCGATCTCGGGCCCTACCCGCGCGGCGCCGCCTGGTGGGTCGCCGTCGCCTCCGAGGACCAGAACACGACTGCGTTCGCCCGCGTGGTTCCGTACCCCATCGCCGCACGCGACGGCTCCTGCTCCATCTCGCTCGAGCTGATCTCGCTCTACGGCAACCGCTTCATCGCCCTCGGCGCCGGCTTCCCCCCCGGCGAGGAGATCGAGATCGAAACGCGCGCCTCGGGTACCCTGAGCCGAAAGCGCCAGCGCGTCGACCCGGACGGGCGCCTCCCGCTCGACGTCGTGGAGCACGGCACGCTCGGAGCCGACACGGTTGCACGCTACGCGGCGAAGGCGCGCGGCTGCGCCCCGGCAGTCGAATACCGCTGGGGCGAATCCGCAGTCAAGGATCACTGAGCCCCCGCGCCAGCGGGAAGCTCCGGACGACTGCCACGCTAGCCCAATCACAGTGGCGGGCACGTCACTGGAACGTGAAGTGTAAGAAAAAGCGACATCTGTGTAACACCATTGAAAGAAAGTTGGTGGCATGATTCGCGCGCGGTACTAGAACGGGGTGCGCGGGTAAGCGGCAGGGAGGCGCGCCGGTCCGATTGTTCAATGAAACAAAACGAAGCGTGAGACCTCGGCTCGCGTATTCCTCAAGGGCAGCGCGCATGCCGCGATCCATATCCGTACCGTTCATCGTCGTGTGGCTCGTCCTGCTGCTCGCCGGCTCTGTGCGCGCGCAGACCACCACCGGCCTGGTCGCGGCATATGGATTCGACGAAGGGACGGGCACCGCGATCCGCGACGCCTCCGGGCAGAACAACAACGGCACCTCCAGCGGCACGACCTGGACCACCGGCAAGTTCGGCAATGCGCTCGTATTCAACGGCACCAGCGCGAAGGTCACGGTGCCGAACGCGCCGTCGCTGCAGCTGACCACGGGCATGACGCTGGAAGCGTGGATCTTCCCGACGAGAGCCCCGACCGGCTGGCGCGCGATCGTCGACAAGAACGTGGACGGCTACTACATCATGGCCTCCACCGACAACGGCAATCGTCCGGGCGTCGGCGGCACATGGACCGATGGCAACAAGAACCTGTTCGGCCCTTCGGTAGTGCCGGTGAACACCTGGACGCACCTCGCGGCGACCTTCGACGGGTCGGCGACGCGCCTCTTCGTCAACGGGGTGCAGGTGGCGAGCCAGGCGCAGACCGCGCCGCTGAAGACCACGACCGCCACGCTGCAGATCGGCGCCGACTCCTATCCGAGCGAGTTCTTCGCGGGTCTCATCGACGAGGTGCGCATCTACAACCGGGCGCTCAGCGCGGCCGAAATCCAGAGCGACATGGCCACGCCGGTGAGCAGCGTCACGCCGCCGGTGAGCGATACCGCGCCGCCCAGCGCGCCGCCGGCGTTGTCGGCCACCGCGGCGAGCGCGACGCAGATCAATCTCTCCTGGACGGCCGCGACCGACAACGTCGGCGTGACCGGCTATCGGGTGGAACGCTGCCAGGGAAGCGGGTGCACGACGTTCAGCCAGATCTTCACGCTCAGCGGCACGACGTTCAACAACACCGGACTGACCGCCAGCACGAGCTACAGCTACCGCGTGCGCGCCATCGACGCCGCGGGGAACCTCGGCCCGTACTCGAGCGTCGCTTCCGCGACCACGCTCGCCGCCCCCGACACCACGGCCCCAACCGCGCCGAGCGGCCTCTCGGCCACGGCAGCAGGCAGCACGCAGATCAACCTGAGCTGGAGCGCGGCCACCGACAACGTCGGGGTCCTCGGGTATCAGCTGGAGCGCTGCGCGGGTAGCGGCTGCAGCGCCTTCGCGCAGATCGCCGCACCTGCCGGGACGAGCTTCGGCGACACCGGACTTGCCGCCGGCACGAGCTACAGCTACCGAGTGCGCGCGCTCGATGGCGCCGGGAACCTCGGCGGCTACTCCCCGGTGGCCTCGGCGACGACGCCTGCGCCGGATCTATCGCCCCCCACTGCGCCAACGGGCCTGACCGCCACCTCCGCCGGCAGCGGCCAGATCAACCTGACCTGGGCCGCGTCGACCGACGACGTCGGCGTCACTGGCTATCGCGTCGAGCGCTGCGCGGGAAGCGGCTGCAGCGCGTTCGTGCAGATCGCCACGCCGACGGGAACGAGCTTCAGCAACACCGGCCTCGCGCCGAATACGAGCTACACGTATCAGGTCCGCGCGGCGGACGCCGCCGGAAATCTCGGCGCCTATTCCAATTTCGCCAGCGCCACCACGGCGACGGCCAGCGGCCCGGTCGCGGCATACGCTTTCAGCGAAGCCTCCGGCGCGACGACCGCCGATGCCTCGGGTAACGGCAACACCGGCACGCTCAACGGCGCCACGCGCACCACCGCGGGTCAGTTCGGCAGTGCCGTGGTGGTCAGCGGCAGCGGCGCATACGTCGACCTGGGCAACGGCCCGACGCTGCAGATCACCGGCAGCATGACCATCAGCGCCTGGATCCGCCCCGCGGCTTTCCCCGCCGACGATGCCGCCGTGGTCTCCAAGCGCACCAGCGGCGAGCTCGGCTTCCAGCTCGACACCACCGTCGACACCGGTCCGCGCACCATCGGCTTCAAGCTCACTGATGCCTCCGGCGGCGGCATGTTCCGGTATGGCACCAACCCGCTGCAGGCCAGTCAGTGGTACTACGTCACCGGAGTCTACGACGCGGCCGCGCGCACGCTCGATGTGTATCTGAACGGCGTTCTGGACAGCGGCACGCTCGTGGGCACGGTCAGCGCCACGCAGCAGAACTCCCCGCTCAACGTGAACATCGGGCACCGTCCCGGGGCGTCGGGGTACGACTTCAACGGCACCATCGACGAGGTGCGCATCTATAACCGCGCCCTCACCCCTGCGGAGATCCAGGCCGACATGGGCACCGGCGTCGGCGGCGGCACCCCGCTCGACACCATCGCCCCGAGCGCGCCCGGCACGCTGACCGCCACGGCCTCCGGCTCCACCCAGGTCAATCTCGCGTGGGGCGCCGCCAGCGACAACGTCGGCGTCGCCGGGTATCGCGTGGAGCGCTGCGCGGGCAGCGGCTGCACGACTTTCGCGCAGATCGCCACGCCGACGGGCACGAGCCTCGGCGATACCGGCCTCACCGCGAACACGAGCTACAGCTACCGCGTGCGCGCCGCCGACGCGGCCGGAAACCTCGGTCTCTATTCCAATGTCGGCAGCGCGACCACGGCCCAATCCCTGGATGTCCTGGCGCCGACGGTACCCACCGGGCTCGCGGGCACCGCGGTCGGCCCCACCCAGGTCAACCTCAGCTGGACGGCCTCGACAGACGACGTGGCGGTGACAGGCTATATCCTGCAGCGCTGTCTGGGCGCCGGGTGCACCGCGTGGGTAACGATCGCAACGCCCACCGGCACGAGCTACAGCGACACCGGGCTGACGCCATCGACAACCTATCAGTACTGGGTACGCGCCACGGATGCCGCGGGCAATCTGAGCGCCTGGTCGACGATCGTCACCGTCACCACCCCGGCCCGGGATACGACCGGCCTGGTCGCCTCCTATGGATTCGATGAAGGGTCGGGGATGGCGATCCGCGACGCTTCCGGGCAGTACAACAACGGCGCCGCCAGTGGAACGACCTGGACGACCGGCAAGTTCGGCAGCGCGCTGGTGTTCAACGGCACCAGTGCGCAGGTCACGATCCCGGATGCGCCGTCGCTGCGCCTGACGACGGCGATGACTCTTGAAGCGTGGATCTTCCCGACGACGGCGCCTACCGGATGGCGCGCGATCGTCGACAAGAACGTGGATGGCTATTACCTCATGGCTTCCACCGACAACGGCAATCGCCCGAGCATCGGAGGCACCTGGGCCACGGGCAACCAGAACACCTTCGGCCCGTCGGTGCTGCCGGTGAACACCTGGACGCATCTCGCTTCGACCTTCGACGGCTCGGTGGTGCGGCTTTTCGTCAACGGCGTCCAAGTGGCGAGCCAGACGCAGACCTCGCCCTTGGCGCCCACGACGGCCACGCTGCAGATCGGCGGGGACGCCTATCCGACCGAGTACTTCGCGGGACTGATCGACGAAGTGCGCATCTACAACCGCGCGCTCAGCCCGACCGAGATCCAGGTCGACATGACCACGCCCGTGGCCGCCGACGTGGGGACGACCCCGCCGCCCCCGCCTCCGCCGCCGCCGGGCGACACCGTGCCGCCGACCGTCACCCTCACTTCGCCTGCCACCGGCGCCAGCGTCGCCAACACGGTGTCGGTTTCGGCCAACGCGGCCGACAACGTGGGCGTCGCGTCGGTGCAATTCATGCTCGACGGCTCGCCGCTCGGCTCGCCAGTCACCACGGCGCCCTACAGCGTCGCCTGGGACACGGCGACCGCCATTCCCGGCAGCCATGTCCTGTGGGCTACGGCGACCGACCTGGCCGGCAACAGCGCCACGAGCACCGCGGTGTCCGTCTCGGTCGGGACGCCGACCGGCACCAGCTCGGGCCAGTGGGCCGCGCCGGTGAACTGGCCGATCGTCGCGGTGCACGCGAACCTGCTTGCGACCGGTGAGATTCTCGCTTGGGATGGGCAGGACTTCGGCAACCAGGCGCGCCTGTGGAATCCCGCGACCGGCGTGTTCACCTCGGTCCCGAACAGCCTGACCAACATGTTCTGCGGCGGCCACTGCCTGCTGCCCGACGGCAGAGCGCTGGTCGCCGGCGGACACAACGGCGCCCACGTTGGACTGCGCGACACGAATCTCTTCAACCCGGCGACGCGCACGTGGTCGCGCGTCGCGCCGATGGCCGTCGGCCGCTGGTATCCGACCGTCACCGTGCTTCCG
>Ga0070705_100001060_pt1 | contig 15319 bp, 11 predicted proteins | sample KBSK5253metaG_FD_65455 | JGI IMG/M metagenome (GOLD analysis project Ga0070705, IMG submission 65455) | Corn, switchgrass and miscanthus rhizosphere microbial communities from Kellogg Biological Station, Michigan, USA - KBS K5-25-3 metaG | ecosystem: Host-associated > Plants > Roots >... | reverse complement strand
TGCGCAATCTGATGGTCGCCGCGCTCGTCGCGCTGGCCGTGGCAGGCGTGGCCGCGCAAGGCCAACCGGCGGCGGCAGCAGCGGGGCGGGCCTTGTCAGGCCCGCCAGGGTACACAGCCCCGCGCACCGCCGACGGGCAGCCCGACTTCCAGGGCTACTGGACCAACCTCACCTACACGCCGTACGAGCGGCCGAAGGAGCTCGCGAACAAGCCGTTCTATACCGAGCGGGAAGCGATCGACGCGTTCAACACGGCGGTCGCCGAGTCGCAGAACCAGGTCGTCCACTACGTGAACGCCGATTACGGCGCGACGCCGGTGCAGACGGGCGCCAAGCCGAACCTGCGCACGTCGCTCGTCATCGATCCGCCCGACGGACGCATTCCGCCCCTCCTTCCCGAGGCGCAGAAGCGCGAGGCGGCGCGCGCCGCGGCCGAGCGCGGCGGTCCGCTCGCGCGCACGTGGCGCGACGACCGCGGCACCGTCTGGTGCGTCTTCCACGATCGCGTGGTGCCGGCCGTCGTCGCCCCCTACGGCAGCAACTTCCACATCGTGCAGTCGAAGGACTACATCGTGCTGACGTACGAGTGGAACAGCGAGCACCGCGTGATTCCGCTCGACGGGCGTCCGCACGGCACGGTGCCCTCCTACATCGGCGACTCGCGCGGCCGCTGGGACGGCGACACGCTGGTCGTCGAGACGACCAACTTCACACCGAAGCGCACGTTCCTCGGCTCGCCGGGGACGCCGAGCGCGGTCTCGATGACGCCGTCGTTCACGCTCACGGAGCGCTTCACGCGCACGGCGGACGACACGATCGTCCACACTTACACGGTCGAAGACCCGGCGACGTGGACCAGGCCGTGGACGGTGGAGATGCCGATGCATCGCATCAAGGGGCCGATGCTCGAGTACGCGTGCAACGAGAACAACGTGGACGCGTTCACCACGCTCAGGAATGCGCGTGCCCAGGAGGCGGGCAAGCTGCCGCCGCCGGACCGGGTCAGGAACGTGGACGATCCGAAGGCCACCGTCATCCAGCGGGAACAGAAAGGCGACGGCGCCGGGAAGTGAGGTTCGCGGCGGCTGTCACCATCGGGGTCGTCGCGCTCGGCGTGTCCGCGTCGGCGTCGCTGCGCGCGCAGCAGCCCTTACGCCCAGGTCCGGCGCAGGCGCGCACCGTGAAGGACGGCGTCTACACGGCGGCGCAGGCGGCGCGCGGCTCGGCCATCTTCCAGATGCGCTGCGCGCTCTGTCACGGCGACAGGCTCGAGGGGCTGGCGGGGCCGCCGCTCGTCGGCGACGTCTTCCTCGGGCCGCGTGACAGGCAGCCGGTCTCGGATCTCTTCGACAAGATCCACAACACCATGCCGGCCGATGCGCCGGGGACGCTCGAGCCGCCGCAGGTCGCGGACGTCGTTGCTTTCATCCTGCAGGCGAACGCGTTTCCCGCAGGTGGCGCGGAGCTTGGCGCCTCCGACGCGACGCTGAAGCAGATCGCGCTCGTCGCGGCCAATCCAACGCCCGCGACGGCGGCGACGGGGACGCCGACGGCATTCCCGGTGACCGGCACGCTGAACCAGGTGATGCGCGGCATTCTCTTTCCGAGCTCGAACGTCCTGTTCGACGTGCAGACGAAGGACCCCGGCGCGGGATCGAAGGGCGGCGTCGCGCGCGCCGATGCGTCCACCACCTCGACCCGCTACGGCGACGTCTACGCGCCATGGGTGGTCGTCGATGCGGCGGCGATTTCGATCGCCGAGATCGGCCCGGTGCTGATGCAGGCGGGGCGCCGCTGCGAGAACGGCAAGCCGGTACCCGTCGATCGCGCCGACTGGCAGCAGTACGTCCAGGGCGTCGTGGACGCGGGCCGCGCGGCCTACCGCGCATCGCAGACGCGGAACCAGGAGGCGGTGAGTGATGCGACCAACGTCATCTCCGACGCCTGTGCGAACTGCCACCGCGTCTATCGGGACGTGCCGAGCGCCGCGATGCGCTGCATGCCGCCGCGCTGACGCCCACGCCCTGCGCGCGTTCGACGTCCCAGCCCTCTAATCCGGCTCGCTTTCCTGTAGGAACCCGCAGCCCGCCTGGCCGACGGCCGGAAATTGTTCGCCGGATCGTCGTTCGAGGGTGCGCCGAAACAATAGGGACGGGGCCGGCCGGCGGTGCGTCCGGCCCCGTCCTGATGTATTGTTACCCCCATTACGAAGGAGGGGGCGTGTACAAGACCGTCGCTTTAATGACCTTCGCGTGCTGGGCGTTGCTGACAGCGGGCGTTATCGGCCAGGGCTCCGCGTCCGCGCCTGCCCGTCCCTCGCTGGACTACGAGTACTTCAAGGCCAAGGTCCAGCCGATTTTCCTGAAGAAGCGGCCCGGGCACGCCCGCTGTGTCTCGTGCCACGGCCAGGGTACGCCGCTGCGCCTGCAGCCGCTCGACCCTGGCGCAACGACCTGGACCGACGAAGAGTCGCGGAAGAATTTCGACGTGATGCGCCGTGTCGTGGTGCCGGGCAGCCTGAAGAGCAAGCTGCTCATCCATCCGCTTGCCGAGGACGCGGGCGGCGACTTCTACCACAACGGCGGCAAGCACTTCGCGTCGCAGAACGATCCCGAGTGGCAGACGCTCCGGAACTGGGTGATGGGACAGACGAGCGGCACCAACTGAAAGGCTGACGATCATGACGAATAGACAGGTGATTCTCCGCTGTGTCGCGGTCACCGCCGCGATCTTCTTGTGCACGATGGGCCTCACCGCTCAGGACCACGGCGGCAGGAAGGTAAGAATCCTCCAGACCAACAGCGCCGGCGACAACATCCATGTCATCGATCCCGCGACCAACAAGGTCGTCGGGGTGATCGAGGGCATCGAGGTCAATCACGGCGTCGGCGCTTCGCCGGACGGCAGCCGCATCTACACCAGCGACGAGGCGGAAAGCACGCTCGACGCCGTCGATGCAAAGACGCTGAAGATCATCAAGAAGGTCAAGTTGAGCGGCCATCCGAACAACATGGCCGTCGGCAAGGACGGCCGGCGCGTCTATGTCGGGATCGCCGAGGCGCCGGGCGGCGTGGACGTCATCGACACGGCCACCATGACGCGCGTCAAGACCATTCCGACGAAGGGCCCCATCCACAACGCGTACGTTACGCCTGACGGCAAGTACGTTGTGGCCGGTTCGATTGCCGGCAAGAGCGTCAACGTGATCGACGCGGCGACGGAAACGCCTGCGTGGACGCTCGACGAGGATCTCGGCGTACGCCCGATGGCGTTCTCCGCCAATCCCGACGGCTCGACGAAATGGATCTTCGTGCAGATGAGCGGCCTCAACGGGTTTGCGGTGGTGGATTTCGCGACGCACAAGGAAGTCCAGCGCATCAACAACCCCAAGCTGCCGGCTGGCAAGAAAGAGGTGCCCGAAGGCTCCGATCCGTCGCACGGCATGGCGGTGACCGCCGACCAGAAGACGCTCGTCGTCTGCAGCCGCATCAACAATTACGTCTACTCGTACTCGCTGCCCGACCTGAAGCTGCTCGGCTCCGCCGAGCTCACGGGGAAGGGCGCGGCCTGGGTGACGCTGACGCCCGACGGCAAGACCGCGTACGTGGCCAACCCGGTCACCAACGACGTGTCCGTCGTCGACGTCAAGACGATGAAGGAAACGACGAGGATCCCGGTCGGCTACGTCCCGAAGCGGAACGCGACGGCCCTTCTTCAGTAGGCTTCAGTAGAGGCGGACCTCGAGGTCCGCCTCTACGACCCTGTGAAAACCGCGTTCGCACTCCTCCTCGGCGCATGCCTGCTGACGGCGTGGGCGTGCTCTCCGCCCGCCGAGAGCCGGCAGGCCCCGGCTGCGCGCGTCACCGTCTTCGAGGGCGCGCGTCTCATCGCCGGTGACGGCAGCGCGCCCATCGAGGATTCCGCCTTCATCGTCGAGAACAATCAATTCACCTACGTCGGCCGCCGTGCCGACCTCAAGGCGCCGGACGGCGCCACGCGCGTGGATCTCGCCGGCAAGACGGTCATGCCGACGCTGGTGGATCTTCACGGGCACATCGGCTTCCAGAACATCGCCGAAGGCACGATGTCGAAGGAGATGTTCACGCGCGAGAACCTCGTCGATCACCTGGAGCTGCTCGCCTACAACGGCGTCGGCGCGGTGATCGGCGTCGGCGACCTCGTGAGCCGCTCCGACCTGCACGGCGGCCGCACCAACTGGGGCGACGTGCCGCTGCGCGTACGCGACGAGGTCATCCCGGGCGCGGCGCTGTTCAGGACGGCCGGGCCTGGCATCGCGTGGCCCGGGTCGGGCGCGCAGGGCCATCCCTCGCGGGTGGACGTCTCGTACCCGGTCTCGACCGAGGAGGAAGCGCGCGCGGCCGTTCGCGATTACGCGGCGATGAAGCCGGCGTTCATCAAGATCTGGGTGGACGATCGGGGCGGCACCAAGAAGACGCTCACACCGGCTCTCTACCGCGCGGTGGCCGACGAGGCGCACAAGCTCAACATCCCCGTCGGCGTCCACAACGTCACGCTCGCCAACGCGAAGACGCTGATGCGCGCGGGCGTCGAGGGCTGGCTGCACGTGCCCGTTCGCGGCGGCGAAATCGCCGACGCCGAGCTGGTCGCCATCGTCAGGGACCGGATCGCGCGCAACGATCGGCCGAACATCTGGATGACGCCGTCGCTCATCACGCAGTGGATGAACACGCAGGGCGGGAGCACGCGCCCCGAGTGGCTCGACGACCCGCTGCTGCTCGCCGCCTATTCACCGGCGGACGTGGAGCAGCACTGGGGTGCGCCGCTGCGGAAGATGACGCCGCGGGATGTCGCCCGGGCGCGGGAATCGTTCGAGTCGGACGCGCGCAGCGCCATGATGCTCAGGGCGGCGGGCATCACGGTCGTCAACGGCACCGACACGGGGCAGACGCGGTTCTGGGTCGGCTACTTCAATCATCTCGACCTGGAGAGCATGGTCGCGATGGGGATGACGCCGGCCGAGGCGATCGTCGCCGCGACGCACGATTCCGCCACCGTGGCGCGCATCGATACCGGGACGATTGCCGCCGGGAAGAGCGCCGACTTCATCGTGCTCGACGCCAACCCGCTCGAAAAGATCTCCAACACCCGCAAGATCGACAAGGTCTACCTGCGCGGCGGCGAGGTCGATCGCGCCTCGCTGCGCGCGAGGTGGCAGGCGCGCCGCAAGGCACCCACAACAAATTAGCGTCAGAACACGATGCGGAATCCCAGCTGCACCATGCGCGGCTGGTACGCGATGCCGATGTTCTGAATCGGCTTCCCGTAGCTCGCGTTGCTTTCCGCGAGCGTGTACGAGCCGTAGTTCGCGTGGTTGAACAGGTTGTACACCTCCAGGATGCCGTCGATGCCCCTGCGGCCGCCGAGCCCGAACCGCCGCTGCAGCCGCGCGTCCACGCGGTGAATCGGCGCGCCGACGAAGTTGTTGCGCGGCACGATGCTGCCGTCGGGACGCAGGCGGGGCCGGTCACCGCCGCCGTAGGTCGTCGCGAAGCGCTGGCCCGAACCGTAGAAATACAACCCGCTCACCTGGAACCGATAGCCCACGTCCCAGATGCCGTTGAACACGGCGCGGTGCCGCTGGTCCGTCGTCGACCGCCCGTACTCGGCGCCGAGATCCTGCACGAGGGTCAGCGACGGCGCTGGTGACGTGTTCCCGTCGTTGTAGATCGACAGCGTGTAGGTGCCCGACGCCTGCCACCGCTGGCTGAGGCGCCTGGTGAATGCGGTTTCGAGCGCGTGGAAATTCGACCATCCCTGCGAGACGTACGCGTTGACGACGCCCCAGTCCGCGTAGACGGCGCGGGTCGCGTCGGTCGACACGTAGTTCACGCCGGTGGCCGGGTTGTAGGTCAGGTTGATGTTTCGCTGGAACAGCTCGTGCCGGCTGTTGTTGACGACGTAGTCCGCCTGCAGCGCCATGGTCGCGCCGAGCTGCCGCTGCAGTCCGATCGACGACTGATAGCTGTAGGGAAACTGCAACCCCGGCGTCGCGATCTGGGAGACGCTCTTGCGGAGGCCGGCAATCCTCAGCGCCTCGGCGTAGGTCGGCTGCGGCCTGCCGTTCCACGGGTTGCCGGCGAAGTCGGCGCGGCCGTCGTAGGCCACCTGCGCGTTGACCTCGCCGCCGCCGTACCGCTCGGTCCATGACGAGACCTGGTCGGAGACATCCGCGAAGTACTTCCCGGTGCCCCCGCGGATGACGGTGCGGTCGTCCAGCGTGTAAGCGAAGCCCACCCGCGGGCCGAATCGATTCTTCTCGATCGAACGTCCCGACGGCACCCATGGCAGGATCGCCACCCGCTCGGCGAACTGGCCCCGGCTGATGTCGTAGCGGACGCCGAGGTTGAGCGTCAGGCGCGACGTGACGTTCCAGTCGTCCTGCACCCAGGCGGCGGCGATTTCCTTCGGCGTCTCCTGCTTGAAGCCGGCGGCCGAGATGCCGACCGAATAGGTCCTGAACAGCGACGAGAGCGGCGCCAGGTTCCACGTCGACACGTCGAGGATGTTCGGGAACAGCGATTCGAGATTGGCCGGGGGCCTGTTGCTGCCGCCGTCGTAGGTGCCCATGCAGTTGGTGCACTGGAAATAGGGTCCCCACTGGTGCAGCCACTCGCCGCCGACGTGCGCGCTGTGGCGTCCGCCGAGACTGAACGACGTCCTGTAGTCGTCACGGAACGAGTACTGGATCTGGCCGTTGCGCTGGGGCGCGTTGGTGTGCGCCTGCCCGATCGCAAAGCCGCTGAACGTCATGCGCGGCGCGCCCTTGCCGACGGCCCACGTCGGAAACGACGCGTTGGCGGGGTGAGTGGGAAACAGCGCGGTCGGCAGCGCCTGGAAGAAGAAGTCGTCGTATCCCACCTTGATCTCGTTGACGGCACGAGTGCCGAGGACCTGCGTCAGCGCGCCGTAGAGCTCGTTGCTCGGCCGCGCCGTGGATTCCGTCGACGAGGGCGACTGCGAGGAGCCGCCGGTGTACCGCGGATCGAACGGCGTGAAGAGGCGCGACACGTTGCCGCGCACCATGAGGCGGACCTGCGGGGAGAATTGGAAATCCACGCGCCCGCCGGCCTTCGGGTCGGTTCGTATGCCGGTCATGTCCTGGTTGAAGCTCTTGTACGCGGTCGTGTAGGTCTGCGTCGACGGCTCGCGTTCGTATTCGTAGCTGGCAAAGAAATGGATCTTGTCCTTCCGGATCGGGCCGCCGAAGGTCGTACTGAACTGCTGGTTCGAATAGGGGAGCACGCGATTGACGATGAAGTCGCGCGCGTTCCACCGATCGCTCCGGAAGTAGCCGGCGGTGCTGCCGGTGAACGTGTTGGTCCCTGACTTCGTCACCGCGTTGACCTGCACGCCCGCCGAGCGCCCCTGGCTCGCGTCGAACCGGTTGGCGACGAACTCGAACTCGGCGATCGAGTCGCGGCCGTAGTGCGGCTGGCCGAAGCCGGTCGCCGAAATCGTCGACGTCACCTGGTGCCCGTCGACGTTCAGCTGCGAGGTGCCGACCGAGGCCTTCGGCATCAGGTCGTCGCTCGAGACCGTGTTGATCCGGCTGCCGGCCGCCAGCATCGTCAGGTCGAGCCAATTGCGGCCGTTGACCGGAAGCTCCGAGAGCTGACGCGGGTCGATGTTGCTCGACTGACTCGACTGGGTCGTCGTCACGAGCGGCGCCTCGCCGGTGACGGTGACCGTCTCGCGCACGGTCGAGGGCGACAGCTGGAGGTTGACGACGGCCTGCTGGCCGACCAGCATCTCCAGGCCGCTGCGCGTGACGACGGAAAAACCCTGCAGCTGCGCGGTGACGTGATACTCGCCGGTGCGCAGGGCAATCTGGAAGACCCCGTGCTCGTCGGTCACTCCCTCGAAGGTATTGCCCGACGCATCGTTGACGGCGATCACCGTCACGCCCGGCAACACCCCGCCCGTGGAGTCGGTCACGGTTCCCCGAAGCGTTGCGTCTTGTGCGTGTGCGATGACAGGCAGCGCCAGGATCAGGATGGTTCCGAGCAGGCGGCGACACAGATCCGACATGACTCCTCCTCGCATCCGGGGTTGACCGTGGGTAGAGACGAATCGTCAGGGCCGCCTGAAGGCGGCCCCCACGAACCAGGGGCTGCCTACGCGAGCGCTTTTTTGACCCGAGCCGCCGTGAACGGGACGGTGCGCAGCCTCACGCCCGTCGCGTCGAACACGGCGTTGGCCAGCGCGGCGGCAACCGGCGCGGTGGCCGCTTCGCCCGCGCCGACCAGCGGCTCGTTCGGCCGATCGATCAGGATGACCTCCACTGCCGGCGCCTCGGGGAACCGGAGGATCGGGTAGGAGGTCCAGTCGACGCTCGTCACGCGCGAGCGGTCGAAGGTGACCTCCTCGTGCAGCGCGCGGCTCAGCGTCTGCACGATGCACCCCTCGACCTGGTTGCGCAGCCCGTCGGGATTGACGATGAGGCCGCAATCGTGGGCGCAGGCCACGCGCCGCACCTGGATCTGACCACTCGACGGGTTGACGGCGACCTCCATCGCCATCGCGACGTAGTTCTCCGTCTGCTTGTAGCGCATGTAGGCGATGCCGCGGCCGACGAGCAGGTTGCTTGTCCCGAGCGAAGTCGAGGGGCCCTGCTTCGCGCGCGGGTTCGGCGACGTGCGGGTGTCCCATTTGAACGCCGACGCCGTCCGCGCGATGACGTCGAGCGCGCGGGGATCGGCGAGCCGCTTGCGGCGGAACTCCACGGCGTCCTCGCCCGCGGCGACCGCGAGCTCGTCGGCGAGGCTTTCGACCGCGAAGACGTTGGCAATCTTGCCGGGCGCGCGCAGGTTCGACAGCTGCAGCGGGGTGTCCTTGATCAGGTGCGCGACGACGCGCACGTTGTCGACGGCGTACGGCGGATCGCCGTTCTGCGTGATGGCGCCCGAGCCGGTGCCGTGCTCCTGCTGGATGCCGGCGGCGTCGGCGGAGAGCAGCGCGCGCGCACCGGGGGCCGCGTTCGGCACCCACATCTCGGTCTCCCACGAGACGATGCGTCCGCTCGCGTCGAGCGCGGCGCGCACGTCGAGCAGCTGCTGCGGGCCCTTCGGATCCCAGCCGTGCTCCTCGTGCCGCATCCACTGCACGCGCACCGGCTGGCCGATGGTCTTCGACAGCAGCAGCGCGTCGGCCGCCACGTGGTCGCCGCCGTTGGTGCCATACGATCCGGAGCCGTCGAGGAAGACGACGCGGAGCTTTTCCGGTGGAATGCCGAACACCTTGGCGAGGTTGCCGCGCAGGCCATGCGTCCCCTGCGAGGCGGACCAGACCGTGGCGGTGCCGTCGGCCCGCACGTCGGCGACGGCGCACGACGGGCCGAGGGAGGCGTGGCTCTGGAACGGCCAGAAGTAGGTCGCCGACAGCATCTTCGCGGCCCCGCGCGCGGCGCCCCGCGCATCGCCCTTGTTGACGATTTCCTGGTCGCGATCGAGCGGCGCGCTCCGTGACAGCCGGTCGAGCCCTTCGTGGCCCGGCAGCGACTCCCGCTGATTCCACGTGGCCTCGAGCGCGGTCGCCGCGCGTACGGCCGCCCATTCGTCCCTCGACACGACGGCGAGGAAATCCTTCACCCGCACGACGCGGACGTCCGGGATGCCGCGCAGCGATCCTTCGTCAACCGACACGAGCGTCGCACCGATCGACGGGGGACGGACGATGCGGCCGTGCAGCATGCCGGGGAGCGTGAAGTCCTGGACGTAGACGTGGCGGCCCGTGCACTTGGCCGGGACGTCCGGCCGCAGCAGCGGCTTGCCGATGGCGGCGTGCTGCGACGGCGGCGTCAGCGGCGCGTTGCGATCGACCTTGAGCGCGAAGCGGCGGTCGCCGATCAGCGTGCCGATGCCGACGCCCGCGCCTCCCGCGCGCGGGCGCACTTCGCCGTCCGCGATGGTCAGGTCGGCGGCGGGACGATTGAGGCGGTTCGCGCCAAGCTGCAACAGCGCCCGGCGCGCCGTGGCCGCCGCGGCGCGAATCTCGGTGCCGCCGCGCACGAGGCCCGTGCTTCCGCCGGTGCCGCCCTGATCGGGGCAGGTCGCCGTGTCTCCTTCGATGACCGACACGCGCGACGGCGGCACGCCGAGCTCCTCCGCCGCCATCTGCGCGAACGCGATGCGCACGCCGGTGCCGACGTCCACCTTGCTCGTGTAGATCGTGACGGACCCGTCCGCGTGAATCGCCAGCAGGCCGTCGACCTCTCCGGCGTCGAGCGGCCGATCGGCCGCCCCGCCAGGTGCGCCCGCCTGCGCCGCCGCGCGCCGCGGGACGCCGCCGAACGCGAAGCTCACGACGAGCGCGCCGCCCGCCTTCAGCAGATCGCGACGAGTCAGTTCGATGGTCTGCATGGCTACACCTGTCCCGCGCGCTGCACCGCGCGCACGATACGGGTGTGCGTCCCGCATCGACAGAGGTTGCCGTCGAGCGCCTGCTTGATCTGCTCGACGGTCGGCTTCGGCGTCCGCGCGAGCAGCGCCTTGGCCGCCATCACCATGCCGTTGGTGCAGTAGCCGCACTGTGCCGCCTGTTCGGCGATGAACGCCGCCTGCACGGCGTCGGGTTGCTCGGGTGTCCCGAGCCCTTCGAGCGTCGTGATGTCGCGCCCCGCCGCGCGGCTGACCGGCAGCGTGCACGAGCGCGTCGCCGTCCTGTCCACGATGACGGTGCACGCCCCGCACTGTCCGAGGCCACACCCGAACTTGGGGCCGTGCAGCCCCAGCGGTCCGCGAAGCGCGTAGAGGAGCGGCTGCGCCGGATCCCAGCTGTCAACGGAGGTTTCGCGGCCGTTGAGTCGAAACGTGTATCTCGGCATGGGCGCGATTCTACGCTGGTCAGTGGGCAGTGGGCAGTGGGCAGTCGTAGGGCGGGTGCCGCGGAGCGCAGGCGCCAGGCGAACGCGGATTCGCCAGCGGCGGCCGACAGGATTGCTCTTGGCAAACCGCAGGCTGCGCGCAACAATCCGACCGGCATGACGTGGTGGCTCTGGGAGGTGCTCGGCCTCGCGCTGGCCGCGATCGAACTGGCGACGCCCGGCGGGTTCTTCATCATATTTTTCGGCATCTCCGCCATCGTGATTGGCGGCCTCGCCCTTGGAGGACTGGTCGCCACGGCGTGGATCGAATGGGCCCTCTTCACCGTCATCGCGCTCGTCGCCCTGCGCCTGTTCCGCCAGCCGCTGCTGGCCCGCATCCGGATGCGTAACCCGAACGAAGTGGATTCGCTGACGGGTGAGGTCGCGGTAGCAGCCGGCGACATCCCGCCGGGAGGACACGGCCGCGCCGAGCTGCGCGGCACGACATGGAGCGCGCGGAACGTCGGCTCGACGCCGCTGCGCGCCGGCCAGCGGTCGCGCGTCGTCGCCCTGCAGGGGCTGACGATCGACATTCTCTCGGAGTGAGCGATGCCTGTCGATACCGGTCTCGTCGTCGTCGTGCTGTTCGCGGTCGTCGTCCTGTTCGTCGTGTTCAGGACCACGGTCGTCGTGCCGCAGCAGAGTGCGTTCGTGGTGGAGCGGCTCGGGCGCTACAACGCCACGCTCAACGCGGGCTTCCACATCCTGGTGCCGTTCGTCGACGTCATCCGCTACAAGCATTCGTTGAAGGAGAGGGCCATCGACATTCCGGAGCAGATCTGTATTACGCGCGACAACGTGCAGGTGGGTGTCGACGGCATCCTGTATCTCAAGGTCCTGAACGCGGAGCGCGCCTCGTATGGAATCTCGGACTACATCTTCGCCATCACGCAGCTCGCGCAGACGACGCTTCGCAGCGATGTCGGCAAGATCGATCTGGATCGCACGTTCGAGGAGCGCACGACCATCAACGTCTCGGTCGTCGGCGAGCTCGACAAGGCATCGGAGGCGTGGGGCGTCAAGGTGCTGCGCTACGAGATCAAGAACATCCAGCCGCCTGCCGACATCCTCGCGGCGATGGAGAAGCAGATGCGCGCCGAGCGCGAGAAGCGCGCGGTGATTCTCGCGTCGGAAGGTCAACGCGATGCGGCCATCAACACCGCGGAGGGCCAGAAGCAGCAGGTGATCAAAGCCTCTGAAGCGCAGCGGCAGCGCAACATCAACGAGGCGGACGGACAGGCCGCGGCCATTCGCGCGGTCGCGTCGGCGACGGCGCAGGGCATCCGCGAGGTGGCGACCGCCATCCGCACCGATGGCGGGATGGAAGCGGTGCAGCTGCGTGTCGCCGAGCAGTACGTGACGCAGTTCGGCCAGATCGCGCGCACCACCAGCACGGTGGTGGTCCCCGCCAACGTCTCCGACGTCGCCGGCATGATCGCCGCCGCGATGAAGGTCTTTTCCTCCTCCGCGCCCAGGAGCTGATTCGCGGCGCCCGATGCCCAGCTGCACGCGCCGTATCGCGAGCCTGGCGGCCGTCGCGGCGATCGTTGCCTGTTCGCAGCGGCCGGATTGGCCGTCCGGCAACACCAGGGTCGACCGGCTCTTTGCCGAATGGAACACGCGGGACGCGCCGGGGTGCAGCGTCGGCATCAGCACCAACGGTGAGACGGTCTACGAGCACGGGTACGGGATGGCGAACCTGGAGCTCGCCGTCCCGATGACGCCGGCGTCGGTCCTGAGCGCCGCGTCAATCTCGAAGCCGTTCACCGCGATGAGCATCCTGCTCCTCGCCGGTCGCGGGCAGTTGTCGCTGGATGACGAGGTAGGGAAATACATCGCGGATTGGGGTGATCACGGCCACCGGATCACGATTCGCCACCTCCTCTCGCACACGAGCGGACTGCGGGACGGGTTCGTGCTTCAGGGCCTTCGGCCGCAACACCCGGAGAACATCAACCCGCAGATCGTGAGCATCCTGGCGCACACGCGCGCGCTCGGCTTCGCCCCCGGTTCACAGTTCGAATACAACAACAGCGCGTACACGCTGCTCGCGGCCATCGTCGCCCGCGTCAGCGGCCAGAAATTTTCCGCGTTCGTCGACGCCAACATTTTCAAGCCGCTGGCCATGACGCATTCGTGGTTTCGTGACGATGTCACGCGCGTGATTCCGAACCGTGCGACGGCGTACACGCGGACAGCCGGCGCGTTCACGGTGGCGATCAACACGGAGAACAACGTGGTCGTCGGCAACGACGGCCTCTTTACGACGGCGGGCGACCTGCTCCGCTGGGAACGCAATTTCACGGACGCCCGGGTCGGCGATGCCGCGCTCCTGCGCGAGATGCAGACGCCGGTCATCGCGACGGGCTGGTCGGACAGGAGCCAGTACGGGTTCGGACTGGAGATCGCCCGGCACCAGGGCCTGCTGACCGTCGCACATGGCGGCGGCGACGACGGCGTTCGCAGCTACGTCGTGAGGTACCCGGAGCGGGCGCTGGCGATTGCCCTCCTCTGTAACCGGGAGGACGTGGACCCCGGGGCCGTCGCGCGCTCGATCGCGGAAATCTTCCTCGATAGCGCGTTCCCCGACCGTGCGACGGCGCCAGCGCCCGCCGCGCCCGCGCCGCCTTCGCTCTCTCTGCCCCTGCACGATCTTCAAAGCAAGGTCGGCCTCTATCGCGACGTGGCGAGCGACTCGGTCGGGCGGATATCCCTTCGCGACGGAACGCTGTTCGCCAGTGCCAATGACGGCGCCGAGTTCGAGCTGACGCCGACGGCGACCAACCGGTTTGCCATCACGGGAACGGCCGTCGTCATCGAGTTCGTCCCGCCGACGGACGGCAAGCCGCAGGAAATCCACGTCACTGGAGATGGACCGAAGCCAAGCGTCTCGCGAGCGATCGCGCCATGGACACCGTCGAACGCGGAGCTGCACGCGTTTGAGGGTATCTACACGAGCGACGAGGTCGATGGCACGTACACGATCGTCGCGCGCGACTCCAACCTGATCCTCCGCGTGCCGACGCGCGCGGACATCGACCTGCCGCCTGTATTCGAGGACGCGTTCAGCAGCAGGATGCTGGGCGTCATGAAGTTCTCGCGCGATGCGCGCGGCCGCGTCGTGGCGTTCACGGCAACGGCTCCTGGCGTCCGCGGCCTGCGGTTCGAGCGTGCGGCGTCTGCAGCGGCCGCTGACCCGGCGCCGCGCTAGATGCCGCCACCTGGCCGAGCCGCCGATCGACATCGTCAACGTGCCGCTCGATGGCTGGCGGCGGCACGGCCCCTATAACCGGGGACGGATCTTTTCGGCTGCCTCCGCTGAGGTGATGACGGGATACACCTCGAAGTCAACGAGGTCGTTCCACTGCGCCATCCAGTCGTGGAGCAGCTGCGAATCATCCGTTTCCATGAGTTGGTAGCAGCGCTCCAACTTCGTGTCGACCCAACTGGACACATACGTGAGACCCGGCGGCGCAAGACGTCCGCGATCCCGGAATCGCCGATAGACGGGGACGGCATCGCCTCCCTTGAAGTGCTCGACCACCATGTAGACCATCTTGGCCATCGTGTATTCCTACGGCTCAACCCGCGTTTTGTAAACCGGTGCGATTCGCGCCGTCACACGCGCGCGAGGCCTGGCCGTGCAAGTGCTCCCTGACGGCGCTTGACACTCCGAGCGGCGGGGCTTATACAGGGCACCACTAATCCAGCGGCCCAATCGATTCCACGCTCTCATTCCTCTGTTCTTCGGTCGGCGGCGAGCATTCCTCGGCGGCAACGAAGGGATCCAAGGAGGTCACCCGTGCTGAATCGACAGTTCCTCGGGTTACTCGCGACGGCGATCTTCCTCGCGCTGCCTGGCGTCGCGCACGCCCAGGAAGCGACCGTGACCGGCACCATCACCGATTCCACGGGCGGCGTGCTGCCCGGCGTCACCGTGACCGCCATCAACGAAGAGTCGGGCAACACGTTCGTCGCGGTGACGGATGGCGAGGGACGGTTCCGGCTGCCGCTGCGCATCGGTTCCTACCGCGTCGCCGCGGAGCTCGCGGGGTTTGCGACGGTCACGCGCACGGGCCTCCAGATGCAGGTCGGCCAGCTCGCCACGGTCAACCTGCAGATGGCGCCGTCGAACCTGTCAGAGACGCTGACCGTGACCGGTGAAGCGCCGCTCATCAACACGACCATGTCGACGGCGGCGTCCAACATCGATCAGCGCCAGATGCAGGAGCTGCCGCTCAACGGCCGCAACTGGCTCGACCTGACGCTGCTCGCGCCCGGCAGCCGCGCCAACACCGGCGGCGAGACGCCGATCCCGCGCTCGCAGGTCGCCTTCCAGATCAACATGGACGGCCAGCAGGTGACCAACAGCGTCGCCGGCGCCGGCTTCGGCCAGCCGCGCTTCAGCCGCGACTC
>Ga0070705_100001055_pt1 | contig 15390 bp, 13 predicted proteins | sample KBSK5253metaG_FD_65455 | JGI IMG/M metagenome (GOLD analysis project Ga0070705, IMG submission 65455) | Corn, switchgrass and miscanthus rhizosphere microbial communities from Kellogg Biological Station, Michigan, USA - KBS K5-25-3 metaG | ecosystem: Host-associated > Plants > Roots >... | reverse complement strand
TCGTCGAGCCGACGATCTACCTGCTCGCGTTCGGCTTCGGCTTCGGCGCGCTGATCACGTCGATCGGCGGGCTCGACTACAAGCAGTACGTCGGCACCGGGATCGTCGCGACCGCGGTGCTGTTCTCGTCCGCCTTCCCCGGCATGTATGGGACGTTCCTCAAGTACCGCTTCCAGCGCACGTACGACGCGTTCCTGGCGGCGCCCGTCGACACCGACGAGATCGTCAGCGCCGAGATCCTGTGGATCGGGCTGCGCGCCGGCGTGTACGGCAACGTGCCGCTGCTCGTGGCGATCGCGTTTGGGCTGCACCCGAGACCGACCGCGGTACTCGTGCCGCTGATCTGCTTCCTGACGGGCTGCGCGTTCGTGGCGTTCGGCGTGCTGCTGGCGGCGAGCGCCCAGTCGATCGACAACTTCAGCTACGTCACGAGCGGCGTCCTGACGCCGATGTTCCTCACCGCGGGGACGTTCTTCCCGATCTCCTCGTTCCCGGCCGGCATCGAGGCAATTGCGCGCTTGAACCCGCTCTACCACTGCGTCCAGCTGGTGCGGGACGTGGTGGTGCTCGGCATCGAGCCGCTCGCCGATCTCGGCCATTTCGCGTTCCTGCTGGCGTTCGGGCTGGTGCTGTGGCGCCTGGCGATCTGGCGGATGCGCAAGCGGCTGATCGACTGATGCGCGACGCGCCCCGCTTTTTCGTCGACGTCGGCTCGCCGTATGCGTGGCTCGCGGCGGAGCGGGTTGCCGGGGGCGCGCTCGGCGACGACGTCGTGTGGGAGCCGGTGCTGGCCGGGGCTGTATTCGCCGCGCGCGGGTTTGGCTCCTGGTCGCTCACCGATGCCCGGGCCGAGGGCATCGGCGTCCCGACCGTCGTCGTCGGGAACCAGGCGTTCTGGGGCGACGACCGTCTGGGGGACGCCGCCGCCGCGCTGGCAGCATGAGCAGTGCACCTCTGACCACGCATGGCGTGGTGAGAGGTGCAGTGATCGAGCTCGTCAGACCGCGAGCCGGCGCAGGTCGCCGTAGATCTCGGCCGTCTGGCGTGCGATGTCGGCCCAGTCGAAGCGCAGCACGTGCTCGCTTGCCTCCGCCACCAAGCGATCGCGCAGCGCGTCGTCGGACAGCACCCGCTCCATCATCCCGGCGAGCGAGACCGGGTCACGCGACTCGAACCGCAATCCCACGTGCTCGTTCGGCACGACCTCGCGCAGGCCGCCGGTGTCGGCGACGATGCAGGGGCAGCCGGACGCCATCGCCTCGAGCGCGACGAGCCCGAACGGCTCGTAGATCGAGGGCACGACCGTCAGGTCGGCGATGCGGTACAGCGAGTGCAGCACGTCGTCGCCGATCCAGCCGAGGAACGTGCCGTGGCGCGTGAGCCCGAGCGCGTCAGCCTGCGCGCGCAGCTCGGTCTCGGCGGTGCCGGAGCCGGCGACGAGGAAGCGCACGTTCCCGAGCCGCTCGATCACGCCCGGCAGCGCTTCGAGCGCGATCTGGAAGCCCTTCTCGTAGACGAGCCGGCCGACGAGCAGCACGAGCCGCTCGTGCGGCGCCGCGAAACGGGCCCGCAGCGCGTCGAGGTCCTCGACCGGCTGCAGGTCGAGCGGATCGATCCCGTTCGGGATGACGGCGATGCTCGCCTCGTCGAGCCCGTAGATGTCGGCGACGTGGTCGCGCATGTAGTGCGAGCAGGTGATGACGGCATCCGCGCTGTTCGCCATCCACGTCTCGACGCCATGGATGTGCGACTGCGGGTGCTTGTCGACCCAGCCCTGGTGGCGGCCGTACTCGGTCGCGTGGATCGTCACGACCCACGGACAGTCGAGCCGCGCCGCGAGCTGCTCGCCGGCCGTCGCGACGAGCCAATCGTGGCCGTGGATCAGGTCGAACTCGAAGCGCTCGCCCAAGTCGATCCCAGCGGCCAGCATGTCCGCGTTCATGTCCTCGATCCAGGCGACGAACTCGTCAAGGTCGCGTGGCTTGCCCGGCTCCGGCACGCGGTGCACATGGACTCCGCACATGACCTGCTCGCCCGGCATCCGCCCGTCGCCGCGCGTCAGCACGTGCACCTCGACGTCCTGCTGCACGAGCTGCTCGGACAGCTTGCGCACGTGCCGCGCGAGACCGCCCTCGATCAGCGGCGGGTACTCCCAGGAGAGGATGAGGATGCGAGTGGAGGCCATCGGGGGGCTGGCTCGGCGGCCAAGGCGACCGGCCGCAGTCTAGTCCGCGTTCGAGGCGGCCAGCGCCGCCTCGAACGCCGTGCGGTGGCCGATGGCCCGTTCGCGCGGGTAGGAGCCGGCGAGCTCGCGCGTCACCTGGAAGGTCCAGTCGCTCGTCTGCAGCAGCAGCAGCTCGCGCTCGGCCTGCCTGCTCAGCTGGCCGTCCGGTCGCCCGACGAGCGCGCGCAGCTCGGCGCTGCGCGCCTGCCAGGCGAGCTCGGCGACCGGCGGACCGTCCCAGGTGGAGAGGTCGCGCGGAGTCCCCCACGTCGTCGTCGGCAGGCGGCCGGCGCGCACGTCGGCAGCAGCGCGCGGGCTGGGCTCGGCCTGCGCCAGCGCCTCACGCAGCGGGACCGCCGCGTGCCGCTGGAGCGCCTCGTCGAGCGGCGCGAGCGCGAGGCCCTGTCGCTCGGCCTCCTCGATCACCGCGCCGAGCCATGCGATCCCCTCGTACCACCAGTGACCGAGCAGCTCGGTGTCGAGCGCGCACACGACGAGGGCGGGGCGGCCGAGCTCCCGCGAGCCCGCGTCGAGCCGCGCGATCGTACGCGCGACGAAGTCGGCCGCGTCGACGCGCGCCTGCGCGAGCGCGGCCGCATGGTCGTACGTCGCGCCGTCGTTGCGCCACACGCGGTGGTGGTGAACCGTGAACGCGTGGTAGTCGCGGTAGGCGTCGTGACACGGGTAGCCCTCGTCACTCCACACGAGCTCGATCGTCGCGCGGTCGATCGGCACGAGCAGCGGCCCGTCGTCGGTCGCGATCGGCGCGAGCTGCGCCGGCGCCCCGCGGCCGAGCACGTCGGTCAGGTCGACGCAGGTGGCATGCACGCCCGCCTCCTCCAGCAGCGGGTCGAGCCACGGCGCGTGCGCACACTCCGGCAGCCAGAAGCCTCCCGCCCACTCGCGCGCGGCGTCGAAGCGGGCGCGGTGGGCGGCGATCCCGCGCTCCAGCTGGAGCCGCACCCCGGCGTCCGTCGCCACCAGCGGCAGCACCGCGTGCGTGGCGGAGGAGGTCCAGCTGGCGTATGGCGCAAACGCGCTGAGCAGGTCCTCCCCCAGCTGCTCTACGCGCGTCAACGCGCGCTCGTAGTCGTCGGCCGCGCGCTCGAGCTCGCGCGCCCACCGCTCATGGCCCGCGCTGCGGCAGCCGTCGATGTCGAGCGCGTGCGTGTTGCGCCGCACTTCGCGCAGGAAGCGCGTGAGTCGCTGCGGCACGCCCGCAGCCGCGAGCTGGTCGCACAGCACCGGCGTCAGCGACAGCGTGAGCGGCGCTCCGTGCTGGGCGAGCGCGTCGAGCAGCGGCACGTAGCAGGTCGCCACCGCCTCCCACAGCCACTCCTCGCCAAACGGCCACGTGCCGTAGCCCTCGACGTAGGGCATGTGCGTGTGCAGGACGAGCGCGAGCTCGCCGCGGTGGTGTTGGGGGCGGGGTGGCGGGACCCGCCTCACGTCCGGCAGACTGCCAAGAAGTCGAGCGCCCAGTCGAGCTGGCCGGACTTGAGCGCGAAGTCGCTCGCGGCGATCGCCGGCGTGAAGCGGTCGTAGAACGCGCTCGTGATGCCAAGTGCTCTGTGGACGCGATCCCAGCCGAGCGTGAGCGCCAACGCATGGACGCGCAGCTTGCGCGCGTGGAAGAGGCCCCACAGCTCAACCTGGTCGAAGTGCGCTGCGCACAGCTCCCGGAACTCCTCGGCGCGGTACTCCTTCACGTGCCAAGGGTTCTCCGACCTCTCCGCACCCGGTGGGGCGAGGGTGAGCACATTCGGGGTGGAGACATACGCGACACCGCCGGGCGCAAGCATCGACTTGAAGTGCTCAAGGATCTCCCCCGGGTTCTGCACGTGCTCGATCGTCTGGAGGAAGACGACCGCGTCGCACTCCTCGCGGAACGTCTCGACGAGGTCGCGCTCGAAGCGCAGGTTCTGGCGCACGTAGCGCAGCCGCGCATGCTCATGCGCCTCGGGGTTCGCGTCGACGCCCACGACGGATGCCGCGCCGCGCGAGAGCACCTCGGAGCCGTAGCCCTCCCCGCACGCCATGTCGATGACACGGTCGCCGATCGTCCGCGCCGCGATCCACTCGTAGACGACGAGGTGGCGGCGGTACCAGTAGTTCTCCTCCGGCACGTCCGGCAGCGTGCGCTCGCCGGTCAGCTCCAGCGGCGGGATGCCGTCGGGCTGGTTCGACTGAACGTATGCGGTGCTCATGAGGGGCGACAGGGTAGAGTGCCGCGCCCGATGGAGGCCCCACGCACCGACGAGGACATCCGCGACGTCAACACGCGCTACCACGACGTCGCTGCCGACAGCTACGACGCCAAGTGGGGGATCGACTTCGGGAAGCCGGGCCAGCAGCAGGTGCTGATGAAGCTGCGCAAGGTGCTGGGCTCCGCGGCGCTGGAGCGCGGTTGGGGGCGCTCGCTGGAGATCGGCTCGGGCACCGGCTACTTCTCGCTGAACCTGCTGCAGGCTGGCGTGATCCGGGAGGCGACCTGCACCGACATCTCGCCCGGCATGCTCGCGACGCTGCGCGGCAACGCCGAGCGGCTTGGTCTGGACGTCGAGACGGTTGCGACCGGCGCTGAGCAGCTGCCGTTTGAGGACGGGCGCTTCGACCTCGTGCTCGGCCACGCGATCCTCCATCACATCCCCGACCTGTCGACGGCGTTCGCGGAGTTCCACCGCGTGCTGAAGCCCGGCGGGACGATCGTGTTCGCTGGCGAGCCCTCGCGCTATGGCGACCGCATCGCGCGCATCCCGAAGCGCGGCGCGGCGGCGGTCGCGCCGCTGTGGCGGCGGGCGATCCGCGCACGCGCGGCCGGCAGCGTCGTGAACGGCTCCAATGGTCACGGGGCGGGTGGGGATCCGAATCACCAGGACCACGCGCTGGAGCGCTTCGTCGACATCCATGCGTTCGCACCCAACGACCTCGCTGCTGCCGCGCGCAGCGCCGGCTTCGAGCACGTGAGCGTGCGCGGCGAGGAGCTGGTGGCGAACTGGTTCGGCTGGACGAACCGCGTGCTGGAGGCGACCGCAGTGCCCGAGGACGTGCCGTGGGGTTGGCGTCAGTACGCCTACCGCGGCTACCTCACCCTCCAGCAGCTCGACCAGCGGCTGCTCGAGGGTCGGCTGCCGGCGGCGATCTTTTACAACCTGCTGGTCTCCGGCCGCAAACCCTGAGCACCGCCTCGCCGCGCCTGGCAGCGTCCTCGGTCGCTCGCCTGCCTTAGCAGGCCACGCTCCCTGCGTCCTTGCCAGGCACGACGATCCGGCGCTCAGCCGTGGCGAGCCTGGCCGCCTCGAGCGCGCTGGTGACCGCCGGGTCCGAGAGCAGCCCCGGCGCCGCGACGCTGTCGCCGCACAGGAAGACGCCGTCGCCGCGATCGACCGCGGGACGGTCGCGCCAGCTCGTCCCGGGCAGGTCGAGCGCGCCGGAGCGGCCGTCCAGCAGCTGGCGGCGGCGGAACGCGACGCGCTCCCGCCAGTCGCGGAAGCCGGCATCGAGGAGCGCCTCGAGCCGGCGCTCGCCGTCGTCGGCCGACTCGCCGGGACGCAGCGGCATCTGGGCCTGCACGAGCGCGTGGCCGTCCGGGGCGAGTGTCTTGTCGGGCATGCTGTACGTCTCGATCCAGCCGGCCTCGTCGAGGTCCCAGACGACGAACGGATCACCGCGCCGCGCAGTCAGCCCGAGGTCGAGCGCGACGGTGCGGCCACTGGGCCACGCGAGCGTCTCGTCGTCCAACAGCGCGGCGGCGTCGCGCAGCTCGGTCGCGACGATCGTGGGACCGTCGTGCGTCAGCTCGGCGACGCGGCTGCGCGTCTCGATCCGCACGCCGCGCTCGCGCGCACCCTGCTCCAGCACGTCGATAAGCGTGCTCCAGCCGCCGCGCACGTAGCGCGCTCTCGGCGGGAGGTCGAGGAACGCCTGGCGAAAGCACGCCCATACGAAGCCGGCCGCCAGCTCGCCCGGATCGTGGTGGAAGGCGAACACGCCACAGGAGCGCGACAGCAGCTCGGCGGCCTGCTCGCCGCAGCGCTGTGCAACCCACGCGCGGAACGACACGTCGTCGGGTGCCTCGCGCACGCGCCACAGGCGCAGCACCGCACGCGAGAAGGAGAGCGGCGGCGTGCGACGCCGCTTCCCCGCGGCGCGGAAGAAGATTCCGCCCAGCGGCGGCCGCGCGACCGGCGGCAGCAGCTCGCGCTCGCGCAGGAACTGCCACAGCGTCCCGTTGGCGTACAGCACGTGCGGGCCGAAGTTCGCGGCGAACGGACCATCCGTGCTGCGCCCGCGCCCGCCGAGCCGCTCATGTGCCTCGAGCAGCCGCACGCTCGCGCCGCCCTCCGCGCAGGCGATGCTCGCGACCAGCCCGGCGATGCCGCCCCCGACAACGGTGATCTCGCTCATGTTGCGCCTCCTTTCGGTGAGACTGCCTACCGTACGACTGATGCGGACCATCCACCAGGGCCAATTCGGACCCCTCGAACCGGACCAATCGCGATGGAGCTGTTGCTGACGCTCGCCCGTGAGGAGGGCCGCGAGCCGCTCCACGCGCAGCTCGAGCGGCAGCTGCGCGACGCGATCCGCAGCGGGCGCCTCGCGACCGGCAAGCGCCTGCCGGCGACACGGGTCCTGGCCGGCGAGCTCGACGTCTCGCGCGGCGTCGTCGTGGAGGCGTACGCGCAGCTGACCGCGGAGGGCTACCTCGTCACGCGCCGCGGCGCTGGAACGGTGGTTGCCGCAGCCGGACGTCCGGCGCATGTGCCGCCACCGCCGCCGCATCCACGGGCGGTACCGGAGGACTTTCACCCCGGAACGCCGGACCTCGCGAGCTTCCCGCGCGGGGCGTGGCTGCGCTCGCTGCGGACGGTGCTGCGTGAAGCGCCGCACGACGCGCTCGGCTACGCGGATCCCGCCGGGACGCCGGAGCTGCGGCAGGCGCTCGCGCGCTACCTCGGCCGCGCGCGCGGCGTGGCGGTCGAGAGCGACCGCGTGCTCGTCACGAGCGGGCTCACGCAGGGGGTCGCGCTCGCGTGCCGCGCGCTGCGGCGTCGCGGCGCGCGGCGGATCGCAGTCGAGGATCCGGGCTTCATGGTCCACCGCGAAGTCGCGGCCCACTGTGGCCTGGAAGTCGTGCCGGTGCCAGTCGACACGCATGGGCTCGTGACCGACGCGCTCGCGGACGTCGACGCCGACGTCGCGCTGGTCACACCGGCGCATCAGATGCCGCGCGGCAGCGTGCTGGCGCCGGCGCGCCGCGCGGCGCTGCTCGCGTGGGCGGAAGCGCACGCCGCCTACGTGATCGAGGACGACTACGACGCTGAGTATCGCTATGACCGCGAGCCGGTCGGCGCGCTGCAAGGGCTCGCGCCGGAGCGGGTGATCTATGCCGGCTGCGCGAGCAAGGTGCTCGCCCCGTCGCTGCGACTCGGCTGGCTCGTACTGCCACAGGCGCTGGCGAGACACGTGGCGATGGAGAAGACGCTCGACGACCTCGGCACAGCGGCACTCGACCAGCTCGCGCTCGCCGACTTCCTCGAGCGCGGTGAGCTCGACCGTCATCTGCGGCGCATGCGTCCGCGCTACCGCTCCCGGCGCGACGCGCTGATCGCGGCGCTGGCACGCGAGCTGCCGAGCTGGCGGGTTGGCGATGGGATCGCAGCCGGGCTGCACGTCGTCGCGCTGCTGCCGGAGGCGGTCGACGAGGCGGCGTTCCTGGTGACCGCCGCCGAGCGTCAGATGCGCTTGCACGGGTTGTCGTGGTTCCGTGTGAACCCGACCCCGCCCAATCCGTCCCCACCCGCCCTGGTGCTCGGCTTCGGCAGCGCGAGCGAGCCGGCGCTCGCGCGCGCCGTCGGACAGCTCGCGCACGTGGCCGCGGCGGTGCCGGGCGCGGCTTAGTCTGACGCCGCGGCGCGATAGCGCTCGAGCGCGCGTCGGCGCTCCTCGGCGTGGTCGACGACCGGCGCCGGGTAGTCGCGTCCGATCGCGCAGCGGGCCGCTTCCTGCTCCGCCGCACTCATGCGCCACGGCTCCGCGAGCCGCTCGTCCGGCACGCTACGCAGCTCCGGCACCCAGCGGCGCACGTACGCGCCGTCCGGATCGTGGCGTCGCTGCTGGAGCGTGGGGTTGAGCAGCCGCCGGAAGGCCGGCGCGGGATCGACGCCGACCGATGCGATCCACTGCCAGTTGCCGTTGTTCTGCGCGACGTCGCCGTCGAGCAGCCAGCGCATGAACCACGCCTCCCCGGCGCGCCAGTCGAGCTGCAGGTCCTTCGTCAGGAACGAGCCGACGACGAGCCGCGCGCGGTTGTGCATCCAACCGCTCGCGCGCAGCTGGCGCATGCCGGCGTCGACGAGCGGATAGCCGGTGCGCCCTTCCTGCCAGGCGGCGAGCAACACCGGGTCGTCGTCCCACGCGAGCGCACGCATGCGCGGCTGATGCTCCACCAAGCGGTTGTCCGGATGGTGGAGCAGCACATGCGCGTAGAAGTCGCGCCACGCGAGCTGACGCACGAATGCGGCTGCCCCCACGCCACCTTGCCGCCACGCCCGTTCCTCCACCTCGCGCGGTGAGAGCGTGCCGAAGCGCAGGTGCGGCGACAGCCGCGAGGTGCCGCCGGCGAGGCGATCGTGACGCTCGTCGTAGGCGGCGAGGTCGCTCGCGAGCCACCCCGCAAACGCCGCACGGGCGGCGCTCTCGCCAGCGGCAACGGCCGGCTCCGGCACCGCGTCGCGAGCGCGTAGGCGCACGTCGGAGAGCGACGGGATCGCGCCGCGGTCGAGCTTGGGTGGCAACCCCGGCAGCCGTGCTGGCGCGTCGTGGACCGTCCGGCGCTCGAGCGCGCTCCACGCGCGATGGAACGGCGTGAAGACGGCGAACGGCTTGCCCGCGCTTGTGCGCGGCCGGCTGATGTCGGCGACGAAGTTGCCGGCCCCGGGGACCGCGTGAACCCCCACCCGCGTGAGCGCCTCGCGCACGCGGCGGTCACGCGCGAGCGCGTATGGGGTGGCGTCGCTCGCCCAGTAGACGGCCTGCGCCTTCGCCGCCTTGGCGAGCGCCGGCAGCTCGCGCTCGGCGGCGCCGTGGCGGATCACGAGCGCGCTGCCGCGCTCGCGCAGCTCCCCGTCGAGCTCGCGCAGGCAGTCAAGCAGGAAGGCGATCCGCGACACGGACGCAAAGCGGCCGTTCAGCAGCACGGGGTCGAGCACGAACGCAGGGATCATCCGCTCGTGCGCTGCCAGCGCCGCGACGAGCGGCGGATGGTCGTGGATGCGCAGATCGCGCCGCAGCCAGACGATCGCGATGGACATCGCCAGCGCATACGGTCCAGGCTCGCGATCGGTTCCATCGCGTCTGCAGCCTGGCGCCGTGCCGGTCGTCGGAGACCGCGCCTGAGTTGTTGGCCCCGCATAGACTTGCCGCATGTCGAGCAGTCCGTTGCGCGACTTTCCCCTCTTCCCGCTTGGGATCGTCGCCCTGCCGGGCGAGGTCGTCCCGCTGCATGTCTTCGAGGAGCGCTACAAGACGATGATGGAGCGCTGCCTCGCGGACGAGAGCGAGTTCGGGATCGTGTGGCTGTCCGACGACGGGCTGCGCGAGGTGGGCTGCGCGTGCGAGATCACCGAGGTCGTCGAGCGCGACGAGGAGGGCCGTCTCAACATCCTCACCCGCGGCACGCGTCCGTTCCGGCTGCTGGAGCGCGAGGACCACCTGCCCTATCCGGCGGGCGAGGTGGAGTTCCTCAACGACCGCGAGGAGGCGGTCGACGGCTCGCTCGCGGCGCTTGCGCGCGAGACCTACGCGGCGTTGGTCGAGCGCGCGACCGACACCCGGCCCGAGCCGCTCGAGCTCGCGAAGATGAGCGCGTACGACATGGCGGCGACCGTCGACTTCGGGCTCGACGCCAAGCAGGGCCTGCTCGACATGCGCTCCGAGAACGCCCGCTTGCGGCTGATCACACGGCTGTTCCGCGCCGCGATGAAGCGCATGGAGTTCGTCTCCCACGCGCAGGCACGGGCGCGCTCGAACGGCAAGGTCCGCTTCGGCTGAGCAGGCCAGACCGCTTAACGACCCGACCCGCCTGGCGGCGGGCCGAGAAACGGCGTGGTCTTTCGAGCACTTGACAACCGATTTCAACGATAGCACGCCTCAGCCGGGCGACTGAGCGCGGAGGTGACAAAGCTCCTCGGCAGTGGCGCTGCCTGCTGTACGTCGCCCGGCCAAGCGTTATGGCGGAGGGTGTGGGAATCGAACCCACCGGAAGGGCTACTCCCGGGAAGCAGTTGTCAAGTGCCCGCGGCGACCACACCGCTGCACCCTCCGTCATCGAGAACGTTACGAGGGAGCAGAGTCGCGGTCTACACAGTAGATGTGTGAATTTCAATCAACTATCGTGGAAGACCACATACGTCTTGCGCGACCGCGCGGGCAAAGACGATCACGGGCGCGAGCTCGGGTCTGTGGACCGCGTCCTCGTCGCTGAAGGTGACGGTGCCGTCCTGGGTACGCAGGCGGTAGCGCAGCAACGAGCCGCGCGGAGCCGGCAGCGTGAGGCCCTCCTTCGCCTCCTCCGAGAGCTCTCTCGCGATGTCGCGCGCGTCGAGCAACCGTCTCGCCGGCAGCTGCCGCGGCTCCCCACCGTTGCAGCGCACCGTTCCGCCGTCGTTGACGAGCAGAGTAAGCCGAGCGCCCGGCAGCGAGCCAGAACGCGTAAGCAGAAACACGTCCGGGTACGCGGCGCCGCAGCCGGAAGCCAGCAGCGCAAGGAGCATGGCGAGAGCCACGAGCGTCGATCGGGCGGGTGGCGCTGAGGACGCACGTGCGCCGCCCGATAGGGCGGTGTGCGCGCCTGGGTGGGCGGGTCCGGGTCTGACAGGACCCGCCCGCAGCCACGCCCGGACCCAGGCCGTCAAGCCACCACCACCGCCGCGCCGCCCCGCCGCGGATCGCCGCCGCCCGACAGCGCACCGGACAGCGGATCGCGCTCAACCGCTTGCACGCCGCCGAAGAACAGATTCAACGCGCGGAAGGGCGCGACGGCGTGACCGGCGGCCTCCAACAGCGCCACGTCGATCCCCGGCTCGGCATACACGACGCCGTCCTCGAAGTGGATCCGCGGCGCGCGCACCGCCTCCCCCGCGCCCATCCCGTGGTCGACGGCGGCCACGATCGTCTGCAGGATCGCCGAGCGGATGCGGTTCGAGCCGGCGCTGCCGAGCACGAGCTCGGGGACGCCGTCGCGCAGCACTGCGGTCGGCGCCATCATGCTCGGCATCCGCCGCCCCGGCGGAAACATGTGGAAGCCGAGCGGGTTGAGGTCGTGCTCGCCGAGCATGTTGTTGAGGTGGATCCCCGTGCCGGGCACGACGATCCCCGCGCCCTCGCCGTTCGAGCACGTCACGCTGCACGCTCCGCCGGCTCCATCGATCACCGCGATGTGCGTCGTCGACCCGAGTCGGCTGGCGAGGAAGCGCTCGCCGAAGCCCGGCTCGTCGAGGCCGTCGAGGAACGCGGGCGTGCGCTCTCTCTGCGACGCGTCCATCGCCGCGACCAGTTCCTCCAGGGACGGCGGGCCAGGCGCGCGGTCGAGCAGCGTGAGCGCAAGCGCGATCAGCGTGCCGCCGGCGGATGGCGGCGGGTTCGTCAGCACGTCGCGGCCGCGAAAGCGGGCCCGCACCGGCTCCCGCAGCACCGTCTCGTACGCGGCGAGATCGGCGGCTGTGAGCAGCCCGCCCTGCGCAGCCATCAGCTCCGCCACCTCGGCCGCCACGTCGCCCTCGTAGAAGGGCCGCGCACCCTCCTCAGCGAGCCGCTCGATCGCATCCGCCAGCGCCGGCTGGCGGACGCGATCGCCCTCGCGCAACACGCGCCCCTCCGGCGCGTAGATCGCCTGCACCTCGGGCGTCAGCGTGACGATCCCTTCGAGGATCTCGACGACGTAGGCCTGCTGCGCGTTGAGCGGCACGCCCTCGCGCGCGAGCGCGGCCGCCGGTGCCGCGAGCTCGCGCAGCGGGATGCGCCCGAAGCACTCCGCCGCCGTGCACACGCCATGCGCCATCCCGTACGTGCCGACGGACGCGGCGCCGACGTTGAACAGCTGCACCGCGTCGCCGAAGTTGACGTCCACCGGCACGAGCTCAGCGCGCTGCGCATGGTCGGCGCCGCGTCCCGGGACCTCGATGAAGAAGTCGAGGAGAACCGGGTCCCCGCCCACCCCGCGCTCGGAGCCCAGCCACAGCTCGCCCTCGCCCGGCACGACGAGCATGTAGCCGCCCGCGCCAAGGCCCGTGAGCAGCGGCTCGGCCGCGAACGAGGCGAGCATCGCGCCGAGCGCCGCGTCGACCGCGTTGCCGCCGGTGCGCAGCACGTCGGCGCCGGCCTCCGCGCTGAGCGGATGGCCGGCGGCGACCACTCCGCGGCGAGCTGACCCGGCCGTGCGCTGTGTCACGGCCGGGAGCATAGGCGGAAGGTGTCTACCCGCGGGGGAGGAACTCCGGCACGTCCAGCTCGCGCGAAGCGCTCGTGCGCGAGACACGCGGCTCGCCGGCCGGCTCGCGCAGCTCCGTGCGGATGCCGGCAGCGCCGAGCTCGTCGCGCGCTGCCTTGCGCCCGCGCTGGTCGCCGTAGCCGGTCGCGACCACCGTCACCCACACCTGGTCGTCGAGCTTCTCGTCGACCATCGCGCCGAAGATGATGTTCGCGTCCGGGTGGGCCGCCTCGGAGACCGCCTTCGCGGCCTCGTTCACTTCCCACAGCGACAGGTTGTTGCCGCCGGTGATCGACAGCAGGATCGAGCGCGCGCCTTCCATGCTCGTCTCGAGCAACGGCGAGGCCACGGCTTGCTCGGCCGCGTCGATCGCGCGCCGCTCGCCGATGCCCATGCCGATGCCGAGCAGCGCATTGCCGGCGTCCGACATGATCGTGCGCACGTCCGCGAAGTCGAGGTTGATCAGGCCCGGCAGCGTGACGAGGTCGGAGATGCCCTGCACGCCCTGGCGCAGCACGTCGTCGGCGACGCGGAACGCATCGACCATCGAGGTGCCCCTGTCGAGCACGCTCAACAGGCGGTCGTTCGGCACGACGATCAGCGTGTCGACCTCGTCCGCGAGCGCCTGCACGCCGTCGTCGGCCTGCGAGCGCCGGCGCGAGCCCTCGAAGCCGAACGGCTTCGTCACGATGCCCACGGTCAGTGCCCCGACTTCCCGCGCGATACGCGCAACCACCGGCGCAGCGCCCGTGCCCGTGCCGCCGCCGGACCCGGCCGTGATGAAGATCATGTCGGAGCCCTTGAGCAGCGCCTTGATGCGGTCGTACTCCTCCATCGCCGCGCGCCGGCCGATCGAGGGGTCCGAGCCGGAGCCGAGCCCACGCGTCAGCGATTCGCCGATCGACAGCGTCCGGTGCGCGTCCGACTGCTGCAGCGACTGCTGGTCGGTGTTGATCGCGATGAACTCGACGCCCGCGACCTCCGCCTCGATCATGCGGTCGAGCGCGTTGACGCCGGCGCCGCCGACGCCGACGACGCGCAGCACCGGGCCAAGGCCGGGGCGGTGATCACGCTCGTCTCGCGTGTAGTCGGCGCGCGGCAGGACACGCGGCGCCTCCAGCATGTTCTCCGGGATGTCGGAGGAGAAGGCGGCGCGCAGGCGCTCCTGCGGCGAGGGTGGCGCAACCTCGGGCTCGGTCTGCGCAGCCGCGGCTGGCGACAGCAGCGAAGGGTGCGGAGCAGCGGGGGCCTCCGGCGCAGCGGCGCGTTCGGCCGCGGCCGCGTCGTTGGCAGCAGCTGCCGTCGCGTCGTCCGTGTCCCCCTCGGTTCTGCGGAACAGGGCCGCGAGCGGGCCCTCCCGCATGCTCGCCCGTCTACTTCCCGCCATGTCCGAGGACCTCCTTCGCGAGCGCCCGATAGGAATGGGCAGCGATGCCGTCCGGGTCGTACTTCAGCACCGACATGCCCTTCACCGGGGCCTCGGCGAAGCGGACCGTCTTGCGGATCCGCGACGCGAACACGCGATCCCCGAAGTTCTCCTCGAGGATCTCGATCGCCTCCTTGGCGTGCAGCGTCCGCGTGTCGAAGAGCGTCGGCAGGATGCCTTCGATCTCGACGTTGGGGTTGAGGTTCTCGCGGATCATCGAGAGCGTGTTCTGGAGCTGGATGAGGCCCCGCATCGACAGATACTCGCATTGGACGGGGACGATCACCTTGTGCGCCGCCGTGAGCGCGTTGATCGTGAGCAGCCCGAGGCTCGGCGGCGTGTCGATGAAGATGAAGTCGTAGTCGTCCTCGATCGCTCTGAACGCTCTCTGCAGCGAGCGCTCGCGGCCGATCATCGCGGCCATCGCAATCTCGGCGCCGGCGAGGTCGATCGAGGAGCAGGCGACGTCGATCTCGCGCTTGCGGATCGCCTCGCGGATCGAGGTGTGATGGACCAGGACGTCGTACATCGAGGTCTCGACGGTGTCGGGGTCGATCCCCTGCGACATCGTCAGGTTGCCCTGCGGGTCCATGTCGCAGCACAGCACGCGATGGCCCTCTTCCGCAAAGGCCACAGCGAGATTCAGCGTGGTGGTGGTCTTGGCGACGCCGCCCTTCTGGTTGGCGAACGCGATGACCTTGGCCGTGGAGCTCACAGCAGCTGTCTCCGATGCGGTCGGGAAACCATACGCGCCTCTATTCGTAGCGCTGATCGGGATTCCTCCTGATGGTGGACGGCTAGATTCCTCGCCCGGTGCCCGCCCTCGCTGACAAGCGCCTCGTGTTCGTCACCGGAAAGGGCGGCGTCGGCAAGTCGACCGTCGCGATCGCGCTCGGGATCGCCGCCGCCCGGCGCGGGCTGCGCACGATCGTCGCGGAGGTGAGCGGGCAAGCGCGCGCGGCGGAGACGTTCGGCATCGCCCCGCCTTCCGGTGAGGAGGTGCGTCTGACCGAGGGCCTGCACGCGATCTCGGTCGACATGGAGCACGCGATGGAGGAGTACCTGCATCAGCGCGCCGGCCGCATCGGCGACGTGTTGGCCGCCTCGCGCGCCTTCCACACCTTCGCGCACGCGACGCCCGGCATGCGCGAGCTGCTGAGCATCGGCAAGGTGTGGGAGCTGGCGCAGGACAGACGCCGTGTCACCGGCACGCAGCCGTACGACCTCGTGATCGTCGATGCGCCCGCGACC
>Ga0070705_100001044_pt1 | contig 15430 bp, 10 predicted proteins | sample KBSK5253metaG_FD_65455 | JGI IMG/M metagenome (GOLD analysis project Ga0070705, IMG submission 65455) | Corn, switchgrass and miscanthus rhizosphere microbial communities from Kellogg Biological Station, Michigan, USA - KBS K5-25-3 metaG | ecosystem: Host-associated > Plants > Roots >... | reverse complement strand
AACTGTGCCGGACCGCGTGGTCCTCGAGCACGAACTGGCACGTGAGCGGGGCATCGCTGTAGAGCGACACCGGTGCGGCCTGGGCGAGTTGCTCGTCGCTCAGCGCGCGAATCGCCGCCGCGGCGTCCGCGCTGTTGGTGCGCAGGAGGTCCAGCGCCACCTGCTTCGTCACGGTGCCGTTCTCCGCCGCGTGCCGGGCATTCATGGCGTCGATGTCGGCCATCGTGACACCGGTCACCGGCCTGCCGTCCCCGACGGTCCGTGCGAGCTGGATCTCGATGGGGTAGACGCTGGCGACGTGATGCACGATGACGCCGACGCTGCGGCCGTCATGCGGTGTTCTGGCCTGCCATTCCACGTCGGTGAGCGTGCTGGCGAAGGCGGCAAGGGCACGGGCCCCCTGCTCGAGGCGATCGGCCAGGGCGAGTGCGCTCTGGCTGGTGACACGCGCCGGCGTGTCGGGTTGAAGTGTTGTGTGTGTCATGCCGCCAATCTACCGGGCGCCGCGCGGACGCGCGTCCCCGGATCCGGTCATTTTGCGGCGAACCACGAAAATGGCCCGATCGGGCCATGCCAGGATCGTTCAGGCGAACGTCGCGGGCGAACGGAGAGGCGGATCTTAAGCCGAACGTAGAGGCGGACCTTCAGGTCCGCCTGAAACTACAACAGCCCAAGCCGTGCGGCGCAGGCGACGGCGGCCGACCGCGACGGCACGTCCAGCTTCGACAGGGTGTTGGCGACGTGCCGGTGCACCGTGTGCTCGCTGATGCAGAGACGCTCGGCAATCGCCTGGTTGCTGAGGCCGCTCGAGATGAGGCGGAGCACTTCGAGTTCGCGCGGCGTCAGCACGGTCGTCTCGACGGGCGCGACATTCCTGGAACGTTGCGGAGACGCCAGTCGATCGCGCAGCGCCTGCGCCGACGACATCTCGAAGCGGGCGTCGAGCCGCGTCAGCGCGGCGAGCGCGCGATCGGCTTCGACGACGGCCGAATCGATCCGACCGAGCCTGTCCATCACGGACGCCAGCTCGAGCCGGGCGCGCGCCGCTTCGAACGGTGCGCCGCTCGTGTCGAACAGATCGACCGCGTCCTCGAGCGCAGGGCGCCCGGCCTCGAGGTCGCCCGCGGCGACGGCGACGAGCCCCGCGGCGAGGCGGGCCGATGCCAGCAGCGGCGCGGTCTGCGCGTCGGTGGCGATGCCGCGCAGCTCTTCGAGCGCCGCGCGGGCGCGCTGGAGATCGTCGTGCTGGCCGAGCGCGGCGTGGGCGCCGATCAACAGTTCCAGCGCGGCGGCGCGTTCGGTGCGATTCCTCGACGGCAGCCGCCGCAGGTGCCGCTCGGCGAGCTCCGCGGCGCCCCGCGGATCACCGCGGTCGAGCGCGAGGGCGGCGCGTCCGAGCGACGCGATGGGATGTCCGCCGCTGCGCTCGAACAGCGACGCGGCCTCGTCCATCTTTCCCTGGCGGCGCCGCAGCTCACCGAGACGCGCGAGGCCGTCGGTCGTCATCCCCGGACGGCAGATCGCCAGCTCGTCGCACGCGCTGGTCAATTCGCGCTCGGCCTCTTCCCACGAGCCGCGCCACATGCAGACCGATGCGTACTGCGTCCGGCAGACGGCGAAGAGCGGCTTGAGACCCCACTTCCGGCTGTGCTCCTTGATGCGGTCGCACCACTGCACGGCGCGCCCGTGGTCGCGCACGCGATCGCACGCCCCGATCAAGTAGCAGCCGGCGAGGCCGATGAGCAGGCGATCGGTCAGCTCGCCTCCCAGGATTGCCGCGCTCACCTCGTCGAGCTCGCGCAGCCCCTCCGTCACGCGGCCGGTCGTCACCAGGGCGAAGCCGCGCAGCGACCGTCCGAGCATTTCGTAGTCGATCGTGCCGAGCAGCTGCGCGAGGCGAATCACCTCGAGCGCCAGCTTCTCCGCCTCTTCCGGGTCGCCGTCGTCGAGGAGGGTGAACACGGCGGACCGTGCCGCGAGGAACGCGTGCTCCAGCGACTCGGGTTGCCCGTCGAGCAGCCGGCGCGCACGGTGAAGCCATCCTCTCGCCACACCTTCTTCGCCGCGGAAGGCGGCGGAGTCCCACGCGATCCAGACGGCGATGCGCGCCGCCGACACCAGGTCGCCGCGGTTGCGATACTCGCGATACGCCCGCTCGCGCGCATCGAAGACGACGGCGGCGAGGTCGAGCCACCACGCGGCGAGGCCGAGACCTTCCAGGGCCTCCGGCGTTTCCTCCGTCGCCAGCGCGCGCTCGAAGGCGTGCTGCGCCTGCTGCCAGGCTCCCGCGTCGAGGGCGGCCCGGCCGGCGGCAAGATCATCGATCGACTGAGAGGGCAGCACCTTGCGCGATTATATCGGCGCGCCGCGCGGCGATTGTCGTAGGCGAGGCGTTCGGGGATAGGGCCGTCGCTCAGGGCACCTGCAGCGGGACTGTCTCGGTCCGCGGCAGCGCGCGCGACGATCGCGCCAGCTTCGTCCGCACCACGCGGTTCCACCACATCACGACGCCGGTCACGAACATGACCCCCGGCGCGAGCCCCACGACGGCCCACGTCAACTTCGTGGCCTGGTCGCAGAGCCCGGGGCCGCTACACGGGATGCCGATCCCGTTGATGCGGCCGAAGTGTAGGTACGCGAGCCAGTAGATCACCTGGTCGACGACGCGCGACCCTTCGTTGGTGTCGGTGGCAGGTTCGATCCAGTCGGCGAAACGCTGGAACGGCTCGGCGTTGCCGAGATACGCGCCGCTGAGCGCGAACAGCAGGATGAACCCGAAGGTCCAGAACCCCATCATGCTGTGCAGGTCCCACGTGAACCGCCGCCATCCGGCGTGGCGGTGAACGGCCAGGCTTCGCCGCCACATCCGGATCCCCGGCCACCACACGACGATGCCCGTGCAGGCGAGCAGCACGACCACGTACGCCGCCACGGCGTTGACCATGCGCCCGGTCCTGCCGCCGAGCAGGTCGTCGTGTAATTCCATCAGCTTCGACACGAGCCAGATGCCGAGCGGCACCGCATCGCCCAGGTCCTCTCCGGTGTAGGGATTGAACAGGCGGTTCTCGACATCGGCGCCGCGCGCGAGCGACACACTCGAGGGCTGATCGGCGCGGCGGCTGCGGCCGATGCTGGTGACCACATATCCGGGATATGCACGCGCCGCGGCAGCCTTCAACTCCTCGTCGGTCAGTCGCGGCCCCGACGTGGTCACGACGATCGGATCGGGCGTGGCCGCCCTGTACAGCTCGTTGCGGTAGACGAGGACGCTGCCCGTGACGCTGATCATCAGCACGTACAGGCCGATGCCGAGCCCGCTCCACAGGTGAAGCTGGAAGATCGCCCGGCGCAGCCACGTGCCCTGCGGCTGCCACTTCCATCGCTGCCAGAAGGTCATCCGTTCCCCGGGGCAGATACTACCAGACCACGCGTTGTCACCTTTCGCGCCCTTCGCACTCTGTTCAGGTGAGGGCGAAAGGAGCAAGCGCAATGCGACTGATCTGTGCTGGATCGCTGGTGTATCTCCTCGCGGTGGCGTTCGTCATGTCCGGGTTCGCCGGCACGGATCCGCCACGGCTCGTCGCGTCCGCTGCCGAACGCGACGCGCCTCATCGGGATGGACAAACCATCTTCCGCTTCGACACGTTCGGCGACGAGCAGCTGTGGACGAACGTGCTGCGGATGCACGAGGTTCTTCCCACGGTGAGCCCGGCGACGGCGCTCGCCGTCGGTCTCAAGGTGGACGTCGACGCGCTTCCGCCGGCGATCATCGATGCCCTGCGAGCGGGCGCCGTTGACCTCACCGACCCCGCGGTGACCGTCGCACTGCTGCGACTGAACGCCGTCGTCGGCGTGAACGGGACGGTCAACGACGCCGGCCAATTGACGAAGGTCGGCATCACGTGCGCGCTCTGCCACTCGTCGGTGGACGATTCGTTCGCGCCGGGCATCGGCAAGCGGCTCGACGGCTGGGCGAATCGCGACCTGAACGTCGGCGCGATCGTGGCGCTGTCGCCGGCGCTCGATGACGCGACGAAGACGGAGTTCCGGTCGTGGGGCCCGGGCATGTACGACCCGCGGCATCACGCGTTCGACGGCACCAACATCGTTCCGCTGAACAGCCCGTCGCTGCCGATCCTGATTCCGCCGATCTACGGGTTGAAGGGTGTCGGCTTCGAGACCTACACCGCCGATGGTCCCATCTCGTACTGGAACAGCTACGTCGGCGTGGGTCAGATGGGCGGCCACGGCAGCTTCAACGATCCGCGGATCAACCTGTTCATCCGGCAGACGCCGGATCTCGTCACGCCCAAGCTTCCGGCGTTGCTCGACTACCAGCTGAGCCTGCAAGCGCCGAAGGCCGCGGCCCGCAGCTTCAATCGCGACGCCGCCGAGCGCGGGAAGGAGATCTTCAGGGGCCAGGCGCGCTGCAGCACGTGCCACCAGGGCCCGCGCTTCACCGACGTCCTCTCCGGTTCCGGCCGCGTGCCGGTGCTGCACAGCGCCGCCGAAGTCGGCACGGATCCGGGGTATGCGGAGCGCTCCGCGACCGGTCAGTACCGGACGACGCCGCTGCGCGCGCTCGCGCGGCACGCGCCGTACTTCCACGACGGCAGCGCGCCGGACCTCCCCGCGGTGGTGAATCACTACGACACGTTGTTCGGCCTGCACCTGTCCGCCGCGCAGAAAGCGGACCTCGTCGAATATCTCAAATCGCTCTGAGGGCGACGGCGCTACGATGTGGAGGCGGCACGTCATCACCTGCCGCCTCCACGCGCCATGAGATACGACTTCCTGATCGACACCTACGACACCGAGCGGCTGAAGGTGCTGAGCGTCTGGAGCGAGTTCCGCGACGAGGACCTCGCGGTGCGGCCGAAGCCCGACGACCCGCGCGGGCGCAGCGTCCACGAGCAGATGGTGCACCAGTGCGTCAGCGAGGACAGCTGGTTCCGGACGATGCTCGGCATCGATGTCGGCGCGCCGCCGCTTCCGGAGCAGGAGACGCGGCTCGCCTTCATCAGGCGCTACGCGGAGGACAGCGGCCGGCGCCTCGAACGGCTGCGCGCGACCGCCGAGTCGTGGTGGGAGGAGCCGGCCCCGTTCTTCGACGTCCGGCGATCGAGAGCGTGGGTCTTCACACGGCGGCTGGCGCACACCTCGCATCACCGCGGCCAGCAGATGGCGATGCTGCGGATGCTCGGACGCGAGCTCCACAGCAACTACGGCCCGACGGCCGACACCGGTGGCCTGCTGCAGCGCCACGCGCCGACCATCTACGCGTACGCGACGCTCGAGGCGCTCCTCGAGGGAGAGCGCCAGGGTGGCACGAAGTCGCCGCTGCCCGGCGCACCGCGCGGCACCGCGGTGACGGAGCGCCCTGAGCAACGGCGTTAAGCCGTTGCGGTAGACGCTGAGCAACGGCGTCAAGCCGTTGCGGTAGACGCAGCAGTAGGCGTCCCGCCGCCTCGCGGCAGCCCTCATGGCGCCCCCACTTTGTTGCGCCCTGCACCCCGATTTGGCGTAATCTGCCACCCTCACCACGGGATTTCGTCAACTCCTCGCGCCGGACACCGGGTTCATGCGGAACTGGGCAAAGGAGGAAGTCGATGTCACCCCTGCGACTCGCCGGTTTCCTACTGATCATCACTATCGCTCTCTCGCCAGCCAGCGGTTGGGCACAGACCGCCAGCGGGACGATCGCGGGACAGGTCCGGGATACATCGGGTGCGGTCATCCCGGGCGTCACCGTCGAAGCGAGCAGCCCCGCGCTGATCGAAAAAGTTCGTTCCGTCGTCAGCGACAACCAGGGCCTCTACCGGATCGTCGACCTCCGGCCCGGCGCCTACACCGTCACCTTCACGCTGCCCGGTTTCGCGACCTTCAAGCGCGACGGGGTCGAGCTCACGTCCGGGTTCACCGCGCAGGTCAACGCCGACATGAAAGTGGGCGAGCTCGCCGAGACGATCACGGTCTCCGGCGAGGCGTCGGTCGTCGACATCCAGAACGTGCGGCAGCAGACGACCATCGCGCGTGAGACGCTCGATGCGATTCCGACCACGAAGCGCATCGGCCAGTACGCGTCGATCATTCCCGGCGCGACCTACACCAACCCGACGTTCCAGGACGTCGGCGGCAACCAGGGCGAGGGCGGCCAGTTCGGCGTGCACGGCCAGCGCGGCGCTGATCTCAGCACCAACGTCGACGGCATGAACCAGAACCAGCAGGCCCTCGGCGTCTTCAGCTTCAACTCGCAGTCGTTCCAGGAAGTCGTCGTCGAGACCGGCGGCATGTCCGCGGAGGCGATGAGCGGCGGCATCCAGGTCAACATCGTGCAGAAAGACGGCGGCAATCGCTTCTCGGGAAGCCTGGCCATGGCCTACGCCGGTCCGAGCCTGCAGAGCGGCAACCTGAACGACGACCTGCGCGCGCGCGGCCTGAGCACCGACATCTCGATCAGGCACTCCTACGACAACGGCGGCGCGCTCGGAGGGCCGATCGTCCGCGACAAACTGTGGTTCTTCACGGCGCACCGCTGGTGGGGCGCGTCGCGGTATATCCAGGGGAGCTACTTCAACAAGCTGCAGGGCACGCTCTTCTACGAGCCCGATCTGTCACGCGTGGCGCGCAACAACGAGTTCTTCGAGGACCACAGCGTGCGCCTGACGTGGCAGGCGACGCAGAAGCAGAAGCTCGTGGTGTCGTTCTCGCACCAGAACAACTGCAGCTGCCCGTTCGGCCTCACCGGCGTCGGCGGCGTCAACGCCGTCAAGCCGACGCCCGAGTCGCGCGGCCTGCACATCTACAACCCGCAGTACCTGCCGCTCGTCAGCTGGAGCTACCCGGTCACGAACAAGCTCCTGCTCGAGGCGGGGTACTCGCAGAACGTGCTGAACGAAGACTCGCGCCGGCAGGACGACCTCCAGCGCGACGGCACCCTCGTCGGGGTGAACGACATCCGGGTGACGGATCTCGCGCTCAACGTCGTCTACGGCTCCGACGCGAACAACAACATCTGGTCGGGGAGCTACACGCGGCGCTTCGTCAACAAGTACAACAGCCGTTTCTCGGCCTCGTACATCACCGGCACGCACAACCTCAAGGTCGGGTACTTCCTGCAGCAGTACTACCTCGGGCGCGAAGGCCAGTATCACGACCTGAACCAGATCACGGGTGCGCGCTCCTACACCTTCAGGAACCGGGTGCCGCAGTCGGTCACGATCTGGGCGACGCCGTTCGAGGTGGTCGAGCACACCAACGATCTCGGCATCTACGCACAGGACCAGTGGGTGATCAAGAAGGCGACGCTCAACCTCGGCCTGCGCTACGACAGCCTCTATGGCGTCGTCCCGGAGCATCACCTCCCGGCCGGTCTCTTCGTCCCCGCGCGCGACTTCCCGGCAGCGAAGGGCGTGCCCGACTGGAAGAACGTGAACCCGCGGCTCGGCATCTCGTACGACGTCTTCGGCAACGGCAAGAGCGCGCTGAAGGCGTCGGCCGGACGGTTCGTCCCCTACACGGTCGCCTCGTCGAACAATCCCGCCTCGAACCAGGCGACCAACGCGACGCGCACGTGGAACGACGCCAACGGCAACTACATCCCGGACTGTGTCCTCGACGCGAGCGTCCCCGGCGCCAACGGCGAGTGCGGCGCGCTGTCGGATACGACCTTCGGCCAGGTGCGCGCCGGCAACACCACCTTCGCGGACGATGCGCTGAACGGCTTCAACAGGCAGTTCGCCAACTGGCAGGCGGCGGTCGCCATCCAGCAGGAGTTGCGGCCGGGGATGGCGCTCAACGTCGGCTACTTCCGCACCTGGTACCAGAACTTCCTGGTGACGGACAACCTGGCGACGACCGCCGCGGACTACGACTCCTTCTGCGTGACGACGCCGACCGACGGACGGCTGCCCAACAGCGGACAGCAGTTGTGTGGCTTCTACGACGTGCGGCCGGCACTCTTCGGCGTGACGCAGAACCTGCGCACGCAGGCGGCCAACTACGGCAAGCGGAGCGAGGTGTTCAACGGCATCGACGTGACGCTGAACAGCCGCTTCGCGCAGCGTGGCCAGTTCTCCGGCGGCCTCAGCGTCGGGCGCTCGGTCTACGACGCGTGCGAAGTGACCTCCAAGGTGCCCGAGGCACTGCAGGGGACCGACACGATCACGCAGGCCGCGGGCGGCACGGCGTCGTGGACCTCCAGCGAGAGCTGCCGCAACGTGCGGCCGTGGTCCGCGCTGACGCAGGTCAAGTTCCTGGTGGTCTATCCGCTGCCGTGGGATATGCAGACGAGCGTGACGTTCCAGAACATTCCCGGCATCCCCGTCACCGCGACCAACCCGACCAGCAACGCGGTGGTGCGCAGCTCGCTCGGCCGCGACCTCGCGTCGTGCCGCGGCGCCGCGACGTGCAACGCGAACATGAACCTGGAGCTGCTCGACCCGACGGCGAACTACGAATCGCGCCTCAGCCAGCTGGACCTGCGCTTCACCCGGCGCGTGCGGCTGGGCGGCGCGACGCTGCGCGGCAACTTCGACATCTACAACGCGCTGAACGGGGCGTCGATCCTCTCGATGAACGCCGGCTACGGGAACAACTGGCTGGTGCCCTACGAGATCATGGGCGGCCGGCTGGTGAAGTTCAGCGGGCAGATCGAATTCTGACGACGGCCGGTGGGATAACCACGAAGGGCGCGAAGAACGCGAAGCTCTATCCGTGGGGGGCCGACCTGAAGGTCGGCCCCTCCTTCCAGCCGCAGCGGGACGTAGAGGCGGACCTTCAGGTCCGCCGGATGGATCAGCGAACGTCGATTCGAAACAGATTGTGGTGAACGTCTGCCTTCACTACGCGAAGGTCGCTCGATCCGGCGAGGGGCTGAGCCCGGTGATGCGGTAATCGGCGGAGTCCGATCCCCCTTCGATCACTTCCACACCGGCAATCGAATCCAGGTCGGACAGCCGGGAGAAGCCGTCGCCTGCGAAGTCCGGAAGCGACTGGCCGTCCCGGAGCGGAATCATCGCCGTCCTCCCCAAACGCATCGTCTCTGGTGACCTGATGGGGAGATACATGCGTCTACCATCCGGCGAAAACCTCGGGATGCAGAAGCCCGCACAAATCGACTTTGGCGGCCCGCCGGCGACTGGCACCGCAAAGGTCGCCATGGGCCCGTCCTGCACCCCCTGCTTCGGAGCGAAGACGATCAGCCACTTTCTGTCCCCGGAAATCCCGAGCAGCGTGCTGATCGGATACGGCGCAACCCTGGTGCGATGGGAGCCGTTCCTGTCCATGCGCGCGACGTAGTTGGCTCCTCCTTCGGACAGGCGAAAGAGAATCTCACCGCCCGGTCCAAAGAACGGCGACGCGTCGCCCAGGGCGGCGATTCGTCGGGGAGGCGTCGTGCGATCGAGACGTGCCAGCCAGACTTCCGATTGACTTCCGGTGGCCTCCGCCGCGAACACGACCTCCTCGCCGTCCTTCGCGATGTCGTAATCAGTTATCGGGAAGCCGGTGACGACGGCCTCGCGCTCGGTCGAATCGAGGTGATAGCGCCAGAGCTCGGTCGTGGGTCCGGATGAATTGCGCCGGAGCAGGTAGTACAGGAAGCGGCCATCCGCCGAAAACACGGGCCGCGACGACATCCCCTGACTGACGCCCGGCGAGGTCGTCCCCGTCGAGGTGATCGGGCGTTCTCCCTTGCCGTCCTTGATCCAGACGGCGCTCTCTGAAAGTCCGACGGCCGTCACGAGCGCGCCGTCCGGGAACACCGCGAGCCCCTCCTCCTCGCTGGCGCCGAACGAGATCTGCTCGGGCTGCCCATCCGGAAACCGCTGGCGCCACAGGTGCCGGTGGCCGTCGATTTCGGCGGAGAAATACATCCACCGGCCGTCGGGCGACCAGCCTGCCGCCGTACACCCGCCCAGCGGGCCGACCTGTCGGAACGGTGAGCCGCCGTCGAAGGATACGAGCCGGCACGGCGTCCACACGCTGATGTCCTGCATCTCCACGATCAGCACCGATCGCCGGTCGGGCGACAGGTACGAGTAGTGGGCCATCGAGCGCTCGTGCCGCGGGAAGTAGAGCTCGCGGCGATCGGAACGGTTCGCACGGCTGGTCACGATGCCCATGTGCATGCCGCGCCTGATTTCCGAGAACAGGATATGGTCGCCGTCGATCCATGTCAGGCCCGCCGCATTGCGCAGCAGCAACTGCGGTGTGTCTCCACCGACCGACGACACGGTGAACGTCTCCCAGTCGGGATGTGGCGACGCGACCGTGAACGCGACGCGCGACCCGTCGTCCGAAAACGCCGGGCCGTACTTGTTGCCCCGGACGTTGGTCAGCTGCACGGGCTCGCCATGGGGCAGCAGCTTGATCCAGATCTGATCGGGGCTGAGGAAGCTGATGTCGCTGCGGATGAACGCGAGCATGCGGCCATCCGGCGACAACGCAGGCGCCATCGCCGAATCGTTGAAGTCGGTCAACTGTGTGAACGTCAGCGACGGCGGCCTCGGCGCCGACCCCCACGCTCCGTAGCCGATCGCCACGACGGTCGCGGCAAGGGCCGCCGCGACCGGAATCGTCCACCGGTAGCGGCGGCGTGAGACGAGCCGCGGAGCGCCGACCGGACGGGGCCCTGCCCCGACCTCGTGCGCGCCGCGGAGGGCATCTCCGAAGACCGAAGACACCGCGGCGTCGAACAGGTAGCCGCGCCGCGCGACCGTCCTGATCATCGTCTGCGCGTCATCGTCGAGCGCGCGGCGTATCTCGAACAGGCACTGCGACAGGGAATTGTCGGTCACCGCGGGTCGGCCCAGACGGCGGCGACGAGCTCGTTCTTCGAAACGAGCCTCCCGTGGTGCAGGACCAGATATTTGAGAACGTCGAATGCCTTCGGCCTGAGGGGGACTTCCTCACCGTTCCGGCGGAGAGAACCGCGCTCCAAATCCAGGACGCAGTCGCCGAACCGATAGTGGCTGCGGCGCGGCTCCCCGGCCGTGTCTCGGGTCGTCACAACGCTTCTCCGGCGCACCGCTCAGTGTCACGAGCGAGTTCTTCGAGCATGGACTGCTGCAGGGGCTGAGGCGCCGAATTATAGGACCGCCGGCGCGGCAAATTCACGGCGATTTCACCAGTCCTTGAGGGTTCTCGAAGGACCTGGCGGCAGTGGCTCCAGTAGCGTGACGGCCCGGGTCGGATCCCGTGAAGGAGAAGGAGAGGGCGTCATGAGGCACTTAGGTGAGTGGATGCATTCGGGACACACAGGCATGTCGAAGTGGATATGGGGCGGCGGTGGCCAGCCTCCTGCTGGCCGTTCAGGCGTGGGCCACGCCGCCCTTCGGGTTCGTCGTCAATCAGATTCTCGTGTCTGGCGTGGCCGAGGATGGCATCAGCCAGCACATGCAGATCTGTACATCAGCTATCTGGTGAAGCACGGTCAGCCGCGGCGGCGCGAAGAAGCCGCGCCCCCTTGCGCGTTTACGACGCCGATACCGTAGCAGGCTGACGACGGCCGGTGGGATACCCACGAAGGGTTCGAAGAGCACGAAGTAAGAATCTTCGCGCCCTTCGCGTCCTTCGTGGTTGGACGCTGTTCAGTCGCTACGCGCGGAGAAAGTTGTGCAACTCCGCCAGGAGCTGTTCCGACGCCTCGAGCTGGATGTTATGGCCCGACGGCATCGATCGGCCTCGGACGTCCGACGCGCGCTCGCGCCAGACGGCCAGCGGGTCGAACAAGCTGCCGACGTTCCCCTTCTCGCCCCACCACACGAGCAGCGGACACGCGATCTTGCGGTTCAGGTCCGCCTCGTCGTGCTGGAAATCGATCGTGGCGCCGGCGCGATAGTCCTCGCACATCGCGTGCACGGTCGCCCGGTTCTTGAACGCGCGCAGGAACTCCGCCTGCGGCTCACCGTTGCCGGCGCCGACATACGTCTCGACGCTGTTGTTGATGAGCGTTTCCGGGAACGGCTCGGGACGGATGAGGAAGAACCAGTGATAGTACGCGGCCGCCCTCTCCCGGGTGACGTGGCTGTAGAAGTAGTGGGTGGGGATGATATCCAGGATCGCCGCCCTGGTCACGACGTTCGCGTGATCGAGCGTCATCCGGTGCGTCACGCGCCCGCCGCGATCGTGGCCGACGACGGCAAAGCGATCGAACCCGAAGTGCTTCATGACCTCGACCTGGGCGAACCACGTCAACTACTCCAAGCGCGCCATGGCCCTGGACCGGTACGCCGTTCCGTCGCCGCGTTGCTGCGCCTCGGCGCGCTCGAGGCCCCAGGCCGCGGCTCCGGTAACCAGCGTCGCGGTCTGACGAAGCCAGTCGCGGCGGTCGATCATGATGGCCTCCTGACTACGGCCTCGCCGGTTCCCCCTTCGGGGCGCCGTAATCCTTGTTGTTGATGCTCGACGGATGCGGGTCCCCGCGATGGCACGTCCAGCAGGTGACGGCTTGCGTTCCGTTCGGGAACACACCCGTGCCCGGGAAATTCGTGTTGATCTGCCGGACCAGCAGAATCATGTTGCGGGCGATGTCCTTGCGCGGATTCGCCTCCGCCTCGAACGGCCGGCCGCCGCCGTGGCAGAACGAGCAGTCCACGTGCAGCGAGTTGCGGAACACGTGCATGACGCCGCCGCCATGGACCTGCGTGCCGGGCGGCAGCACTTTCAAGTTCACGGCGGGCGTTATCTGTGGGGCAGGCCCGCCGAGCGACTCGTTGCGGTTGAAGAACTCCTTCGCTGGCTCGGTCTCCGGCTTGACGCTGCCGCGGTGGCACGTCGTGCAGTCGACTTCGTGGTAGCCGGCGGGAAACACTCCCGTGCTGCTCGGGAAGCTGCCGTCGATCTGCCGCACCATCGCGATCATTTTCCGGGCGATGTCTTTCTTGGGGTTCTCGTCGCTCGCCATGTCACCTTGCACGTGGCAGTACGTGCACTGCACGGCGAGCGCCTCGTTGAACAGCTGCATGGTGAACATCATGTCGGTGTTCGGCGCCAGGACCTTGAGGTTCTTCGGTGCGGGCGGCTGCGCGCCACGACCGGCCCCCTGGGCAGACACCGGCGGCTGCGCGGCGAGCGTGACTGCAAGCGTCATCAGCAGAATCACAAGTCGCATCGGTATGATCCCTTCATAAGACAAGAAAAGGCGGGCCTGACGGCCCGCCTCTACGATCGTTTGTGAGCGGGCCGGCTGAAGCCGGCCCCTACAACACGGAAGCGTAGGGGCCGCCTTGAGGCGGCCCTCACTCTCAAACGTTCGCGGTCAGCCGGGCCTGCGTCGGGTGGCCCATCTCCAGCGCGGTGACGATGTGGTCGAGCGTGACTGGCGCGCGGACGAACACCTCGTCACCGACCGCGGCGGAAATCGCGTTGAGCACCGCGCAGCAGCCGGCGGCGACCGGCGGCTCGCCGATGCCGCGCGCCCCGACCGGCGTTTCCGGGTCCGCCAGTTCGACCGCTGCCCAGTCCATGTGCGCGGGCACGTCGAGAATCGTCGGCGGCTTGTTCTGGTAGAACCGCCGCGCCAGCGCCACGCCGTAGCGCTGGTCGTACACCCACCGCTGCCCGAGCGCGTGGCCGATGCCGAGGATCGAGCGGCCGAGCACCTGGCCGCCGAGCGAGTTCGGATGGATGACGGTCCCGACGTCGGCGACGCAGAGATAGTCGAGGATGCGGTAGACGCCCGTCTCGGTGTCCATCTCGACTTCCGCGAACGCCGCGACGAATGACAGCGAGGTCCCGTCGCGCGGGTATTTGTCCTTGGCGACGGCCATCAGCCCCTGCCCGGCCAGCGCGGCGGCCGATCGCTTCGTGAACGCGTTGATGTCATCGGGCACCTCGTGCCCGTCGTACACGCCGCCGAGCTCGATCGCTCGCTGCGCCGCCTTCGCGAACGTCATGCCGGCGCCGCCACCCCGCCGCGCCACCCGCTCGTTGGCGACGACGTAGTCCTCGGGCCGGCCGCCGAGATCCATCGCCGCGATCTGCTGCAGCTTCTTGATCCCGTCGGTCGCGGTGGCGTGCGCCGCGCGCGTCATCGCGTGCGTCGTCTGGCTGCCGCCCGAGACGCAGCTCCACGGCAGGTTCCGGGACGTGTCGCCCCAGGTGAGCACGACCTTCTCCCACGGCATGCCCATCATCTCGGCCGCCACGCGCTGGCAGTCGCTGAACGATTCGGTGCCGAGGTTGCCGATGCCGGTCTGGACGTACATCTTGCCGTCCGGCTTGAGGATGAACAGGCCGTCGAAGCCGATCGAGCCCGCGTTGTAGGCGCTGATCGCGACGCCGCTGCCGCGCACTTTCGAGCCCTCGCGCACGCCGCTGCGCGCCATGCGCTCGTCCCACTTGAACATCTGCGCGCCCTTGTCGAGCGCTTCCTTGACGAAGCAGCTGGTCGCGTACGTCCGGTTGCCGCGCGCGTCCGCCGGGCCGAACTTCGCCTTGCCGGCCGGCGCGTTGATCTTGCGGATCTGGACCTGGTCGACGCCGACCTTGCGCGCGGCCCTGGCGACGAGCGGTTCCATCAGCACGATGCCCTGCATCCCGCCCGGCTGGCTCTGCGCCCGGCGCGGCGGCGTGTTGGTGATCGCCGTCACGCCGCGCCACCGCATCGCCTCGGGCTGGTAGAGCAGCGACGCGAAGCGGCTGGCCGTGTTGCCGTCGTTGCCCGGCCCGTAGGCCCCGCCTTCGACGACGGTGAACATGTCGAGCGCGGTGATGCGGCCGTCCTTGGTCAGGCCGATCTTCATGCGGCCGTGCATGGCCGGCCGCGCGCCGCCGATGGAGTGCTCCTCCTCGCGGCTGACGCGCATCTGCACCGGCGTGCCGGTCTTCTTCGCGAGCAGCGCGGGGATGATGTCCGTGACCGACCCCGTGCCCTTGCTGCCATAGCCGCCGCCGCAGTACTCGCTGATGAGGACGACGTCCTCCGGCTTCATGTCCAGCCAGCGCACGACCGACATCACGGTCTGAATGGTGCTCTGCGTCGAGAGGTGGATGAACAGCTTGCCGTTCTGCCAGTAGGCCATCGAGGTGCGGCTTTCGAGGCACTGGTGGCTGGTGTTGGGCGTGACGAATGTCTCGTCGAGCACGACGTCGGCTTTCTTGAAGCCGGCATCGAGATCGCCGTACGACCAGCTCGGGTCGGTGTCCTTGCCCATCGGCAGGCGGCCGGCCCTGTACTCCTCCGCTTCAGCCTCGGTCCATTTCAGGTCCATGATCTCTGGAATCGGAGCGGGCTGTCCCGGCGGCGCGGTGGGGCGGGTCCAGACGTTCCCCTCGACGCGCGGGTTCATCGCGCCCGGCAGCAGCGACGCGACCGGGTCCACGCTGTGGGAGAGCCGCTCCCACTTGATCTTGATCCGCTCGATCGCTTCCGCCGCGGTCAGCTCGTCGACGGCGGCGACGGCCAGCACCGGCTCGCCCTGGTAGA
>Ga0070705_100001040_pt1 | contig 15447 bp, 18 predicted proteins | sample KBSK5253metaG_FD_65455 | JGI IMG/M metagenome (GOLD analysis project Ga0070705, IMG submission 65455) | Corn, switchgrass and miscanthus rhizosphere microbial communities from Kellogg Biological Station, Michigan, USA - KBS K5-25-3 metaG | ecosystem: Host-associated > Plants > Roots >... | reverse complement strand
ATTGTTCGAGTCGATTCCGCCATCGATTTCTATATGAACTTTCAAGCCGCGAGAGTCAATCATACTCCGCAGCCGACTGACCTTGTCAAGCGACGACCCAATGAAGGACTGGCCTCCAAAGCCCGGATTCACCGACATCACCAGCACGTAGTCGACGTAGGGCAGCGCCTCTTCGATCGACACAAGCGGCGTCGCGGGATTGAGCACCACCCCGGGCTTGCAGCCAAGCTCGCGGATCGCGGTCAGCGTCCGATGCAGATGGACCACGGCCTCAACGTGAACCGATATCATCGAAGCTCCGGCGCGCGCGAAGTCATCTATGAAAAGATCCGGATCGGTGATCATCAAGTGGCAGTCGAGCGGCAAATCCGTAGCGCGCCGAGCGGCCTTCACAACGAGAGGTCCAATCGTGATGTTTGGAACGAAGTGCCCGTCCATCACATCAACGTGAATCAGACCCGCGCCGCCGCGCTCGGCTGCTTTGATTTCATCGCCGAGTTTCGAGAAGTCTGCTGACAGAATCGAAGGGGCTATCTGAATCATAGCGTCAGCTCTCTGAGCGATCCGATCAGTCCTTTGGCCGTGTCTACGACGAGCGTCCGAACTCGGCGCCGTCTGCCGCCCGGATAGCGGGGCCGTGACACATCAGCCTGACTCTTCAGTTGAGTGGGGCCGCTGCTGACGACGATAGTCAGAACTGAATCCTTCTTGACCGACGAGTTGGGTCCAGGCCGAGTCTCGATTACCGAGTTGGCCGGGACCGTTGTATCAACGCGGCGCTGGATCTTAACGCGCAAGCCGGCTTGTTCAGAAAGTTTCTGCGCTTCGGTTTCCGTTCTGCCGATCACGTTGGGAACAAGCGTGTCGCCACTGCGAAACAACGTATAGATCGTGACCGTAGCGCTAAGGAAGAAAGCGAGCACGAGTACAAGCACCATTCCCAACCGGCGTGACAGGGTCCACGCTATACTTCCGGGCGCGAATCGGCCGGCACCTTGTTGGGATTTCATAGGCGCAGTCTAGCATCGCGATTGTGAGGCTTTCAACTTGAGACCTCAGCGAGCTAATCGCCGCGTTTGAGGTCGCCGCGACGAATGACCTTGGGTCATCACGGAAGGAGCTGCACGTTGTGATGAATCTCGGCGCTCGCAATAAAGAACAATGAAAACAGTCCGTATAATCCTACCGTGAATACCGCCAGCATCACTGCGTAGTAGACGATCACCGCGAGTCGCAATCTGCGGTCTTCAAAACTTGTTTGATCTGAGTTATCCATGTTTCCTCCAAATCTCAAACGTCTACTACGGTGACGAATCGAAATTCGGATTTCACGGATTCACTCGCCTGCGAGGCCTCGCCACAAGCGGCTCAGCCATCCGTGACTCTCCTGGTTGCTGACGAGTTGCTCAAGTTCGCCCGCATCCAGCCACACGCCGTTGCATTTGTTACATCGATCGATTTTGACGTCGTCAAACGTAAGCTCATCGAGGGTGCCTTCGCACTTGGGGCATTGGATTGCCGACGCCTGGCGTTCTGCTTCGGCTCGCTTGGCGCGAATCTGCTCGATCAACTCCTGTTCCTTGCGCCGGAAGTATTCTTCCTCGAGCGACTTTTCCCGTTCATCCCAAATCTTGGACATATGATTCTCCTTGAAGCGAAGTATGATTACTGGTTAATTATCTGCCCTGCTTGCCGGAACGCGCGGGCCTGTTCGCTGATTCATGCTCAGTTCTGTTAGCCGTGTTGTTTTGGTTTCGCGCCTGCGCCGAGTTGTTTATGGAAGAAGCGGGCTCGTTTTCTGGCAGGTTGCGAAAGTACAAGAAACCGCCGATGACAAGTACGATGATCAGGAGAAGAACCCAGCCAAATGCTCCGGAGCCAGAAGAACCCGACTGCTCCGGCTGGTCATTGTCGTCTCGACCCTGGTGCTGATCGCGATTCATGTTTCCGAAGTTGTACATTGTGTCTCTGGAAGAAGGCTTGGATACTTGGTCGAGATCGCGTCGCTTCACAGGGCTACCTGATAATCAAGAACGTCCGACGCCTCTCGATTTAGAATGTCCGCGGATTCATTGATCAAGTCGAGGTCCCTTGCATTCCCTGCGTTAATCGTTCGCTCAAGGATGTACGCCCGTATGGCCGCCTCGATGAACGCTGAACGATCCTTGTTCGCCCCAGACATCTTGTCGACGGCTTCGAGCAAATCCTTTTCGACAGTGATTGAAGTTTTAACTTTCATAGCATCATCCTTTGATTGGCGCCGCTAAAGCTCGATCAGCCATCACACCTCAACTTCAGTTTCGGGTTCTCCGATCAAAGCTTCGGCCCACTCAATCGCCTCGGTCTTCGCGAGTCGTGTCCGCCGCCATTTGCTGGTAAGCGGCTTCCATTTCCGAGACGCGCAGCTCCGGTATGATGGGAGACTCGATGAATTGACTCATGTTTTCCGCTCCACTGATTCTCTGCAATTCAGCTAGACTCGTTCATCGACGTTTTCTCGTGAGTTCGTTCTGCCCCCCTCTTCTTACAACCTAGCGTGCGTTGAGATTCTACAGCAGAGGGTTATCTCTTCGCGACGACATCCGACTTGAATCGCTTCACCACGGCGATGAACTCACCCTTCTCCTTCTCACTTACCTTTTGGTTGTCCAACGTCTCGCCCAGGTGTTTCAAGAAAGCCTTCCATTGAGCCTCGTTGATATGCAGAGCACCGTGCGCCTTCTTGAGCGGCTGGCCGGTGTACTCGCACGGCCCTCCGGTTTCGTGGCAAAGAAACTCTACAGTCCTGTTGCGTTGACTGGTGAGCGCTTCGGGAGACTGACCCTGGAAGAACTTTGCCAGCAACGGATCGGCTGCCATTCGCGGGCCGACATCATCGAAGATCGCTCCCAAAGCTTCCGAGCCCCCCAGTCGTTGATAGAGAGAAGGCTCTTTGGAATCTTTCTTCGTCTGTGCAGTTAGAGGAGCAGCCTGGCCGATCATCGCCAAAACTGAGAACAAGACGCAAACCATTTTTATGCGTGTCATATTCACTCCTGATTGCTACCGAGACTCTTTAGGCTTATTCAGAATATTCATGACGACTCGATTGCTGGTCGCCCGAAAAGGATCCCGGCCCGAACGTGGGCTAAGGTGTGAGCGCCAACTGTACTTTGATAACCTGCTCGATTTTACGCATATCAACTGGCGACAGACTGCCCATCAGGTTCAGCAAACGAGTCTTGCTTACGGTAGTGAGCTGATCCGCCTTTATTCTCTTTTCCATTTGAGACGAACGACGGCTTCGCTCGGATAGAGACGATCGAGGTTTGTGGTTAACGGAACGACCTGAACGCGATTCAGAAACTTGTTTGAGGCGTCGTTGCTGATGACGATACCCGGGCGTTTCTTGCGGATCTCTCCGCCGACAGAGTGTTCAAAGTTTACCCACCACACCTCACCTCGTTGCATCGGCGATCATTGCCTCGGCCCATTCAAGCGCCTCGGCTTCGCGACTCGTGTCCTCCGCCATTTGCTGGTAAGCGGCATCCAAGTCTGGGTCGCTTAGTTGCGGGAGGACGAGAGACTCGATGAATTGACTTATGTCTTCCGGTCCACCAATTCTCTGTAATTCGTCGTAGACCCGTTCATCTACATTGATCGTGAGTTCCTTTTGCATCACCTTCTCCCGCTTACTGCTCGCTGGAATTCTACAGCAGAGCGCAAGTCTCCAGCACGTCGCTGATGAAACGGAATGATCGGCCCGGATTCTTAATCACTAAGCAACTCATCCTGCGGCCTTCGATCCCGCTTCTATGATCTGAAGTTCATTGTGCTCTCGCCGGACGCGCAGAACTTTCTTATCGAACTTGCCGACGCTCGTCTTTGGCACTTCGTCGATAAACGCCCAGCGCTCGGGCACCCACCACTTCGCCACTCGCTCGCCGAGAAAAGCACGCAACTGTTCGGGCGTCGTCTGTGCACCTTCCTTCAGCACCACACACGCGAGCGGGCGCTCGTCCCACTTTTCATCGGGAACGCCAATCACAGCCGCTTCGATCACATCGGGGTGAGCCATGAGTGAAGTCTCGAGTTCCACCGTTGAGATCCATTCGCCGCCCGATTTGATCACGTCCTTCGCGCGATCCGTGATCTGAATAAATCCTTTGTCGTTGATCGTTCCGACGTCGCCGGTTCGCAGCCAGCCGTCGTGAAACTTCTCGGGCGTGTCATCGCCGTAATACGAAGCCGTGATCCACGGGCCTCGCACTTCAATTTCGCCGACCGCCTCGCCGTCCCACGCCAAAACCGTGTCGCCGTCGGTCAAGCGCATCTCCACTCCCGGTTTCACGCGGCCGGTCTTCGATCGCCAATCCATAAGCTCTTCGTCGCAGCATCCCTTCGGCGGATAAGCGATCGCCGCGAGCGGGCTGGTCTCGGTCATCCCCCAAGCCTGAATGATCTTCACGCCAAAGCGCTCTTCAAATCTTTCCATCAGGCTTCGCGGGACCGCCGAGCCTCCGCAGATCACCATTCGAAGCGAAGAGAAATCTACCGGCTTATCCTCAGCGTATCGGAGCACCTCGTTCCAGATAGTCGGCACCGCGCCGGCAAAAGTCGGGCGCTCTTCGGTCATCAGCTTGCACAACGGCTCGGCCTGCAGGAATCGGCTTGGCATGATGAAATCCGAGCCGGCCATCCATCCGCCATAAGGCAAGCCCCACGCGTTTGCGTGAAACATCGGGACAATTGGCAGAATGCGATCGTGCTCCGTTAGCGCGAACACCGACCCCGCGCACTGCGCGAGCGAATGCAAAAACGTAGAGCGATGCGAGTAGACGACGCCTTTGGGATTGCCCGTCGTGCCGCTGGTGTAGCACATCGCGGCGGCCGCGCGCTCGTCGATCTCGGGCCAATCAAACGGCTGGTCTTCGGCGGCGAGCAGTTCTTCATAACGAAGCACATCGCCGAGCGCGGACGCGTCGCCGTCACCGACTACGATGTAGCGCTCGACCGTTGTCAGGTCCTTCGCGACTCGCGCCAGCAGCGGGATGAGCGATTCGTCCACGATGATCATTCGATCTTCGGCGTGATTGACGATGTATGTGAGCTGATCGGGAAATAGTCGAAGATTGAGCGTATGCAGCACGGCTCCCATGCAGGGAATCGCAAAGTAGGCTTCGAGGTGTTCCTGAGTGTTCCACGAGAAGGTCCCTACGCGATCGCCCTCGCGAATGCCTAATCGTTTGAGCGCCGCGGCAAGCCGCTCGGCTCGCTGGCCGACTTCGCGGTATGAGGCGCGGCGGGATCCGTCGCCTATGAAGGTGACGACTTCGCTGTCGGCGTGGACCCGGCGGCTGTGTTCGAAGATGTGATTGATCGTCAAAGGACGATCCTGCATGGTGCTTAGCATAGAAATCTCCCGTTTTGCCTGATGAGTTTGGATGAAGCAGTTGGGATTATCTTAAAGACCCCGTGCCAGAGCAACCTCGCGAGGCCTCTCGCGTTCTGGTAATGCGCTGTCCGGGGAATCGACCGACGCAGTCAAGGAATCAGGCCGAGCTATATCCAGGTAAGACGAGCGGCCATCTGGGCCGCGCGATTCATTTGAAGTCGAGCAATCGAAGCGCGTCTGACCGCGCTCAATCCTGTGATTAAGCCCGTCTCTGTATTCAGTTCGAAGTGCTCCGACCATTGATCCTGACGAGGATTGAAAAGCGGGACCTCGGTTTGTGTGACCGCATCAAGACTGGAGCGGAAATCGGATTTGTGAACGTTACAGGCTCGGCATGCTAACGCGAGGTTGAATCATCGTCGTGACCATCTCGGGACAGCGGAATAATGTGCTCGACTTCAAACGGAAAGTTGAAGATGGCTTCGGGCGCCCGGCAATATTCACATCGGTGCGCGGCTCGTTCCGCGACGAAGGGATAGCGGGGATTCATCGTCCAAGCTCAGCGATAGCGTTCTCGGCACGCTCGGCGGCAGCTTTCAATTCCGCTTCGATTAAGCTTTCGAGTTCTTTCTGCTCGTCAACTGAAAGTGTCTGCCCGCCATCTCGCGCGGTTCGCCAGCGTGTCATCAGTTGACTAAGGCGCTCCTGCTGTTGCGCTGAAAAGAAGCGATCTGGCCGCAGATTCCGCACAATCACCAGAGTGCTTGTTTCCTCTTCGCTCATTTGTTTCGCCAGCGCATCCAAAGCCTCACCGGCCGTTCGTCCCGCCGAGTGTCGCGCTCCAGCGATCGCACGATAGGTTATCCCCTCTTCGCCTACTTTTTCTGGCAGGATGGTGATGGTCATTTCCTTCGTCCTCTATGCTCAGGATTATACGCGCTCACCCGCAACCCGCGAAGGCAGAAGCGCGAAAGACAACACCACGGCCAGACCCGCGAGCGCCGCCCCGAAGTAAAACGTCGCCGTCGAATCCACTTTGTCCCACAACATCCCGCCGATGTAGCTCGCGGCGATCTGCGTTATGCCGATAACCGCCGAATAAATTCCAATCGCAGTTGCGCGTCCAGCCTTGCCCGCTGTGTCCACTGCAAGCGCTTTCGAGACTCCGTCAGTCAATGCCGGAAACAATCCGTAAAACGCAAACAGCGGCCACACAAGCCAACTCGCATTCGCAAGCGCAAAGCCCCCGTAGCTCACGGCGTAAATCGCGTATCCGATGATCAGCAGGTTGCGGCGCCCGAAGCGATCGCTTGCCGAGCCAGCGGGCACCGATGCCATCGACGCCACCGCGTTGTAGAGCGCGTACGCGACGATCGTCAATCCAACCGTCAATCCCAACTGCTGCGCTCTAAGAATCAAAAAAGCATTCGCCGAGTTCGCCAGCCCGAAGACCGCGGTGATGATCAGCAATCGCCTGTACTCGCGAGTCGTGCCGGCGAGCGACAATCGAATACTCGATGAGCCTGTCACGATATCGCTTCGCCGTTCTCGCACCGCGAGGATCATTACAGCCGCAATCGAAGCCGGTATCGCTGAAATCAGAAAGATCTTTCGTGCCTCGAGGCCTGCCCACACAACAAGCGCAAGCCCGAGGAGCGGACCGACTACCGCGCCCGCTGAATCCATAGCGCGCTCGAATCCGAACGCGCGGCCGCGAGCTGTTTCCGCTGCGCTCTCGGCAAGCAAGGCATCGCGGGGCGCCGTGCGAATTCCTTTGCCGAAGCGATCCCCGAATCGAGCGCCCAACACTACCGGCCACGCGGTCGCAAACGCAATCATCGGCCGAGACACGGCAGTCAGAGCGTAGCCGACAAACGCAACGGGCTTGCGGCGGCCAATGCGATCTGAGATCCACCCGGAGAATCCGCTGACAACGCTTGCGGTGCCCACGGCGAAACCTTCTATCAATCCGACAACCGTCGCGGGCGCGTGCAGTGTTTGGGTGAGAAAGGTCGGCAGGATCGGATAGATCATCTCGGAGCTGATGTCACCAAGCAGACTAACGAGCCCGATGATGATCGTGCTGCGGGAAAGACGAGAGGCGGGAGAAGGGGCGACGGGGCGAGAGGGCGAGGGGGCGACCGGTTCGCCGCGTCTCCCCGTCTCCCCGTCTCCCCCTCGCCTCATCTCGCTCCTCCGCTGCTTTCATTTTCCCTCAAGCGTCAGCTTCGCGATGAAAAACCACGAGCCGCTTGGATCAAGTTGGATGTTTCCTACTCGAGTGCGCGCGACCAGCACGTTTGCCGGATACCATAAGTAAATCTGCGGAAGGTCCTCGGCTGCCGTCTGCTGGATCTTATGATAGAGGTCGAGTTTCTTCGCGGGATCGTCCTCACGTTCGGCGTCGACGATCCAAGCATCGAGTTGCGAATTACAATAGCGCATCCGGTTTTGTCCGCCACGATCCGTCAGCAATGATGCGACGCGAAGGTACACCAGCTTTCTTGCCGCAGGCGATTCGATCGAAGCCGCTTCCCTTGCCAGATTATCCACTTCATCGCTCGAGCAGTACTCCCTCTTTGCGAGTATCGAAGCGATTTGATCGAGCAGCGGCCTCATCTGCGCCGGATCGTTCGTTGCGCGCAGCATTGCGATGGATTCGTTGAATCGCGCATCCTGATATCGACTGTGATAGACGAATTGAAAAACGTCAGGCAACTGATTCGAGCCGATTCCGATCAGGTAATACATATCGAACTGCGCCTTGCTGAGCCGATCGAACAGCGTCGCGGATTCCAGCGAGTTCAACTCTAACTGGATACCCACTCGTCTCAACTGGTCTTGCATGATCGAAGCAATATTTCGGGAAAGCTGTACAGTTGACGTCAGGATCGTGAGCGTGAGGCGAGGCCGCGGACCGTCACCATCCGGGTCGGGGAAGCCGGCTTCGTCCAATAGTTGTTTTGCGCGCTCGGGGTCGTGATCGTAGACGGGCGCCGCTGGATCATAAACACGATGCTCGGGCGGCATGACAGCGTTCGCCTTTCGCGCCTGGTCCCTCAGCAAGCGATGAATGATCACTTCGCGGTCTATCGCATAGGCGATTGCCTGTCTCAATTTCTTATTCGAGAGCTGAGAGTTTGGTGAAACGTTAAGGCCGAGGTATCCAATGTTAGCTCCGTCGCCGATGACGACTTGCATATCGTGACGCCCGGACAGTGCACGAATTGTTTCCGGATCGAACTGCGCGTTGTAAGCCAGATCGACCTCGCCGCTCATCAACTCGGCCTGGCGGGTGCTGTTGTCGGTGACGACTTTGACTTGAACGCGAGGAAGGTTTGGCGCGCCGCCCCAGTAATCGAGATTAGCTTCGAGTCGAATCGCTTGCCCATCTTTGTACGAAACAAATCGATAAGGACCGCTGCCGATCGGCCGGTCGATAATCTCGAGGCCGGCCCCCTCGGGAATCACCCCGATCGCGGGAAGGTTGCCAATAAAAGTGTAGAACGGCTCGCGTGCGTGAAAGATTACTGTGAGCTGATCCGGCGTTTCGATCGACTGGATTCTGTCGACCGCGCCTCGAAGCGGAGATCTCATTTCGGGTGAGATGATCGAGTCAAACGTGTATTTCACATCTGCCGACGTCAGGTGTTTGCCGTTATGAAATGTGACGTCTGGCCGCAGATGAAACGTAAATGTCTTATGGTCCGCGGACTCTTCCAATCTTTCCGCCAGCGATGGAACCAGCTCGAACCTCTCGTTCTTGACTACGAGTGTTTCGTAGATCAACTGCATTACTCGCGCGGATGTTGGAAACGCAGTTGAGAAGCGCGGATCGAACCCGCGGGGAGGAGCTTCGACGGCAATGACCAGCGTGCCTGGCTCGCCGCCGCGTCGACAGCCGGTTGTTGGGAGCATTACTACGCCGATGCAGAACAACCATACCAACCGGAGCATCACTACTCGGGAAAGCGTGTAGGGGCGGCCCTCCGTGGCCGCCCCTTTTTGCGTAAGGAGCTTATCTAATGAAGCGCGCACTTTTTGCGAGGGGCGGCCACAGAGGGCCGCCCTTACAGGTTTACTTTGAATGCTGCAACGTCAGATTCAATTCCGCAATGCGCTCGCGCAGGCGCGTGACCGACTGTTCACTGAAAGGGTGAGGCGGTGAAATCGTCGCTTTGATTCTGGCGATGTGATCGAAGGCCCGGCTTATGTGGCTTCGGGTTATGCGTCCACCTTCGGCAGCCTTGACCATCGCCTCCCAAGCCGCTGTTGCCCGTTCGTGCGAATCGGAGTCGGCGATCATCACCATGTCGATTCCCGCTTCGATGGCCATCACTGCGGCCTCGGACAAATCACGCCCCGACGTTATAGCGCCCATCTCCAAATCGTCGGTAATCGAAAGCCCTTTGAAGCTGAGCTCGTCGCGCAACAACCCAGTCACCACGTTCTTTGAGAGCGACGACGGAAGCGGCGCGGGCCCGTCCAAAGCCGGGTAGTGAGCGTGAGCGACAATCACCGCGTCCAACCGCGCGTTGATCTTTGTGAAGAGTTCCATGTAGGGCGCGACTTCGTGTCTCATGATTTGATCGCGTGAGCTGTCAACCGTCGGAAGCTCGGCGTGCGAATCTACCATCGCATTTCCGAGTCCCGGGAAATGCTTGCCCACGCCAACCACGCCGCCGTGCTTCAGTCCTTCGAGGTATGCGCCTCCAAGCCGCACGACCTCGGCAACGGTGCCTCCGAGATAGCGGCCCTTCAATCCGTTTACTGCCGAGTCGTCGGCGGCGATGTCCAAAACCGGCGCAAAGTTTGTGTTGAAGCCAAGCGTTCGAAGCGCCTCAGCCGCGATCTCGCCCATTCGCGCGGCGATTGAAGCGTCGCCTGCCGCGCGAAGCAGATCGGCCGAAGGCATTGGCGAAAATATTTCCTTCAGACGATCGACACGCCCGCCTTCCTGATCGACCGCGATGATCGGCGGCACCTCAGTCAGCGACCTGATGGCTGAGATAAGTTCATAGACTTGCTGCGCGCTTTCGATGTTGTGCTTGTTGAGCAGGACTCCGCCAGGCTGGATTGTTTGCAGCAGACTGCGAGTCATCAGGTCGAGCTGCGGGCCCGGCAACCCGATCAATAATAGCTGTCCGATTCTATGTTCTAGTTTCATGTCAATTTTGGATTTTGGATTTGCGATTTTGGATTCTGGATCAAGGAAGGCGCACGTTTTCCAAAATCCAAAATCGAAAATCCAAAATCAATATCATCCTCTATTCTCGAAGAGCGCTTTCAAGCTGGTGTCATAAGGTTCGCGCGCCACTCCAGCGTCCGTGATTATCGCAGAGACGTATCGATGGGGCGTCACGTCAAACGCCGGGTTGGCTACCATCACTCCTTCGGGAGCAACCTGCTGACCTCGAAAGTGCGTGACTTCTTCATCCGCGCGCGATTCGATCGGAATCTGCTCGCCCGAGCCCAGGGTCAGATCGATGGTCGTTAGCGGCGCGGCAACATAGAACGGAATGTTGTTCTCGTGAGCCGCAACCGCAACCATGTAAGTGCCGATCTTATTCGCGACATCTCCGTTGCCCGCTACGCGATCGGCTCCGACGATTACGCAATCCACATCGCCGGACTTCAAGAAGTGACCGGCCATACTGTCGGTGATCAATGTGACCGGGATGTTCTCCTTCGCAAGCTCCCACGCCGTCAGCCGCGCGCCCTGGAGAAACGGCCGCGTTTCATCGGCGTAAACCCGGACGCGTTTGCCGGCTTCGACTGCGGCGTAAACAACGCCAAGCGCCGTTCCGAAACCAGCGGTTGCAAGCGAGCCGGCGTTGCAATGAGTCAGCACCGTCGCGTTGTCGGGAATCAGCTCAGCGCCGAAGATTCCCATTCGCCGATTACTCTCGACGTCCTCGCGATGAATGTCCAGCGCTTCGACGACGAGCTGCTCTCTGATTTGGTCGATCGAGGCTCCCTCGCGGCGGCCGTGCTTGAAGGCCCATCGCATTCGCTCGATTGCCCAGAACAGATTCACCGCGGTCGGACGAGTCACCAACAGCCTCTCGCACACTCGATGAAAGTCCCGGTCGAACTCTTCCGGCGAAGCAGCCTGGGAATTCTTCATCCCGAGCGCGATGCCCATCGCAGCGGCGACCCCGATTGCAGGCGCGCCTCTCACAACCATGTCTTCGATTGCGATTGCCACTTCGTCGTGAGTCTTGAAAACCGGATACAGCTCGTGGGTTGGAAGCCGCCGTTGATCGATCATAACGACGCCCTCGTCGGTCCACTCGATGGTTCTAATCATTAGTGTCACGATGATAGCGAATGGTGATAAGGATTGGCAACGATCCGATGATGTTGATTGGACGATCGACTCGCAGTTCTTGCGTAGCAAACGGGAAACTCTCCATCTCCACGGATCACCCTGCGGATGAATGATCTCTGATGCACGTTGTATTGGAATGCTTCACGCGCGCGAGTGCGGAGCGTCTCGCGAGGCCTTAATTAGGCCTTTCCCGTTTTGATCTCGGCGGCACGTGTATTGCCAAATCCAGTTCTGAAAGAATCTTCATATCGGTGGAATTTCAAAATGGCGAGATCATCCAACTTTCTCTTTGCTCGAACGATCGACGGCAAACCCGTAATGATCAGCGAAGAATACGTCGTACCTTCTGCGCAGCCAAAGCCGAAACGGGCTTCGAAATTCATACTCACTGCTTTGATAGCGATTATTGGGATCGGAGCCGGATGGATCGGCGGCAAAGTGTTGAACGGGCGCCTGGATGTCGCGCCGGCGGCGGCGCCTCCGATTGATTCCACGGTTGACGCGGCATCTCCCACTAACTCTCGCGGGCCTGAAGCCGCGACGCCCGCCAAGCACAGCTCAGACGGGGAGAATCACTCTGCGTCTCGATCTAAACCTGATCGTGATGAGGAAGAGCCAGCGGTAGCCGCCGAGCTTCCGCCGAAAGCTGCTCCATCGAGGCAGGCGCCCCCAAAAATTCCGCGCATTGAGAAGGAAGAGGAAGCAGACGCAACCGTCGGCGAGGATCCATCCAAAGAGATCGGACGAAGCGCGTTGAAGAAGATTAAGAAAGAGACCAAAAAGGCAAAGAAGGGCGATCCTGACAACGAGAACGAGCAGAACTAAGTTGAAGGCGGGGAAGCAAGTCCCCCGCCTTCGAATTTACTGTCAGGTACTCGATGACTTGCTCCGGCCCGCAAGGATTGCTTCCCGGCCCGCGAGGTAAAGCAGGATCATTAGAATGACGAACGGAATCAGCGAAAGCAGATCGGCGTTTGGTCCGTTGAAGAAACCGTTATGAAGACGGGCCCATCTCTCGATGCTGGCGTTGAAGTCGCCAAACCTCGGCACACCGGCGATGAAAGCCACCACTATGCCTGCAAGCGCACCTCCGGCTATATAGCCCGATGCCATCAGCACGCCCGCGCTCTTGTCGCCCTCGGCGACGAGCTGTTCTTCGGTTAGGTTCTTGTCCTTGAACTTCTTTGCGATGTACTTATCAACCAGCCATCGGATCATCCCTCCGATGAAGATCGGGCTGGAAGAGGACAATGGCAGATAGACGCCGACCGCGAACGCGAGCGATGGAATGCCGGACATCTCGAGCACGATCGCGATCATTACGCCAAGCAGCACCAGTCCCCAGGGGAGCTTGTGATTCAAGATTCCCTTGATGATGTAAGACATCAACACGGCCTTCGGCGCGTCGAACTTCGTCACCGTCGTCCCGTCCGGTCTGATCTTGTGAGTGCCGTTGATGCCGGGGTCCGCGAGATAGACTACCGTGCCCTGCTCGTTGACAAGATACTTGCCCGGAGGGCTTCCTGCCTCATCCGTCTTATGCCAGGTGCGATAGGTGTTCGAGTCTGCTTCTCCTTGTTTTCCCTCGAGCTTCTCAGCAGGACCGAGTGATGTATTGGCGGCCAAGCCCTCAGGGAAATTGTGTTGGACTTTGAACACAGCCTTGCCGGATTGATCGACCAGATATTCGCCCGGGTCTAGCGTCGATATCGCAGTCGCAGTGCCGGCCTCATTCTTCAAGAGCCGGTAGCTCCCTGGCGTCGTGGGTTGCGCCTGATCCGAGTAGGCTGGGAGAGAAGAGGCAACATCGTTGACGGCAACAGGAGTTTCCATCGCTTCAAAGCTAGTGCTCGGAAAATAGATCGTAGATGAGTTGTTGAGCTTCAATAGAATCGGACCAAGCACCACAGCCGAGGCCAACGCTCCGATCAGAATTGCGGTCTGCTGATGCTTGGGAGTTGAACCGACAAGAAAGCCAGTCTTCAAATCCTGGGAAGTCGTTCCACCGTTCGAAGCCGCAATGCAGACGATGCCGCCGATAGAAAGTGCGGTTACGTAGTACGTCGGGCCCGTCCATCCGACGATCAGGAAGATCAAACAAGTTAACAGCAATGTCGCGACGGTCATTCCGGAGATTGGATTCGATGAGGAACCAATTTCTCCCGTAAGCCGCGATGAAACCGTTACGAACAGGAACCCGAAAGCCACGATGAGTATTGCGCCGAGGATGTTCCACTGCAGATTGAGTTGAGGAAAAATCATGATCATCGCTAGCAGCACGAAGATGCCGCCGACAACCAGCTTCATTGAAAGATCCTGGTCCGTGCGCGGGGCTCGCGCGGCTTGCTCTCGGCCACCTCGAACATCGCTGATTCCCCCTTTGAGTCCGTGCCAGATCGTCGGAAGCGATCGCAACAGGCTTATGATTCCACCAGCCGCGACCGCGCCGGCGCCAATGTACAGCACATAAGCGCTTCGGATTTGACTTGGGCTCATCTCGCTGATCGGGATCGTTCCGGGTGCGAGGATGGTGGTTGATCCCTCGCCAAAGAACTTGATAGCCGGTATCAGCACGAGATAGGCGAGAACGCCGCCCCCACACATAATCGAAGCGATGCGTGGCCCAATAATGTAACCGACTCCCAACAACGCCGGAGAAATCTCCGCGGCGATTGACCCGCCTTTGAACGGCGCGGCGAATATTTTTTCCGGAGTGTCCTTCCAGGCTTTGAATGCTCCCATCGCGGTTTGATACAGGAAGCCCAATCCCAGCCCGGTGAAAATAGGAAGCGCGCGAACTTCGGCTACGACTCCGTCCTTAGCCGCATGCGAAGCGGCCTCGCGCGACTCTTCGGACGCGCCCGCCTTCAGCACTTCAGCGCATGCGGTTCCCTCCGGGTACTTGAGGTAACCGTGCTGTGCAACGATGAGCGCGCGGCGCAACGGAATCATCATCAGTATTCCGAGCAGCCCGCCGAGGACCGCCACGAGCATCACCCGAGTAATCTCGAGATCGAATCCAAGGATCATGATCGCGGGCATCGTCACACCGACGCCGAAAGCGATTGACTCACCGGCTGATCCGGCGGTCTGGACTATGTTGTTCTCCAGGATCGTCGCGTTGCGAAGCCCGATCTTGGAGAACAGCCGGAACAAGGTGATTGAAATGACAGCAACGGGAATCGAAGCGCTGACGGTCAAGCCGACTTTTAGAACGAGGTAAAGCGAGGAGGCGCCGAATACTATTCCGAGCAAGGTGCCGACGATGACCGGCAAGACGGTAAGCTCGCGCAACTGCACGCTTGCCGGAATGTACGGTCGAAATACGGCAAGAAAGGGGTTCTTTTGTTTTTCCTCTGCGTATTCAGCGGGCTGGGCATCGATGACATCAGTCGACATGTGTGAGTGTCCTCCGAGCTTTTTTTGTTGATTTGGATTCAGAGCATTCCAGCGGCTATGCGTCTGCTCACAGCGTGCGTCACTGTTTCGGATGCTGCATTGTGGACGCGAGCCCGAATCAATGTCAATCAAAAGGCGGAAAGCCCCTACTCTCCAATGAGTCTGATGTTTGGTGGCTAATGTGGAGTTCGCCTTGATCGGCGTGGGTTTGGAATCTCAAGAGACGAAAGCGCCGACGCGGCGTTGCCTGCGTCGGCGCTTGCGGTGGACTGTTGGGATTGGCCCGGGGCCTATCCGCAGATTCGGGATGAGCGCGCTGCTCCTGCTTCAGCAACGCAACTGG
>Ga0070705_100001031_pt1 | contig 15524 bp, 13 predicted proteins | sample KBSK5253metaG_FD_65455 | JGI IMG/M metagenome (GOLD analysis project Ga0070705, IMG submission 65455) | Corn, switchgrass and miscanthus rhizosphere microbial communities from Kellogg Biological Station, Michigan, USA - KBS K5-25-3 metaG | ecosystem: Host-associated > Plants > Roots >... | reverse complement strand
TGGCGGCGATCGAGCTCGGGTACATGCTCGACGTGGCCGAGGCGATCGTCGTGGCGGCGCAGGAACGCAGAGAGTCGCGTGGGGCGCAGTTCCGCACCGACTTCCCGGAGCGCAACGACGCTGACTGGCTGCACCACATCACCGTCTCGCTCAACGGGGACGGGCCTGGCCTGGGGACTGCGCCGGTGACGATGACCCGCTGGGAGCCGCAGGAGCGGACGTACTAGCTCGGACGTACTAACTTCGAGGATGACCTGACATGGCTGAGTACACGCTGAAGCTCCGGCGCTACGACCCGCAGTCCGGCGGGGCGCCCTACTACGAGGAGTTCCAGGTCGAGCTCGAGCCGCACCGCTCGGTGCTCGAGGCGATCCTCACCGTGAAGGCCGAGCAGGACGGCTCGGTCGGCATCCGCTGCTCCTGCCGCGCGGCGATCTGCGGCTCGTGCGGCGTGCGGATCAACGGCAAGGCGGGGCTCGCCTGCCACACGCACCTCGAGCACGCGGCAAAGACGGGGGTCAACGCCGACGGCAGAACGATCCTCGTCGAGCCGATGGGCAACATGCCCGTCATCAAGGACCTGATCGTCGACATGGACGCGGTCCACTGGAAGAAGATCCAGCGCGTCACGCCATGGCTGATCAACAAGCAGCCGGTGCCGGAGCGCGAGTACATCGTCCCGCACGAGAACATGGTCGACGTCACGCAGACGATGGCCTGCATCCAGTGCGGCGCGTGCGTCTCCGACTGCCTCTCGATGGAAGTCGACCCGCTGTTCGTCGGCCCGGCCGCGTTGGCGAAGGCGTACCGCTTCGTCGGCGACCCGCGCGACGCGGAACAGTACGAGCGCCTCAAGGACCTCGCCGAGGATCCCCACGGCATCTACGACTGCACGCACTGCTTCAACTGCATCGAGGCGTGCCCGAAGGGCGTCGCGCCGATGAGCCAGATCATGCGTCTGCGCCGTGTCGCCGGCAGCGACCACCACATCGTCGACCGCAACAACGGCGAGCGCCACGAGCGCACGATCACCGGCCTGATCCGCGACTACGGCCTGCTGCACGAGGCCGAGATGCTGCCGCGCTCCTACGGCGGCTACTCGTGGCTCGCGAAGTTCCACCCGGCTGCCGGCGCTGAGCTGCTGGACTCGCTGCCGGTGATCACGCGCGCGCTGATGCGCCGCAAGGTCACACCCGGCAAGGTGATCTTCGGCCACAGAATCCCGAAAGCCGACCTCAAGGCCGTCCAGGCGATCTACGACAAGGTCGAGTCGAAGCCGAGACGCTACGAGCTGAACCTCTACATCTCCGGCTACGAGGACGAGCCATCGGATCCCGCCCACCCTGTCCCTGCCGCGGTCGGCGCCGAGGACGGCGGGATGCCGTCTGCGCCTGGTCCCGATCCGCACGAGCCCACCTCCGCGAGCGAAAGCGAGTCCGCATGAAGGTCGCGTACTGGCCCGGCTGCGTGAGCCGCGGCTTCACCCCCGAGCTGCACGGCTCGATGGCGGCGGTCGCGCCGCTGCTCGACATCGAATTGGTCGAGCTCGACCGCGCGTGCTGCACGGGCGCCGGCGTGATCGCGGAGCACAACCAGGAGCTCGCCGACACGCTCAACGCACGTACGTTCGCGCTTGCGCAGGCGGTCCAGGGGGCCGACCTGATGATGAACATCTGCTCGACCTGCCAGGGCGCGCAGAGCGAGTGCCAGGAGCGCCTCGACGCGAACACGGAGTACCGCGAGCACATCAACGGCACGCTCGCAGCTGAGGGCCTCTCCTATGAGAAGGGCTTGACGAACAAGAACCTGCTCTGGCTCCTGGTCGAGGAGATCGGGCTGGAGGCGCTGAAGGCGAAGGTCAAGCGCCCGCTCACGAACCTCAAGGTCGGCCCCTTCTACGGCTGCTACATCGTGCGCCCGACCGACCGCCTCGGGATCGACGACGAGCATCCACGCGACCTGTACCTCCACTGGGTGATCGAGGCGCTCGGCGGCACGGTGATCGACTACGCCGGCATGCACAAGTGCTGCGGCTTCCCAATCATCACGATGAACAAGCAGGTGTCGCTCGCGCAGGCGGGCCGCCATCTGTCCGACGCGCAGGACGCCGAGGCCGACTGCCTCGTCGTCCCGTGCCCGCTGTGTCACCTGAACCTCGACATGCAGCAGCCGCTGGCGAAGAAGGCCGTCGGCCGCGACGACCTGTCGATGCCGGTGCTGCATCTGCCGCAGCTGCTCGGGCTCGCGCTCGGGCTCGAGCCCTCCCAGCTCGGCATGAGCAAGCACGTCGTCAAGCCGACGTCGGTGATCGACTGGTCGGCTGCTGTCGTCGGCGCACCCGCGCCCGTCTGACCGCGGGCGGGCGGGCGCGCCGCTCGGGCGGCGCTCGCGCCGCGATCTGGCACGGGCTCGGGTGACTTGCCACGTTCGCCAGTTCGTGCCACACTCGATAGCCATGGCACGTCACGCTCAAGCGATCCCCCTTCGCGTCGGCCCTCAGGGGCGCATCGTGATCCCTGCTGAGCTGCGCCGCGAGCTGGGACTCGAGCCCGGCGAGACGCTGATCGCGCACGTCGAGTCGGGCCGTCTCGTGCTCGAGCGCAGGGGCGAGATCCTCGACCGCTTGCGCTCCGAGCTGCGTGAAGCGACGCAACCCGGGACGAGCATGGTCGACGAGCTCCTCGCGGAGCGTCGTCGTGAGGCTCGACGAGAGGCGGCCGAGTACGAGCGCGGTGCCTGAGGCTGTCCTCGACGCCTCGGCGCTGATCGCGCTGCTGCGAGACGAGCCGGGTGCCGGGGCAGTCGAGCGCCTGCTCGGCCGCGCGGTCATCTCCGCGGTCAACTGGGCTGAAGTGCTCCAGCGCTATCGCGCCTACGGCGTCGGGACCGCTGACAAGCGCGAAAGCGTCGAGGCGCTCGGGGTCAGGATCGAGGGCTTCTCGCCGGCGGACGCCGAGGCGGCCGCCGGCCTGTGGCAGCCGACCCGCAACGCGGGCCTCTCGCTCGCCGACCGCGCCTGCCTGGCGCTCGCCCTGCGCCTGGACGTGCCCGCGCACACCGCCGACCGCGACTGGTGCAAGGTCGACGTCGGCGTCGAGGTCGTGCTGATTCGCTGAGCGCTGCGGCCGGCCGGCGTCGGCCCGGACACCCGCGTCCGGGCCGCTCCGCTCCCGCTAAGGTCGGGGCATGGGGGAAGCCGGATCGGGGGATCCGCTCGCGCTCGACGTTGAGGCGATGGTCGAGCGGCTGACGGCTGAGCTGCGCGCGGCAGTGCGGGAGCTGGGCCGGCGCGGCGCGGTCGTCGCCGTCTCGGGCGGCGTCGACTCGGGCGTCTGCGCGGCGCTCGCGGTGCGCGCGCTCGGGCCGCAGCGCGTGCTGCTGCTGCGGCTGCCCGAGCGCGACATCGGCGGCGCTGCGTCCGACCTGGGGCTCGAGCTGGCGCAGGCGCTCGGCGCGCCGACGGAGGAGGAGTCGATCACCGCGGCGCTGGAGGGCCTCGGCTGCTATCGCCGGCGCGACGCTGCAATCCGCATGGTCTTCCCTGACTACGAGCCGAGCTGGCGACACAAGCTCGTGCGCTCGCCGCCGAGCGGCGGGATCATCGTCTTCTCGCTCGTCGTCGAGCGGCCGGACGGCACGACCGAGGAGCGCGTGCTGCCGTCCGCCGCCTATCGCGCGCTGATCGCCGCGACGAACATGAAGCAGCGCGTGCGCAAGCTGATCGAGTACACGTGGGCCGACCAGCTCGGCTACGCGGTGATCGGCACCCCGAACCTGCTCGAGTTCGACCAGGGCTTCTTCGTCAAGGGCGGCGATGGGCTCGCCGACGTGAAGCCGATCGCGCACCTCTACAAAACGCAGGTGTACGCGCTGGCGCAGGCGCTGGGGCTGCCTGATGCGATCGCTTCGCGTGCGCCGACGACGGAGACGTTCTCGCTGCCGCAGACGCAGGAGGAGTTCTACTTTGGCCATCCGTATGAGCGGATGGACCTGCTCGTGTGGGGGCGCGATGGCGGCGTGCCGGCCGACGCGCTCGCCCCGCAGGTCGGCCTCTCGCCTGACGCCGTCGAGGCCGCCTACTGGGAGATCGATCGCCGCCGCGTGGCGACGCGCTACCTGCACGCGCCGGCCGTGATGCTCGATGCGCCGCTCGATTCGGCTGAGTCCGAGCCGGGTCGGCGGGCGGGTCCTGTCGGCTCCGGGTGCGCGCACACCGCCCTTCGGGCGGCGCACGTGCATCCTCACCGCCACCCGCCCGATCAGCGTGCGCTTTCCTCGCCTGATCAGCCGCCGGTTCGTCGTGCGCCCTCCTCGCCTGATCAGCCGTCGGTCTCGCCGCCCCGCTGCCCGCCGGCCGCCTGACGTGTGTGGCGTCGCCGGCATCGTCCGCGCGGATCGTGACGCCGTCGTTGCGGAGGAGGTGCTCCGTGGCATAGCCGGCGCGTTGCGTCACCGCGGGCCGGATGGGTGGGGGTATGCGCGGGGGCCGGGCTATGGGCTTGTCTCGACGCGGCTGGCGATCTTCGATGTGCCTGGCGGCTGGCAGCCGATGCGCGGGCCGGCCGGCACGCTGCTCGTCTACAACGGCGAGGTCTACAACCACCCCGAGCTGCGGCGCGAGCTCGGTGGCGCGTTCGCGACGACGTGCGACGCGGAGGTCGTGCTGCGGCTGCTGGAGCGCGAGGGGCTCGCCGCGCTCGATCGCCTCAACGGGCAGTTCGCATTCGCGTGGTGGGAGCCGGACGCGCGGCGGCTGACGCTCGTGCGCGACCGCTTCGGCGTGCGGCCGCTGCACTGGGCGATGCTGCCTGATGGCGGGATCGCGTTCGCGTCGGAGGCGAAGGCGCTGTTCGCGAGCGGCGAGGTCGCCGCTGCGCCCGACCTCGCGGGGATCGACGAGGTCTTCACGACGTGGGGCGCGCGGGCGCCGCGCACCGCCTTCGCCGGCGTCGCCCAGCTGCCGCCCGGCGGCCTGCTCGTGTGGGAGGACGGCGCGGTCGTCGCGCAGCGGACCTGGTGGGCGCCGGACTACGACGCCTCCGACGTCGCGCCCGCCGCCGACGACCTTTCGGACCTGCTCGCCGACGCGGTCCGCCTGCGGCTTCGCGCCGACGTGCCGGTCGGCACCTACCTGTCGGGCGGGCTCGACTCGTCGCTCATCACGGCGCTTGCGCAGCAGGCGAGCGACCATGAGCTGCGCACCTTCTCGGTCGCCTTCCACGATGCGCGCTACGACGAGCGCGCGTTCCAGCAGCAGGTCGCCACTGCCCTTGGCACGCGCCACCACGTCGTCGAGGTCGGTCTGTGTGAGATCGCCGATGGGTTCCGTGCTGTCGTCGCGCACGCGGAGACGCCGTTGATCCGCACCGCGCCGGTCCCGCTGTACCTGCTCGCGCAGGCGACGCGCGCGCACGGCATCACCGTCGTCGCGACCGGCGAGGGTGCCGACGAGCTGTTTTGGGGTTACGACCTCTTCAAGGAGACTGCTCTGCGCGAGCTGCATGCGCGTGAGCCAGGGCGCGCCGAGGCGCTGCTCGACGAGCTGTATCCCTACCTCGACGTGCCGGCCGAGCGGCGCGGGCCTGCCTGGAAGCGCTTCTTCTTCGAGGCCGGCGCGCCCGGCGACCCGCTCTTCTCGCACCAGCCGCGGATCACGGCGACCGGAATTGTCAGGGCCTTCTACCGGCCGGAGGTGGCGGCGGCGCTCGCGAGTGGCGCAGTGCCGGCGAACGGCGCGGCGGCGGGCGCCGCCTCCGCTGCGCTCGCCCGCCTGCGCGCCGAGCTGCCGCCTGCCTTCGCTCGCTGGAGCGCCTTGGAGCGCGCCGCGTACCTGGAGCTGACGACGCTGCTTGCGCCGAACCTGCTCGCCGCGCAAGGCGACCGCGTCGCGATGGCGCACGGCGTCGAGGGCCGCTTCCCGTTCCTCGACCACCGCGTCTTTGCGCACTCGGTTGCGCTGCCGCCCGAGCGCAAGCTCGGGCCGGGCCTGCGCGAGAAGGCGGAGCTGCGCGCGCTCGCCGAGCGGCTGCTCCCGCGTGCGGTGGTCGAGCGCCCGAAGCAGCCCTATCGCGCGCCGGAGGTCGCGCCGTTCTTCGGCGAGCACGCGCCGGAGTGGGTCGCGGAGCGGCTGGAAGCCCGTGCGCTCGATGACGTCGGCATCTTCGACCCGGTGCGCGTCGCCGGCCTGCTGCGACGCTGCCGCTCCGGAAAGGCGAACGGGTTCCGCGAGGGGATGGCGCTTGTCGGCATACTGTCGACGCAGGTGTGGCACGAGCGCTTCTGCGGCCTCGGCACCGCAGGTGCCTGGCCGGCCGAGCGCTCCGAGCCGCGGGTGCGGCTCGACGCCGCCGAGGGGATCACGAGCCGGTAGGGGGATCGATGGGGGACACCGAGGTCGGGACGGGAGTGCGCGCCGAGCTGCGCGCCTATATCGAGGAGGCGTTCCTCTACCTGCACCCGGACGTCGAGCTGCGCGACCACGACCAGTTCCTCGAGCTCGGCGTGATCGACTCGCTCGGCTTCGTCGAGCTCGTCGAGGAGGTGCAGACGCGCTACGGCATCGCCGTCGACGCGCTCGAGATCACCGAGGAGAACTTCGGCTCGCTCGACGCGCTCGTCGCGTTCGTCGAGCGGCGGCGGTGACCATGACGACCGCGCTCGCGAATCCGCATCGCCATCGGCCGGCGGCGGTCACCGGACCGCGTGCGTGGACCGCCGCCGTCCCAGGAGCGCGCCGGTGAGCACGCTCTCTGCCGACCTGCGCCGCGCCGCGGCCACTGCGCCCGGCAAGGAAGCGCTCGTCGCCGGCGAGCGGCGCATGACATACGCCGAGCTCGACGCGGCCGCGAGCGCGCTTGCCGCCCGCCTGCACGCGCTCGGCGTCGAGCGCGGCGACCGCGTTGCCATCCTGCTGCCGAACAGCATCGAAGCGGCCATCGCGATCTACGGCGCGCTGCGCGCCGGCGCCGCCTTCGTCCCGCTCAACCCCACGATCAAGGCCGACAAGCTCGCCTATGTCCTCAGCGACTGCGAGGCCACGGCGATCGTCACCGACGATCAGCTCGCCGCACTGGCGGAGGAGGCAAGCGGCCACGCACCGAGCGTGCGCCACACGTTGCGCGCAGAGCAGGCCACGGACGCGCGCGGGGCGCGATCTTGCCCCGCGGCCAGTGTTTCATGGCCAGGCGGGGCAAGATCGCGCCCCGCGCCCACCACCACCGCCGGGCCGATCAACGTCGACCTCGCCGCGATCGTCTACACGTCGGGCTCGACCGGCCGCCCCAAGGGTGTCACCCTCACCCACGCGAACATGATGTTCGCCGCCGGCTCGATCGTCTCGTACCTCGGCATGCACGTCCACGACCGTGTCCTGTGCGTCGTGCCGCTGTCGTTCGACTACGGGCTGTACCAACTGCTGATGTGCGTGCGCGTCGGCGCGACGCTGGTCCTGGAGAAGGGCTTCGCCTTCCCCGGCCGCGTGCTGGAGCTGCTGGAGCGCGAGGAGATCACCGGGCTGCCGGGCGTGCCGACGATCTTCCAGGTGCTCGCGTCCGCCGGCGCGGGAGCCGTCGCGCACGACCTGCCCGAGCTGCGCTTCCTCACGAACACCGCCGCTGCGCTCGCGCCCACGACGATTGAGGCAATCCGCGCCGCCTTCCCGCAGGCGCGGCTCTATTCGATGTACGGCCTCACCGAGTGCAAGCGCGTCTCGTACCTGCCGCCCGAGCAGCTCGATGCGCGGCCCGAATCGGTCGGCATCCCGATCCCCGGCACCGAGGCGTGGATCGAGGACGACGCCGGCAACCGGCTGCCCCAGGGCGGGGTCGGCGAGCTGGTCGTGCGCGGCGCACACGTGATGCAGGGGTACTGGAACGACCCCGCCGCGACCGCCGAGCGCCTCCGGCCCGGCCGCTGGCCGTGGGAGCGCGAGCTGATGACCGGCGACCTGTTCCGCCAGGACGACGAGGGCTACCTCTCCTTCGTCGGGCGCAGGGACGACATCCTCAAGTCGCGCGGCGAGAAGGTTGCGCCCAAAGAGGTGGAGGCGGTCCTCCACCAAGCCGACGGCGTTCGCATGGCAGCCGTCGTCGGCGCCCCCGACCGCATGCTCGGCCAAGCGATCGTCGCCTACGTCGTCCCACACGACGGCGCACAGCTGCAGGCGGCCGTGCTCCGCCGGCACTGCGCCCAGCACCTCGAGGACTACATGGTCCCGTCACGCGTCGAGCTGCGCGAGCAACTCCCCACAACGCCCAACGGCAAGATCGACCGCCGCGCCCTCGCCGAGGACGCCGCCGCGACGCCAGCCGCGCGCTGAGCTACGCCGCCTGAGCCGCCGCGCGCAGCATCCCGCGCGCGTGCAAGAGCTCGGCCAGCTGCACGGCATTCGTCGCCGCGCCCTTGCGCAGGTTGTCCGAGACGACCCACAGATCCAGGGCCTGCGAGTTGCCGGGGTCGCGCCGGATGCGCCCGACGAACACGTCGTCGCGGCCATCCGCCTCGATCGCCATCGGGTAGATGCCGGCGCCTGGATCGTCGAGCACCGTGACGCCAGGAGCAGCGGCGAGCAGCTCCCGCGCCTCCTCCGGCGAGAGCGGCGAGCGCGTCTCGACGTTGACCGCCTCGGAGTGGCCGTTGACGACCGGCACGCGCACGCACGTCGCGCTGATGCGGATCGACGCATCGCCGAGGATCTTGCGCGTCTCGTTGATCAGCTTGCGCTCCTCGTCGGTGTGGTCGTCACCGGGCGCGAACGAGCCGGCGTGCGGCAGCGCGTTGAACGCAATCCGGTGCGCGTAGACCGACACCTCCGGGTCTTGGCCGTGCAGCAGCGCGTGCGACTGGTCGAGCAGCGCGTCGACGCCCTTCTTGCCGGTGCCGGAGACGGCCTGGTAGGTGGAGATCACGAGGCGCTCGATCCCGGCCGCGTCATAGAGCGGCTTCAAGGCGACGACCATCTGCATCGTCGAGCAGTTCGGGTTCGCGACGATCCCCTTGCGCACGTCGGCGAGCGCATCCGGATTGACCTCCGAGACCACAAGCGGGACGTCGTCGTCCATCCGCCACTTCGACGAGTTGTCGATCACGATCGCGCCCGCGGCGGCGAAGCGCGGCGCCCACTCGCCGGAGGTCGCCCCGCCGGCGGAGAAGATCGCGACATCGAAGCCCTGGATCGTCTCCTCGGTCAGCGGCTGCACGACGCCGACGCCCTCCAGCTCCTTGCCGGCTGAGCGCTCGGACGCGAACGGCACGAGCTCGCGCGCGGGGAAGCCGCGCTCGCGCAGCAGCTGCAGCATGACGCCGCCGACCTGGCCGGTCGCGCCGACGACCGCGAGGCGGTAGCCGCCGCCCGCCGCCCGGCCGCCGTTCGCGGAGGCGCCGTCGCTCACCGCGACTGCTCCCCGATCGGCCGCTCCTGCTGAATCGCATCGGCGCCCAGCTCGAACGCCGTGTGCAGCGCCGCCACCGCGTCCGCGACGCGGTCATTGCGGATCACGCACGAGATCTTGATCGGCGAGGTCGAGATCATCTCGATGTTGATGCCCTCGCCGGCAAGCGTGCCGAAGACCTTCGCCGCGACGCCCGGATGCGACTTCATCCCCGCGCCGACGATCGAGACCTTGCCCATCTCCGGCTCGTCGTCGATCCTGCCGATGCCGAGCTCGTCGACGAGCGGCTCGAGCGCTTCCAGCGCGGTGCGCAGGTCCTCGCGCGGGACGGTGAACGACAGCTCGGCGCCTTCGCGCCCCTCGCCGAGCGGCTCGTTCTGGATGATCATGTCGACGTTGCAGTTCGCGTCGGCAAGCGCCTCGAAGATGCGCGCCGCGGCGCCCGGCTCGTCGCGCACGCCGGTCAGCGTGACGCGCGCCTCCTCGGTCGAGTGCGTGACGGCGGTGATGAGGGCGTGCTCCATGGTCTCCTGCTCTCCGACGACGAATGTACCGGGGCCGTCCTCGAAGCTGGAACGGCAGTGGATGCGGACCCCGTGGTTGCGCGCATACTCGACCGACCGCAGCTGCAGCACCTTCGCGCCCGAGGCCGCCATCTCCAGCATCTCCTCGAACGAGACGACCTCCAGCTTGCGCGCGTCCGGCACGATCCGCGGGTCGGCGCTGTAGACGCCCGACACGTCCGTGTAGATCTCGCACACGTCGGCGCCCACCGCTGCGGCCAACGCGACCGCGGTCGTGTCCGAGCCGCCGCGGCCGAGCGTGGTCACGTCGCGCGAGGTCGTCGAGACGCCCTGGAAGCCCGCGACGAGCACGATCATGTCCTCCGCCAGCGCTGCCTCGATGCGGTCGGCTCTGACGTCGAGGATGCGCGCCTTCGTGTGCGAGGCATCGGTCACGATGCCGGCCTGCGAGCCGGTCAGCGAGATCGCGCGGTGGCCGAGGTCGTGAATCGCCATCGCGCACAGCGCGCACGAGATGCGCTCGCCGGTCGACAGCAGCATGTCCATCTCGCGCGGATCGGGGCTGGCGGAGATCTCCTCGGCAGCGCGGATCAAGTCGTCGGTCGTCTTCCCGCGCGCGGACAGCACCGCGACGACGCGGTTGCCCTGCTCGCGCGCGGCGACGATCCGCCGCGCTGCGCGCTTGAGGCGCTCGGCGTCGGCGACGGACGTCCCGCCGAACTTCATCACGACCGTTCCGGACATGGCTGCACAGGGTAAAGCGGCACGCCTGACGGTGCGGGCAGGGCGAGTCGGCGGCGGACGGCCCGGAAGGCCGTCCGCCGTCGAGGCGCACCCGACGGGACTCGAACCCGCAACGTTCCGCTTAGGAGGCGGCCCCTCTAGCCAGTTGAGGTACGGGTGCTCGCCCGCGCTCGATCAGATCGAGCAGTGATGCGCGGCGTCGATTCGAATCCCCCGGCGCCGAGCGTCCCCCTCCTGCCGGCAACCATAACTCGGTGCGAAGAACGCTGTCAAACGGCAGTGATCCGGCTATGCTCGCGCCGGGGACCTGGGGGAATGACCACGCGCACCGATGCCACAGACGCCGTCGCGGCCGTGCCGAATCTGCTCGACGAGCTCGATGACGCGCTGGCGCGCGTTTCGCCGACCCCGCCCGCCCCAGGCCCGCTCGCCTCGCTCGTCGTCCCGCACAACGTGCCGGGCTGCGACGTCTTCCTCGCCGGCCGCCGCAGCGGCTGGGTCGCCGAGGCGGGCGAGGCGGTCGGCGGCGCGCTGAGCGCCCATCCGGCGGTGCGCGAGGCGCAGCTCGACGCGACTGCCAACCGCGTCTTGGTACGGCTCGCCGACGAGCGCGTCGCCGCGGCTGGGTCCGCGCTCGAGGCCGTCCAGGTCGAGCCGTTCCTCGGTCGCGACCTCGCGACGAGCGAGCGCTTCGTCGTCGACTACTGCGATCCGAACGCGACAAAGGCGCTGCACGTCGGCCACCTGCGCACGGTCGCGCTCGGGCACGCGCTCGGCTGCCTCGCCGCCTCCTGCGGCGCCGACGTCGTGCACCAGACGCAGATCGGCGACGTCGGGCGGCAGATGGGCGAGGCGATGGCCGGCTACCTGGAGCACCTCGCCCCGCAGACGCCGGAGACCGCCGGCGTCAAGAGCGACCACTTCGTCGGCGCCTGCTACAGCCGCTACGTACAGGACCTGGCGCCTCCCGAGGTCGGCGGCGGCGCCGAGCGCGACCCCGCCCTCTCGCGTGAGGACGGCTCCTACGACGATCTCGCCGAGCAGCTGCTGACGCGCCTCGGCGAGCGCGACCCGGAGATCGTGGAGCTGTGGGAGCGCATGCGCGAATGGGCGCTCGCGGGTCACGACGTGACGCTCGCCCGCCTCGGCGTGATCTTCGACCGCGTCATCTACGAGATCGACTTCCTCGAGGACACGCACGCGCTGACCGCGAGAGCGCTTGAGCAGGAGATCGTGCGACGCTCGGACGACGGCGCCGTCATCTCGCACGAGCGCGAAGACGGCCATCTGCTGCTGCACCGGCCCGACGGCTTCCCGACGACGCACATGCGCTGCATGGGCATGTGGCATCTGACGGGGCGCGATCTGCTTGCCGGATCGACGTCGCTCGCGCTCGTCGGCGACGAGTGGGAGCCGCTCGTGCAGCAGGGCCCCGCGATCCTCGAGCGCCTGGCGGCCGGCGGCGAGGTGCACCCGACGCACTGGGTCGTGCACGGGATGGTCACGAGCACCAGCGGCGCGATCAAGTCGAGCGGCGGCGCGCCGTGGCTGGTCGACGAGCTGCTCGATGACCTCGTGGCCGATCCGCGGCTGCAGGCGCACGCGCACGAGCGCGCCACACCCGAGCGTCTCGCGGCAATCGCCGCGCTCGGCATCTGCATCGACTGCCATCCGCGCAAGGCGCTGCCGCTTGAGCCCGAGATGCTGCTGGACGAGCACGCCAACAGCGGCTGGACGCTCGCGCGCGCGTGGGCGCGCGCGTGGGACCCGCGCTACGACGGCGACCCGCAGCCCGCGCCCGACGACGCCGACTACCGCTCGCTCGTACTGCGCTCGCAGCTGCACCGCCGCCTCGCCGAGCGCTCGCTGCGCGCGCTCGACGTGCGGCCGCTGCTCGGAATGCACGTCCACGCGGCCGAGTGGTTCCTCGCGCAGGAGGACCCGTCGCCGAGCGTCGCGCGTGCGATGCGGGGCCTGCTGGAGTGCGGGATGCGGGCAGTTGGACTCGCCCCTGATCCTTTGCGATCCACCAAGTGAGGCGGTAGTCTCGAACGCGGTGGCGCAGCCTGCGCCACCGGGGGAGCGAGGGGGTCGCGCTTGCGGTGCGACCACACCCCGCCAGAACACCATGAGGGGGATCTGATGCGGTCCAAGCTTGGACTCGACGCCGGACTCGTGCGTTCCTGCCGCGCTGCCGCGGCACGGGTCGCCGCGCAGGTGGCCGAGGCGACCGCGGGCAGGTCCACCGTGGCGGTCGAGCGGACCGTCACGCGCATGCTCGGCGTCGACGGCGTCGACCCTCACGACGTGCCGCTGCCGAACGCGCTCGTCGACCACGTTGCCGACTTCGACGGGCTCCCGCGCGGCGTCGCCGCGTGGATCGGCAACGCGATGGTGCAGACCGACCGCACGGCCGCCGAGGTGGCGGTCGCCGTCGGCGACGGCGCGCTGTCGCTCGGCGAGCTGCCGTGGGCCGAGCGCGAGGCGATCGAGCGGGCGGTCGCGGATGCGCATGAGGCGACGCTGGCCGCAATGCGGGCGCGCTGCGCGGAGCGCGACGCACTGCGCGAGCAGCTCGGCGAGCAGCCCCAGCCGCACCGCTACGTGCTCACTGCCACCGGCAACGTCTACGAGGACCGCGATCACGCGCTCGCCGTCGCCGAGGCCGGCGGGGACATCATCGCCGTGATCCGTTCGACGGCTCAGAGCCTGCTCGACTACGTCCCCTACGGGCCGACGACCGAGGGCTACGGCGGCACGTTCGCGACGCAGGCGAACTTCCGCATCATGCGCGAGGCGCTCGACGAGTGGTCGCGCGCGAACGGGCGCTACGTGCGCCTCTCCAGCTTCTGCTCCGGCCTCTGCATGCCGGAGATCGCGGCGATGGGCGCGGCCGAGGGGCTCGACAACATGGTCAACGACGCGCTCTACGGGATCCTCTACCGCGACCTCAACATCCTGCGCACGATGATCGACCAGCGCGTCTCGCGCGGCGTCAACGGGCGCTTCGGGATCGTCATCAACACGGGCGAGGACAACTACCTGCGCACGGCCGACGCGATCGACGCGGCGCCGTCCGTCGTCGCCTCGCAGTTCATCAACTACTTCCTCGCGCGCGACTGCGGCGTGCCCGACGAGCAGATCGCGATCGGCAACTCGTTCGAGATCGCGCCGTCGGTCGAGAACGGCCTGCTCTACGAGTGGGCGCACGCCCAGCTGACGCGCGAGCTGTTCCCAGACTGCCCGGTCAAGTACATGCCGCCGACGAAGCACATGGACGGCAACCTCTTCATGACGCACGCCTGCGACACGCTCTTCAACCTGATCACCGTCGCGACCGATCAGGAGATCCAGACGATCGGCATCCCGACCGAGGGCATCTTCACGCCGCACATCCACGACCGCGTGCTCGGCATGGAGGGCTCGAACTACGTCTTCACGGCGGCGCGCTCGCTCGGCGACGAGATCGAGTTCAAGCCCGACGGGTTCATCGTGAGGCGCGCCCACGAGGTGCTGAGGGACGCGCACGCGATGCTCGAGCAGATCGTCGAGATCGGCCTGTTCGCGGCGCTCGAGCGCGCGACGTTCGGCGACGTGTCGCGCTCGCTCGAGGGCGGCCGCGGCGCGGACGGCATCGTCGACGCGGCGAGCGACTACCTCAACCCGCTTGCCGGCGCGGTGGAGGCGCCCGCCGGTGTCTAGCCCCACAGGCGTCGCGCAGCGCGCCTCGCTCGACGCGGTCCGCCCCTACGGCGACCACCTCGACGACGGCCTCGTCCAGCTCAGCTTCACGCTGCCGGTCGACCACGGGCCGCTTGCGCGCGAGGCGGCGCTCGCGCTCGTACGCGACAAGATGGGGCTGATCAAGCCGGAGATCGTGCACGCGAAGCCGCTCACGCCGGGCTTCACGTACTTCGTGCTGTTCGCGCAGTGCCAGGACGCGGTCGACTGCGACCGCCTCGCGGCCGTGCGCACCGCCACGAGAGCGATGAGCGAGGAGGAGGTCGACGCGTTCGTCGCCGAGCAGATCGGGCGCCCGCTCGTCGTGATCGGCGCCAGCACCGGCACCGACACGCACAGCGTCGGGATCGACTCGATCCTCAACCTCAAGGGCTTCGACGGACGCCACGGGCTCGAGGCCTACCACTGGTTCCGCACCCACAACCTCGGCAGCCAGGTGCCGAACACCGCCCTGCTGGCGCGGGCGATCGAGCTGGAAGCGGACGCGATCCTCGTCTCGCAGACGGTCACGCAGCAGGGCCTGCACCTGCACAACCTGACCGAGCTCGTCGAGCTGGTCGAGGCGGAAGGCCGCCGGCGCGACGTGCTGCTCGTGTGCGGCGGGCCGCGCATCACGAACGAGCTGGCGAAGGAGCTCGGCTTCGACGCCGGCTTCTCGAAGGGCACCTACCCGAACGACGTCGCCGCCTTCATCGCGCAGGAGATCGCAGCGAGGTCGAGGCCCGCGCCCGACGCGTCCGCGCCGGAGCTGTAGGCGCCGTGCGCATCGGGGACGCGATTGCGCCCGCCACGCGCGTGGCGCTCGTCGGGCTGGCGAAGAACACCGGCAAGACGGTCACGCTCGGCGCCATCCTCGCCGAGCTGGAGGTGCGCGGCGAGACGATCGGCGTCACCTCGATCGGCCGCGACGGCGAGGCGTCCGACGCGATCGACGATGCGATCGCGAAACCACCGATCCGCCTGCCGGCGATGGCGCTCGTCGCGACGACCGAGCCGCTGCTGGAGCGCAGCGAGGCGCGCGCGGAGGTGGCGACGCGGACGGACCACCGCACGCCGCTGGGGCGCGTCGTCGTGGCGCGGCTGCTCGAGCGCGGGACCGTCGAGGTGGCCGGGCCGACCGCCGTCG